>WNFU01000949.1_pt1 | contig 71263 bp, 94 predicted proteins | sample 5400121 | NCBI WGS metagenome assembly WNFU01 (sample SAMN13153360, study PRJNA577476) | soil metagenome | isolation source: 100 cm soil or saprolite under grassland replicate 1 | place: USA:California | collected 2016-06-15
CACGTCCTGGTACTCGTCGACGGTGAACGCGCGGTAGCGGTCGCGCACCTCCGCGAGCACGTTCGCGTCGGATTCGAGCAGTTGCACGGCGAGCTCGAGCAGATCCTCGAAGTCGACGACGCCGCGCTCGTGCTTGCCGCGCTCGTACCGCGCGTAGACCCGCTGCATCAGGTCGGCCGGAATCGGCGGCTCGTGCTCGCCGAGCGCGGCAAGGTACCGCTCCGGCGGGGTGCGGCGGTTCTTCGCCCACTCGACCTCCGTCGCAAGATCGGCAGCGGGACGGAACTTGTACGGCATCGGCAGCGTGTTGCCGATCTGGCGCAGCGCGAGCGCCTTCGACGGCGCGATCTTGCCGACGCGCTCGGGAGCGAAGTGCCGCAGCTGCGCGAGCGCCGCCGAGTGGAACGTCCGCGCGCGGACACCGGGCGCGCCGAGCCGCTCGAGACGTGCGCGCAACTCGCCGGCGGCCTTGTCGGTGAACGTGACGGCGAGGATCTCCTGCGCGCGGAACGCACCAGTCGCGACCTGGTTCGCGACGCGGTGCGTGATCGTCGTCGTCTTGCCGGTTCCGGCGCCCGCGAGGATGCAGACGGGGCCGCGGACGGTCTCGACGGCACGCCGCTGCTCGGGATTGAGCTCCACGCGCCCAGCCTACGGGCCGCGGTCGGACGGAATCGTCGCTAGATCGTGGTGGAAGTCCGCGTGGGCGCGGGGGAGCCGAGCCGCTGCGGCGCGCCCGTCATCCGGCTCAGCCGCGAGACGAGGTCGAGCGTGTCGCCTCCGTCGACGAGCCGCTCCAGCTCGCGCAGCTCCGCCTCGAGCCAGACCGGGTCGATCGGCGCCTGCCTCGCCGAGAGGATCTTCGCGTGGTCGGTCGGCTCGGCGAGCTCGTCGTCGTTCCAGAGCACCTCGTGCAGCTTCTCGCCCGGGCGCACGCCGCTGATGCGGATCTCGACGTCCGTGCCGGGCGTCTTGCCGGACAGGCGGATCATGTTCTGCGCGAGCTCGTAGATCGACACCGGCTCGCCCATGTCGAGGACGAAGACGCTGCCGCCCGCGCCGATCGCGCCCGCCTGGACGATCAGCGACACCGCCTCGGGAATCGTCATGAAATAGCGCGTCATCTCCTGATGCGTGACGGTCACGGGGCCGCCGCGCTCGATCTGCTTGCGGAAGATCGGGATGACGCTGCCCGACGAGCCGAGCACGTTGCCGAACCGCACCGCAACGAAGCGCGTGGGAACGTCGTCGCGCTCGCCGTACGCCTGGACGATCCATTCGCCGATCGCCTTCGACTGTCCCAGCAGGTTCTTCGGCTGCGCCGCCTTGTCCGACGAGACCAGCACGAACCGCTGCGTCTCGAACTCGACGGCGGTCTCGGCGAGGATCTTCGTCGCGAGGACGTTGTTGCGCACGGCCTCGAGCGGATTCGCCTCGAGCAACGGCACGTGCTTGTAGGCCGCAGCGTGGAAGACGACGGCCGGCCGGAACTTCTCGAACACCTGGCGGAGCTTCGTGCGGTTGCCGACGTCCGCGAGCACGGGCAGCCCGGCCGAGTAGCCGCGCTCGGTGACGAGCTCGCGCTCGATCTCGAACAGCGCCGGCTCCGCGTTGTCGACGAGCACGATCCGGCCCGCGCCGACGCGCGCGATCTGGCGGCAGAGCTCGGCGCCGATCGAGCCGCCCGCGCCGGTGACGAGCACCGTGCGTCCGGCGAGGTAGTCCGCGACCTCGTGCAGGTCGACCTCGACGGGCTCGCGGCCCAGCAGGTCCTCGACCTGGACGGGGCGGATCTGCCCGGCGAGGTTGACGTCGCCGGCGATCAGCTCGTAGAGACCCGGCAGCGTCTTGACGGGAACGCGCTCCTCCTGCGCGACGTCCACGATCCTGGCGCGCGTCTCGCCGGATGCGGAAGGAATCGCGATCAGCACCTCGTCCGGCTCCGCCTCGCGCAGGATCCGGCGCAGATCGGTCGTGCGACCGAGGACGCGCACGCCGTGGACGCGCAGGTTCTTCTTGCGCGGATCGTCGTCGAGCAGGCCGATGGGCGTGTAGCCGAGCTGCGGCGTGCGCTGCAGCTCGCGCAGGATCAAGGAGGCCGCGTCGCCGGCGCCGACGATCAGCACTTCCTTGCCGCGCGCGACGAGGCCGCCGGGCGCCGGACGCTCGATCAGCGTGCGCGCAAGTAGTCGCGAGCCCGCGACGAACGCGAGCAGCAGCAGCATGTCGATGAGCGCGATGCCGCGCGGTAGACGCGAGGTGTTATCCGGCGGAAAGGCGTAGAGCGTCAGGTCGACGAGCAGGCTCGCGACGACGACGCCGCGCGCCGCACCCCACATGTCGCGCGTCGACACGTAGCGCCACCAGCGGTTGTAGAAGCCAAAGAGCGCAAAGATGACGAGCTTGATCGAGACGACGATCGCGAACGTCTTCCAGTCGAGCAGGTGCTTGTAGAACGACGGGATCGTCTGGTCGAAGCGCAGCCAGAACGTCAGGCGCCACGCGAGCGTGATGAGGACCGCGTCGGCGAGGAGATTCGCGAGCCGGTGACGGTTGATGGGGAACGTCACGCGACGGGTGCCCCGACGGCTGCGCGAACGACGTCGACGACGCGCTCCTGCTGCTCCGCGCCGATCCCGGCCCAGAGCGGTACGGAGAAGTTCTCCTGCGCGAGCCGCTCGGTCTCGGGCAGCGAGCCTTCGGCGTAGCCGAGGAAGCGCAGCGCCGGCTGCAGGTGGAGCGGCGGCAGGTAGTACGTCGCGCAGCCGATCTCCGCCTCGCGCAGAGCCGCGACGATGCGGTCGCGCTCGGGCGAGCGGCTGACGAAGAGGTGGTAGACGTGGCCCGGCTCGTCCTCGGGCGTCTGCACGACGTCGCCGAGGCCGAGCTCGCGGTAGCGCTCCGCCGCCTCGCGCCGCAGGCGCGTCCACTCGTCGAGGTGGCGCAGGAAGATCCGCAGCATCGCCGCCTGCACCTCGTCGAGGCGCGAGTTGTAGCCGACGAGGTGGAAGTCGACCTTGTCGTGCGAGCCGTGGAAGCGGAGCATGCGGACGCGCTCGCCGAGCTCGTCGTCGGTCGTCGCGACGAGACCGCCGTCGCCGAGCCCGAACAGGTTCTTCGTCGGATAGAAGCTGAAGGTCGACGCGACGCCCGTCCGTGCGATCTCGGGCGAGCCGAACGCCTGCGCCGCATCCTCGATCAGCGGCAGCCCGAGCTGCGCGAGCTCGTCGAGCGGCGCCGGCCGGCCGAAGAGGTGGACGGGCATGATCGCCTTGGTGCGCGGCGTGATCCGCGCGGCGACGTCCTCGGGGTCGAGGTTGTACGTCGCCGGGTCGACGTCGGCGAACACCGGCGTCGCGCCGCGCCGTGCGATCGCCTCCGCGGTCGCGTAGAACGTGAACGCCGGACAGATGACCTCGTCCCCCGGTCCGATCTCGAGCGCGTCGAGCACGAGCACGAGCGCGTCCGTCCCGTTCGCGACGCCGATCGTCTGGTTGACGCCGAGATACGCAGCCGCCTCGCGCTCGAACGCCTTCACGTTCGGCCCGAGGATGAAGGCGCCCGCGTCGAGGATCTGCGCGAACGCCCGCTCGAGCTCGGGGACGAGCGGTGCGTACTGCGCTTTGACGTCGACGAGCGGGATCCGGGGCACGGCTAGGAAATGGTAGAGGAGCGCCGGCGGCGCAGGACCAAATAGGCCGCGAGCAGCACAACTCCTGCAACGACGGCGATCTCGACGTAGCCGAAGTCCTGGTGGAAGCGCTCGTAGCCGGTGCCCGCGCCCCAGCCGACGCCGGCGAGCGCGAATGCCCAGATCGCCGAGCCGGCGAGCGTCAGGGCGGTGTACGGCGCGAGCGGGACGCGGAAGATCCCGGCGGGAATCGAGACGAACGAGCGGACGACGGGCGTGATGCGGCCGACGAACACGGCCCACCACCCCCAGCGATCGAACCAGCGCTCCGCCTTCTCGAGGCTCGCGTGGCTGAGATGGAACCACCGTCCGCGCGTCTCGAGCAGCGGCCGGCCGCCGTAGAGGCCGATCGCCCAGCCGAGCACGGCGCCGACCAGGTAGCCGATCGTCCCCGCAAGAGCGATCACGACGTAGGACCAGAAGCCGTGCGCCACGTTCATGCCGAAGAGCGAGACGCTCGCGCCGAACGCTCCGGCGGCGAGCGCGCCGCCGACGACCATCACGAGCTCGCTCGCGGCGGGGAAGACCGCGTCCACGAGCATGAGCAGGAGGACGGCGTAGACACCGTGGTCGCGGACGTAGGACGTCAGCGAGCCGGTCAAGCTCGCGAGCATCGCGCGAGACTAGCGGTGCGCGGTGAAGGGCGCGTACAGGTCGACCGTGCCGAGCTCGTTCGACGCGGAGACGTGCACGCGGTACGCGCCGCCGAACGCGAGCCGTCCCGCGCCGTCCTTGCCCGCCCACGAGAGCGAGTACGGACCGGCCGGCACCGCGCCGTTCAGGATCGTCTTCACCACGACACCGCGCGCCGTCTCGATCGAGACCGTCGTCTTCGCGGGACGCGCGAGCGTGAAGCTCGCGGTGAGGTTCGTGCGCGCCCTCTTCAGCTTGACCGACGCCGGCGCGACGGTGAGGAAGCCGAGCGTGTTGTCGAGCAGGAACGTCCGGTCGGCCGTGGACGTGCGGCCCTGGTCGTCGGTCGCGGTGACGGTGAAGTGCCAGGTGCCTTCCGGCTCGAGCGTGCCGGCGGTCGTCAGCCCGTTCCACGTGAACGCGTACGTGCCAGGGGTGCGCTGACCGGTGTCGATCATCCTCGCGACCTTGTCGGGCCCGACGAGCGTCGCCTGCACGCTGCTGGGACGCACGAGCTTGTACGAGAGCGTCTGCGTCTCGGCGACGTTGTCCTTGTTCGGGGAGACGGCGGGGACTGAGGGCGGCGGCTCGTACGCGCCGGCGTACTCGATCAGCAGCGCCTCCGCGACCGCGCGCTCGCCGCCGCGGTCGGACGGACGGTTGAGCAGCTTCCCGTCGAACGCCATCGTCGTCGAGCCGCCCGCGTCGAGCGCGGAAGCCCAGACCGCGCCGAAGCGGCGCATCGCGATCGCGAGGTCGTAGTTGGAGAGGCCGACGCTGTAGCCCGGCTGCCGTCCGTCGACGGCGACGAGCAGGATCTTTCCGTCCGCCTTCTGGCCGATCGCGGTGCGCGGATCGCGCGGGTTCAGCTGGATCCCGGTGAACATCTCGCTCGCGCGGAAGATCGCCTTCCCGTTCGCGACGAGCAGCGGCCCGCCGCCGACCGCGTGCACGATCCCGCTCCAGCTCGGGTTGAGCGTGTAGCGGATCGTCACCGTCGTCCCGACCGGCGCATCGGTCGCAAGCGCGGTTGCCATCGAGCCGCGCGCCTGGATGACGGCGCCGCCGGCGGGAATCGGCGTCGCGCCCTGCGTCGGCCCGATCTGCGTGACGACGCCGACGAGGTCGCTGTTCGGTGTCACGCTCGGGAACGTCTGCAGGATCGCTTCGGTCGCGGCCCCTCTCGCCGTCGCGGGACCGTACGACGGCGTGAACAGCGAGGCGCCGTTCGCTCCCGGCGGGTCGTTGAGGCCGATCCGCCGGCGCTGTGTTCCCGTCCAGTAGCCGGAGAGGGTGACGCGGTCGAGGTGGAGCATCCCGTCGGATCCGATTCCGATGCTCGTGCGCCCGGCGAGCGGCGGATGGTCGAGGACGGAGTTGCGCATCAGCACGCCGCTCGGATGGCCGTCGTTCCAGTTGAACAGGTCGCCGTTGACGCCGGCGACCGTCGCGCCCGAGCTGACGCGCTTCTCGATCTCCGTGACGCGCTCGCGGCCGACGACCGCCTCGTTCGAGAGCACGGGCTGCAGCGAGTAGAGGCCGCCCGGCTGCGGCGCGGTGATGACGTTGAAGACGACCGGACCGTGCTGCGTGAACTGGACTTCCTTCTGGTAGGTCACGCCCGGCATGAGCAGCGTCGGCGCTCCGCTCTGAGCGAGCGCGGGGGGCGCGAGGAGCAGCGCGGCGACGACCGGAAGGATGACCTGGCGGAGCACGACCCCGCGCAAGGGTAGCGAGAAGAAGTCAAGATCCTGTGATCGACGTCGTGCTTGCGCACTCCGGCGTGACCGACGCGGGCGAGTGGGACGACGTGGCGCCGCTCCTCGCGCGTGAGCACCGTGTCGTGACCGTCGATCTCTGGCGGGCGGGGTCGATCGCGAAGCTCGTCCTCGACGCGATCCCCGGCGAGCGCGCGGCACTCGTCGGCACGTCGTTCGGCGGCCGCGGCGTGCTCGAGGCGGCGTCGGCGTCGCCCGAGCGCGTGAGCGCGATCGTCATCATCGGCACGAACCCGTTCGGGTGGTCGGAGGCGGTGCGCGAGGTCGCGCAGGAGGAGAACGCGCTCTGCGAAGCCGGACGGTTCGACGACGCAGCTCGACTGATGGTGCGCGCGTGGCTCGTCGGCGCGCGCCGTTCGGAGGAGGACGTGCCGGCCGAGCTGCGCGAGCGCGTCTTCGCGATGCAACGCGCGGCGTACGAGCTGCCGCAGGGCGAAGGCGGACCGCTCGACGTCGGCGCGGTTCGGGCACCGCTGCTGTACATCCGCGGCGAGCTCGACTGGCCGGACGTGCAGCGCGCGGCCGAGCGGTTCCCGAATGCGCAGCACGCGGTCGTCGCCGGAGCTGCGCACCTACCGGCGATGGAACGACCGGCCGAGGTTGCGCGGCTGATCCTCGACTTCCTCGCGCAAGTGCAGTAGAAGCGAGGACACATTCCGCGACCAGGGAGGCAGGCCATGAGACGCATCGCCCTCGCACTCGTCGTCGCCGCGCTCGCGAGCGGCGCCGGGACGGCAAGCGCCGGCACGACGACGCAGCAGCAGGTCAAAGACTTGACGGCGCAGGTCAAGGCGCTTCAGGGGACGGTCAAAAAGCTGCAGGCCGACGTCAAGAAGCAGGCGGCCACGCTGAAGAAGCACGACGAGGCGATCGGGATCGTTTTCAGCCTCACCGTGCTGCTCGGCAAGTGCGAGATGGCGCTGACGGCCGACGCTCTGCAGGGGACGTGGGCCTATATCGACCAGCTGATGGTGGCGACCGGGAAGCCCGTCGTGTTCGGCCCCCAGTCGGTGGTGAACGACTACGGCGCCTGCGCCGCCTTCACGACCCCGCTCACGCACACCATTGCCACTCCACCGACCGTCTCGAACTTTGCAGCGCTGATCACTTTGCTGAACAGCTAGTGCACGAGGCGCGGGTGCCGCGCGGTACGGTTCGCTCATGAAGAGCGCCACCGCCGGCATCCGCACCGAGCTCGTCGAAGACCTGATGGCGCGCTTCCCGCACATCCCGCGCGAGGCGGTGCTGAAGGAGGACCTCCTGCGCAGCGGGATCGCCTTCGACGCGTCGGCGCTCAGCGACAACCTCGAAGGCGACGTCAAGCCGAAGTCGTACTTCATCTTCTCGTTCGACCAGAAGCCGCTCACCGAGCTCGGCGAGGCGGCGCTTCGGCGCCCGCCCGAGGAGATCGCATTGACGGGCGGCCCGTACGAGCTGCGCCGCACGATCGTCTCCGTACGCGTCAATCCCGACTCGCCGTACGCCGTCGCGCGCGGCGAGGACGGGACGCTTCGCCTCTCACTCGACAGCCGCGAGATCGCCGACGTGGCACTGCCGCCGATGCCCGAGTACTACCGCCACACGCTCGCGAACGGCAAGACTGTGATGGAGACGGCACCGACGATCCAGTGGGGCTACCTCGTCTATCTGACCGTGCTGCGCCTCTGCCAGTACTTCGGCGCGCACGAGGAGTGCGGGTTTTGCGACATCAACCACAACTGGCGCCAGCACAAGAAGGCCGGACGGCCGTACACCGGCGTCAAGCCCGTCGAAGACGTCCTCGAGGCGCTCGCGCTCATCGACCGCTACGACACGGCGCAGACGTCGCAGGTCTACACGCTCACCGGCGGCTCGGTGACGTCGACCGTCGACGGACTCGGCGAGGCCGACTTCTACGGTCGCTACGCGCAGGCGATCGAAGAGCGCTTCCCCGGCCGCTGGATCGGCAAGGTCGTCGCGCAGGCACTCCCGAAGGAAGACGTGCAGCGCTACAAGGACTACGGCATCACGATCTACCACCCGAACTACGAGGTCTGGGACAAGCGGCTCTTCTCGCTCATCTCGCCGGGCAAGGAGCGCTACGTCGGCCGCGAGGAGTGGCATCGCCGGATCTTCGACGCGGCCGAGGTGTTCGGCGCCCGCTACGTGATTCCGAACTTCGTCGCAGGCGTCGAGCTGGCGAAGCCGTTCGGCTTCCGCACGGTCGACGAGGCGATCGCGTCGACGACCGAGGGGCTCGACCACTTCATGAGCTGCGGGATCACGCCGCGCTTCACCACGTGGTGCCCCGAGCCGACGACGCCGCTCGGCCGCGACAACCCCGACGGCGCGCCGCTCGAGTACCACGTCCGCCTGCTCGAGGCGTACCGCGAGACGCTCGAGAGGCACGACCTCGAGCCGCCGCCGGGGTACGGGCCTCCCGGTCCCGGCAACGCCGTCTTCTCCGTCAGCTCGTTCATGGACACGCTTGCGCCGGCCGAGGTCGCCGCGTGAACCGCATCGACGTCGACGGCGCGCGCGAGCTCTGGCTGCACGCGAGCGACGAGGAGCTGAAGGGGCTCGCGCAGGAGGTCCGTGCGCGCTACCACGATCCCGGCCGCGCCACCTACATGGTGATGCGGATCATCAACTACACGAACGTCTGCGTCGCGCAGTGCGACTACTGCGCGTTCTACGTCCTCCCGAACCAGGACGGCGGCTACGTCCTGACGCGCGAGGACGTCTTCGCGAAGATCGACGAGCTGCTCGAGGTCGGCGGCGATCTCGTCGGCTTCAACGGCGGCTTCAACCCGCGCCTGCCGCTCGACTACTACTGCGACCTCTTCGCCGCTGTCCGTGCGAGGTACGGCGACCGCGTCGAGTTCTACGCGCTCACGATCGCCGAGTTCGTGTTCTTGGCCGACCGCGCGAAGTTGTCGTATGCGGATGCGGCGGCGCGGCTGCGCGACGCCGGCGTCCACTGGGTGACCGGAGGCGGGAGCGAGATCCTCACCGAGGACTTCCGTGCGCGACACGCGAAGTGGAAGTACACGGTGCGCGACTACTTCGACGCGCAGCGCGCGATCGTAGAGAGCGGGCTGAAGACGACGGCGACGATGGTGATCGGCTTCGACGAGACGCTCGACGAGCGCCTCGAGCACCTGCAGCGGACACGCGACTTCCAGGACGAGACCGGCGGTCTCTTCTCGTTCCTCTGCTGGACGTACAAGCCGTACGGCACGGCGTTCGGCGGCCGCGAGATCTCCGCGCAGGAGTACCGCCGCCACATCGCACTGTCGCGGATCTTCCTCGACAACGTGAAGCACGTGCGCACGTCGGTGCTGACGCAGAACGAGGACGCGTTCCTCGCGCTCGACTACGGCGCCGACGACTTCGATCTGCCGATCGAGGACGAGGTGACGCAGAAGGCGGGCGCGAAGATCGACCTCGACCTCGAGGCGCTGCTCGCGGTGCCGCGGCGGCTCGGCTACACGGTCGACTACCGGCGCGCAGAGCGGCCGGCTGTGCTGACGGCGACCTAGGTTTTTTGCGTGCCCGAGCGGCTTACGGGCCGCCGTGCTCGCGCTCGCACTCTTCGATCTCGACGTCGGAGAACGGCGCCGCGTCGGCGGCATGGACGATTGCCACCTGCAGGCCGCAGTTGCCGTTCGCGCGCGCCTGCGGAGGCAGCGTCGCGGACGCCGCGCCCGCCGACATGCCTGCCGCCGTTGCGAGGAGAGCGACCAATCGCATGAAGCGCATCGAAACCTCCTCTCTCTCCGTTCGACTATGGCACGACGACGGCTGAAAGTCCACGCGCCGTACGCTTCCGTGATGGAGCTGCCGCCGAGCGCGCGCGAGCTGATCGAGTCGGGGGCGCTCGCGCATCTCTCGACGATCGGTCGCGACGGTGCGCCGCACGTCACCTGCATCTGGGTCGGGCTAGACGGCGACGAGATCGTCTCCGGACACCTCGGCGACCGGCAGAAGCTGCGCAACGTGCGCCGCGACCCGCGCGTCGTCCTCTCGCTCGAGGGAACCCGCATCCGGCCGCCCGGCCTCAAGGAGTACCTCGTGGTCTACGGCCGCGGACGGATCGACGAGGGCGGCGCGCCGGAGCTGCTGCAGCGGCTCGCGCACGTCTACCTCGGGCCCGACGTGAGGTTCCCGCCGATGGACGATCCGCCACCGGGCTACGTGCTCCGGATCGCCGCAGAGCGAATCGGCGGAGTCGGGCCCTGGGCGATCTAGTACGACGTGTTCAACGCGAACCTGTCTAGCGGCGGACCTGTCTGGCGGCAGCCACCGTCCGAAGTTAGCGCCGGCTTCGTGACAAGACAACGCACGCGACCGCGTTAGAAACGACGTGTCCAGCCCGGATCTGGCGGCAGCCACCATCCGTTGTTAGTGCCGACTTCGTGACAAGACGCCGTACACTGACGCCATGTGCCGCAACATCCGAACCCTCTACAACTTCGAGCCGGAGACGACGAGCGAGGAAGTCCACGCTGCCGCGCTGCAGTACGTGCGCAAGGTGACGGGGATGAACAAGCCGTCGAAGGCGAACGAGCAAGTGTTCGAGCGCGCCGTCCACGAGATCGCGCACCTCACCGAGCACCTGCTCGCCGACCTCGTCACGACCGCGCCTCCGCGCGACCGCGAGGTCGAGGCGGAACGCCGCCGCGCCAGGGCCGCCGTCCGCTTCGGTACGGCTTAGACCGCGGCTTCGGCCGCCGTGACGAACCGCAGCTCGGGCACGCGGTCGAGTTCGCCGACCTCGCGAGCAAGCTCGAGGAACGTCAGCAGCCCGGCGCGCTCGCGCGGGCCGAACGAGTAGCGCAGCTTCTCGAAGTACCGCGCGAGGAAACCGGCGGGATAGCCGTACAGCTCGCTCGCCTCGTACGCGAGCCGCTCCGGCTCGGCGCGCGCGGCGCGCACCGAGTCGACGAGCGCGTCCTGCAGTTCGAGCAGGCCGTCGGCGACCGGCTCCGGCGCCGCCCAGACCGCAAACACCATCGGCAGGCCCGTTCGCTGCAGCCAGAGCCGACCGAGGTCGTAGTGCGGGGTCGGGTCCTCGAACGCCGACTTCAGCGCCGCGTCGCCGATCAGCAGCTTCGCGTCGGCCGGCTCGTCGAGCGGGACGTGCTCCGCCTCGGGCAGCAGCACCTTGGTCAGGACGACCGACGTCGCCGACTCCGGCGTCACCGCAACCGTGCGCACGTGCTCGAGCGGCACCTTCGAGACGAGCTGGATCGAGTCGACCGCTCCCTCCGACGACACACAGAGACGCGGCAGCAGACGCAGCCTGCCGGCGTTCTGTGCGTACGCGATCGACGAGATCGGCGCGATGTCGATCTCGCCTGAGAGCACCTGCTCGTTCAGAGTCGTGGGGACGCCCTGCACTTCCTCCACCTCGGCGTCGAGGCGGAAGAAGACCGGCGCCATGTTGACGTACGAGATGCGTCCGAGCCTGATCACTTAGCTGCGGCGCTCCAGAACAGCGGTGACCAACGCGTCGAGCTCCTTGCGGTGTCGTTTGCCGCGCAACGCGGCCCGGGCCCTCGCAGCGTAGTCGAGCGCGACCTCGCGCGAACGCTCGAGCGCGCCCGACGCCGCGACGCGCACGAGCGCGCCCTCCTGCGGCCCGCCCGCGAGCGCGCGACGCACGACGTCGTCTTCCTTCGCCGCGAGGATGAGCGGCAGCGTCGGTGTTCCGTCGCGCAGGTCGGTGCCCGCGACCTTGCCCGTCTCGATCGTCTGGCCACTGCAGTCGAGGATGTCGTCGACGATCTGGAACGCGATGCCGAGGTTCGTGCCGAACTCGCGCAGGTCGTCCCCGCCGCCGAGCAGGCACGCGGCCTCGAAGAGCTTCGCCGTCTTCAGCGAGCAGCGCTCGAGGTACGCGTCGACGGTCGTGTCGGGATCGTGGCGTTGCCGCTGCTGCATCGTCTCGCCGCGGACGAGGCAGAGCGCCGTGTCGGCCAGGATCTCGACCGCGGCGACGTCACCCGTTGCGGCGAGCTCGGCGAACGCACGTGCGAAGAGGTAGTCGCCGGCGGCGCGGGCGACTCCGACACCGTGCGCGGACCAGACCGACGCGCGTCCGCGCCGCAGCTCGGCGCCGTCGATCAGGTCGTCGTGGACGAGCGTCGCGAGGTGAAGCAGCTCGATCGCGACGCCGGCCGCGAGCGGCGGCTCGCCCGACGACGCGAGGAAGACGAGCAACGGGCGCAGCCGTTTGCCTCCCGCGGCGAGCGACTCCTTGCCGACCGCGGCGACGATTCCCGCGTGCGCCTCGACCGCCCGCTCGAGCCGCACCTCGAGCTCGTCGAGGTAGACGTCGAGGCCGGGAGCGCCGCGGACTTCCTCGAGCGCGGCCGTCATCGCCTGACTCCGGTGTGCAGCGCGACGATCCCGCCCGCGAAGAGGCGGTAGCGCACGTCGTCGAACCCGTGAAGCTGCGCGACGAGGTCGTCGGGTCCGGGGAAGCGGCGCACGCTCGCCGGGAGATACGTGTACGCCTCGCCGCCGGGCAGGATCTTGCCCAGCACGGGGACGACGCGGTCGAACCAGAGCGAGTAGAAGACGCGCAGCGGGCCGCGCGGCCGCGTGATCTCGAGGATCGCGAGCCTTCCTCCCGGACGCAGCACGCGCCGTAGCTCCTCGAGCGCGGCGCCGAGGTCGGCGACGTTGCGAACGCCGAAGCCGACCGTCGCGGCGTCGAACGTCTCGTCGGCGAACGGCAGCGCGAGCAGGTCGCCGCGCACCCAGTCGAGCTCGGGGGCCTTGCGGCGGGCGCGCGCGAGCATCGCCTCGGAGAAGTCGACGCCCGTCACCTTGCCGCCCGCCTTCGCAGCGGCGAGCGCGAGGTCGCCGGTGCCGCACGCCGCGTCGAGCACGCGGTCTCCCGGTCGCACGACCGCACGCGCCGTCTCACGCCGCCAGCGCTGGTCGAGCCCTGCGGTCATGACGCGGTTCATGACGTCGTAGACCGGCGCGATGCGGTCGAACATCGTGCGCACGCTCTCCGGCGGCAGCGTTCCGGACTCCACTACTGCCCCCAACGTTTGATCAACGCGTTCTCGACGCCGAGCTGATCGAGTGCGCGGCCGACGACGAAGTCGACGAGATCCTCGACCGACTCGGCGCCGTGGTAGAAGCCGGGCGCGAGGAAGAGGATCGTCGCGCCCGCGCGCTTCGCGGTGAGCATCGTCTCGAGGTGGATCGTCGAGAGCGGCGTCTCGCGCGGCATCAAGACGAGCTTGCGCTCCTCCTTCAGCGCGACGGACGCCGCGCGGTGGATGAGGTTCTGCATCGCACCGGAGGCGATCGTGCCGAGCGTCGACATCGAGCAGGGACAGATGACGTAGCCGTCCACCTTCGCCGAGCCGCTCGCATACGGCGAGCGCCAGTCGTTGGGATCGTAGAGCGTCACCGCCTCGCCGAGTCCTTCGGTCAGCCGCGCGAGCACCTCGTCGCGCGGCAGGCGCGGATCGCCGTAGACCTCCGTGCCGATCACCTCGATCCCCGCGCTCGACGCGCACACGCCGACGTCGCAGTCGGCCGCGACGAGCGCCTGCAGGAGCCGCGCCGCATAGGGCGCGCCGGACGCTCCGGTTATGCCGAGGAAGACGCGCACATCGCGGAGCCTACAAGCTCGCTAGTGCGTGCCCTTCGACGCCTCGAGGAACGTCGCGATCGCGCGCAGGTCCTTGTCGCTGAAGGCGTCGAAGGGAGGCATCGGCGAGCCCGGGGTCTTGCACGACGGGCATTTCAGGTGCTCGATCTGGAACTCGATGCCCTTGTTCTTCGTACCCTCGTCCGTGAGATCGGGCGCGCCCGGGAAGCCGCCGCCGACGCCCTGGTACGTGTGGCAGTTCTGGCACCCCGACTGGGCGAACAGCTTCGCGCCCGCGACCGCTTCGGCGTTGCCGGCAAAGCCTTCCTTGTCGGCCCACGTCGGCACGAGGCCGACGAGCTCCGTGCCGAGCGACTCCTTCGCGACCGCGCCCTTGTACGTGAGGACGCCCATCGAGATGACGACGAGCACCGCCGCGGTCACGGCGACCGGACGCCGCGTCAGCCGCCGCTCGCGGCGCACGTCGACGAACGGAATCGCGAGCAGCAGGAGCAGGCAGATGGTCGGGATGCCGACGGTGCCGAGGATCACCGACTCCGGCCACTTGAAGATCCGGAGCAGGTAGAAGAGGAAGTAGAAGTACCAGTCGGGGCGCGGCACGAAGTTCGTCGTGCCGGGATCGGCCTTCTGCGAGTAGACCGCGCCGAGCCAGCCGGTGTAGTCGTTCCCGTCGTGGCTCGCGGTCCACTTCCAGATCACGGCGAGCACGACAATGACCGCGACGACGACGAGGCTCATCACCGTGTCGTGGAACATCGCGCCCGGGAAGAACGGCTCGCCGCGCCGCTTGACGTCCTCCTTGTAGCGCTTGAAGCCCGCGCGGCGCTCGTCGAGGGAGGTCATTCCGCGGCTCCTCGTGCGCTCGGCCGCGTCAACCCGGCGCGTCCGCCCGGCTCCGGCTCGACAGGCGGCTTCGTCCACGGATTCGGCGATACGCCGAGCCGCACGACGAGGTAGAGGTGCAGGCCGATCAGCGCGAACAGCGCGCCCGGAAGCAGGAGCATGTGCAGCGAGTAGAAGCGCGCGAGCGTGTCGGGGCCGATCTCCGCGCCGCCGCGCAGGAACTGCGCGAGGTACGGCCCGAGGAACGGCGCCGTCCCGTTGATGTTGATGCCGACGACGCTCGCCCAGTACGCCGTCTGGTCCCACGGCAGCAGGTAGCCCGTGAAGCCTTCGAACATCCCCGTCGCGAGCAGCAGCACGCCGATGATCCAGTTCAACTCCCGCGGGTAGCGGTACGCGCCGAACAGGAACACGCGCGCCATGTGGAAGAACATCAGGATGATGAAGACACTCGCGCCCCACTTGTGCATGCCGCGCACGAGCCAGCCGAGCGTGAGGTCGTTCGTGATGTGCTGGATCGACTCGTACGCGCTGTTCGGATCCGGCTTGTAGTACATCGCGAGGATCACGCCGGTCACCAGCTGGACGATGAACGCGGTCAGTGTCGCGGAGCCGAGCGTGTGGAACCAGCCGATGTCGTGCGGGACCTTGCGGAACAGGAAGTAGCGGACACCGCCGACGAGCCCCGAGCGCTCCTCGAGCCAGTCGAGCGGATAGTTCGCGACCTGCACGATCCGCCGGTTCCGCGTCCTGGGGCGTGCCGTCGACATCAGTGCGGCGGCTGCAACGGGTAGAGCCAGCTCTCCGGCCCGCGGACGTGGTCGCCGGGGCTCGCCAGGTCGTAGCGATGGATCTTCGCGGACGCGCCGGCGTCGTCGACGTGCGACACGCTGTACGTCCCGAGCAGCACGAGGTGACCGTTGCGGATCTCGTACTCGTAGCGATCGAGCGCGCGCACGGGCGGGCCCGCCTTGCGATTCCCCTCGATGTCGTACTGGCCTCCGTGGCAGGGGCAGCCGAAGCCGCCGGCGGGAATCGTCGGGATGATCGTCACCTCTTCGCCTGCGGCGGTCTTCGCCGTCTTCTTCTTGTCGTCGAACACAGGCCCGTTCGGCTGCACCGGGCAGCCGAGGTGCGCGCAGCGGTTCGAGATGATCGTGAAGCTCGGGAGGCCCTTGACCGTGCCGTTGTTGCGGATGTACGCGGTGCGGCGCGAGACCTCGCCGGCCGCCGGGTCGCGGATGAACGTCGCGATCACGAACTGCCCCTCGGGGAAGTCGGAGAGCGGCCCGAGGTCGACGCTCTTCGGATGCTGGCGGACGAACGCCGGGGCGACCATGAAGCCGATCGCCGGGACGCTGACGATGCCGCCGATCAAGCCGCCGAGCCCGAGCGTCGCGCCCGACAGGAAGGCGCTGCGTGGGTAGGCGGCGACCTCCTCCTCGTCCAGCTCCGGCAGCGCCGGCTCGTCGACGACGGCCGGCGCGGCGGCGCGCGTCTCCGGCTCGACGTCCGGCGGCGCCGCGAGCCCGCGGGTCGCGTCGACGACCCAGAGGACGCCGCAGACGACCGCGATCACGGCGCCGACGACCGCGGCCGGCCAGCTGACGATCAGCCCGACGAGGATGCAGGCGATCCCGACCGCGAAGCCGATCGGCCAGATGCTGGGGCCCGGTCCTTGGGCTTGTGTCCGGTTCGGTTCCAATCGGCTAGCGGTGGCTGGTCGGTCGCCGGGTCGAACTCTGCCGCATCCGCCCGCCGTTTGCAGAAGGATCGATCCCGATCCCGTATTCGGCCCACCGCCGCGACACGAGCTCGCGCACCTCGGCGCTCATCTCGATCTCCGGCGGCCACTCGCGCGTTCCCTCGGCCGGCCCCTTGTGCGTCGCGTCGATCCCGAGCTTGCCGCCGTAGAACTGGCGCGTCGGCGCGTGGTCGAGATGGTCGAGCGGCCCTTCGCTCACCAGCACGTCGCGCGCGGGATCGACGTTCGCGCAGACGCGGAAGAAGACCTCGTCGTAGTCGTGCACGTCGACCCATTCGTCGACGACGACCACGGACTTCGTCAGCGACAGCATCCCCAGGCCCCAGATCGCGTGCATCACCTTCTGCGCGTGTCCCGGGAACGACTTGCGGATCGAGACGATGCAGCAGTTGTGGAACGCGCCTGCGACCGGCAGGTCGTAGTCGACGATCTCCGGCACGCTCATCCGCACGGCCGGCAGGAAGATCCGCTCCGTCGCCTTGCCGAGCCACGCGTCCTCCGCCGGCGGCTTGCCGACGACGATCGACGGGTAGATCGCGTCACGCCGCATCGTCACGGCCGTCACGTGGAAGACGGGGAAGTCCTCGACGCCCGTGTAGTAGCCGGTGTGGTCGCCGAACGGTCCCTCCGGCGCGACGTCGCCCCGCTCGACGTAGCCCTCGAGCACGATCTCCGCGTTCGCCGGCACCTCGACGCTGATCGTCTTCCCCTTTACGAGCTCGACCGGGGAGCCCTTCAGGAAGCCCGCGAGCATGAACTCGTCGACGTGCCTCGGCAGCGGCGCCGACGCGGAGTACGCGCTGACCGGATCGAGCCCGAGCGCGACCGCGACCTCGAGCCGCCCGTCGGCGAACAGGTAGTCGGCGCGGCCGTCCTTGTGGATCTGCCAGTGCATGAGCGTCGTCCGCTTGTCCACCTTCTGCATGCGGTACATGCCGACGTTGCGGTCGCCGTTGCGCGGGTCGTGCGTGATCACCGCCGGAAGCGTGATGAACGGCGCGGGGTCCTCGGGCCAGCAACGTTGGATCGGCAGCGCGTCGAGATCGACGTCGTCCCCCGTGAGCACGATCTCCTGGCACGCGCCGCGGCCGACGGACTTCGGCCGCGAGTCGGCGATCGACTTGAGCTTCTGCAGTCCCTTCACCTTCTCGACGATCCCCTGCGGGGGCTGCATCTCGAGCACGTCGCCGAGCCGGCGCGCGACGTCGTCGAGCGACGGCGCGTCGAAGGCGAGGCACATCCGCCGCTCGGTCCCGAACTGGTTGATCAGCAGCGGATGCGGCGAGCCCTTCACGCGCTCGAAGAGGAGCGCCGGACCGCCCGCCTTCACGGTCCGGTCGACGATCTCGGTGATCTCGAGGTCGGCGTCCACCTCGGCGCCGACGCGGGCGAGCTCGCCCTCGCGCTCGAGCAGCGCGATCCACGCGCGGAAGTCGGCGGGCGGGGCCATGCGAACTAGTAAACGCGCCGGCGCCTGCGCGCCTTGCGGCGCCGGCCGAGCGCATTCGATGTCTCGCCGAGCGCGATGACGGCGATGAACACGAGGCCGACGATCAGCATTCCCGTGATCACCTTCTTGCCCTCGGCCGCGGCGTCCTCCGCGAGCCACATCAGCGCAGCGAGCACGTCGCGACTCTAGCGCGTGCGCAGGGCGTGCGCGCCGAGCGCGCGCGCCGCGTGCGCGTCGTCGTGCCGGCCGAGCCGCGTCGCCGCCGCGAGCCACGCCTCGCCGTCGCCGGAGGCGTCCTCGGCACGCAGCCGTGCGCACAGGGAGATCAGCTCGGCGAGCTCCGTAACCGCGTCGACGTCGCCGGTCGCGGCGATCCGCACGAGCCCGTGGGCGTAGAGGTAGTCGCCGAGCAGCAGCGCCAGCTCGGCGTCGGCCGGCGCGAAGAGTCGCGGCCGTCCGTAGTGGCAGAGGTAGCCCTCGTAGATCGTCTCGACGCCGAGCGCGAAGCGGTCGTCGCAGAGGAGCGAGAAGACCGGCTCGCGCTCCGCGTCGGCGCGTGTCGCGTCGGCCCAGAGCGGCGACTCACGCGCCGCGTCGTCGACGATGACATCCCAGAGCTCAGCTGTGGTCGAAGTACTCAGCGACTGCCTCCACGGTCGTGTTCACGTCGTCGTCGGTGTGCGCGAGCGAGACGAACATCGCCTCGAACTGCGACGGTGCAACGTAGACGCCTCGGTCGAGCAGGTGCCGGAAGAGCGCCGCGTAGCGCTCCGTGTCGCACGCGCGGGCGTCCTCGAAGTCGCGTACAGGCCTGTCGAAGAGCGTCAGCATCGCGCCGACGCGTTGCACCGTGCCGAACGGCGCGAGTCCGGCCTCGAGCTTCGCAGCCGTCGCTTCGAGCCGCTCGTAGACGTCCGGGTCGCGCAGCCGGCGCAGCACGGTCAGCCCGGCGGCGGTCGCGAGCGGATTGCCCGAGAGCGTGCCGGCCTGGTAGACGGGACCGCTCGGCGCGAGCTCCGTCATCACGTCCGCCCGGCCGCCGAACGCGGCCAGCGGCAGGCCGCCGCCGACGATCTTGCCGAGGATCGTGAGGTCGGGCAGGACGCCGAAGCGCTCCTGCGCGCCGCCGCGCGCGACGCGAAAGCCGGTGATCACCTCGTCGAACACGAGCAGCGCGCCCGATGCGTCGCAGAGGTCGCGCAGCGTCTGCAGGAACCCGTCCGCCGGCGGCACGACGCCCATGTTCCCCGCGACGGGTTCGACGACGACGCACGCGAGTCCCTCGCCGAACTGCGCGACCGCGGCCGCGGCGCTCTCCGCGTCGTTGTAGCGCGCGACGATCGTGTGCTCGGTCACCGACGTCGGCACACCCGGCGTCGCGGGGATCGCGAGCGTCGCCATGCCCGAGCCCGCCTCGGCGAGCAGCGCGTCGACGTGCCCGTGGTAGCAGCCGGCGAACTTGAGGACGCGGTCGCGATGCGTGAAGCCGCGCGCGAGCCGGATCGCGGACATCGCCGCCTCCGTCCCCGACGACACCAGCCGCACGCGCTCAACCGACGGGATCGCGTCGACGATCTCCGCCGCGAGCTCGACCTCGCGCTCGGTCGCCGCGCCGAACGTCGTGCCGTCGCGTGCGGCATCGACGACCGCCTCGACCGTCTCCGGGTCCGCGTGCCCGAAGAGCAGCGGCCCCCACGACATCACCCAGTCGACGAAGCTGCGGCCGTCCTCCGTCTCGAGCCGCGAGCCCTCGGCACGCCGCACGAACAGCGGCTCGTCGAGCCCGACGGCCCGCATCGCGCGCACCGGCGAGTTGACGCCGCCGGGGATGAGCTCCTGCGCGCGCTTCCACAGCTCGGAGCGCGTCCTCAGAGCCAGGCGGCAAGCTCCTTCGTCCAATACGACACGACGAGGTCGGCGCCCGCGCGCTTGATCGCGAGCAGCCCTTCCAGCGCCGCCGTGCGCTCGTCGAGATGCCCGGCGCGCGCGGCGTCCTTCACCATCGCGTACTCGCCCGAGACGTTGTAGGCCGCGAGCGGGGCGTCGAAGCGGTCCCGCACCGCGCGGATCACGTCGAGGTACGGCAGCGCCGGCTTCACCATCAGCACGTCGGCGCCCTCGGCGAGATCGAGCTCGCACTCGCGCAGCGCCTCGCGCACGTTGCCCGGATCCATCTGGTAGCCGCGCCGGTCGCCGAATGCAGGCGCCGACTCCGCGGCCTCGCGGAACGGTCCGTAGAACGCCGACGCGTACTTCGCCGAGTACGCGACGATCGGCGTGTCGGGAAGCTCGGCGCGGATCGCGCCGACGCGCCCGTCCATCATGTCGCTGGGACAGACCGCGTCCGCTCCCGCGTCGACGTGCGAGACGGCGGTGCGCGCGATCACTTCCAGCGTCGCGTCGTTGTCGACCTCGTCGTCGCGGACGATTCCGCAGTGGCCGTGCGAGGTGTACTCGCAGAGACAGACGTCCGTGAGCAACAGCAGCTCGGGGAAGCGGGGCCGCAGCGCACGCAGCGCACGCTGCACGACGCCGTCGTCGATCCACGCGCCGCTGCCTTCCTCGTCCTTCTCGTCCGGGATCCCGAACAGGATCACGCTCTTCACGCCCAGCCGCACGAGCTCCTCGGCCTCGCGCACCAGGTCGTCGACCGAGAAGCGGCCGAGCGCAGGCAGCGCCTCGTTGCGGCGCGTGTCCGGCCCGACGAAGAGCGGCATCACGAACTGGTCGAGATCGAGCCGCGTCTCGCGCACGAGCTCGCGCAGCGGCGCGGTGCGGCGCAACCGGCGCAGGCGCGTGGCGGGGAAAGTGCTCATGCCCGCAATCTAGCTGGGGGCGGCGGCGGCTCCTCGACCTCGACCTCGACCGGCACGACCCCGCCGCCCTCCCACGACTCGAGCGCGACGCGCTCGCCGAAGAACTCCCAGATCGCCCGCACGACCGCGAGCAGCGGCAGCGCGATGAAGACGCCGGGCAGCCCGTAGATCTCGCCGCCCGCGAGCAGGCCGAAGATGACGAGCAGCGGGTGCAACCGCAACGCGCTTCCCATGACGTTCGGTACGACGACGTGCCCCTCGACCTGGTGGATGAAGAGGAAGAGCAATGCCACCCAGATCGCCGCGAGCGGATGCACGACGACCGCGTAGATGAAGGGCGGCACCGCGCCGAGCCACGGGCCGAGGTACGGGATCAGCTCGGTCAGCGCGACGAATGCGCCGAACAGCAGCGCGTACGTGTCGCCGCCCGGAAGCAGACCGGTCATTCCGAGCAGCCACAGGCCGATGCCCGCGCTCGTGCCGATGATCGCGGAGAGCAGGACCTGACCCTTCACGTACGAGATGAGCGAATGCTCGATCCGCCACATGAGCGGACGTGTGCCGGGAGCCGGCGGGAAACGCCGGTCGATCATCGCCGCGAGCTTCGGCATGTCGAGCAGCATGTAGATCGAAATGACGACGATCAGCACCGTCGAGAAGAGCAGCGAGACGATCGAGATCGCCGCGCCCTCGGCCCAGCTGATCGCCTTCGACGTGTACTTCTGCACGTCGCGCGTCCCGATGTTGTTGAGGAAGTCGTGCAGCGACTTGCGCACCTTCACCTGCTTCAGATGGTGTCGGTCGAGCCAGAGCTGAAGCCGGTCGACGTCCTGTTCTGCGTCCGTTTCGGGAGGCTGTCCGTGCGTCGTCGTAAAGTAGGCGTCGATTCGATTCGACGCCGACTTCGTCTGATCCACGACAACGGTCGAGAGTGCGATGCCTGCCAGTGCGACCACCGCGGCGAACGTCACGTACACGAGCGCGACCGCGAGGCCGCGGGGGATCCACACCCTGCCGAGCCCGTGCACGAGAGGGTTGAGAAGCAGCGCGATCAGGGCAGCGACGATGAAGAGGAAGACGGCATGACGCACGGCGCCCGCGACGATCCACAGTCCGACCAGGATCAGCGGCAGCCCGACGAGCTGGATCCAGCGTGGGACAACCAGTTTCGGCGTCCCTCCGACCATATGGGCGATGGTACAGCGGGCGTCCGTCGGGTTCGGCCGCCCGCCTGGGAATGGTCGTTCGTCGAAGACGGCAACCTCGCGCTCGACCGTCACGAACTGTGGACAGAAGTGCCGCAGCCGAGACGACTTCGGCTGTTACAAGCTAGGGTGGGGCCCAGCTTGAACCAGGCCCCCTCCTCCGTTACGGTCCCCCGGATGCCGCGCCGAGCACCCGCGCAGAGGCGGCAGCAGTTGCGTCGCCAGCGCCGTCATGAGCATCGTCTGCGCCGCTTCGCGCTGCTGACGGTGACCGCGATCGGCCTGGTCGTGACGCTGCTGCTGACGGCGTTCAGCAGCACGCAGGCCGACCGCGCGTCGTTCACCGCGCCGGCACCCGCGCAGCGACTCCTGCCCGCCGGGCGCCCGCAGCCGCTCGTCATCGCGAAGCTCGACTCGCTCCGCCTGCAGTTGCCGATCGCCGCGAGCCGCGTCACCGCGATCGGTTTCCACGGCGCGGGCGACGGCGCGCTCGCGTTGCAGCCCGTCGGACGGCAGGGGAACGAAGGACTGCTCGCGCGGCTCGGCCACAAGCTCTTCGGCGGCGAGAGCACCGGCCCCACGTGGTACCAGCTCGGCGGCGGCGACGGTGCGCAGACCGGCGGTCTCGGAATCGGCGCGCCGGCAGGGACCGAGGTCTATGCGCCCGTCGACGGCCGCGTCGTCGGCGTGACGCCCTTCATCCTCAACGCCCAGCAGTACGGCGTGCGGGTCGACATCCAGCCGTCGAGCGCGCCGTCCGTCGTCGTGTCGCTGACGCATATCGGCGGCCTCCCGCAGGACGTGCGCGTGGGGACGACGGTGACGGCGTCGACGACGAGACTGGGCAGTGTCCTCGACCTGAGCGGCGTCGAGCGCCAGGCGCTCGCGAGGTACACGAACGACACGGGCAACCACGTCGAGCTCGAAGTGCGACCCGCGGCAACGCTCTCGCTCTAGTTGCGACTCCTCTTCATCGCCGACGTCGTCGGCACACCCGGCCGCCGCGCGATCGAGACGCGACTCTCGTCGCTGCGCGACGAGCTCGACGTCGACTTCTGCTGCGTGAACGGCGAGAACGTCGCCGACGGTATCGGCATCACGCCGAAGCTCGCCGACAAGCTGCTCTCGTGGGGAGCCGACGCGATCACGCTCGGCAACCACACATGGCGGCGGTCGGAGATCCTCCCCTACCTGACCGGCTCCGATCGCGTCGTGCGACCCGCGAACCTCGGCTCGCACGCGGCGGGCAAGGGCCTCGCCGTGGTCCCTGCGCGGGACGGGACGCCCGTCGCGGTGCTCAACTTCCTCGGCTCGCTCTTCCTCGATCCGCCGATCAGCCTGTGGGAGATCGTCGACGAGCTCATCGAAGAAGCGCAACGGCGTGCGAAGGTGATCCTCGTCGACATGCACGCGGAGGCGACGAGCGAGAAGGTCGCGCTCTCGCGCTGGCTCGACGGGAAGGTGACGGCGGTCATCGGCACGCACACGCATATCCAGACGAACGACGCACGCGTGCTGCCGGGCGGCACGGCCGCGTTGTCGGACGCGGGGATGACCGGCCCGCACGACTCCGTGATCGGCGTGCAGGCCGACCTCGCGATCAAACGCATGCGTACCGGCCTCCCGGTGCGGTTCGAAACCGCGGCCGGCGACGTCCGCATCGAAGGTGCGCTCGTGGAGTGCGGACCAGACGGGCGCGCGACGTCGTGCGAAACCGTCCGCGTCCCCGTGTGAGCACAACGCATCCCGATCTGCCGGCGGAGCAGGCCTACGTCGACCACGCATACGAGTGCCTCGACCGGATGCGCGCGGGACTCGAGCGCGTGGGCGAGGCCGTCGACGCGCCGGAATACCAGGCCGCGTGGTTCGAGGCGTGGGCGCGGAAGCGGATCGCGACGTTCGAGGACGCGGACCGCGGTCTCTGCTTCGGGCGGCTCGACCTCGACGGCGTCGCCGAGCCGATCTACGTCGGCCGCCGCTGGGTGCACGAGGAGAATGCGCCGCTCGTGGTCAACTGGCAGGCGCCCGCGGCGCGGCCGTTCTACACGGCGACGGTCGCGGAGCCGCTCGGCGTCGAACGCCGGCGGCGCTTCCGCGTCGACGGGCGCAGGCTGCTCGACCTCTACGACGAGCCGCTCGACGGCTCGGCGGGCGAGGTCGTGCACGGCGTCGCGGACATCCTCCTCGAGGAGCTCGAACGGAGCCGCGACGAGCACATGCGCGACATCGTCGCGACGATCCAGGCCGACCAGTACAAGCTGATTACGCGCGATCCCGAGGGCGTGCTGATCATCCAGGGCGGCCCCGGGACCGGCAAGACCGCCGTCGGGCTGCACCGCGCCTCGTGGCTGCTCTACACGCACCGCGAGCAGTTCGGCCGCACCGGCGTCCTCGTCGTCGGCCCGAATCCGGTCTTCATGGACTACGTGTCGCACGTGCTCCCAATGCTCGGCGAGGACCGCGTCGAGCAGCGCGCGATCGACGCGCTCGCGGAAGGCTATGACGTGACACGCGACGATCCGCCGGAGCTCGCGCGCGCGAAGGGCGACGCCGCGATGGCGGACGCAATTGCCGCGGTCGTGCGCGAGCTGCCGGCCGGCACGACGAAGAACGTCGGCGCGCGCATCGACGGCGTCTACCTGTACGTGACACCGGAAGACGTCGCGCAGTTGACCGGCGAGGCGCTCGAATCGGCACGGACGTACGCGGATGCGCGAGAGCGACTGCGCACGCTGCTCGCACGGCGCTTCTACGAACAGTACGGACGTAGGCTCGACGACCTCGCGTTCCGCTCGTTCGAGGAGGTCGAGAAGGCGTTGCGCTCCGGCGGCTTCCTCAACAAGCTCGTGGACTCGGCACTGCCGCGCGCGAAGCCGGAGCAGGTCGTCAAGCGCGCGCTCGCTGCAAGCGGTCTGCCCGCGCCGCGCGGCTGGAGCAGCGGCGATCTCGCGCTGATCGACGAGGCGCGCGCACTGCTCACCGGCGTCGCGCGCCAGTTCGGGCACGTGATCGTCGACGAGGCTCAGGATCTGACGCCAATGCAGCTGCGCATGCTGGCGCGCCGCTCGACGGGCTCGCTGACGATCTTGGGCGACATCGCGCAGGCTTCGGGGCCGGTCGCGTACAAGCGCTGGGAGGAGCTGCTCCCACACCTCGCGCCGGAGCTCGAAGCGACGGTCGAGGAGCTGCGGCTCGCATATCGCGTTCCGCGGCAGATGCTGGAGCTTGCGCTCCCGCTGCTGCCGGTGATCGCACCGGACGTCGCGGCGCCGATCGCCTACCGCGACGGCGACGAGCCGCCCCGATTCGTCGAGGTCGCGGCCGGCGACGTCATTTCGGTCGCCGTGCGCGAGGCGGCCGCTGAAGCGGAGCGTGACGGACGGACGGCGCTGATCGCGCCCGCGGAGTTGCTGCCCTCGCTGCCGCAGCTCGCCGACTCGACGTTCGACGAGCTCGCGACCGTCTTCCAGACGCTGACGCCTCGCGGCGCGAAGGGACTCGAGTTCGATCGCGTCGTCCTCGTCGAGCCGGCTGCGATCGCGGCGGGCGGAGAAGTCGACGGATTGCGCGCCCTCTACGTGGCGCTCACGCGGGCGACGAAGACGCTCGTCGTCGTCCACTCGCAGCCGCTTCCGGCCCAACTCGCCGCCTGACGCCGCGGTCCGGGACGAGGAGCACGACGAGCAGCACGACGAGCAGCACGTCACGCATCAGCACGAGCCACGACTGCGTGCTCGCAAAGCGGAGCGCGTAGTCCCAGTAGTGCCGCGGGAACCACCCCTGCGTCCACAGGAGCGCGAGCGCGAACAGCAGCCACGCGAGCCGGCTCCGCACGAGCGGCACGAGCGGGATCAGCCAGATGAGGAACTGCGGCGAGAGCACCTTGCCGAGCGCGACGAACGCGACGACCGCGGCCGCCGACGCCTGCACGAGCTCTTCGCGCGTCCGTTCGCGCCGCGCGAACACGATCCAGATCGCGAGCAGCACGGCGATCTGCAGCACGCTCTGGATCGCGCCGACGACGTCCGCCGTCGTACCGCCGAGGTTCTGCGAGCCGTGGCCCGACACCATGTGCGCGCTCGTGCCGAACACGTGGTGCGAGGCGACGAGCAGCGCCGCGCCGAGGCTCTCGATCTGCAGCGGACGCGTCGTCTGGCGAGCGACGCTGTCCCACACGCCGCCGGGCGCGAGCACGAAGAACGGCAGCACGATCGCGAGGACGACGGCGACCGCAACCGCGAGGCAAAGGAGCGCCTCGCGGCGCCCGCGCGTCCGCCAGACGTACGCGAACGCGAGCGGGACGAGCACGCCGGGCCAGATCTTCGCCGCGATGCCTGCGCCGAGCAACGCATGACCGATCCGGAGCCGCCCGCCGACGAGCGCGGCGACCGCACCCACGGCGAGTGCCGCAGGCCAGTAATCGAAGCGCGTCAGCACGATCGACCCGAGCAAGAGCGGCGCGACCGCCGCCAGCGCGAGCGCGCCGAACGCGCGGCGGGGCGGGGCACGAAGCGCGGCGAGCGCGGCGGCCATCGCGAGCAGCGCCAGCGCGCCGCACGCCCACATGAGCGCGCCGAACGTCCGGTCGAACGCGTCGAGGTCGTCCTCGTGTCCGAGCGCGGGAATCACGAAGAACGGCAGCGCGCCGGGCGGATACTCGAGCGAGAAGTCGCGGTACGGCACCTCCCCGCGCGCCATCGCGTCGCCGTACTTCTCGTACACCGGCGTGTCGACGATCTGGTCGCGCTCGAGGAACCCGTGGTGGAGCGCGGTCCAGGCGGCGGCGAACAGCGCGAGCGAGACGGCGGCCGCGACGAGGACCGCGTTCGCGTCAGACGGGCTGGACGAGCTCGGCGGGACGGTCATCTGGCGCAGTCTCGACGACCGGCTCGCGTCGCGGCGCGGTTGCAAGCGCCGCGAAGGCGACGAACGGGAAGAACCACGGGATGTAGAGGTAGAACCAGTGCGTCAGCACCGCCTCGAAGCCGAGCAGGAGGACGCCGGTCAGGGCGGCGAGCTGCAGCGGCGACTTGCGGCGCGGCACGACCGCGAGCACGAGCGCCCCGATCACGAGCGCCGCCTGCAGTACCCGCTGGACGAGGTGGAAGTCCGGGATTCCCTTCGCGTGGTACTGCTTCCAGTCCCACAGCGAGAACGGCGAGCCGCGCCCGATCTGCCAGGAGATGGTGCGCTCCCAGAAGACGCGCAGCGCGTGTCCGACGTTCGGCTCGAGCAGCAGGATCGAGAAGGCGAGCACCGTCGCGACGACGAAACCCGCGGCGTACGCGAGGATCTCGCGCCGCGTCGCGCGATAGGTCGCCCAGAGCGGTGCGACGACGAGTGCCGCGAACTTCGTCCACGCCGCGAGCGCGACGAACGCTCCGCGTGCCGCCGGCCACGTGAGCAACCAGAAGCCCCAGATGAGGAACGCCGGCAGCAACGCGTCGTTCGTGTTCGAGTTCGAGACGTACTGCGTGAATGGATAGGCCACCCACGCGAACGCGAGCGTCGCGCCGAGCTCGGGCCCGCCGAAGCGCAATCCGACCAGCGCGAGGCCGAGCAGGCAGAGGAGGTCGAACACGATCGCGGTCGCGTGCGCGGTCGGGAGGTCGTCCCACTTCCCGGACCAGCCGAAGATCAGGTACTCGGGGATGTACGCCTCGTAGGCGACGGGCCCGTACGTGTCGCCGCGGTCGTTCGCCGACTCGCACCGCCCGTTCGTCTGCACGCGGTCCCGGATCTCGCCGTCCTGGTTCTTCGGTCCGCACGCCTTGAGGTCGTCCTCGACCGGCATGTGCCCATACGGCGCCTCGCCGTGGACGATCCGCTCGGCGCCGATCACGCCCGAATAACCGACGTCGATGACGTTCGACGTGCGCGTGTTGAGGCCGACGCGGAAGCCGATCGCGAACACGGCCGCGGCGAGGAGGATCCACGCCGGCCAGGTGGTCCGGCCACGTGGTGCGCGACCGGTGATCCCGACGTACAGGCCACGCGCGAGGAGGTAGGCGAACGGCGGGTATGCGAGGGGAGCGCTCGCGAAGATGTTGCCGCGGTTGAAGAACCACAGCGAGACGCTGAACGACAACATCGCGATCAGGTCGAGCGTGCGCAGCGAGAACGGTCGCCGCCAGTCCACGAGTCCGACCAGGAAGAACGCGCAGAAGCCGAGCCAGATGCTCGGACTGTTGATCTTGCTGCCGCCGAACGCACCGCCGCCGCCGCGCGCCATCGACCAGGCGACCTGCGGGCCCGTCCACGCCTCCGTCACGTCGCCGGTCACGTCGTCGACGCGACCCATCGCGATCTCGCCCGCGTCGCCCCACCAGACCTTGACCGTCCAGTTCGCGTAGTCCTTGCTGTACTCGGTGTCGACGGTGCGGCCCTTCCGCGGGTAACGCGTCAGCCAGTCGCGCACCTTCGGATATGCGAGGAAGATCGTCTCCGCCTTCTTCTCGGTCAGATGTCTCTGCGCCGGCGGCGCGAACGGTGTCGCGATCACGCGCCCGTGCGAGTCGTAGACGGGCCGGGTCGGCGTCGCGGCGTTCGCCGCGGGGGCGAACACGAACGCGACTGCGACGGCGAGAACGACGCGCCTGCGCATGCGTCAGCGCCGGAACGACCAGAGCTTGTTGCCGAGGAAGTTGAGGGGCATCACGAGCACGATCGCGATCGCCTGCGAGACGATCTTGCCCCAGCCGAACCAGTCGAGGAAGACGAGCAGCCAGAGCTGGTTCACGCCGAGCGCGAGCAGCGACACGACGAAGAAGCGCGCGCCCTGATAGGCGAAATGTCCGCGCTGGCCGCGGAAGGTCCAGTGGCGGTTCCACCAGTAGTTGTTCGTGGCGGCGACGACGAACGAGATGAGGGCCGCGACGTGCGCGCCGAGGCCGAGCAGCAGCGCGTAGACGACGAGGTTGACGGCATAGCCACTCGCGCCGACCGTGCTGAACTTCGCGAGTTGCACCCAGTTGTGCGGCGCGCGCAGAGCCCGCGCGGCGCGCGTCATTGCGACCTGCGCCGGCACTACGCGGCCGAGACGCGGCGCCGATCGACCGTCGCCTGCGACGCTTCGTCCCCTTCGATCGTCAGCCGCGTGCGCCCGTTCGCGACGACGAGACCCGAGATCGCTCCGTCGGACTGGACGACGACGTCGAGCAGTGCGCCGAGCTTTCGCGTCCCGCTGTGGACGTCGGCGCCGCGAAGCATCCGCATCGTGCTCGCGCGCCGCCGGTAGAACGCGAGCTGATCCTCGGCGAGCAGCGTCAGCGCCGAGGACACGGCGATCTCGTCGCCGTCGATCGCGGCCGCGGTGAGCGGCAGGAAGCGGTGCTCGTCGTCGCGACAGAGGACGTCGAAGCCGAGCACGCGCCGCCGTTGCGGATCGAGGATCAGGTCGACCGCATGCCCGACGTCGATGCCGCGCACCCGGACCGGCAGGCGCAGGAGCTGCTCTCCGGATACCGGAGCGTCCATCGCTCGCAAGCTACCAGCCCTCTTCGCCGACGAGCGGCACGAAACGACAGGGCACCGAGCGCGTGACGCGGGGGCCTTCGGCCGTACGCACGACCAGCCGCAGCTCCTGGTCGTAGCGGGTTCCGACCGGAAGCACGAGCCGCCCGTCCGGCTCGAGCTGCTCGACGAGCGACGGCGGCACGGCGGGCGCCGAGGCTGCGACGGCGATCGCGGCGAACGGCGCGTGCTCGGGATCGCCGCGCGAGCCGTCCCCGACGTGAACGGTGACGCGCTCCGCGTAACCGGCCTCGCGCAGGTTTTCCCGCGCGCGGGCCGCGAGCTCGGGGACGCGCTCGATCGAGTGCACCTCTGCCGCGAGCTCGGCGAGCACCGCGGCCTGGTAGCCGGAGCCGGTGCCGACGTCGAGCACGTGCTCGTCGCCCTCGAGCGCGAGCAGCTCGCAGATCATCGCGACCATCGCGGGCTGCGAGATGGTCTGACCCCACCCGATCGGCAGCGCCGCGTCGGCGTATGCATGCGCGCGCTCCGACGTCGGCACGAACAGCTCGCGCGGCACTCGCCCCATCGCGGCGAGCACGCGCTCGTCGCTCACGTCGTGCGCGCGCAGCTGGTCGACGACCGAGCGGGCGTGCGCGTCGCTCATGTCGTGACCGGGTGGCGCTGGAGAACGTGTGCGAGCAAAGCGTCCTTGACGTCGACCGTGCGGGACGGCGGCTCAATGCCGATTCCGAGCATCGGCACGTACGAGTCACCGGGCACGAGCGACCCGTGGCTGCCGCCACCAACGTGGTGCGAGCCCGCGAGGTCCGCGAACTCCCAGCCGGCCGCGGCGGAGACGAGCACCTCGCCGGCGTTCGGGTTTCGCAGCGCCGCATCGACGCGCTCGCGGCCGCCCGGGTAGTCGTCGAGGAGCGCGACGTCTTCGTCGCCGTCGCGGCGCGCGGCCAAGCGGCCGTCCTCGAGGAAGCAGACCGCGTCCACGCCCTCGACGCCGTCGAGCCGCTGCGCAGCCGTCCGGGGATCGTCGGTGTAGATCATCCCCGCGCGGTTCGACGCGGTCGCGAGGTCCGGGGCTCGCACGTGATCCTGCAGACGGGAGGCTGCATGGACGTGCGTCTGCCCGTGATCGGAGCAAAGCAACACGGCATAGCGCGAGAGGAACTCGTCGAGGCCGCCGGCCGCCTCGACGAGCGACCCGATCGCGGCGTCGCAGCGCGCGAGCGCCTCGTGCGCGCCGTCAGGCCCGTGCGCGTGCGAGGCGAAGTCGACGTCCGAGAGGTAGAAGACGAGCAGGTCGAAGCCGTCGCGCGTCACGAGCCAGCGTCCGGCAGCGGCTGCGTAGTCGTCCACCGAGCCGGCGGCGCGGTTTCGCACCGACAACGGCGCGCCGACCGGGTCGGATTCGTAGAGGTTGTAGAAGAAGAACCGCCGCGGCCCGAGCGTCGGCGGTGCGATGCCCGGCACGGTCGGCAGGTAGCGGTGCGTGCCGCGGTAGCACGTGATGTTGACGGCTGCCGCCGTCCTGCCGGCGCCGTCGACCGCTTCGTAGATCGTCTCCACGTCCTTCGACAGGTGCTCCTGGTTCATCCCGACGATCGTGTCGCGGATCGACCGCCGCGCGCCCGCGGCGCGGATCGCGGCGAACGACGACCCGTACTCGACGAGGCGTTGCTCGTCGCGCTTCCACCAGACGAGGTGCGGGATGTGGTGCACGTCCGGCTGCGCCCCGGTCGCGATCGAGGTGAGGCAGACGGGCGTCAGCGACGGGAAGACGGTGACTCCGCGGCGGTACTCGCCGGCCTCGGCCAGCCGCGCGAGCGTCGGCGCCGAGCGATCCGTGACGGCGTTCTCGAACGTCGCGGGCGTCAACCCGTCGACGACGATCAGGATCGCCTTATTTGGCAAGCGTTCGGAGCCCGGCGTACTTCTCGTCCGCGCGACTTCGCGCGCGCAGCGCGAGCGCCGGGAGCAGGACGGCCTCGAGGTAGCCGGCGAACGGCACGAGCGCCACGAGGAAGACGCCGAGCGCGATCAGCGAGAGCAGGAAGCCGGTGCCGCCGGGTGTCCCGCCGCGGCGGAGCGTTCCCTGGGCGAAGCCGGCGGCTCCGATGCCGGCGAGGATGCCCGCGATCGCCGCCGCGAGCGCCGCCTTCCAGTCAAACACGACCCACGAAACGACCGCGGCGGCGACTGCCGCCACGACGGCGGCGAGGAACGCCGCCTGCGGCGCCCGCGCGAGCAGCCCGGCGGCGAGGACCCCGAACGCGGCGCCGGCGCCCGCCGAGAGACCGATCACGTACGCCTCGCGCATCGCGGGGAGTCTAGTACCGGCCCGTTTTCGCCCGGCGCATCCGGGGGACGACACAGCCGTGCGCCGCGCGCTCCCCACGCTGGTGTTCTTCACCGCGCAGACATCGGGCCCGGCGCGCCGCATGGAGAGCCTGCTCGCGCACATCGCCCGCAAGGAGCGCGGGCGCCTCGAGGTCCGGCGTGTCGACGTGGACGCCAACCCGCGCCTCGTGCGCAAGTTCGGCGTCACGCAGATCCCGTCGCTCGTGCTCGTCGTCGAACGCAAAGTGGCCGCGCGCATCGACGGCCGCGCGAGCATGCCGCAGATCGAGCAGCTGCTCGACGAGCATCTGGCCAGGGTCGAAACCGTCGTCGCCTAGGCAAACCGAATCCGAGGGCGCTCCGTAGCCGCTGGCGGGAGCCGTTCGAGGGAGAAGGAGGCAATGATGAGGAAGGTCGGTGTCACCGCAGTGCTGGCGCTGGCGGCCGGCGCCTTGATCGTCGGCGCGCACGGCTTCGCCGGCGGCAACAAGACGATGCTCACATCCGATCCGCTGACCGGTTACCAGGAGGGGAACGGAGTGTCGTCGCCCGCGAGTGGATCGTTCTCGGCGAGGATCGACGACGATTCGAGCACGATCGAGTACACGCTGACGTACGCCGGGCTCACGGCGCCTGCGTCAGCCTCACACGTTCACTTCGGTAACCGCTACACGTCGGGCGGCGTCTCGTTCTTCCTCTGCGGGGGTGGAGGCAAGCCGGCGTGCCCGGCCGGGACGACCAGCGAGGCGACGGTGACGGGGACGGTCACGCCCGCCGACGTCATCGGGCCGGCAGGGCAGGGGATCGCGGCCGGCGAGTTCGACGAGATCGTGCAGGCGATGCGCGCGGGTGTGTCCTACGCGAACGTCCACACGGCGACGTTCCCCGGCGGCGAGATCCGCGGGCAGATCAACGACGACGACCAGCGGCAGCCTTAGCCGACGCCGCCCTCGAGCCGCCGGATCACGGCCAGTCCGAATTCGGCGGCTCGAGCACCGTCGACGACGCGGTGGTCGAACGTGAGCGAGACGTAGCCGATCGGCGCGGGGACGATCGCGCCGTCGCGGACGACCGGACGCTCCGCGATCCGCCCGATGCTGAGGATCGCGACCTCGGGGTGGTTCACGATCGGCGTCTGGATGAGCCCGCCGAGCTTCCCGGCGCTCGTGACGGTGAAGGTCGAGCCGCGCAGCTCTTCGGGCTTCAGCGTCCCGGCACGCGCGGCATCGGCGAGACGCTCGGCCTCGGCGCTCAGCTCGTCGAGCGTGCGCGTCGCGCAGTCGCGGACGACCGGTACGACAAGACCCTGCTCCGTCTGCACCGCCAGGCCGAGGTCGTAGCGGTCGAGGTAGACGATCGCGTCCCCCTCCAGCCGCGCGTTGAGCTCGGGGAACTCCTGCAGCGAAAGCGCGCATGCCTTGAGCACGGTCGGGACGAGGAGCTTCAGGTCGACGTTCGCGAAGTCGCATTCCTCGACCCACGTGACCGGCGGCACCTCGCGGTGCGCCCGCGCCATGTGCTCGGCGATCAGGCGCCGCACGCCGCGGAGGGGCTCGCGCCGTCCTTCCGGGCCGTGTCCCTCGTCCAGGACTCCGGCCGTGGCCGCCGCCCGCACGTCCGCTTCGGTCACCCGTCCCTCCGGCCCGGTGCCGTCGACGGAAGCGAGGTCGACGCCGAGCTCCTTCGCGAGCCGTTTCACGAGCGGCGTGGCGCGGACACGGCCCGGCCCGCCACGTCCCGAGTCCTGGACGCGGGACACGGCCGGTTCGGGCGCAACGGCTCCGTCTTCGCCGATCACGACGAGCACGGTGCCGACCGCCACGACCTCGCCCTCCGGGACGAGGATCTTCGAGACGAGGCCGGCCGCCGGCGACGGGATCTCGACCGTGGTCTTGTCCGTCTGGATCTCGACCAGCGGGTCGTCCTCGGCGATCTCCTGTCCCTCGGAGACGAGCCAGCGCGCGATCTCGCCCTCGGTCAGGCCTTCGCCCAGGTCGGGCAACTTGAACTCGTACGCCATCAGGAAAGTCGCTCCAGGAAGCCGTGGTAGAGGGTGACGAAGCCGTCGGCGTCGAACTCTATGTCCGTCACGAAGGATCCAGTGCCGGTCGCGCGCTCGAAGGATTCGACGTGCGCGATCTCCATGCCCGGCGCGTCGAGCCGGCGCCAGACGAGCGCCCTCACCGCGGCTCCGCGATCCAGGCGTCCGCAGGCGCGAGCAGGACGCGCAGGCCGATCCGCCGCCCGTCCTCGGCGCGGAACTCCCAGAGAGACATCGCCTGCTCGTCACCGTGCAGCGTCGGCGCGACGTCGGCAGGGACGTACCCCGCCTGCAGCCTGCGCGCCTCGTCCCACACGGCGACCGCGTTCGGGTCGTGCTCGTTCTCGGGCTCGCGCACGAGTGCCAGCCGCCGTCCGGGCGCGAATCCGTCGTCCTGGAGCGCTTGCTCGCGATACGAGACGCCCGCGAGCTTCACGACGCGGAGCCGCTCGTCGTTCCAGCGGACGGCGTCGCCCGTCGCAGCGTCCCGCAACCAATACCCCGACTCGCCGCGCTCGAGCCAGAGACGCAGGCGCTCGGTCATCGCACGTCGACGGACATCACGTGAGCGTACAGCGCGCGTTGACTCGTACCGGTGACGGGAGTAGCGTCGTGCCGCCGTACAACAAGGGGGAAGGAGAGGCGATGAAGCGACTCCTGACGCTCGCTGCCGCGCTCGCACTCATGCTCGGCGCCGCGACGGCCGCGTCTTCCGCGCCCGGACCGCTCGACATCAGCGGGACGCTCGCGGGAGCGAACTACCGGATCATCGTGCCGGGCGATTGGAACGGCGGTCTCGTCGTACTCGCACATGGGTACCGCGACCGCGCCGATCACCCGGGCGAGGTCGACGACCGGTCGGCGCTCGACGGAGGGTTCGCGGCGCTCGCCGGCGCGCTCGCCGACGAGGGGTACGCCGTCGCGGGCACGTCGTACTCGCGCAACGGCTGGGCGGTGAAGGACGCGCTCAGCGACCTCGTCGCCCTGACCAGCTACTTCGACACGAACGTCGCGCAGCCGAACCGAACCCTGCTCGTCGGCTTCTCGCTCGGGACGATTCCGACGCTCGAGCTCGCGGAGCGCGGCGGCGGCTTGTTCAGCGGATTCCTGCCGGCGTGTGCCGTCGCGGCCGGCAGCCCACGCGCGTGGGACGGCGCCGCTGTCAACCTGCTCGCGTACAAGGTCGCGTTCGGGAGCTTCCCGTCTGCGTGGGGAACGGTCGCCGACTCGAACGACACCGTCGACTTCGAGACGCAGGTCTTCCCGATCGTGCTCGGCCAGCTCCTCAACCCGCTGAACTTCGGAAAGTTCGAGTTCATGCGACTCGTTTCGCGTGTGCCGCTCTCGCCGTCGTACTACGGGCCGGGCCTGTTCACGAACTTCTACTTCTTCACCGAAGCCCGCGGAGACCTCGAGGAGGACGCAGGCGGACCGGTCGTCCAGAACGTGACGCACTGGTACTCGCTCTCGCCGGCGGACAAGGCGTACCTCGCGTTGCTCGGCGTCGACGCGGACTCGCTGCTCGACCAGATGAACGCGCAACGGAACATCTCGGCGCCGCCGCCGTCGCGCAACTACCTCGAGCACTACGCGACCTTCACCGGAGCGATCAAGCACCCCGTGCTGACGATGCACACGGAGGTCGACACGCTCGTGCCGGTGCAGCACGAAGCCGCGTACGCCGCGACGGTCGACGCCGCCGGCCGCAACGACGTCCTGTATCAGACGTACACGACCGGGATCGGGCACTGCGCCTTCACGCCGCAGCAGACGCTGACGGCGATCGGCGCACTCGACACGTGGGTGCAGACCGGAGTCCGCCCCACGGCGGCCGCGTTCCCGGCGGCACTCGGGTTCGACTCGGGCTTCGTGCCGCCGCCCTGGCCGCAGCCGTGACGTAAGACGTTCGAGCCGGGCGGCATCGCCGCCCGGCTCGGCGCTCAGAACTCGAGCAGTCGCCGAACCGCGTCGGCGACGCGCGCGACCGACGGCATGTACGCGTCCTCGATCTGCCAGTACGGATACGGGACGTCGTAGCCGGTGACGCGCAGCACCGGCCCGTGGAGGTCGAGGATCGCCTTCTCGGCGAGGATCGCCGCGAGCTCCGCGGCGTAGCCGCACGTCCGCGGTGCTTCCTGCACGAGCACGACGCGTCCCGTCTTCGCGGCCGACCCGAGCAGCGCCTCCTCGTCGAGCGGCTTCAGCGTGCGGATGTCGAGCACCTCGACCGACGCCTCATCCGCGAGCTCGTCGGCCACCTGCTCGCAGAGCGGCACCATCGAGCCGTACGCGACGAGCGTCACGTCGTCGCCCTCGCGCGCGAGCCGTGCCTTGCCGAGCGGGACGACGTACTCGCCTTCCGGCACCTCGCCGCGCACCGTTCGGTAGTGGAGCTTCGGCTCGAGGATGACGACCGGATCCGGATCGCGGATCGCCGCCGCGAGCAGGCCCTTCGCGTCCGCGGGCGTGGACGGGATCGCGACCTTCACGCCCGGCGTGTGCACGTAGTACGTCTCCGGCGAGTCGTCGTGGAGCTCCGGCGCGCGGACGCCACCGCCGTACGGCATCCGCACGACGAGCGGAAACTCCATCGTGCCACCCGTGCGCCAGCGGTAGCGCCCGACGTGGTTGATGAGCTGGTCGAGGCACGGATAGGAGAACGCGTCGTACTGCATCTCGCACACCGGCCGCCAGCCCGCCATACAGAGACCGACCGCCGTGCCGAGGATTCCGGCTTCGGCGAGCGGCGTGTCGACGCAGCGGTCCGGGCCGAAGCGGTCGCGCAGGCCCGCGGTCGCGCGGAAGACGCCGCCGGCGCGGCCGACGTCCTCGCCCATCACCATGACGTTCGGGTCGTGCTCGAGCTCCACGTGGAAGCAGTCGTTGATCGCCTCGACGATCGAGAGCTCAGGCATCGCCGAGAATCCTCCGCAGCTCCTCGAGGTCGGACGCAAACGATGCGGGCGGATCGACGAAGGTGTTCTCGAAGAGGAGCGCCGGGTCGGCGGGCGGTTCGGCCTCCGCCGCCGCGATTCCCTCGCGCATCAACTCGAGCGCCCACTTCTTGATCTCGTCCGCGGTCGCGTCGGTGAGCACGCCGGCCCTGCGAAGGTACGCCTCATACCGCCCGACGCACTCGTTCCGCTTCTCCTCCTCGACTCGCTCGAGATCGATGTAGGCACGCGGATCGTCCGCAGTCGCGTGCGGCGCGCTGCGATACGTGAGCGCCTCGATGAACGTCGGCCCGCCGCCGGAGCGCGCGCGCTCGACCGCCTCGCGCGTTGCCTCGTACACCGCGAGCACGTCGCCGCCGTCGACGCGCAAGCCGGGAATCCCATACCCGATCGCCTTGTCGGCGAGCGTCTCGGCGCGGGTCTGCGCGCTCAGCGGCGTCGAGATCGCCCACTGGTTGTTGTTGCAGAGAAGGACGAGCGGCGCACCCATCACGGCGGCGAAGTTCGCGCCCTCGTGGAACGACCCCTCGGACGTCGCGCCGTCGCCGAAGAACACGAGCGCGACGGTCTTCTCCCCACGCAGCTTCTTGCCCCACGCGAGGCCCGCCGCGTGCGGAATCTGGGTCCCGATCGGCACGCAGATCGACCCGACGTTGTAGTCGGTCGGATTCCACCAGCCGGCCGGATGACCGCGCCACCACGAGAGGACGGTCGCAGGCGGCATCCCGCGCAGCAGCCCGATCGCCGACTCGCGGTACGCGGGAAAGATCCAGTCGTCGTCCTCGAGCGCGTGCACGGCTCCCGCCTGCATCGCCTCGTGATTCCAGAAGATCGCGTACGTGCCGATCCGTCCCTGGCGGTGGTACACGACCGACCGCTCGTCGTAGGTGCGCAGGAGGACCAGCGAGCGGTAGATGCCGAGGAGCTCGTCCGGCCCGAGACCGTCGACCTCGCGATCCTCGTCGATCACGCGGCGAAGATCGTGCTCCGCAGGAACGACCTGGGCCATCGGCCGCAATCTAGCGCCTCAGGAGAGGATGTCGACCGCATCGCGCTCGGCCTCGAAGACCGCGCGCTCGACGTCGCCGAGGTCCTCACCGTCGACCTGCAGCGGCAGCGGCCGGTCGCACATGACCTCGATGCGGTCGAGATCGTGTGCGTAGAGGACGTCCGGCGCATGCTCGACGCCGCGTCCGCGCACGACGTACTGGAGCAGGCGCGGCAGCGAGCGCGGCGAGATGCGGACCGGCGCGATGACGTCGAGGCCGAGCTCGAAACGCGCGCCGGGCGCGAAGTGGATCGGAACCGGACCGGCATACGTGTACGGATCAGCGTTCGAGACGAGCACAGCCGCGGCGCGTCCGAGCCCTGCGATCTCGAGCTCCGGCTCGAGCCGGAAGCGGTTGCCGGCGAGCAAGCGGACGAGCTCATACGTGAACGCGAGGTCGCCGGGCCTGCGTCCGTCGCGCCGGCGGCCGAGCGCGTCGACGCGGCGCACCGTCGCAGCGTCCAATCCGATCCCGGCGGAGAACGCGAAGCGCCGCCCGGCAACGCGGCCGAGCGAGATGCGGCGCGACGCTCCGTGCTCGATCGACTCCGCGAGCTGCCGCGCCGCGACGGCGGCGTCGCGGTCGAGCCCGAGCGCACGCGCGAAGACGCTCGTCCCGCCGCCCGGCAGGGCGCCGAAGCGAACTCCGCCGGGGAGACCGTTGAGCGCCTCGTTGACGACGCCGTCGCCGCCGAAGACGACGAGCGCGTCCGCTCCCGCCGCTTCCTGCGCGAGCTCGGTGGCGTGACCGCGCCGCTCAGTCAGCCGCGTCTCGACGCTGCCCGCCTGCGCAAGCGTCGCCTCGATCGCGCGCAGGCCCCGCTCCGTGACGTTCGTCGCGAAGGGATTGGCGATCAGGACGATTCGGCGCATCGCTTACGGAGTCGCGTAGCCGCGCATCCCGTCGACGAGGAGCTCGTAGAAGCGATCGGCGAGCGCGTCGGTGTCGCGGCCAGGCTGCAGCCACGTGTACGCCCAATTCGCCGCCGACAGGAAGAGCAGCGCCGCGGTCGCGAGGTCGAGATCGGTTCGCAGCTCGCTCTGCTCGACGCCGTCGCGAAACAGGGCGCGGATGCGTTCCTCGTAGCGGCGGCGCTCGCGCACGAACTCGTCCCGGCGCTCGTTCTCGAGGTAACGCCACTCCTGCACGAAGACGGTCGACACGTCGAGCTGCTCGGCCACGACGCGCAGGTGCGCGCGCAGCGCGAGCCGGAGCCGCTCGGTCGCCGGCGCGTCCTCGGGAATCGCGTCGAGCGCGGCGTGGAACGCCGCCGCGCCGTCCCGGCACAGCTCGTACAGCAGGTCCTCCTTCGAGCGGACGTGGGCGTAGAGCGAGCCTTTCTGGACGCCCATCGCCGCGGCGAGATCCTCCATGGACGTGCCGTGGTAGCCCTGCGCCGCGAACAGGCGCGCCGCCTGGCGCGTCAGCTCGTTTCGCCGGCTCGTCATGGCGGGTACCCTAACGGTCGGTAGGGTCTTCCACATGGACTCGCGCGAGCAGGAATTCCTCGAGTACGTCCAGTCCGGCGGCCAGGTCGAGACCGCGGACTGGATGCCGGACGACTACCGCGCGAAACTCATCAAGTTCATCGAGATGCACGGGAACTCGGAGCTGATGGGCGTGCTCCCCGAGCGCGAGTGGATCCTTCGCGCGCCGACGCTGCAACGCAAGCTCGCGCTGACCGCGAAGGTGCAGGACGAGGTCGGGCACTCGCAGCTGATCTACCGCGTCGTCGAGGACCTCGGCAAGCCGCGCGAGCAGTGCCTCGCCGATCTGACCTCCGGCAAGTCGAAGTTCCACAACGTCTTCCACTATCCGACGAAGACGTGGGGCGACGTCGGCGTGATCGCGTGGCTCGTCGACGCGGCGGCGATCATCTCGCAGAAGGCGCTGCTCAAATGCTCGTACGCGCCGTACGCGCGGATCATGAAGAAGATCTGCTGGGAGGAGTCGTTCCACATCCTCCACGGCCGCGACGTCATCCTCACGCTGATGAACGGAACCGACGAGCAGCGCGAGCTCGTGCAGGAGGCGCTGACGCGCTGGTGGGGACCGCTCATGCAGTTCCACGGCAATCCGATCCCGAAGGACGAGGACCCGATGTACGTCTGGCGGATCAAGTCGCAGGGGAACGAGGAGGCGCGGCAGCAGTTCCTCGACGGCTACGTGCCGCAGATCTGGGAGCTCGGGCTGACGGTGCCGGACCCTGCGTTGCGCAAGAACGACGAAGACGTCTGGGAGTACAGCGAGCCCGACTGGGACGAGCTGAAGCACGTGGTCACCGGGCACGGGCCGAAGACGCAGGAGCGGCTCGACTTCCGCCGGCGCATGCTCGAGCAAGAGGCGTGGGTGCGCAGCGTCGTCCTCGCCGAAGCGGCGTGACGGGGTCACGCCGCCAGGAGGGGGCGCGGGGGAACCGGCAGGTTCCCCCGAAAGAGTTCGCCGGTGCGGAGCACCGGCGTCGGCGAGAAGGGGGCCCGCGGGGGAAACAGGGTTTCCCCCGCGCGACCGAGCCGCAGGCGAGGGAGGCGGCGTGATCTTCGAGGTCTTCCGTCAGGAGAAGCGCGGCGCGCCCTTCACGCACGCCGGCTCCGTGCAGGCGCCGGACGCGACGTTCGCGGAGGCGTTCGCGCGCGAGCAGTACGGGCGACGGCAGGAGTCGGAGGCGCTGTGGATCGTCCCGCGCGACGCCGTCCACGAGGTGCACGACTTCCCGGACGAGCTGAACAAGACGTACCACCGCGTCGACGGCTATTCCCTGAAAGCGAAGCTGAAGGAGGCACGTGAGCGAGCGGGCACAGCTCCTGCTTCGGATCGCTGACGACGAGCTGATCCTCGGCTGGCGGGACAGCGAGTGGACGGGGATCGCGCCGTCGCTCGAGGAGGACGTCGCGTTCTCGTCGATCGCGCAGAACGAGATCGGTCGAGCTGCGCAGGCTCGACTGGGCGCACACGATCGCGCGCCACTGGCTGTACGAGACGGCTGACGAGCTGCGCCTCACGCAGCTGAAGGAATCCGACGATCCGGAGGTCGCCGGCCTGGCCGCGAAGATGGACCGCGAGGAGGTCTACCACCGCCTCCACGCGCAGATGTGGGCCGACCGCCTGCGCGACGAGCCGCGCTTCGTGGCCGCGGTCGAGGAGCTGTGGCCGTATGCGCTGGCCGTGGTCGACGAGGACCTGCGCGATGCCTTTTCGAGCCGTGTCGGACTAAGTGTCTCAGCGTTACAAGCTCACGAGCGAGGCGGCCACTCCGACGAGCTGCGGGAGCTCTGGGAGGAGATGACGATGGTGCGCCGCAGCGTGCCGGGCGCGACGTGGTGACGGAAGCGCAGGTCTGGGAGGCCCTCGCCGAGATTCCCGACCCGGAGATCCCGGTCGTCTCGCTCGTCGAGCTCGGCGTCGTGAAGTCCGTCCACGTCGACGACGGACGCGTCCGCGTCGAGTTCACGCCGACGTTCCTCGGCTGCCCGGCGCTCGAGGTGATGCGCGACGCGATGGCGGCGAAGGTGCGCGAGCTGGGCGCCGAGCCGCAGGTGGACGTCGTCCTCGACGACTCGTGGTCGACCGACCGCATCACGCCGGCAGGACGGGAGAAGCTGCGCGCCTCCGGCTTCGCGCCGCCCGCGCCCCGACCCGCACAACCGCTGCAGCTCGTCGAGCTGCAGCGCGGCTTCCGCTGCCCGTACTGCGGCTCGACGGACACGACGCTCGAGAACCTCTTCGGCCCGACGCCGTGCCGCAGCGTCCGCTATTGCAAGGCATGCAGGCAGCCGTTCGAGCAGTTCAAGACCATTTAGCGCACCAGGATCTCGACCGTGTCGCCGTCCGCGACCACGTGATCGCGCCCGACACGCTGGCCGTCGAACCGCGCCGACGGCCCCCAGACACGCGCGCCGCTGCACGCGTCGCCGAGCTCGTGGTGGATCGCGTGGGCGACGCCCGCGACGGTCGCCGGCGGGTGAAGGGCGAGCGAATCGGCGTCCGCCTCGCCGGGCTTGCGGACGAACACCCGGATCAGGCCGGTCAGCTCCCAGATCGCGTCGCGCAGCCGGTCGACGCTTGCGTCGTCGAGCACCGACACGCCGAGCGTGTCCGGCGGCGCCGGCGCCTCGTCCGTCTTTGTCGCCACGACGAGCGCCGGCTTCTCGATCGCCGCAAGCTCGAGCTCGCGCCTGATCGCATCGAGCTCGCCGGACGGCCGCGCGGCGTCGTGACAGAGGACGATCGCATCCGCGCCGCGCAGGACGCCGAGCAGCGCGCGCCCGCCGCCGCGGTCCTCGCTCGCGCCTTCGAGCAGACCCGGGATCTCGACGAGCTGCACGAGCACGCCGCGAATGCGTGTCAGCGCGGGAACGGGCCGCGTCGTCGTGAACGCGTAGTCGCCCGTCTTGATCTGGACGTTCGACAACGCCTGCAACAGCGACGACTTGCCTGCGTTCGGCGGACCGACGAACGCGATCTGCGCCGCACCTTCCCGGCGCACCGCGATCGAGTCCCGGTGGAGGACTCGCGATCGCATACGCGTCTCGTCGAGCTGGCCCTCCACCCACTTCCGCAGGTCCGCGTACGGACCGTTCTTGTAGTTCGGAAGCTCGGCGAGGACCGCGCGCAGCTCGCGCGTGCGCTCGGCGCCCTCCTTGCCGACGAGCCTGCGCTTGATGACTTGCTTGAACGTGCGGTGCGGCATCGGCATCGCGTCACCTTCCTGTCGAATCGAGCGGGAAGGTGCGCGGGCACGGACCGTCGAGGGCCGCTGACCGCGTCCTTGCCCGCCACTCCCACGGACGCTGTAGACGGGAGTGGCGGTTCAGCCGTTCTGGCCGAAGACTCTGGCGAACCAGGTCTGCATCGCCCAAGTCTAGCGGTTTACTCTTATAGCGATCGTGCTATAGCATCCGTATAGCGTGATTGCTATACGGAAGCAGGAAGACTGGTTCTTCGCCCGCGTCGCGGGGCAGGTGGCCGAGCAACGCCTCGCTCGCGGACTTTCGCAGCAGGAGCTCGCCGAGCTGTGCGCGACGACGCAGTCCGCGATCGCCCGGCTCGAGTCAGGCGGGCGGCCGCCGAAGATCGACACACTCCTGCGGATCGCCGAGGCGCTCGACTGCGAGCTCGACGTGAGGCTCCGCCCGCGAACGCGAACAAAAGGGGGAAAACGTGGCAACGGACGTTGACGTCGACGAGATCCAGACGACGCGCGGCGAGAAGCTGCTCGCCGCGGTGATGACGGTGTTCGTTCTGATCGGCGGCATCTGGATCTACGACCGCCTCGAGGTCGGACGCGCGTACACGCCGCCCGTCTACACACCGGCCGAGCAGGCCGCGATCTCGGCGAACGAGGCTGCGCGGCAGCGGCTGTTCGCCGCGAACGGGCGTCTCCGCTCGGCCCGCAGCACGCTCGAGGTGTCGCGCGAGGCCTACCGGACCGCAATCGAAGCGCACCAGCCGTCGGGCAAGCTCGCGACGCGGTACCGCCGGGCGACCGCGCGCTTCGACGCGGCGCAGGCGGAAGTGCGGAAAGACCAGGAGACGCTTCAGCAGACAGAAGGGCCCGCGACCGCCGCGTTCGAGCGAGCGAATCGCGCCGCGACGGAGCGCGGCAACCGGAACAACCGCGACACCTTCCTGCTCCGGCTTGCATACCTCCTCGTCGCGCTCGTCGTCTCGTTCCTGGCCTTCACGCGGCTGCGTCACTCCCGCTACATGCCACTCGCGTCGGCGCTCGTCGCAGCGACGACGATTCTCGCCCTCGTGATGGCGGTCGACTACGTCACGGATTACGTGAGCTGGCGTCACCTGGGACCGCTCGTGCTCTCGCTCGCCGGGATCGCGCTCACCGTGCTCGCGTTCTGGGGGCTGCAGCGGTACCTCGCGCAGCGCATCCCGCGGCGGCGGGTGAGGAAGGGCGACTGTCCGTTCTGCGGTTACCCGGTCCGCGGTAGCGGTCCTCACTGCGAGGGATGCGGACGCGACGTCGTCGCGGAGTGCGCGCACTGCGCGGCACCGCGCCGCGTCGGGACGGTGCACTGCGCGGTGTGCGGGAGCAACTAGAGTACGCCCGTGGCTGCGGTCGACATCCTCTACTGCCCCGTCTGATCGGGGTACGACACGCGGGCCGTGGGCCTCGCGCAGGAGCTCGAAACCGCCGGTCACGCCGCGCGCGCGATCGAAGGCGAGAAGTCGCAGTTCGACGTCGTCGCCGACGGCGCGCTCGTCTTCTCGAAGCAGCGCGAAGGGCGCTTCCCCGAGAGCGCCGAGATCCTCGAGAAGCTTTAGGCGGTCGGCGCCCCCGACAGGCTCGGGTACTTCTCGGTCAGCAGGAAGAGGTATGCGTACGTCTGGATCTCGTAGCGGAGCAGCCAGGCGCTGATGTTGCGCATGCCCTCGTTCATGTTTCCCGTCGCGAGGCAGTAGAACCAGCCCAGGAACGCGACGATCCTGTTCACCATCTGGAAGACGCCCGAGAGGATCAGCGCCGGGATCGCGAGGATGATCCGGAACCCGACGGTGAGCCGGCTCTGCGTCTCGGGACCCGCGATGCGCGCGTCGAGCGGGTAGGCGCCGCTGCTGCCGAAAGGCGGAAACGGATCCGCGAGCAGATAGAGATAGCCGAAGACGCGCGTCGTGTAGCGGAGGTAGGTCGCCATGAAGCCGTGCAGCCCATCGGGAACGCGCCCGGTGAACACGGCGGCGAACCACGCGACGATCGCCGCGAGGTACACGACGATTCCCCAGAGGGCCAGGAAGATCACGTGCGGAATCGCGAGCAGCAGCCGGAAGAACACGGTCAGCCGGTTGCGGCGCAGGTCGTCGGTGACGATCAGGCCGATCGGATGGTGTTCCGCACCGGCTTGGGATGCGGACATTGACTCGGACATCTATTCCTCCTCGAACTGGAAGCCGCTGCCGCTCGCGAGGCTCGGGTAGCGACCGGTGAGTAGAAACACGTACGCCCACGTTTGCAGGCTGTAGCGGATGCAGTACGCGGAAAGGTCGCGCATCCCTTTCGGCATGCGCCCCAGCACCAGGCAGACGAACCACGCGATGACGGCGATCACCTGCGCGACGACGTTCAGCACGCTCGCGAAGACGTAGGCCGGAATCACGAGCACGAGCCGGAAGGCGATCGTCCAGCGGCCTTGTCGCTCCGGCGGGTCGAGCTCCAGGTCGACCGGATAGGTGCCCGGCTTGCCGGAGAAGCGCGGCCACGGGTTCGCGATCAGGAGCAGGTACGACGTCACGTGCGCCGAGTAGCGGACGAATCGGCCGAGAAAGCCGTGCACGTCCGGCTCCGTCCGGCCCGCGAAGAGCGCCGCGAACCAGTTGAAGACGACGACCGCGAGGAACGCCCAGCTCCAGAAGTAGAGCCAGACGAGGTGCGGCAGCACGAGCAGCAGCCGGAAGAAGACGGTCAGCCGCGACCGGCGCAGGTCGTCGTCGACAACGAGCCGCACGGGATGCACGGCCGTCACCGGCCCTTGAAGCTCGGCTCCCGCTTCTCCAGGAATGCCTGTACGCCCTCCGCGAAGTCGTCCGTCTTCGTCGCCACGGCCTGCAACTGCGCTTCCCACTCGAGCTGGTCGTCGAGCTCCGCCGTGCCGGCCCGGTCGAGGAGCCGCTTCGTCATTCCGATCGCTCGCGTCGGCAGCGCTGCGAGCTCCGCCGCGACCGCGGCGGCCCGTCCGGCGAGCGCGTCGGGCTCGACCACCTCGTTGACGAGTCCCCAGGCGTGCGCCTCCGACGCGCTGAGCGGCCGGCCGCTGCATAGCCACTCGAAAGCCCGCGCGTAGCCGAGCAGTCGCGTGACGAAGAACGTGCCGCCGGAGTCGGGCACGAGCCCGATCCGCACGAACGCGGGTACGAACGTCGCCTTGTCGGACGCGATCCGCAGGTCGCACGCGCACGCGAACGACATGCCGGCGCCCGCTGCCGGACCGTTGACGGCCGCGATCACCGGCTTGTCGAGCGCACGGACCGCCAGCAGGTTCGGGTGGTACGTCGAGCGCAGCCGCCCGGCGATGTCGCCCGCCGCCTCTCGGAACTCCGTCAGGTCCTGCCCGACGCAGAAGCCGCGGCCCGCTCCCGTGATCACGACGGCACGCACCTCGTCCGCGCGTGCCTCCTTCAGCGCCGCGCCGAGCGCCTTGTGCATCGAGGCCGTGAACGCGTTCAGGACGTCCGGGCGGTTGAGCGTGATCGTCAGGACGCCGCCGTCGCGCGAGGTCTCGACCTCTGCCATGAGCCGACTCTATTACCGCAGCAAGAAGCCCGTGCCGAGCTCGTCGTCGTCCTCGAGGACGAAGCGGTGCTCGCCGGTGCGGTGCGCGCTGCCCTCGACCTCCGTGATCACGGCGCGCCGTCCTTCGACCTGCGTCTCGCCGACGACGCGGCCGCGGAACTCGCTGCCGACGATGCTCAGGTGCCGGAGCTCCTCGCCGCGCGGCAGCTCACCGCTCGCGTCGAGCAGCGCGAGCCGCGCCGACGTGCCGCTTCCGCACGGCGAGCGGTCGACCTCGCCGTCCGCGAATACCGTCACGTTGCGCTGCGTGTTCTCGCCTTCGCGCTGGAAGAAGATCACGCCGTAGACGTCGCGCAGCTCAGGCTCGAGCGGATGGACGAACTCGTTCGCGGCCTCCAGCTCGGCCTTCAGCTGCCGGCCGCGCTCGATCAGCCGCGGCAGCTCGCGCGGCTCGACGCGCTCCTCGACCGACGCGTAGAACGCGCCGCCGAAGGCGACGTCGACGCCGGGCAACACGTCCGTTCCCCACACGAACGACGGCACGTTGCGAAAGCGAACCGAGCGCACGTCGCCGTCCTCGACGCGGGCAAACGTCTCGAGCCGGCCGGACGGGACGTCGACGACGACACGCGGCCCGGGAACCACGCCCGTCTCGATCGCCCACGTCACGAGCGCGATCGTGCCGTGCCCGCACGCGGTCGAGTAGCCCGCGTTGTGGAAGAAGACGACACCGAGGTCGGCGCCGCCGTCGTCCGGCTCGACGACGAAGCAGCCGTACATGTCGGCGTGCCCGCGCGGCTCGTTGACGAGCAGCCGCCGCACGTGGTCGAGCCGTTCGGAGGCGTCGCGGCGCTTCGCGAGGATCGTTTCGCCGCGCAGCTCCTCGCCCGTCACGATCCGGAACGGCTCGCCGCCGGTGTGGTAGTCCACGGTGCGGATCTCGAGCACGTCGCAGACCTTCGCACGCCAGGTACCGTCAGGCGAATGGAGCTGACGTTCGTCTCGGAGGAGCTGCCGGACGACGAGGCGTTCGACGCGTACTCGACGGCGGTGATGCGGGTCGCGGAGCGGTTGAGCCCGTCGGTCGCGAGCCTGCGCGCGCGCAACGGCGGCGGCAGCGCGGTCGCGATCACGCCGGACGGCTTCCTGCTGACGTCCGCGCACGTCGTCCAGCGGTCGCGCAAGGTGCGCGCCTCGTTCACGGACGGTCGCGAGCTCGAGGCCGAGGTCGTCGGTGCGGACCCGCTCTCCGATCTGGCCGTCCTGCGCGCCCACGGCGACTCGCTCGCCGCGGCGACGCTCGGAGACGCGGAGCGGCTACGCGTCGGCCAGCTCGTCGTCGCGATCGGCAATCCCCACGGCTTTGCGGGCTCGGTCACGGCCGGCGTCGTGTCGGCGCTCGGACGCTCGCTGCCGACGCGCTCCGGCGCGGCGACGCGCTGGGTCGACAACGTGATTCAGACCGACGCCGCGCTCAATCCCGGCAACTCGGGCGGTGCTCTGGCCGACGGTCTCGGGCGCGTGGTTGGGATCAACACCGCCGTCGCCGGCGTCGGGCTCGGCCTTGCGGTGCCGATCAACGAGTCGACGCACAAGGTGATCGGCGCGCTCATGACGGACGGCCGCTACCGGCGCGCGTGGATCGGGATCGCGGGCGGGTCGAGGCCGCTGCCGCCGCGCGTCGCTGCGCGGCTCGGACGTCACGGCGGCGTCGAGGTCGTGGAGGTCGTCGACGGCAGCCCGGCGGCACGCGCGGGACTCCGGCCGGAGGATCTGATCCTGGCCGTCGCCGGGACGCCGGTGGAAGGTGTCGACGATCTCTTGCGGACGATGAGCGGCGAGCTGATCGGCGCGACGGTGCGGCTCGAGCTGCTGCGCGGGGGCCGCGAGCTCGCGGTCGACGTCGTCCCGGTCGAGCTGCAGACCTGATGCAGATCTACCGGGTCTCGTTCTCGACGAACGTCGAGCGCGTGGCGCTGGGCGCGGCGTACAAGGGTCTCGAGGTCGAATGGGTCGATGTGCCGGCCGACAACCGCTCGGAGGTCATGCGCATCAGTGGGCAGGAGCTCGTGCCGGTGCTCGTCGACGGCGACCTCGTGCTGCCCGACTCGGAGGCGATCCTGCGTCACCTCGAGGCGACGCATCCCGAGCCGCCGCTGTGGCCACGCGAGCGTGCGCGGCGCGCAGAGGTCGACGTTTTCGTCGACTGGTTCAATCGCGTCTGGAAGCGGCCGCCGAACCTGATCGCGGCCGGACGCGACGAGTCGAAGTACGGCCCGCGGATAACCGCCGCGCTCGACCTGTTCGAGTCGCTGCTCGACGGCCGCGACTTCCTCTTCGGCGAATTCGGCGTCGCGGACGTGATCGCGTTCCCGTTCCTCAAGTACGCGCTCGACCGCGATCCCGACGACGACGAGCCGTTCCACGAGATCCTGCGGCGGTGGCAACCGCTCGACGGCCGTCCGAACGTCGAGGCGTGGATCACGCGAGTCAACGCGCTGCCGCGCGCGTGATGCATGCGCCAACGCGCGCCGGGAGGCACCGACCAACCGCCTCGTCCCTCGGGAGCCACTCGAACCGGTCGTGCTCGACGTCGAGGACGATCTGCGCGTCCGAAGGCGCCCGCGCGACGTAGAGCGCGACCTCGTCGTTCGGCGACTCGAGCCGCTCGAGCGGGAGGGTGAGACCGGTCTCCTCCAGCAGCTCGCGCCCGGCCGCCTCGTCGGGTGTTTCACGCGGCTGTCGCGCGCCCGACGGCGGCGTCCACGCCCAGTCGCCCTCGTACTCCGGCCCTTCGTGGTGGCGGTGCAGCAGGAGGTACTCGCGCCCGCGCGTCCCGTCCCGCCAGACGACGACGCACGACGCGAACGGCTTCTCGGGCGCGACAGGCAGCCCGTCCCAGGTTCGTTCCATGCGCAGCACGCTAGACCAGGCCGCTGTGGAGGGATGCGCGTAGGTTTGGCGCGAAGCCGGCCCTAACCCGCGCGGGTGGCTGCCGCCGGACCGGACCGAAGCGGCCATGGCAGGGGTCAGACACACTGACATGGCCGGATCAGACGACGCAGGCATCGTGCGACGAGCGCGCGATCTTCCTCGTGTAGAGGACGCTCCCGCGTTCGCTCAGCACGGTCAGCTCGCCGTGCCCGAGTGACGGCGTCAGCACGCGGCCGTCCGCGTGCTGCACGTTGTACGAGCCGACCGGAACGGCGTTCCGCCGCAGCTCGCGGCCGCCGATCTCGTGCACGCGCACCGTCCCGCTCCAGCCGCTCGTCACGTAAGCGAGCTCGCCGGCAAACGTCACGTGCTGCGGCGGCCAGTCGGCGTCGAGCGTCCTCAGCAGCCGGCCGCTTCGATAGACCGCGACCCGCTGCCGGTCGCCCGACGTCACCCAGACGTGGCGGCCGTCCGGCGCCCAGCCGACGTCGTGCGCGAGGAACGGCGGCGCGAACGTGCGCACGAGCCGCGGACGAGCGGGCGTGGAGACGTCGACGACAACAACGCGCTCAGCCTTCGAGCCGAGCGCGACCCAGAGCGTGCGCCCGCCGGGCGCGATCGTCAGGTGCCGCGCGCGCGGGCCCACGTGCACGCGCGCAACGACGCGCCCGCGCACGACGTCCAGCACGATGACCTCGCCGCGCGCCGCGTCGGTGACGTACGCGTGCCGGCCGTCGGGATCCGCAGCCGTGTAGCGCGGCTCGCCGAAGCCGTGCAAGACGCGCACGACGCGGAACCCGCGCACGATCGACACGAGCCCGAGCTCCGAGTGCGCGACCACAGCGGTGCCGAGGACGTTCTCGATGCTCCGCGGGTACGGCTGCGTCGGAATCGTCCCGACGACGCGACCCGTCGCGAGGTCCACGGCGACGAGCCGCGACTCTTCGTCGGCGGTCACGAGCGCGACCGGCCCGCGCACCTTCGCGAGCGCACGCGGCGCGAGCGCGAGCCCGACGGCTCCGACGACGAAGGCGCGACGGTCCACGCCTCTACTACGGCGCTAGCGCCCTTTGAAGTCCGGCTTCCGTTTCTCGACGAAGGCCTTCAGGCCCTCGGTCGCGTCCTCGGACGCGCGCGCCAGGTAGAACGCGCGGCGCTCGAAGTCGAGGCCGACGGCCAGCGGCGCCTCGAACGCCTTGTCGACGGCCTCCTTCGCGAGCCGCACCGAGACCGGGCTCTTCGACGCGATCGAGCGGGCGACGCGCTTCGCCTCCTCGAGCCACGCCTCCTTCGGAACGACGCGCGCGACGAGCCCCGCCGCCAGCGCCTCCTGCGCGGAGAGGAAGCGGCCGGTGAGGATGACGTCCATCGCGACCGACTTGCCGACCGCGCGCGTCAGCCGCTGCGTACCGCCCGCACCCGGCAACACGCCGAGGTTGATCTCCGGCTGGCCGAACTGCGCCGTCTCGGACGCGACGATCAGGTCGCACGTCATCGCGAGCTCGCAGCCGCCGCCGAGGCAGTAGCCGGAGACCGCGGCGACGAGCGGCGTGCGCAGCGCGCGGATCGTATCCCAGCGGTCGATGCGGCGGTTCTCGTACAGCGTGATCGCCGTCGCGGCCGCGAGCTCGTTGATGTCGGCGCCCGCCGCGAACGCGCGGTCGCCTCCCGCCAGCACGATGCAGCGGATCTCGTCGTCGGCGTCGAGCTCCTCGAGCGCGCGGACGACGCCGCCCATCACCTCGTCGGACAGCGCGTTCAGCGACTGCGGCCGGTTCATCTGCACGACCGCGATCGAGCCGTCACGCTCGACGAGGACGGCGTCGTCGCTCACGTCTTCCGCTCCAGGAAGGCGCGGACGGCAGTCTGCGCCTCGTCGCCCAGCATCGACATAGCGAGCCAGTCTCGCGCGTGGCCGATCGTCGACGACCACGCGAACTCGCGCCAGACGTTCAGCTGCGTCTTGGCGTAGCGCGTCGTCTCCGGCAGCTTGCGCGCGAGCGACTCGACCCAGCCGTCGACGACGGCGTCGAGCTCCGCGCGTGGAACGGCGTAGTTGACGAGCCCCCATTCCTCCGCCCGCTTCGCGGGTATCTCGTCGCAGAGCAGGATGATCTCGCGTGCGCGGCGTTCGCCGACCATGAGCGTCAGCCACTGCGTCGCGCCGCCCGCCGGCACCGACCCGTGCTCGAGCCCGACGTGGCGGATGAACGTGTCGTCGACCATCACCGAGAGGTCGCACGCCATCTGCAGCTCGTTGCCGCCGCCGACGCAGATCCCGTTGACGCGCGCGATCGTCGGCTTGCCGATCTCGAGCAGCGCGTCGTGCATGTGCTTGAACGCGCCGAACCACTTCCAGTACTCCTTCGAGTTGCCGAGCAGATCCTCGCCCCAGCTGCGGAGATCCGCGCCGACGCAGAACGCGCGGCCTTCGCCCGTGATCACGAGGACCCGGATCTCGTCGTCCCAGGAGACGTCCTCGCACGCACGCGTGACCTCCCGCAGCATCCGGAAGTCAAACGCATTCAGGACTTCGGGCCGGTTGAGCGTGATCGTCGCGCGCGGCGGCGCCTTCTCGTAGACGATCGTCTCGAAGCCGAGCTCGTCCGGGGTCAGCGCACGCGGGTGCGACGGCTCAGTCAACTTCGGCGAAGATGACCGTGAAGGGCCGGCCCATCTCCATCGCGTCCTTGCCCGTCGCCATGAACTCCTCGGTGCGCGACGCGGTCTTGAACGCGCCCATATCCGGGAACTCCCACTCGGCGTAGTACGCGAACCGCGGCTCGCCGAACGGCGACCCGAACACGCGCCCGTGACGGAACGTCCCGAGCGGAACCTTGCGGCACAGCTCGACGTGTTGGGCATACCGCTCCGTGTCGTCCGGCGCCTCGTCGTAGAGAACCATTGCTCTGATCATGCGCGGAGCGTATAGCGTGCAGCCAAAAGGAGGAGCCATGGGAAAGAAGCTCGTGCACGTCGAATTTCCCGCGCAGGACGTCGATCGCGCGGAGCGCTTCTGGGAGGGCCTCGGAGGTTGGACGATCGAGAGCGCCGGGATGGAGGGGATGGACTACCGCATGTTCCAGGACGACGGCTGGGGCGGTGCGGTGTACCCGCAGCAGGCAGGCGAGCAGGGCCCGGTCGCGTACTTCGGCAGCGACGACATCGACGCGGACCTCGCGAAGGTGCGCGAGCTCGGCGGCGACGCCGAGGAAAAGCAGCCGATCCCGCACGTCGGCTGGTTCGCCCGCTGCAAGGACACCGAGGGGAATTCGTTCTCGCTCTTCCAGTCGGACGAGTCGGTCGCAGCGCCGCAGGGCTGAGATGACCGCCTTCGCGGTCGCGCTCGTCGCCGCCGGCGGCATTGCCGGCGCGGTCCAGGCCGCGATGATGGGCCGCTTCGGCGAGCGCGTCGGCACGCTCGAGGCGTTCGCGTTCGCGACGTTCCTCACGGCGGCGATCGGCGCCGTCCTGCTACTCGTCGGCCGCGGCAGCCTGCACGGCTACGTCGAGGCGGCGCGCCAGCCGCTCTGGCTGTGGTCTGCCGCGGCGATGGGCGCGCTGATCGTCCTCGGCATCACGTTCGCCGCGCCGCGCATCGGCACGACGGCGACGATCGGGATCGTCGTCGCGGGCAACCTCGCGACGGCGGCCGTCGTCGACCGGTTCGGACTCTTCGAGCTCGACAAGATCCCGTTCAACTGGCCGCGCATCGCCGGCATCTTGTTCCTCGTCGTCGGCGCCGCGCTCTCCCTGCGAAGGTAGCTCGTGAATCCGTTCGGCCATATCGACCTGCGCGTCCGCGGCCTCGCGGCGGCGCTGCCGTTCTACGACGCGCTCCTGCCGGCGCTCGGCTTCACCGAGCGCTACCACGGCGAGCAGTGGAAGGTCTGGGCGACGACGGAGCCGCTGCCGTCCACCGCTTACTTCGGGATCACCGAGAGCGAGGGCCACGCGGCGAACGAGAACCGGATCGCGTTCTCGGTCGCCTCGCGCGCCGACGTCGAGCGTCTCGCGGAGGTGGCGCGCGAGGCGGGCGCGGGTGAGCTGAGCGGCCCGAAGGAGATGCCGTACGGCCCCGGCTACTACGCGATCTTCTTCGCCGACCCGTCCGGAAACCGGCTCGAGGTCTACTACCGGCCGGACCTGTAGCCGGTTACAGCCCGAAGGGGTTGATCGGCTTCGGGCTCGTGTTGACGATGACGCTCTTCGTCTCGAGGTAGAGCTCGAGCGTGTCGAGGCCGAGCTCGCGGCCGAAGCCGGACTGCTTGTAGCCGCCGAACGGGATTCCCGGGAACGCCGTATACGGCATGTTGATGCCGACCGTCCCGGACTTGATCCGCGCGGCGAGGCGGTGGCCGCGCGCCGGATCGCCGGTCCAGACCGTCGCCATCAGCCCGTACTTGACGTCGTTTGCAATGCGGATCGCGTCCTTCTCGTCCTCGAACGGGACGACGGTGACGACGGGACCGAAGACCTCCTCCTGCGCGACCTCTGCAGAGTGGTCGACGCCCGCGACGACCGTCGGCGGGTAGAAAGCGTGCTCGCCCGGCTCGCCGCCGGCGACGATCTCCGCCCCCGCGGCCCGCGCGCGGTCGACGAAGCCGTGCACTCGCTCGCGATGCGCCTCCGAGATCAGCGAGCCCATCTGCGTCTCCGGGTCGAGGGGATCGCCGACACGCAACGACTTCGCCTTTTCCGTGAACTGCGTGACGAAGTCGTCGTAGATCGAGCGCTCGACGAGAACGCGCGAACGCGCTTCGCAACTCTGGCCGGCCGAGTAGTAGATCGACCACACGCTCGACGGAATCGCGCTCGCGAGCTCGGCGTCGGCGAACACGAGGTTGGGACTCTTGCCGCCGAGCTCGAGCGTGACGCGCTTGATCGGATCGGACGCGAGCCGCAGGATCTCGCCACCGGTTTTCGTCGAGCCGGTGAACGCGACCTTGTCGATTCCCGGATGACGCACGAGGTACGCGCCTGTCGTCGGGCCGTCGCCGGGCACGACGTTGACGACTCCCGCCGGGAAGCCGACGTCCGTCGCGAGCTCGGCAACGCGCAGCGCGGTGAGCGGCGTCAGCGGGTCCGGCTTCAGGACGACCGTGCAGCCCGCGGCGAGCGCGGGCGCGAGCTTCCACGTCGCCATCATCAGCGGGTAGTTCCACGGCACGATCTGTCCCGCGACGCCGACCGGCTCCTTCAGCGAATAGAAGAGCAGCGACCCGCCTACGGGAGCTGAACGGCCGGCGATCGTCGCGATCGCGGAGCCGTAGAACCGGAAGTTCTCGACGGCCTGGAAGAGCTCCGCCTTCACCGACGCGATCGCCTTGCCGACGTTCCGCGACTCGAGCTCGGCGAGCTCGTTGCGGTTGGAGGCGATCCCGTCCGCGAGCGCATGGAGAAGTCGCGAACGTTCGGTCGGCGGCGTGCGCGCCCAGTCTCCTTCGAGCGCGGCGCGCGCCGCCTCGACCGCGCGGTCGACCTCCACCTCGCCCGCCATCGCCGCCCGCGCGAGCGGCGCGCCGCTCGCCGGCTCGGTCAGCTCGCGAACGTCGGCGGTCTCGGCGAACTCGCCGTTGATCCAGACGCCGAACTCCTGCGTCGCGGTCGCCACAACGCGGGACGATAACGATTAGGGTCCGGACGGTGACCGATCACATTCCTGTGCAGGCTGCGCGGATCCCCGATCGCGACCGCCTGCTGCAGGAGCTCCGCGACGCCGGACTCGACGCGCAGCCGATCGGCGAGATCGAGATCGAGGTGACGACCGACGATCCGAATGCCGAGAGCGGCGTCTACGCACTCGTCGAGCGGATGATCATGTCGGTCGGCGCGCCGTTCGTGCCGATCAAGCACGAGGGCGTCATCTACGTGCGACCGCCGCTTTCTTAAGCGCGAAATGCTGCGCATTTCGCGCTTGGAACATCTGCATTCGAGGTCGCAGCGCTTCGATCAGCGGTTCCGAGCAGCGCGGCAAAGCCGCGCTGCCGGCGGTCTGTGAATTGTCCGAGCATGAACCTCACGCCGAGACTGTCACGTGGTTGGAGATGACGTCCTCATCCGATCTCGTTCCAACACGGCCTCCGCCGGCCGCACTCGAGCTTGACGCGGCCCAGCCGAAGGACATAGTTCTGCTTCGCTCGACATATGTTCGAATCGGCGAGCCTCACGGTTGGACAGGCCGTATCACATGGTCCGCCGATCAATGGGAGGCGGAGCTTTCTCGTCCGGGCGTCCGAGTTTGGATCGCGCGCATCGGCGGCGAGGTCGGCCACGAAGCGCGTGCTGGTTCAAACATCCTCACGCGATCACCCCAACGCCATCGCGAACTACGAAGCACGCGGATTTCGAGTTTTTCGCAGGAAACAGGCGACGAGAGCGCGGGTTGACTAGCCGCCCGCGGCTTAGGCGACGAACTCGACGCGCACGGGCACGTCGTAGTGCCCGATCGCCTCGGCGCGCGCGAGCAGCTCGCGGACCGCCTGCCGGCCCTCGTCGCCGTAGTCCTCTGTCAGCTCGTTGACGTACATGCCGACGAAGCGGTCGGCGAGCGCGACGTCGAGACCGCGGCCGAAGCGCATCGCGTACTCCATCGCCTCCTCGCGGTGCGCGAGGCCGGCCGCGATCGACTCTCGCAGCACCTCCGACAGCTCGTGCAACGTGCGCTCGCCGAGGTCGCGACGCGCGACGTTGATCCCGAGCGGGAGCGGCAAGCCGGTCTCGAGGAGCCACCACTCGCCGAGGTCGACCGACTTCGCGAGGCCGAGCGAGGCGTACGTGAGCTGGCCCTCGTGGATGAGCAGCCCGGCGTCCGCGCGTCTCTCGAGCAGCTCGTCGAGGATCTGGTCGAACGGCAGCACGCGGTGCGAGAACGGCGCGTCGAGAAAGAGCTTCAGCGTCAGGAAGGCGGTCGTCATCTCGCCCGGAACGACGATCTCGGTCTGCAGGAGCTCGTCGCGCGTCAGCTCGCGCGGCCCGACGACGACGGGCCCGTAACCGGAACCCATCGACGCGCCGTGCGGGAGGATCGCGTACTTGTCCTGCACGAGCGGATACGCCGCGAGCGACATCGCGGTCGTCTCCAGCCGTCCTTCGAGCGCCCACTCGCTCAGCGTCTGGATGTCGCGGAGCACGTGCTCGAACTCGAATCCGCGCGTGTCGATCGCGCCGGCGGCAAGCGCCCAGAACATGAACGCGTCGTCGGGATCGGGACTGTGTCCGAGCCGGATGAGCATGAGTGGCGGGAGGCTACCTACACTCGTCGTGTGTCCGAGCGGCTGAGCGAGTCGATCCAGCACTACCTCCGCGAGATCTACAAGCTCCGCGCCGAGGAGGGAAAGGTGACGGTGACGGCGCTCGCGCGGCGGCTGCACGTGTCCAATCCATCGGCGAGCGCGATGGTCAAGAAGCTCGCTGCGCTCTCGCTCGCTCGACACGAGCGCTACCGCGGCGTCGAGCTGACCGGCGCGGGCGAGCGGGTCGCGGTCGAGGTGATCCGTCACCACCGCCTGCTCGAGCTGTACCTCGCGGAGACGCTCGGCCTGCACGTCGACGAGGTGCACGAGGAAGCCGACCGGCTCGAGCACGCGCTGTCCGAGGAGCTCGAGGCGCGAATCGACCGTGCGCTCGGCTATCCGACGCACGATCCGCACGGGGATCCGATCCCCGACGCCGACCTCAACTGGCCGCCGAGCTAGACCTCCCGAAGAACCAGCGCTCGAGCGGGCCGAGCAGCTCCTTGCGGAGGAACGGCTTGACGTCGACGTCGCGGCCGTCCTGCTCCAGCACGCGCACGTCGTCCTCGAGCACCGCATTCGCCGCGTCGAGTGCGTCGCCCAGCTCGTAGCCCTCGAAGACGTACTCCTGCGGCAGCGGGTCGCCCGATGGCCGCTGGTGGGCGTTCACCGAGCGGCCGACGGCCCAGACGGCGCCTGCCTTGCGCTCGATCCAGACGACGATCCGCTCCTCGTTCCCGGTGTCGTCCACCCCGACGAGAACCCGCTCGGCGAAGCGACTCGCCCCTGGCCTCCGCCTCATTCGGCAAGAATACGACCAACGATGCTTCGGCTGGCGAGCGTCCTGCGCAACCCGTTCTCGTTCCTCTTCACGAAATCGACGAAGGAGGAGCGCGTCGCGGCGTACGTGATCCGCGAGCACGAGCGCGGCCGGCCGCTGGACGACATCCTCGAAGACCCTTACGTGCGCAACCGCCTGACGCTCGAGCAGCGCTCGCGCCTGCTCGACCGGACGGACATCATCCGCGCGGTCGGCGACGACACCGTCGAGAGCGCCCGGCGCTCGCTCGTCTAGCACTTACACGTTCGTGCCGACGCCGCGCTCGCGCGCGCGCTCGTACGCGGCTGCGCCGATCGCGACGTCCCACGCCGCGAGCCCGTTCGACTTGAACACGACGACGTCGCGATCCGACTCCCGGCCCCGCACCTCGCCCGAGACGACGTCCTGGAGCTCGTAGACCTCGAGCCAGTCGAGCACGCCGCCCGCGATCGGCTCGATCAGGTCGCCCGACTCCTGCCGGGCCTGACGGCGCGAGTCGCAGCAGACGAACGTCGCGCGCTCGAGGACGACGTTGTCGAGCTCACGCCGCGACGGATGGTTCGCGCCGATCGCGCAGACGAGCGCACCGTCACGCAACCACTCGCCGCGCAGCACGGGATCCTTCGAGGTCGTCGCGGTCACGACGACGTCGGCGCCGTCCGCCGCCTCGCGGTGCGTCTCGGCGGCCTCGGCGCCGACGCGCTCGCAGAAGGCGTCGAGTTTCTCCTCCGTCCGGCAGAACGCAACGACGTGCTCGAGCGACGGGACGGCCGCGCGGATGCACGCGACCTGCGTCTCGGCCTGGAAGCCGCACCCGAGCACGCCGAGCCTCCGCGCGCCGGCGCGCGCGAGATGCTTTGCGGCGACGCCGCTCGCGGCGCCGGTGCGCAGCTGCCCGAGCAGATTCGCCTCGATCACCGCGACGCACTCGCTGCTCTCGATCGCGAAGAGGACGACGACGAAGACGGCCTTGGCCGCGGCCGTGTACGTCTTCACGCCCGCGTAACCGAGCCCCCGGTCGGCGGCCCCCATCAAGGCGAGCGAGCCCTCGCCGGTCGAGAGCCGGATCCGCGGCTGGTTGTCGACCTCGCCAGCCGCAAGCCGGCGGAACGACTCCTCGATCACCGGCACCGCGTCGGCGGGCGTGACGAGCGACGCGACGTCGGCCTCCGTCAGGTACAGCGGCACGCGAGAAGCCTAGACTTGGCCTCATGCACGTGATCGCGGCGATCCTCGCACTCCAGGTCTCACTCGTCGGTCCGAGCCATCATCCGAAGGTCAACACGCACTGGAACTACAGCGTGCGGGCGACGCTGAACGGACAGCCGGCGAAGGCGAAGCTGACGCTCCAGATCATCGACCCGATCGGCGGCCGTCACATCGTCGAGCGAGGCCCGACGACCCAGAAGCTGAAGAACTGGCCGTTCACGGGCGTCTACCGCGACTACATCATCTGGCCGCCCGAGTCGCGCGGCATCGAGCTGAGGCTGAAGGCGACGGTGACGGTCGGCGGACTGAAGAAGTCGGACGTCTACGTCGTGACGCCGCGGTGAGCGGCGCCGAGGTCGTCCTCGACCGCGTCCGCAAGTCGTTCGAGGACGGACGCATCCGTGCGATCGAGGACGTCTCGTTCCGCGTCGGCTCGGGCGAGATCGTCGCGCTGACCGGCGCGTCGGGCTCCGGGAAGAGCACGCTGCTCAACCTGATCGGCGCGCTCGACAAGCCGGACGCCGGCTCGATCCTCGTCGACGGCGTGCCGCTCGAGCGGCTCGAGGATCCCGCCGCATACCGCACCGAGACGGTCGGCTTCGTCTTCCAGGCGCACCTCCTCATCCCGACGCTGTCGGCGCTCGAGAACGTGCAGGTGCCGATGTTCGGGCAGGTGCCGCGCCAGGTGCGCCGTGAACGCGCGCTCGCACTGCTCCAGGAGGTCGGGCTCGAGGACCGCGCCGACGCGCGGCCGACGGTCCTGTCCGGCGGCGAGCGTCAGCGCGTCGCGATCGCGCGCGCTCTCGCGAACGAGCCGCGCCTGCTACTTGCGGACGAGCCGACCGGAGCGCTCGACTGGGACACCGGCATCCACGTGCTCGAGCTGTTGCAGCGCCTGCGCGAGACGCGCGGGATGACGATCCTGCTCGTGACGAACGACGATCAGGTCGCAGCGCTCGCCGATCGCGTCCTCCACTTGCGGGACGGCGTGGTCGACGACGGCGTTACTCGCGCCGCAACGCCTCGATCGGTTCCAGCCTGACTGCGCGCCACGTCGGGTAGGCGGCTCCGACGAGGCCGACGCCGAGCGCGAACGCGAGCCCCCAGGCGAACGTCCCTCCGGTGAAGTCGGGCGTGATCAGGTCCGAGAGCGCGCTGTGCCGCACGAACAGCTCCGCCGCGAGTACCCCGAGCGCGCAGCCGGCGGCGAGCGCCAGCAGGCAGATGCCGAGCGCCTCGGAGACGATCAGCGCCCCGATCCGCCGCGTCCGCCAGCCCACCGCGCGCAGGATCCCGATCTCGCGCACGCGCTCGAAGACCGACATCGCCATCGTGTTCGTGACGCCGATCCCGCCGACGATCAGCGCGAGGATCGAGATGATCCAGCCGGTCGAGATGATGATCCGGCTGCCCGTGTCGACCTTGATCGCCTTGCCCGGCTCGTCGATCGCCGCGATGCCGGGAAAGCGGCGCTCGAGCTCCCGCGCGACGCGTTTCGTGTTGTAGCCGAGCTTCACCGTGACGCCGATCGTCGTCACCTCGTGCGGCCGTACCGCCAGCTTTTGCGCGACGTCGAGCGGGAGCACGAAGCCGAGATCTTCGAAATGGTCGCCGGAGTGGTAGATGCCTTCGACGACGAACCGCCGCTTCTCGACGACGATCGTGTCACCGACGTCCTTGCCGGAGTTGTCGCCGGCAAGCACGCGGCCCCGCTTCCCGCGCAGGATGACGAAGCGCTGGTACGCGAGCTCGTGCGGATCGAGCCCGAACACGAGCCGCCCGTTGTCGACGAGGAGCTTCACGCGTGCGACCGCCTCCACGCCGGGCTGCCGCGCGACCTGCGCCGCGAGCGACTCCGGCAGCAGCGAGCGTGTGAAGTCGGACACGTTCGACTGGAAGAGCCCGAAGTCGCTGCGGCCGACGTGGATCAGGTCCTGCGCCGTGCGATGGACGCCGGCGGTGATCGAGAGCAGCGCGACGATCAGCCCGACCCCGAGACCGACCCCGGCCGCGGTAAACGCGGTGCGCGCCGGACGCCGCAGGAGGTTGCGCCAGACGAGCGCGGTCCAGGTCACGAAGCGAGCCTATCGCGGGCGATCGCGAACAACGATGCGCTTCGGCTCGATGCGCACGACGTCGCTCCACGGGATCGGGTGGCTCGTACGACCGACGACTCCGAAGTGCTCGAGCAGAGCACGCCGCCCCGCGACGATCCCCTTCACCGTGAGCGTTCGCGGCGTGATCTCGCAGCGCAGGTCGAACAGCCGGCCGAGGGACTCGCCGGACTCGGTCACGACCTTGCGGTGCTGAAGCGACGTCAGCCTTCTCACAGGTGCGCCCCCGGGAGCTTCTCGATCCACGGCCTGACACGGTCGTCGCCCTTCCCGAGGCCGAGCTCTGTCGCCGTCTTGCGCAGGCGGACGTGTGATTCGACGTCGTCGACTTCCTCCCACGGGACGCGAACGCGCGACCGACCGCCGATGAGACTCGCGAGGCGACCGAGCACGCCGGCGCGTTGCGGCCACACCCCGGGGCCGACGAGGATCGCGGTGACGCGGGGCGACTCCCCCGCGCCGCCTTCGATCTCGAGGTCGTCGACGTTCCCGCAGCGACGCCCCTCGCTGTCGAGGATCTGGTGGTCGAGCACCTTCAGCGCAAGATCGATGGTGTTCATTCCTGCCCCACGTTCGTGATGATCATCAACGGAATCGCGCTCAGAGCGACTGCCATGATGATGACGAGGTAGATCGTGCCCAGCACGTTCGCGAGACGCCCGTTCTTGTGCCGGCCCATGTACTCCTCGTCGTTCGCGACGAGCAGGATGGGGAGGTACGTCAGGGGGAGCGCGACGACGGAGAAGATCACCGCGTACTCGGTCAACACGACGGCGTCCACGCCCGTCATGACGATGGCCGTTCCGAGCAGCAGCAGGATGAACCAGGTGAGCGTGAAGCGCGGCGCGCGCGCATTCGTCCGGTAGCGGCCCCATTCCCACCCGCAGAACTGGGCGAGGTTGTATGCGCCGGCGAACACCGTGTCGATCGACGCGCCGCCGACCGCGAACAGGATTCCGACGAGCGCGAGCAGCAGCCCCACCTCGCCGAGCGGCAGCTGCGCGCCCAGCGCGACCGTTCCGAGGTGCTCGGGCGAGATGCCGTGCTCGAGGAACACCGTCGCGCCGGTGACCATGAGCGCCACCGAGAAGAACCCTCCGAGCGCGTAGCCGATGATCGCGTTCGCACGGTTCAGGCCGAGATCCTTCGGCGTCCACTCCTCCTCGACGCCGCCGGACGAATAGAAATAGACCTCGTACGGCGTCATCGCCGCGCCGAGCAGGCCGACGACGAAGTACAGGTAGAGCGCATTGTTCGTCGACGACAAGTGCGGCACGAAGCCGTCGCCGAACTTCGTCCACGCAGGGGACAGCTTCACGGCGCCGACCGCGAACACGAGCAGGCACAGACCGCCGTAGCCGAAGATCCGCTCGATCCATTCGAACGACGTCACCCAGAGGATGAGCGTCAGCCCGATCGCCGCAAGCACGATCAGCCACCGGTACGGAAGGCCGCTCAAGAGCTGCAATGCGATCGCGACGCCGCCGAGCTCCGCAGCGAAGGTCATGAGGTTCACGATCTCCGAGGCGACGAGCGTGCCGAGGCCGGCGGCGAAGCCGACGCGCTCGCGCACCGCGTCGAACACGGCCTTCTTCGAGACGGCGGCGACGCGGCCGCACATCTCCGAGTAGACGATGATCCCCGTCACGCCGATCGGGAGCACCCAGAGCAGCTGGTAGCCGAACGTCGCGCCGGCGGCGACGTTGAACACGATGTCCCCGATGTCGACGAAGCCGCCGATCGCCGCGAGGATGCCGAGCGCGATCCCGAAGATCTTGCTCACGGGCAGTTACCGGTCTTCTCGAGCGAACGTTTGACCGCTGCGCCGACCGCGCGGTCGCTCGGGTGGTCGTGCAGGCGTCGCAACACCTGCGCGAGCGTGGCCGCGTGCTTCGCCTCGTCTCGCACGGCATGCTCCAGACCCGCGGCGACCGGCCTGTGCGCGAGCGCATCGGCGAGGTTCGAAGACTGGATCTGCAGCTCTTCCGCCTGCACGCGCGCGAAGAAGGCAGTCGTCCGGCCCCGGGCGACGCCGTCGGCAACGAGTGCGCCCTCGCACGCGATCGAGTCGAGCGTCTCCCCGTCCTTCGTCAGGGCATGCCGGTCGACCGTGCCGCCGTTGCAACCGACGAGGAAGAGCGCCGCGAGCAGCGGCGCCGTGCGACGAATCACTGCTTCTTGATGAATGTGACTCGTCCCGAGGCCTCGAGCACGCCCCACTTGATCTCGTCGAGCGACTCGATCTGCTGTCCGCGTGCCTCTTCCATGATGTCGTCGAGCGTCAGGCGCTCGCTCTTGGCGTTGTGCTCGATCAGCTTGCCGTCCTCGACGATGATGACCGGCACTCCTTCGATCACCGCCGAGGCACGTCGCGAGCGGAACACGAGCCACGACGTCGCGACCGTGAGCAGGCCGAAGGTCGACACGGCGAGCATCACGCCGGTCATCGAGTAGTCCGACTGCGTGACGCCGTTCTGGATCAGGTCACCGATCACGACCAGCAGGAGGAGATCCGACGGCTGCATCGTCGAGAGCTCGCGCCGGCCCACCACGCGGAGCAGGAAGAGGATGAAGACGTAGGCGAAAGCCGAGCGAAGGACGATGTCCATGACTCAGGGGAAGAGCGTGACGGTGCGGTCGACGGCCAGAACGAGCTGCTTCCCGTCGTGCAGCTCGACACGCTGCGAGCGACGGCCGATGTTCGTCGGGTTGATCTGCAGCGAGATCCAGAACGTCAAGTGTCGACCCGCCTTGATCTCGTCGAAGTCGAAGTCGAGCTTGCCGTTCGCGGAGCCTTGCTCCACCGGCTGGGGTGCGAGCCCGTTCACGGTGTACTGCTCGGCCCAGCCGGGCCAGAGGACGAGGGAGGGGTGCTGCAGCGTGCGGTGGGCGTCGACCCGGATCCGCGCGGCGTAGACGAGGCCGCTGCGGCCGTGGACCGGCGCGTACACCTGGAGCCGCGCGGCTCCGTTCTCCGCGGTCGACGTCGCGGGACGCTGGCCGAACGCGTTCAACAGGGCGGCGAGGAGCAACGCCGCGAGCAAAAGCAGCAGCGCCCGCCGGATCCAGACGAAGCTTCGGCGGCCCTCCTGGTCGCGGTTGGTCTTCAGCGTCAGCGTGTCGGGCGCGGCTGCCACCAGGCTGCTTTCACCTGCCGAAAGCGCGGAGAAACTCAGCGCGAGAGGTGGCGGCGCAGCCGTGCGAGCCGCGCGTCCCACTCGGCCCCGACGCGCGCCATCCACGCGATCGCGTCCTCGAGCGGCTCGGGCGTCACCCGGTACTGCATCTCGCGACCGACGCGTTCGCTCGCGACGAGGCCGGCGTGCTCGAGCGCGACGAGGTGCTTCGCGACGGCCTGCCGCGTGACCGGCAGCTCGTGCGCGAGCTCGGTCGCCGTCGCCGTGCCGCGCGCCGAGAGCCGCTCCAGCAGGAAGCGACGGTGCGGCTCGGCGAGCGCTGCGAAGACGTCAGGCGTAAGAGAGCGCGCAGGCACGGAGCTCCAGCGCGGACGACCACTCGGCGGCGGGCGACTCGACGACGATCACGCGTGTGCCGATCGGAAGCTCCTCGAGCTCGATCACGACGCGGCTCCCTTCCCACGTAAACGCGAAGCGCCGCTCGGGCTCGACCTCCTCGACGACCGCATGCCGCACGTCGCCGTCGTCCCAGCGGAACGTCCCCTCGCCGCCGACAACCAGGTCGAGCTCGACGTCGTTCGCGAACCACTGCTCGAGCTCGGCAGGGTCTGTCACTGCAGACCAAACCTCGCCGGGCTCGGCGTCGATTTCGATCTCGCGCTTGATGTCCATGTGCAACCTCCGGGTTGCGTATGATGGGCAACCGAACGGTTGCACCTTACAGGAGGAGGTCGTCATGACGCTGGTGCCGATGGTGGTCGAGTCCGACGGACGCTTCGAGCGCTCATTCGACATCTACTCGCGCCTGTTGCGCGAGCGGATCGTGTTCCTCGGCACCGAGGTGAACGACACAAGCGCGAACCTGATCGCGGCGCAGCTGCTCTTCCTCGAGGCGGAGGACCCGGACAAGGACATCAGCCTCTACATCAACTCGCCCGGAGGCAGCGCGTACGCGGGGATGGCGATCTACGACACGATGCAGTACGTGAAGCCCGACGTCTCGACGGTGTGCGTCGGGATGGCGATGTCGGCCGGCGCGATGATCCTCTGCGGCGGCGCCGCGGGCAAGCGGTTCGCGCTGCCCAACTCGAAGGTGATGATCCACCAGGGGAGCGGCGGCTTCAGCGGCTCGCCGGCCGACATCCAGATCGCGGCGCGCGAGATCCTCGAGATGACGGAGCGGATGGCGGCGATCATCGCGCGCCATTCGGGCCAGTCGAAGGAGCAGGTGATGAAGGACATCGACCGCGACCGCTTCATGAAGCCGGAGGAGGCGGTGGGCTACGGGCTGGTCGATCGCGTGCTGGAGCAGCGGCTCGCGGCGTGACGTCTCGCGTCGAAGCCGTGACCTCCGCGCGACGGTGTCTGGCACCGGAACGGGCCGGACCGGCCGCGTCTGGGGGCAGTTTCCCACACTTTGGCGACAACCCCGTCACGATCGCTCGTTTGGTGTCTGATACCAAGACGTGGCCGTTCGGCCGGGGGCTGTCGCTTCGGCTTCGGAAGAGAGAAGTGACTTTGTGCATGAATCTGCGAACACGTGCGCAGAAGCCGTGACGATCCCTTCGCGGTGTCTGACACCGGGACCGGTTCAAACGGCCGAGGCGAAGCAAACCCCGGGAAATGCAAGCGGCGAAGCCGCACATTTTCGGGATGAGTGCGCCCGGCAAGATTCGAACTTGCGACCTCTGCCTCCGCAGGGCAGCGCTCTATCCCCTGAGCTACGGGCGCGAGGAGAGCGGTCAGTGTAGCCAGGCCGGCTCGCCGCCGACGCGCAACTCCGCGTCGTCCGGCACGTCCGTCCGCACGTAACCGAGCGCCACCCCCGGCGCCGCGCTCGTCACGCGTCCGACGACCTTCTCGCCCAACTGGATCTCGTCCCCGGGCTGCGCGGATTCGACGTCGAGCACGCGCAGGCGCCGGTTCGCGTGGCCGCGGTAGTGCAGCCGCGCGATCGGCTCCTGTCCCGGATAGCAGCCCTTCGTGAACGAGATGTGCGTCTCGTCGAGCCCCGCCTCGGCGGGTAAGGCCGACTCGTCGAGCTCCTTGCCCCACGCGGGCACGCCGGCCTCGATCCGGGCACGCTCGAGCGCCTCGGCGCCGACGTTCGGCTCGACGTCCGCGTCCAGCCGCTCCTCTGCCTGCGCGAAGTCGTCGCCCCAGACGAGCACCGACGAGTGCTCCTCCGGCTCGAGCTCGCACTTCGCAGCGAAGCGGGCGCGCAGCAGCGTCGTGCGCACCGTGTCGCCGAGCTCGGGCTCGGTGCCGAGCAGGAAGTCGTCGGCGCCGCGGCGCCACACGCGCAGCGGCGCGATCAGCCGGCCCTTCGCGGTCAGCAGCAGCGCGTCGACGACGTCGGCCTGCGCCACGTCGTTCGAGAGCAGCCGCTGCAGGAAGTCCTCCGCGTCCGCGCCGTGCACGCGCACGTACGCGCGCGGACGCGATGCGGCCCGGTGCGTAACGATTGCCATGCTCACTAGTCTAGGCAGCGTGTTCCGGAACAAGGCCGAGCAGAAGGTCGCCGAGGCGGGCTACGACCCGAAGCGCCTGCCGCCGGGCCAGTACCTGACCGAGAAGTGGCCCGTTCTGCACGCGGGCGGCGTGCCTCGCTACGACCCCGAGCTCGAGGATTGGGACTTCCGCGTCTTCGGAGCCGTCGAGAACGAGATCACGCTGTCCTACGACGAGTTGCAGGCGCTGCCGCACACGACGATCACGACGGACATCCACTGCGTCACGCGCTGGTCGCGCTTCGACGCCGGCTTCACGGGCGTGCACTGGCGCGAGCTCGCGAAGCTCGTCAAGCCGCTGCCCGAGTCGCGCTTCGTCGTCGCGCATGCGGAGCAGGGCTTCACCTCGAACGTCCCGCTCGCGGCGATCGAGGACGACGACGCGCTGATCGCGTGGGGCGCCGACGGCGAGCCGCTGGAGCCGGATCACGGCTGGCCGCTGCGACTCGTTGTCCCCTCGAAGTACTTCTGGAAGAGCGCCAAGTGGCTCCGCGGCCTCGAGCTGCGCGCGAGCGACCAGCCCGGCTTCTGGGAGCGCTACGGCTACCACAACGACGCCGACTACTGGAAAGAGGAACGGTACGGATTCTGATTCCCTCGAACGAGGGATCGGTTCCTCAGCGAACCGACCGATACCTAACGCGACCCACCTCCCCAATTCCCCTCCGAAAGACCGCCACCGCCCGGCGGTCTTTCTCTTTTTGTGGGAAACCGCGGATGCCCACGGCGGGCGGCGCAACTGATCATCGCGCCATGAGCACATTCGACCTGAAGGCGCGCGAGTTGTTGTCGCAACGCGAGACGCCGTACGGGTCAGTCGGCGTTCTCCACGCGGGCGCCGACCTGAACGCGTGGTGGATCTGGAAGGACCGCGAAGACGTCGATCCCGCGCAGTCGATCTGCGACCGCGAAGACCTGATCTACGTCGCGAGCGGCGCGCTGCGCCTCGAGCTCCAAGGCCGCGAATCGGTCCTCGTCGAGACCGGGCAGACGTTCGTCATCCCGGCGGACACGCCGTTCCGCGGCTATCGCTGGCCACGCGACGGGGCGGCGTGCCTGTTCCTCGCCGTTGCACCGGCCGACGCGACCTTCTCGACCCGTTGAAACGCGAAGGGCCGGCTCGCGCCGGCCCTTCGCCCTAGCTGAGCCCGCGAGGGCTCGTTACATCATCCCGCCCATGTCGGGCATGCCGCCGCCCATGCCGGCTCCGGCCTTCTCGGGAGCCTCGGCAACGACTGCCTCGATGGTGAGGATGTTCTTCGCGATCGACGCCGCGTTCTGCAGCGCCGAGCGGGTGACCATCGTCGGATCGATGATCCCGGCCTTGATCAGGTCCTCGACCTCGCCGGTGTCGACGTTCAGGCCCATGCCGGCGCCCGCGTTCCGCACCTTGTCGACGACGACCGAGGCCTCGAGGCCCGCGTTCTCGGCGAGCTGACGGATCGGCTCCTCGAGCGAGCGCCGGATGATCGACGCACCGGTCTTCTCGTCGGGATCCTCGATGTCGGCGAGCTTGATCGCCTCGACCGCGTTCAGGAGCGCGACACCGCCGCCGGGGACGATTCCCTCCTCGAGCGCCGCGCGGGTCGCCTGGACGGCGTCCTCGACGCGGTGCTTCTTCTCCTTCATCTCGGTCTCGGTCGCAGCCCCGACCTTGATCACGGCGACGCCGCCCGACAGCTTCGCAAGACGCTCTTGGAGCTTCTCGCGGTCGAAATCGGAGTCGGTGTTCTCGATCTCGGACTTGAGCTGCTTGATCCGGCCCTTGATCGCCTCGGCGTCGCCGGCGCCGTCGATGATCGTCGTCGAGTCCTTGTCGACGACGACACGGCGGGCGTGGCCGAGCTGCGAGACCTTCGTGTTCTCGAGCTTGAGGCCCATCTCCTCGGTGATCACCTCGGCGTTCGTGAGGATCGCGATGTCCTCGAGCATGCGCTTGCGGCGATCGCCGAAGCCCGGCGCTTTGACGGCGACGGCCTGGAACGTGCCGCGCAGCTTGTTGACGACGATCGTCGCGAGCGACTCGCCCTCGACGTCCTCGGCCACGATCAGCAGCGGCTTGCCCGCCTGGATGACCTGCTCGAGGACCGGCAGGAGGTCCTTGACCGCGCCGATCTTCTGGTTCGCGACGAGGATGTACGGATCCTCGAGGACCGCCTCCATGCGCTCGGCGTCCGTGATCATGTACGGCGACAGGTAGCCCTTGTCGAACTGCATGCCCTCCGTGAACTCGAGCTCGAGGCCGAACGTCTGGCCCTCCTCGACGTTCACGACGCCGTCCTTGCCGACCTTCTCGATCGCGTCGGCGATGTTGTCGCCGATCTCGCGCTCGCGCGACGAGATGGACGCGACCCGGGCGATGTCCTCCTTGCCCGAGATCTCCTTGGACTGCGCCTTGAGGTTCTCCGTCACCGCGTCGACGCCCTTCTCGATGCCGCGCCTGAGCGCCATCGGATTGGCACCTGCGGCGACGTTCTTCAGGCCTTCGCGGACGATCGCCTGCGCGAGGATCGTGGCGGTGGTGGTGCCGTCACCTGCGACGTCGTTCGTCGCCGTCGCGACCTCGCGGACGAGCTGTGCGCCCTGGTTCTCGAAGACGTCCTCGACCTCGATCTCGCGTGCGATCGTGACGCCGTCGTTCGTGATCGTGGGCGCGCCGAACTTCTTGTCGAGCACGACGTAGCGCCCCTTCGGGCCAAGGGTGACCTTGACCGCGTCGGCGAGGGTGTTGACGCCGCGCTCGAGCGCGCGACGCGCATCCTCATTGAACTTGAGCTCCTTGTGAGCCATTTTTTCTCTTCCCTCCTGTTAGGCCACGCCGGCCGGCTCGCGGGTTCCAACGACCTTCGCGAGCACGTCCGACTCGCGAAGGATCAGCACGTCATCGGTGCCGACCTTGACCTCGGTGCCGCCGTACTTGGAGAAGATGACCTCGTCGCCCTCGGCGACGTCGAGCGGGACGAGCTCGCCCTTGTCGTTCCGGCTGCCCGGACCGACGGCGAGGACTTTCCCGCGCTGCGGCTTCTCCTTCGCGGTGTCGGGGAGGACGATGCCGCTGACGGTCGTCTCCTCCTCCTCGAGCACCTCGACGATCAGGCGGTCACCCAGCGGCTGAAGATTCATGTGCGTAAGCCTCCTGGTTGACTTGACTTCGTGACATGGTTGGCACTCTCACTCTGAGAGTGCCAGAGGCATTGTACGTGCTCCGGAGCGGGTTCGGCAAGCCGCCACCGGCGGCCATAAGCGGTCTGTTACAAAGTCGGGGTGAAACGGGAGTTCTCGGCCGGCGGCGTCCTCGTCCGGCGGATGCGCGGGCGCTGGTGGGTCGCCGCGATCCGCCCGGCCGGCAAGCCCGAGGGCGTCTGGGCGCTACCGAAGGGCCTGATCGCGCGGGGCGACTCGGGCGAGGCGACGGCCTTGCGGGAGGTCGCGGAGGAGACCGGCGTCAGCGGCGAGAGCCTCGGCAAGCTCGGCGACGTCCGGTACGTCTACACGTGGGAGGGCGAGCGCATCTTCAAGGTCGTCTCGTTCTTCCTCGTTCGCGCGACCGGCGGCCGGATCGGCGCTCTGCCGGCCGAGCATGCGCACGAGGTCGCCGAGGCGCGCTGGCTGCCGCTCGACGAGGCCCCGACGCTGCTCGCCTACAAAGGCGAGCGCGAAATGGCGGCCGAGGCGACTTCCCGTTTATAGTCCTCGCGCTTGTACGCCCTGAACTTCTACAACCCGCTCGTCGCCGACCAGCTGCGCTCCGGGCGCAAGACCGCGACGATCCGCCTCGGCGACAAGAGCGCGAAGTACAAGAAGGGCCAGGTCGTCTCGGTGCTCGTCGGTGCGCGCTACGGCGCCCGCGAGAAGATCTTCGACGCGGTGATCGACAAGGTCGAGGTGAAGGCGCTCGAGGACCTCAGCCCGCGGGAGATCGAGCACGACAACCCCGCGATCCGCCGGCCGGAGGAGATGGCCGAGTTCCTGTCGCAGCTCTACAACCGCGAAGTGAGCTCCCCTTCAGACGTGCCTGGCGGCAGCCACCCACACGGAACTGACACGGCAGTGTGACGAAAGGCGCCGTTTACGCACCGTCGCGACGACGGGTGCCTGGCCAAATGAGCCATGACCGAGCGGCAGCCACCCTCACGGAAGCGCCAGACGACTGTGACGCAAAGCAGCGCGCCGCCTTATGCCCAGGGCAGCTCGTCCCACTCGTCGGGACGGCCGATGCGCCAGTGCGGGAAGGGCGCGTGGGCGTCGTGCGGCGACGGGGTGTCCTGCTCGACACCGGCGCCGTGCTTCAACGCGGTCTCGTCGCGCGCGTAGAGGATCGTGCCGTCGTCGGTGCGCGCGCCGACCATGAGGATCACGCACGGTTCGTCTCCCGCCCCGACGAACGAGTGCTGCGTGTACGGCGCGCAGTAGAAGAAGTCCCACGCTCGGAGCCGGCGCTCCTGCCCTTCGACGATCAGCAGACACTCGCCTTGAATGACCAGGAAGCTCTCCTGGTCCGATTCGGCGTGGTACATCGTGCTCGGTCTCTCGGGTGTCAGCACGTAGACCGTGAAGCCCACTTGCGGGAACGCCTGCTGCTCGAGCTCCGGAAGCGCCGTCGCCAGACGCCCTCCGGCTTCGAAGCTCGTGCGCGCGCCGAAGTGGTCGTTCCGCAGCCACGGCGCGTCGCGGACGTTGACGACGAACCAGCCGTCGCCCTGCGGCACGAGCCCGGCCTCCGTCTCGACCAGAAGCGCTTCGTCAGGCACGGCGGATCTTCGAGCCGAACAGCTCGTTGGGGCGCAGCTCCGTGCCGCAGGACTCGCACTCGACGGTCGCGACCGACGAGAACGGTGCGTCGCAGGATGGGCAGCGGCGCAAGAGCTCGCCGCCGCACTGCGCGCAGCGGTCCGGCACTTCCGCCTCGAACTCCTCGAACCAGCGGTGCGCGGCGCCGCACTGGAGACAGAACGCGACCCAGTCGCCGAGCACCTTGCGGCGCTCCTCGCGCAGCCAGTCGGACGCCTTACCCACCGTACCGAGGCCTCGCCAGCATCGTCAGCGCTCCCTTCACGGTCCCGACGCCGAACGTCAGCCGCCAGCAGCCGACGGTCGGCGGATCGATGATCGAGGGATAGACGTGCCGCGATTCGCCGCTCACACCGGCCTCCGAGAACCGCTGCACGAACGCCCGCGCGCCGTCGAGCCGCCGGCCCGTCACGACGAGGTCGCGCCCGTGCGTCGCGTATCGCTGCGGGAGGAGCCACGCGATCTTCGACGAGAGGGTCTCGGTCCGCATCCCGCCGACGCGCAGGCTGAACCGGCCGCCGACGTCGTCGAAGCCGCGCGAGAGGACACCGACGAACGGCCCGGCGTGCACGCGGCTCCGGTCGGCTGAGACGGGAGTCGCCAGACAGGCCGCCGTCGCAA
>WNFU01000252.1_pt1 | contig 71151 bp, 50 predicted proteins | sample 5400121 | NCBI WGS metagenome assembly WNFU01 (sample SAMN13153360, study PRJNA577476) | soil metagenome | isolation source: 100 cm soil or saprolite under grassland replicate 1 | place: USA:California | collected 2016-06-15
AGTGCAGCAGTTATGATAGGGCCAAACTTGCAGTGTAAGAATGCGGCGTCCGCCGCCGAACACGCGCATGCAGCCCGACCGCTTCGCGCGCGAGATCGTTGCTATTTTGGCGCATTCTAGTGCAGCGCGCTCGCGGCGGCTGATGCGCAATCCGTTGGACGGCGGCCCATCATACACTGTACCAAATTGGAGTGCTGATTCGGCGCTCCCGACTACATCTTATGCGAATGCATGGACTTGCGGACTGCTGCATCACGGGGTACACTACCGAACATGATTTCGCGAACGAGAGGTGTACTATGGGATCAACCGCAATTACACTGACGGAACAGCAGCAGTTATCCCTTCGTGCTATCGCCCAGCAAACCGGCAAAACGCCGGATGAACTGCTGCATGAAGCCGTCGCGCAGTTCCTGGCCCAATTTCAACAGACACGTCGTCGCGCCTTACTCCAGCAGGCCCGTGGCATGTGGCAGGATCGCACTGATCTGCCATCTCTGGCAACCCTACGACGCGAATTTGACCGCCTGGAGCCATAACGATGACGGCTCCCAGTGCGCCCTTGCTGTTCGACACGGATGTTCTGATCGATTATCTTCGCGGGCGTTTTTGAAGCGCGCATTCCTGATCTGGTGAATCATTCACGCCGGGTTGAGTGGCGCAGATCAGTTATAGCGTTCCCAAACCCAAGCTCGCGCACTGCCTCGCGGAAACGTTGCACGTTGCGTAGTTTCACCTGCTCATAGCCGCGGATCATGTCGGGCAACTCGGCCAGCTTGGCCGCGCGCTCATAGGAGTTGGGCGACAAATCAGTCAGCGCCTGCGCGATCAGTTCGCGGTACTCGCCGATCAGCGCGCGCTCCAGTTGCCGTACGGCTGCGTAGCCGAATGGGTCCAGGCGCGTGCCGCGCAGTACTCGCGCACGCATCAATACCCGATAGGCCAAAGCGAACCACTTGCCGAGTTTGATCTTCTTGTTCCAACCGAGCGCGCGCAGAAATGGCGGGTGCAGGTGATAGTGCATGCGCGCCGCTGGGCCAAACGTTTCGGCCAGCGTTCGATCGAGCCCGCTGGTCAGGTGCAAGCGCGCGACCTCGTACTCATCCTTGTAGGCCATGAGCTTGAACAGATAGCGCGCGACCGCCTCGCTCAAGCGCGTCTGTCCAGGCACGGCCGCGCGTTCGGCGGCGCGCACCTGCGCGACGAACCCGACGTATTGGCGCGCGTAGGCGACATTCTGGTATGCAACCAGTGAAGGGACGCGGATCTCCAGCAGGCGGCGCAGCTCGCCGTCGAGCGGACTATCGGCCCCAACTGAGTCGATCAGCTTATGCGCTGCCTTGGTTACCACTGGCGCCTCGCTCAAAGCGCCCGCGCGCCCCAGCGCATTCTCGCCTAGCCAACTCGGGGTCGCCACCACACGCCGCCCCACTCGAAACGCCTGTGTGTTCATCTCGGTCGCCACGCCGTTGATCGCGATCGCCTGCTCGATCGCGGCGGCGCCGACTGGGATCAGGCCGGATTGGTACGCGGCGCCCAGCACGATCATATTCGCGGCCATATGATCGCCAAAGCAGCTTTCCGCCAGCGCGATCGCGTCGAAAAACACATTCGTATCCGCGCGCGTGTGCCGGTTAATATTCGTGGCCAGCAGATCCTGGCTTGGAAAGCGCACCTCGGTCGAGGCGACCATCGCGCCGGTCGGCACCTGGCTGGTCGAGACCACGGCAATTGTCTGGCCCACGCGCGCGCGTGACAAATGCTGTGGCGAGCTCGCAGTCAGGATGTCGAAGCCGAGATAGCAGTCGGCGGTGCCGGCCGCGATCCGATTCGAGCCGACCAACGGTGCGTCGGCAATCTTCAAGTTCGACACAACCGGCCCACCCTTCTGACTGAGTCCGGTCTGGTCCATACCGTCGACATATTTACCGTCGAGCAGCGCCGCGGTGCCTAAGATCTGGTTCACTGTGACGACGCCGGTGCCGCCGATTCCGATCATATACACATTGCACACCGGCCCAACCTTCGCGATCGGCTCCGGGAACTGATCGTCGATCTGCATGTGTTTGCGTTGCCGCCGCGCCGGTGCTAGATCAGGCTCAACCGTAATAAACGCCGGGCAGTCGCCGAGCAGGCAGGAATAATCTTTGTTACACGACGACTGATGAATCTGGGTCTTGCGCCCGAACTCAGTCTCGACCGGCTGGACGCTCAGGCAGTTCGACTTCGCCCCGCAGTCGCCGCAGCCCTCACAGACCGCTTCGTTGATGAACACGCGTGGGGCTGGCTCGGGCGCTTTGCCGCGTTTGCGGCGGCGGCGTAGCTCGGCGGCGCAGATCTGATCGTGAATCAACGCCGTCACGCCGGGCGTCGCGCGCAACACGCGTTGGGCTTCGTCCAACCGATCACGATGCCAGATCCGCACGCCCGGCGCCCAGCCGGCGTGGCGCGGGTACTTTTCGGGCTGATCGCTGGTGACAATGATCTGTTTGACACCTTCGGCTTCGAGCATGCGCGTCAGCGCGGGCGCCGAGATCGCTCCGTCGACCTGCTGGCCGCCGGTCATGCCAACCGCGCCGTTGAACAAAATTTTGTAGGTGATGTTCGCGTCGGCGGCAATCGCCTGGCGGATCGCCAGCGAACCGGAGTGGAATAGCGTTCCGTCGCCGAGATTCTGGAACAGGTGTGAGGTTTCGGTAAACGGGGCAATGCCGACCCATTGCGCGCCTTCGCCGCCCATATGACCGAGGCCGATGGTATTCCGGTTCATTCCAAGCACCAGGCCATGGCAGCCAATTCCGCCGGCCGCCAGCGAGTCTTCCGGCACAACCGTGGAGCGGTTATGCGGGCAGCCCGAGCAGAAGTAGGCCTGGCGCGGCGCGGATGCGGCCAGCGGCACGATTGGCATTGCCGATTGCGCGCGCAGAAATGCCAAGCGTTGCTCAATCGTCTCATGCGGAACGCGCTGCGCCAGGCGCGCGGCCAGCAGCGGCGCGAGCCGGTCGGCGTCGAGTTCACCGCCAGCCGGGAGGAATTGGCGCCCCTGCTCGTCGTGCTTGCCGACGACGCGTGGGCGGTCGGCGCGATGGTATAGCGCGTCACGGACGAACAGCTCCAGGAAGGCGCGCTTTTCCTCGACGACGACGATCTCCTCGAGACCTTGCGCAAAGGTGTGGATGATCTGCGGCTCAAGCGGGAACACCATGCCAATTTGCAGCAAGCGCACGCCATAGCGCAGTAGGGCCGCGTCGTCCAATCCCAAATCAACGAGTGTCTGGCGCAGCTCGTAATAGGTCTTGCCGGCGGCGACAATGCCAATCCAGGCGTCGTCCGGGTTCACCGCCAGGCGATTCAGCCGGTTGGCCGCCGCGAAGACCTTGGCCGCCTCAAGCCGGCCCTCGTAAATCTCCTGCTCGAGCCCCAGACTGGTCGGCGCACCGAGCGTCGCGGCCTGGGTTGGCTGCCACGGCCGGCCGTTGATCGTGAGCTCCGGCCGGACAATCCTCTGACGGTTGGAGCCGACTTCGGCGGTACCAAACTGATCGGCAACGGCGGGCACAAATTTGAAGCCGACCCACAGCCCCGAATAGCGCGACAGCTCAAACCCGAGCCGCCCAAAATCGAGCACGTCTTGAACATTGCCAGGCGCCAGCACCGGCATGAGCGCGTCGTACAGCGCCGCCTCAGATTGCGACGGCAAGGTCGACGACTTGGAGAGCGGGTCGTCGCCGGCAACCACTAGCACGCCGCCATAGCGCCCCGCGCCCGCGAAGTTGCCGTGTTTGAAGGCATCGCCGCTACGGTCAACGCCCGGCGCCTTACCGTACCACATGCCGATCACGCCATCGTACTTCGGCTGCGGAAACAGGTTCGCGATCTGGCTGCCAAATACCATTGTCGCGCCCAGATCTTCGTTGACGCCCGGGATGAATACAATCTGGTGTTCTTGTAATAGTTGCTGGTTGTGCTGCAAGAGCATGTCGAAGCTGGCCAGCGGCGAGCCGCGATAGCCCGAGATCAGCCCGGCGGTATTGAGGCCACGCTCGCGGTCGGCGCGGTGTTGATCGAGCGGCAGCCGTACCAGCGCCTGCACGCCCGAAAGCAGAATCGTGCCATCCACTTTGGTATATTTGGCGTCGAGTGAAAACTGTTTCGGGCTGGCCATCGTCACTCTCCTTGGGCGGCGCGCAGCATCTTCAGCGCCGGAATTGCCGCGTATTGATCGGGCTGAACAGCGTCCCAGTCGATTCCGGTGGGTTGCGGGTAAGGGGTGCGGGTCTCGATCACCTCATCGGGCGTGACGATCCAGTCGAGCGCCGAGTCGTGGCGCTGCATCGGCAAGCGCTCATCGGCAACGATCTGGAGCGGATGCACGGTCGTCACGATCGGCGTGCTGGTCCGCAGCAGGTTCAGTTGCCGCAGCATCCCGAGCTCCAGGTCGGCGAAGCCGGCACCCTTGCCAGTGCGCCCGCCGCTACGCGTCACCGCGACGCAGCCTGTCACAACCAGGTCGATCGGCTGCATCTCCTCGAAGGCAACCAGCCGGCCGTGTTCCAGCGCGCCCTGCCAGCGCGACGCGCTAGCGAGATCGACCTCGCGCTGGCGCAGATCGCCGGCGATCAACTCAACGAAGCAGCGTGCGTCGATCAGGCGCGGCACCGCCATGTAGAGAATCTTGCCGGCCTGCAGCGCGCGCAGCCGGACCGGGGCCTGAGCCGCGTCGGGGTTGGCTTTGACGACCTGGGCTTGCTGCCAGATCGGCGTTCCAGCCAGCCGATCGGCAGCCTGGTTGGATCCAATGAAATCGGGGATATGCCCAAATGGGTCGTTGGGCGAGGCCGCATGCCGCGCGAGCGCCGACCAGACCTCATCGCGCAACGCGTCCTTACCTTGGTGCCGGCCCGCCCAATTTGCTTCAAGTTGTTTGGACATCTCCACATTTGCCTTTCGCTTTTCTCGGGTGCTTGTATGCACTTCCCGGTGAGACATTCGGTTCATTCTGCCTGGGTGTCCCCCAGGAAAAGACTTTGTGTTGCTCCTTTTTTTGCCAGCGAAGCTGGCAAAAAAAGGAGCAACACAAATACATTTGGCGAGTTAGCCAGCCGCGCGAGCGATGCGGTATACTATCCGCACGATCTACATACTCACGTGCTGAAAATTGGCCGTCGGCCTAGCCTTTCGTAAAGCGCTATCAATGAGGTGCTGGAATGAACGTTGCCGTCACCGGCGGAAATGGACACATTGGCCGAGCGATTGTCGATCAGCTGCTGAGCCAGGGTTTCCAGGTGGTCATTGGCGACCGCCAGGCGGCGGCGAGCCCGCCCGCGCCAGTGCGGCTGGTGGATCTGGAAGACTTGGGACAGGTTATGAGCTTGCTCGACGGCTGCGATGCGGTAGTTCACGCCGCCGCTATACCGCGCCCGGGTGGCTGGCCTGATCACATCCTGTTCCGCACCAATATGATGACGCTGTTCAATGTGCTGGAAGCCTGCCGGTTGCTCGGCATCAAGCGTTTCGTGTGGACGTCGAGCATGTCGGTGTTAGGTTACCCATTCAACTACCGTCGGATCATCCCGCATTATCTGCCATTTGACGAACAGCATCCTCAAGACCCTCAAGACCCATATGCTTTGTCCAAGACGTTCGGCGAGCAGCTCGTCGCAAGCTATGCCAGTCGCTGTAGTCTAGCGGCGGTCAGTTTACGGATCGTCTGGGCGCACACTCCGGCCACTTTCCAGCACGATCTGGTCCCATTCTGGCACAATCCCGCGTCGGGGGCCAGCAACCTCTGGAGCTATGTCGACACTCGCGACTGTGGCCGCGCGGCACAGCTCGCGCTGGAGTGCCGTGCCGAGGGGCATCAGGCCTGCTTCATCAGCGCGGCCGATACCTGCATGGCCATCCCAACCCGCCAGCTGATCGCCGAATATCTGCCCGGCGCGCCAGAGCCGTCCACCAGCTTGCCGGCCTATGGCGCGCTCTTCGATACCAGCCGCGCCCGCGAGCTACTTGGCTTCCAGCCGCAGTACGGCTGGGAAAGCTATGGCCTGGGAACGCGCGCGGAGCTGCTGGCGCGATGACCAAAATATCGCTCAGAGCGCCATTCGCCCACGACCGCTCTTATACCGTCGCCGTACCACGCAGCCCCTGCATCCCGCGCAAGCCTTCGATCGTGCCAAGATGGCGGCTGGCGTGAGAAAGGTGAACCAGCACAACATAGCCCACGCTGTTCACCCGCCCATAGATGTCGACGCCGCGCTCTTGCAATAGCTGGTCGTCGAGCGCGCCGATCGCGCGATCGGCAGCGGCGAATGCCTGGTGGGCATAGCCGCACAGCATGTCCTTTGGCGGCAGTTGGAGCTCGGCCGCCAGCTCGTCGCCCAGCTCCATCCCCGTCTGTCCATAGCCGAGATCGCCGGTCTGCCAGCCCCATTGGCGGGCTAGCGCGTTGGTTATCCAGATTTCGTCGCCAGGGCCAAGCCGCTGCCCGAGCGCCGCGGACATGGCTGGCAAGGTCGCCTGCACGCGATCGGCCCAGCGGGCCATGTGCCAGAGATGAAACGCGATTGGCGGCGCGTGGAGATCTGGCCGCCAGCCGAGCTGCTCGCCTGACAAATCGGCCACGATTTCAAGTAGCCGCAGATGCGTCTTCGACACGCGCTCGTAGATCAGTTGCGCTAGGAACTGGCTCATTAGCGTAGCCCATCGCGCACTTTGATCTCGGCGGCCTGCAGGCCGCCGAGCCGCGGGTTGAGATAGCCGCGATTCGCCGCCGCGATAATCACCGCGATCTCGTCAGGATGCGGCGCATCGGGTAAGTGCACCGTGATCGTGTCGTAGTGATCGCGCACGTACAGCGCATCCTTGTGCGCCAGTGGGATATCGATCATTCCGCCAAGCCCCGAGCGTTTGGTCGTCGACTGGATCCAGGCCAACCCGCCGCCGATCGCCTCGCGGATCGGGTTGGCGAACTCGCCGAGCAGACAGGCATTGCCATGAATAGCGTCGCCATTCAGGCCGATCAGCGCGCCTTTACCGAGGCTCTCGATCGGCTCGCCCATCGTATTCAGCAACTGCTCGGCCAGCGTCTGCCCCAGCGGAGGGTTGAACGCGATCAGCTCGCTCAGATCCTCCGAATAATGCCCGGCATAGGGGTTGTTGAAGATCGCCGCAACCGCGACTTTGCGTAGCGGCTTGTCGGCCGGCCGACCCATCTCGCTGATCACATGCTCGACGATCGTCACGAACTTGCGGATTTTAATCATAGCCCCTCCTTGTCTCAACTGTTCAGCCGTCGCCAGGCGATGGCCGTCAGTCCATCGCTAATCTGCTCAATATCCTCTTCATTGACCGCCTTCACAGTGGCGAATAGATCGGCTGGCACGGCGTCGATCCCGCGTAGCGCGCCGGAGAGCGAACCGGCCATAGCCGCAATCGTATCGCTATCGTTGCCGATGCTGGCCCCTGCCGACACCGTGTCAAGCGGGTCGCCGCCGGCTGCCACAAACACGCCAACCGCCGCCGGTGCAGACTCGACCATCATCACCGAGTTTCCGACGCTGGCTTCGATTCGCACAATCGCATCGTGCAGGTCAGTTGCCCGTAGCGCCTCCTCAACCGCCAGCTCGATCCGGCGCGCGATGCTCGGCCCCGGCACGCGCCGCCCCTCGCGCGCGCCAATCGCCTCGCCGAGGCGCGCGCCATTCAGGCAGGCCCGCACGATCGAAAAGACGTCCGCGCCAGGGACCAGCGCCTGCGCGACGCCGGCTGCGATCGCTCCGGCCCCCGCCGCCGCGATCTGAGTATCGTGGGTCGGGCGGCTGGTGAGCCAGGCCAGTCGTACGGCGCCCTCGATATCGCCAGGATGCACCAGGCCCGCCGGAGCGATCCGCATGGCGGCGCCGTTCGACGCGCCGAATGTCGTCAGCTTGCGCGCCGAGTTGCCGCGGCCGATTGCGCCGATGTCCTGCCCAGCGGCGATCGCCAGGAGCAGTGGGCGGGTTGTCGGCCCCATCTGGTGGGCATGTGGCGAGGTCTGGGCCCAGTGAAGCAGCGTTTTGAGCCAGATATCTTCGGTCAGTTCGCCGTCGGTCTCGATTAGCGCCTGTGCCATGGCAAACATCTGGCTGGTGTCGTCGGTGATCTGGCCGGCCACGTTGCCAAAGGAAAAAGTCTCTGGCGAAGGATCGCGCAGCTCGCGCAGCAGGCCGCCAAATTTCTCGACAATCTCTGGAATGGTGTGCTGCTCGGTCGCCGCGCCCACGGCGTCGCCGATCGCGGCGGTCGCGAGGCTGCCGAGGATGTGCTTGGACAATCGCTCGCGGGTTTGTGATGCTGACATAGCTGCTCCTAAACGCAAAGTTAGGCCATGGATTAAACATCAAATCGAGCTGCGGGATGGTGGCCGATCGCGTTGCCTAGGACAATGCGGCGGAGATTCGCGCCGAGCCCTTGGGTATCAAGTTAGCGCCAGCGCGGCCGGCGAATTGGCCAGTAGTTCTAGCAGTCGCTCGCGCGCCGGGATGCGCGTCCCCGCGCCGCGCTGCGTGGTTGTCAGCGCGCCCATCGCATTCGCTAGGATGGCGCAATCGCCCAGCGATCCGCCGCGCAGCCAGCCGGCGATGAACGCCGCTGCGAACGAGTCGCCGGCGCCGACCGTGTCGACCACCGGAACCTGGAACCCCGGATGGCTGATGATCTGGCGCGCTGTCGCCACGGTACATCCGGCGGCGCCGTGCTTCAGCACGATCGTGGTGGGGCCGCGCGCCAGCAGCGCCTGGGCGGCGGATTCGCGCTCGCGCTCGTCGCACAGTTGGGCCGCCTCTTCGTCGGTCAGCAGCAGCACATCGGTTGCGGCGAGCACTTGGGCGCACAGTTCGGGCGAAATAAACACGATGCTTGGGCCAGGATCGAAAAATACTAGGATATCGGCCCGGCGCGCGGTATTGATGGCCGCGAGCAGATCCGCCGGGCGCAGCACATCGCGTACGGTGTAGCCGTCGACGAACAGCGCGCGCGTCTGTCGAATGATATCGTGCCAGGCGGCGGGAAATGGCCACTGACCTCGTTTGTCCTTTACGCCGAGGTACACATGCTGGCCGAGCGTGTCGGCCAGTACGATACAGAGCGTCGTCGTGCGCTCCGCGCAGATCACCACATGCTCGACGATCACCCCCTCGGCCGCTAGCATGGCGATCATCTCTGCCCCGTAGCGATCCGACCCGATCGCGCCGAGCGTCACCGTCGCCAAATTGAGCCGGCGCGCGGCGACGAGCACGTTACCGGCGCCACCCGGCTCGACGAAAATGCCCTCGGCCCAGCTGTGCTGGAGCGGCAAGATCGGCAGCCGCTCGACTGGGATAATCAGATCTGGCACCAAATCGCCAAGGATGATCAGATCGGAGCTCATATACGGACCTTTGCTTGGAGTATCTCATGCCCGATCAACCAATGTTGACATCGTTTGTTCGTGTTTAACCGGCGATATTGCGTGGCAGCCGCATTTTGATGCGCCGGCGAACGATCACGACCGCGCCCGCGACTAATGGGCTGATCGATAGCAGCACAAGCAAGCTCAATGGCATCGTGGTCGGGGTGCGCACCAGGTGTGAACTGCCCGATAGCACCTCGCCCTGCGGCGAGAGCATGCGGATCTCGTAGCCGCTGCCCGGCTGGTCGATATGAATAGGATAGCCGATCAGATCGGGCGCGGCGCCAGGTCGCGCCGGGTCGGGAACGAACTGCTCGATCTGGTAGCCAAGGTCCGTCCCCGGTATCTGCTTGACGCGGTACGGCGTCAGCGCGCGCCGCTCGGGTGCCTGCCCAGCGCCGATGATCTCCAGCTGCCCGGCCGTGATCGGCTCGCCAATCACCCAGGTCCAATCGGCGGTCTCGCCAACCTGCTGTTGCGGATTTTGCAGCAGGTGGTAGGCGCGGGCCGGGAATTCGCGCGCCGTATGCGGGATGAGATAGAGCTGGCTGTTGGCTTTGCCGACGATCACATCACTTAGGTCATCGACCTGCTCGGGAGTCGTCCAGCGAGTCGCGGGCACGACCATATAGCCGATCGCAGTGCGGCGCGCGGCAAAGACGACCAGTGCACGGTCGCTGTTGGGCACGACGGCGCCATCCCGGCCGCGCAGCCGAATCTGATACGATCCGGCGGGCAGCTTAACAGGCACACCTTGGTTTACGCCATTGCTGACGACGCTGATCGGCTCGGGCGCCTGTGGCTCCGGAGGAAGCGTAACCTTTTCGCCGGCCTGGCTGCGACGATTGGCGTCGTCGACCGCCGCCGTCCAGGCCAGCTGCGCCTTGTAGTACTCGCTCAGCGCTGCTTGATACGCTTTTTGCTGGGCGGCAAAGCGCGCTTGCGCCGCATCTGCCTCCGTGCCGATGAAGATCTGCGCGTCGGCTTCAGCGCCGCGGGGAGTATACTGAATCGTGTAGCTGGTCGCCTCGGTCTGCTGGATTACCTGGCCGTTCCGGCTAATCTCCAGACTGCCCGCAACCGGCTCGTTGAGCATCTCCCAGCTGGCCTTATACTCATTGGTGATCGGCCAGAAGTAGATCTCGGTCATCCTCGGCGAGATCACGCTCGTCTGATCGGCGAGCAGGTAGATTGTTTGAACCGAGGGTGGCGCAAAATTTCCAGTGTAGCTGTTCGCCACCGCGGCGTTGATACCATAGACGAACGCGCGCTGGCGATCGGTCTCTTGCGCCCAAGCCCTACTGCTAAGCCCAGCCAGTAGCAGACAGAGAACGAGGATGAACCACCGGAATGGCTTTCCAGGTCGTGCGGTAACAGGTTCCGGCTGCGTGTCGTTTGTCACTTGCTTCATGGCAGAACCCCGCGCCGTTGGCTGCCCCAAATCGCCAGCGCCGCCCAAATCAGGCAGCTGGCCGCTCCAACTACCAGGCGCTGAAGTAAATCACTCCAACTCCCGCGCATTGCCGCGTCGAGGCCGGCGCTCAGCAAAGCAAACGGCGAAACCCAGTTCAACAGGTCGCGCAGCATTCGCACAAGCTCGCGCAGAAACAGCATGGCGTCGTAGTAGCGGCTTGTCGGCGGAACGCTCAGCAGGGCGCTATAAGCAATCGGGATCGCCAGCACCACCAATAGGGTTGCGCCGAAAAAGAACATCGCACTGCGCGTGGAAGCGGCAATCGTCGAAATGAACAGGCCGACCGCGACGGCAACGGTCGCAAATACTGGCGAGACCAACAAACCAACCAGCAACAGCGCTGGGAATGGTAGATTCGTCAGCGCCCCAATCAGCCCAAGCAGCGGCGCTGCCATCAGCATCAGCAAGCCATACAGCGCGACGCCAGCCAACATGTGCCCGCCAACCAGCCCATAGGCATCAACTGGTGCGAAGAACAATACCCGTAGCGCGCCCTGATCGCGCGGGCGCGCGATCGCCAGCGTGGCCCAGGCCGCCAGATACACCGTCGCCAGTGTAGTAGTAACCAGCAGTGGTACATAGAATGGGCGGGTTAGAACTTGGAGGCCGCTCTCGGCTACAAAGTGCAGCGAGTTATACACGAATAAAGCGCTCAAGAGCAGGCCGATCGCCGCCGTCAAATACAACGACCAGCCGAACAGCGCATCACGCAGCTCTTGGCCGGCAATCTGTTTTGCCGCTCGCCACCGGAGCGACCAGACCGCTGGAGCCGATTGCGCCGTGGCGCGCTCGTTCCTGGCTGTCGTAGTACTTATCTGCATCAGCGTGTCCTTGATTGCTCGGCAAGCGCCATGACATCCTGGCTAGTGATTGTGACAAACGCCTCCTCCAAGCTCATCTCATCGCCCTGCATTTTGAGGATCACACCGCCAGCGTCGGTGATCAGGCGTGAGAGCCGCGAACGGACGTCTTCGTGGGTACGGAGCAGCAGATTCAGCTGGCCGCCCGCTTGCCGAACTTCGACAATGTAGGATTGATCCGCCAGCCGCTCGACCAACTCGGGCGCGACATGTTCGAGCTCGATCGTCATGCGCTGCTGCGTGGCCAGCCGCCGGCGTAGCCCCTCCATTGAGTCCTCGATCAGCAGGCGCCCCTCGTGCAGAATGCCAATCCGGCTGGCGGAACGCTCGACTTCGGACAAAATATGACTGGAGATGAAGACCGTCCCGCCGGCCAGCTGATATTCAGTGATGAGCTCGCGGACTTGCCGGATACCATGCGGGTCGAGGCCGCTAACCGGCTCGTCGAGAATTAGCAAACGTGGCTCATGAACCAAAGCTCGTATCAGGCTGAGCTTCTGACGCATGCCGCGCGAGTAGTCCCGCGCCATGCCGTGGCGCACCTCCCAGAGTTCGAGCGCACGGAACAATTCCTCCATACGACGCTCGGGCTTGTCGACGCCATACAGTACCGCGAAGTAGCGTACGAGCTCCCATCCACTCATCTTCGAGGACTCGACCGGTTCTTCCGCAACCACGCCGATCTGGCGCTTGAACGCAAAGTCATGCGCTTCGATCGCCTCGCCGAATATAAACAGCCGGCCGCTGGTCGGGCGGATTAAGCCCAGTAGCATATGGATCGTGGTTGTTTTCCCCGCGCCGTTGGGGCCCAGAAAGCCATAGATCTCGCCGGGGCGAACATCCAGGCACAGATCCGCGACTGCCAGGTGATTCTGGTATCGCTTGGTGAGATTCTCGGTCTTGAGCATGAGAATCCTGCCGCTCCAGAGTGAACTCGTCTACATGTAAATCGATTACGTCTCCGAGGTATCGATATTATAGCACACAAGCGCTCGGCCCTAATCGCAAGTCGCGCAGCTACAAATCGATGTACTCGTGCTTGACCAGGACAGGCTCGTCCACGCCAAAGTGGTGCAGTAAGTCGCCGATCAGATCAGCCTTCTCGGCGGCATCGCGGCGGCTCCAGGTGCGGCTCTTGATCTCGATATATGGTCCGGGGTCCGAGTGATTCAGCAATTCATCCACGTTAACTGCAAAATCTTTATCTTGGTAGAGGATCCGCCACCTCCGGCGGCGCTTCTCAATCGCGCTGATGCGATCCGGCTGGAAATACTCCCGGTAAAACCTCAGCGTCTGGTTAGCAATCCCGTCGTAGCGCGCCCGTGAGACCAAGATTGCATAGGGATATTCGCCATGCACTGCCGGCTCTGTCAGCGTGATCGTATACTTAGGATGCGGGCGTGCGCCTGGATCGACCCGGTGGTCTTCGCGCAGGCGGATCCGTCCGCGGCGCGGATCGGCAAAGCTGAAGTAGGTATCATATTGGGTTCGCTCGCTCACTTTTGTAATTGTAATTGACGGATCGACCAGTCGTGACAGCACCTGGTCGAGGTTGCTAATCCGCGCCTTGACTTGCACCTCAAAAATCTCAGTCGAGTGCACGCCGCTGATTGCTACGATCTTGCTGAGCAAGTTGTCCTCGCGCTGCGCCAGGAAGCCGTCGATCTGGTCGGCGATCACCCGCGCGCGCTCCAGCACACTCGCTGCGTCAATCGTCAAGAGCGCATGATCGCGCAGCAGGAACCGGCCATCTACCAGTGTGTGGCGCACATCGTTGTTATGTGCGCTGTATACCAGGTACGAGTAGATCACGTCGCTGGAGTACCGGTAGCGGGGCGCGGAGTGCAGCCGTTCCAGCTCGACCACCGCGACATCGGCACGTTTGCCTGGCTCCAACGACCCGATCAAATGCTCAAGGCCGATCGCTTGCGCGCCGCGGCTGGTTGCCAGCGCCAGCGCCTCACGGGCCGGCATCACCGTCGGGTCGCCGCTCAGCCCTTTGGGCAGGAGCGCGGCAAGATGGATCTCGGTCCACATGTCCTGGTCGTCGTTCGACGCCGGGCCATCGGTGCCCAGGCCGGTCTTCACGCCGGCCTCGATCAAGCGTTGATACGGCCCAACACCACTCGCGAGTTTGAGATTCGACGACGGGCAGGGCACCGCGCCAGCGCCATGACGCTGGAGCAGCAGAATATCTTCCTCAGTGGCATGAATGCAGTGCGCGCCAATACAGTGCACCTCAAACGCGCCGACCGAGTGCGCATACGCGATCGGCGTCATGCCGTGTTCCTGGCGACTCGCCACGACCTCACGGGCGGTCTCGGAAAGATGCGTCACCAGCGGCACACCATACTCGCGGCAGAGCGCCACCGCTTCCTGGTAGATCTCATCGGTACAGGTGTAGGGCGCGTGGGGCGCGATCGTTGGAATCACCCGGCCGTGATTGCGCCATTCTGCCACAAAGCGCCGCGCGCGGCTCAAGCCCTCTTCGTACGAGGCCGCATCGGGCGTCGGCATGCGCATCACCGTCTGGCTACAGATCGCGCGCATCCCAGACTCGTCGGCGGCACGGGCGACCTGATCCTCGAAATAGTACATGTCGACAAATGTCGTCGTGCCGCCGCGAATCATCTCAGCGCACGACAGCAGGCTGCCAACATAGCTGAAATTGGGATCGACGAAGGTGCTTTCGACCGGAAACATATAGCCAAACAGCCAGACATCGAGTTGGATGTCGGCTATCAGGCCGCGCAGCAGACTCATGGGCACATGGGTGTGGGCGTTGATCAACCCTGGGAGAATCGCGCAGCCAGTGCAGTCGACGACTTCGCTGGCTTGATACTGATCAATCAGCAGCTCGGTTGGCCCGACGGCGATGATGTTGCTCCCGCGCATAGCTATGGCTCCACGATCGAACACTCGCCAGTCGGCGTCCATCGTGACAACAACACCATTGAGTAGTAGAAGATCGACCTGCTCAGGCATGATTTCGCTCCTCGTGCTGATGTAACTACCCCTAGTGTACCATCTTTTGGGAGTGCCAATGTCAGCAGGTGCGGCTATTGCGTTCTGGAAAAATTGGTCTATAATTTACGGAATATCATCTAGTGTAGTGAATACGGATGGATCAGCGGCAAAGCCTGTTTATCTTTGCGACCGCGGCAGGTTCGGCCCGCCGGGTGGGCGAATTGATCCGGGGTGCCGTCGAGGCCGGTTGGACGACCTATGTCATTGGCACACCGAATCTGGCGATGATTGCATCCGCCGAGACACTGCTCGATCAGCCAGGTGCGCGCTGGGTTCGAGATTATGAGCAGTCGCCGCTTGAGATATTTCCGTTCGGTACGATGCTGGTCGCGCCATGTACTTTTAACACGTTTAACAAGCTGGCGTGTGGGATTGCCGACAATCTGGCGACAGCAATGATCGCCGATGCGCTCGGCGCTGGGCTGCCTATTTTCATTGCTCCATCGATGAATCCGGGTCTCTGGAACCATCCGCAGACTCGCGCCTCGCGCCAGCAGCTGCGCGCTTGGGGATGTACGATTATCGATCCGCAGGTCAGTGCGAGTCAGGTAACCATGGCTATCACCGACACGATCCTCGCGGTGTTGCGTGAACACTTTCAGCACGGCCACCAATAGAACTCAGAATATAGACCATATGGGCTGCTAGAGCACTGACAGGCACAGGAGCTACTTAGTCATTATCATGTGTCGGACGTAATCGATTACGTAGGCGGGTAATCGATTACCTTATGAAGAAGGAACATATATGAGCGCGAATAGCTATCCTTTCGACCGAATTCTCGAACGTTATCCCGGCATGCTCGACGCTTTGGAGCGCCTCGTCACTGGCGAGGCGTACTTCGAGATCTTTCAGCAACTCTCCGACAATTACTCGCCGACGTTGACGGTGAGCCGGGTGCAGGGGCCACTGGTCGAACGAATTCTGGCGAATGGTGCGGGCAACCCGGAACGGATCGCGCTGGATCGAAACACACGCCGTTCTGGCAGTATCAGCGTGAAGCTCGGCGCGCGGCAGCCAGCGTTGTGGCTCTCGGCGCACGCCGACATTTGTAGCTATCTCACTGGTTTATGGGATGGAACGGGATACCCACTGACGCCGTTCTGCACGCACCGTGCCACGTCGGGAACGCGCCCCGCGATGGCCCTGGCCGCGCCATGCGGCGAGGGTCCGCTGGAGCGCCTGATCGAGGGGCAGATGATATCTCTGCCTACTGGCGCGGTGCGCTTCGAGTGCAATCGCGACGATCTGCCGCTGCAGACCAGAGTCGTGCATCACCTGAAGGCTGCGTGGGATCGCGCTAGCGGCCATGTCACCGGGTTTCTCGACAACGAGGCCGGCTCAGCCGCGCTACTGCTGGCAGCCCAAGTGCTATCGCACTTCGACGCCAACGTCTTGATGCTGCTGAACGATGAAGAGGAAGGCCCGGTGGATAAAGGCAACCAGGGCTTCTCGCGCGCCGCCAACCGGCTGCTCCACCGCACACCGCTCAGTGAGCACCCGAACTACGCCATTGTCATCGACGGTCACGGCCAGGAAGAGCAGCTCAAGCAGAATGCCGCCACCACATTCGGCAAGGGCGCTTCCTTCGCTGGGCTATCGAGCCACGCTCGCGGTGCTGTGACACCGCCGCAATTGCTGGCGTTCACCCGCGAGCTGGCCGACTGGCTGCGACTGCGGGGTATCAATATGGTGGAGCACCCGGCCTATGTCGGGCGCAGCGACGATATCTCGCTGCTACAGTTCACGCCGAACGTGTCGATCATTGGCTACCCAAGCGCCTACTCGCACTTCGAGAAAACGCCGGTGTCGTACATGAGCGATCTGGTAAATTTGACCAAGACTCTGGCGCTGCTGTCGTTGATCGCGCAGGATGATGATTGGCAGCGGGCCTATCTGTAGCCGCCATCTTTTGCGTACGCCCTATTCGTATCGCTCATGTTGTCGTTCCCGCAAGACAGTAGGGAAAATGTATGGATCGCTATGATGTGATCGTGGTGGGGAGTGGGGTGATGGGCTGCGCGACGGCATACCACCTGGCGAAGCGTGGACGCCGTGTGCTGCTGCTTGAGCAGTTCAGTATCGGGCATGAGCGTGGCAGCTCGCACGGGCACTCGCGAATATTCCGGTTGGTCTACGACGTGCCCGATTATGTGCAGCTTGCCCGGGCGGCGTACCCGCTCTGGCGCGAGCTGGAAAGCGAAGCTGGGGCGGAGTTGTTGCTCCAGACTGGCGGCTTTGATTTCGCGGACCCAGCGACGCAGTCGATTGAAGACACCCGCGCCACGCTTGTGGCTAGCGGCATTCCATTCGAGTCGCTCGATCATACTGCAATTACGTGGCGATTCCCGCAGTTCGCGGTCTCCGAGCGCGTTGTGGGGATCTATCAGGCCGACACTGGTATCCTGAATGCGACCAAGTGTGTGCTCGCGCTTGTCGGCCAGGCGCGCCGGCACGGCGCCATCGTGCAGGAGCAGGAGTCGGCGCGGCAGATCCAGCCCGCCGGTGCTGGTGTCCAGGTGAGCGCCACCAGGAGGGTGTATGCCGCGGATCGGCTGGTCGTCACGGCCGGCTCGTGGGCGCGCCCATTGCTCAGCCAGGTGGGTCTCGATCTGCCGCTGACGGTGACCAAGGAGCAGTTTGCCTTTTTCAAGCCGCACGATCCGGCGCTGTTCGCACCGGGCCGCTGTCCAATCTTCATCCAACACATGCAGGTTGGCCCAGCGGTCTACGGTTTTCCGATCTACGGGCTGCCTGGCGTCAAGGCCGCGTTTCACAACGCCGGACCGCCGATCGCGCCCGAAAGCGAGGATCGTGACATCGATCCGGCTGGGCTTGCGGCGCTGCGGTCACATGTGGCGCGCTGGCTGCCGCAAGCCGCAGGGGAGGTCATGCTCGCGCAGACCTGTCGCTACACCAGTACACCCGATCACGAATTCATTGTCGACTGTCACCCTGAATATCCGCAGATTGTGATCGGCTCGCCCTGCTCAGGCCATGGGTTCAAATTTGGCGTCCTGATGGGTTCGATCCTGGCCGATCTGGCCGAGCGCGGCGCTACCGAACAGCCGATCGGGCGGTTTCGTGTGGGGCAGTTTGGAATGTGATGGGTTGGTCGAGGTGGCGCGCTCCGCTAAGTATGTTGGAGCCGATGCCGTGTCGTTGGGTAGCCCCGACGAAGAGATGACGCTCCAGATGATTCGCAATGTGAAGGGCGCGCTGCCGGATCTGCCGGTGATTCTGGCGGGCTACACTAACCACGCGAATGCCGCACGCCTGCTGGCCGAAGCCGACAGCGCGTTTGTTGGCTCTTGCCTCGAGCGCGATGGCTGGGGCGGCTCAATCGATATCGAGCGGGTGCGCGACTATATGGCGATTGTCGGTAGCTCACGCTGAGCGACGCTGCTGACCTATGCCCAAGCGGGTCAGACCGGGACAGGTCTATCTCGATTGCGGAATCGGCTTATCCCTCGCCGATGTCCTCGTTCCAGATCTGAGGATTCGCTGCGATGTAGTCGGCCAGCAACTTGACGCAATCGGCTGATTCCAGATCGATCACCATAACCCCGTTCTCGCGCAGCCAGTCGATACCACCCTGGAAGTTGACGGATTCGCCGACGATGACAGTGCCGATATTGAACTGGCGCACTAACCCGCTGCAATACCAGCACGGCGCCAGCGTGGTGACCATGATCGTGTCGCGATAGCTGCGCTGGCGACCAGCCTTGCGGAAAGCATCGGTCTCACCATGCACCGACGGATCTTGTTCCTGCACACGCCGGTTATGGCCACGACCGAGCACGCTACCCTCTAGGTTGAACAGAGCTGCGCCGATCGGGATGCCACCCTCCGCCATACTCTGACGAGCCTCCGCGATGGCGACTTCCAGCATGGCGGAATAGTCAAGCGATGGGGACATTTGCACTCCTTTGCTTTACTCTCTATATGGCACATATTGCACCCTGCTCGCCGAAAATCGGGTCTATTTGCGCTATGTATGTTGCCGACTCTGAGGGGCTTGTTCGCTATAATATGGTTGGGGGAAGCGAACTATGTATTGCTGTGCGCCAGGACTATGGCTAGATTGCTATGAATAACATTGTGACAAAAATAACGAGAGCGCGTGCATCCGTTGACTCACGACTAATCATCACCGAAACAATTACGATCAAGAAATAATGCCGGAGGGTTGCAGTGCGGCCTTCCGGCTTTCTCTTGCCCAATTGTTGGTCATGTGCATACAGAGCAACACTTTGCTTTGCTGCTCCGCGCGGATAATTCTCAGAGCAAATAGGAGGGAGGCCACACATCAGCTCGCTGGTTGGCGAAGTTAATTTACATAATTACGCTGCGTGCTCTACCCTACTGCGTCGCTTAGATCAAAAAGTGAAGAAGCCGCTCGCAGGTGCAAGCGGCAGGTCCGAACGGTATGGTCCTCTAACAGTGTAGCAACGTTAGTGTACCACACCCATAGGCCTGCGGCAATCCCCTGCGCGCAATTCATGAGGATAACTCTCGTGTTACACACAACAATTGTGCGACCAAACGGTGAACAGGTTCAGCAACTCGCCAATGAGATCGAGGACAGTCCGTATCAGGCGCGTCAATCGTTTAGCGCTGAGAATATTGAGGGATTGACGCAGGGGATGCGCGAAGCAGGTTTCCAGGGTGTACTGATCGTCCGACCGCATAGCGATCCAGCGAAGCGACGGCGCGGTATCGTCCAGCTGGTGTACGGCCATCGCCGCCGCATAGCCTGGCGACAGGTCTGTGCCGAGGGCGGGTCAGCATGCCTCGTGCCGGTGATCATACGTGAGGTTAATGATGTCCAGTTGCTCACGGTCGGCGCACAGGAGAATCTCCAACGAGAGGATCTCAGCCCGATCGAGGAGGCGCAGATTGTCGCATGGCACGAGCGGATGTTCTTTGATAAGAACCAGGCGAAAGACCAGGCCGTGCGAATCGGTCGGACCCGTTGAACGAACAGCTTAATCTCGACGCCTCTTCAGCTAATGACGCCACATTCAACACCGCCGATCTCACACTGCTCCAGGACGCTGCCGCCGCACTATCATCGATCGCATCGCGCGCGGAGGCGCTCCCAATAGTGTGGTCACTCAGCAGGCGATTCACCAGATAGAGCAGGCACTTGCCGTGGTCCGACGCGCACTCGCCAACCACAACTATCCCTAGAACCTTATCACCACGGCGGCCCTACGCGATGACATATAGTCGCCATTTGCCCAAGGGAAGAGAATAACTCGCATAACCTTTGCCACATTGCGATGGTGACTGCTCCCAAGACTAAAGCCGCTAGGCTTCAGGAGATTGTAGCCCCAATCTCAAAATGTTGACCGCCCCGTTGTGGTCTCGATCCATCTCAAGGCCACAACGCGGGCATACATGAACTCGATCGCTCAACTGTTTATGAACTAATTCGCCACAGTTCGAGCACATTTTGGATGTACTCCTGGGGTTGACCAGCACCACCGTTCGTCCAGCCTCTTCCGCTTTGGCGCATGTGTACTCAATCAACTGTCTCCAGGCCACATCCGCAATGCTTTTGCTCGACGGTGGGGCTTATCCGGTCGGGACGTCAGCCGACGCCTGCATCCGCCAGGCACTGATCAGCAGCCAGATGCTCCACACCAGGGTCGCGATAATGCCGATGAGCGTTGGCGCCGAATTCGTTGCCGAGAAGCCCTCGGAACCGATCACCCAGCCCTGCGCAAGGTAGGCCAGGCCCGACAGCCCCATCAGGACGCCGATCGCCCGTGAGGTTCGCGCCGTCCACACGATCACGATTGCGAACAGCACGAATGTGAGCCCGAGCATGAAGCTTTGATAGCTTCTGACGCCCCACTCCAGCCAGCGGATCGCTTCAGCGCTCGCAAAGCGCACCGATTTCTCAGCATCCGGCGCGCTCGCCCAGGCATCGACCGCCTGCTTGAGGGCCACGCCGTCCACAGCCTGCAGCACGCCGTACATCGCCAGCGTCACCGCTGCCACAAGCGCGCCCAGCCGAGCGATCCACGCCAGCGCTCCAGCGTGGACATTGAGCGCGAAGAACAGCGCCAGCAGTCCGGTAATGATCACCGCCATGCCGGCGAACTGGCCGAGATGGATAGCGGTCCAATGGATACTTGCGGCATATCCAGCGAACGCGGCATGGTGATCATTGGCGGGCGCCTGATCGGGATGAAAGAAGCCTGCCACCAACGAGATCAGCTCCCCGAGGAACAGGAGCGTTGCCGATAGGCGCAGCAACGTGCGGTCAGCCATGATCGACATCCGTGCTTCCCGACTTTGAATCCGTCCCATGGTTGCGGTTGAATTGGTTGACATGATGAGGCTCTCCTTTGGTCATTATGTTGGTGAAAACCGTCACCGGCGGTCCGTTGCTCCATTCCACACGCGGGCTGCGCGATTGGATTGGGTGGCGTAGGGTCGTCCTGTGTCCCATGCTCCGGCCCGTATTTGAACCGACCCCTCAGTACACTGCACGGCGGCGCCGCGCCACCGAGCTGCATCAGCATCATATATTCATCGCGTGTTCTCCCCGGTTGTACGTGGCACACCGATCGGCCGCTCAGTGACCAACGGAACGGGCAGTTCGGTTACGGCTTTGCGCGAGAGGTGGGCCGGCCCGTAGATCAGCACCACCAGCACGACGGCCAGGATGGTGATAGCATCCGGCAGCCAGGCGAATGGTCCAATCATGGCGCCCATCGGGAGAACGCGTGGCCAGACATTGCTCGCCGCGTGCATCAGATAGGCCAGCAGCAGGCTGCCGCCGGTGTTGTTAAAGACCCAGGTAAACAGGATTGCCGCGCCGCTCATGCGGACCAGGAAGGACAACGGCGGCGTGCTGGCAAACGAGTCGCCACGGGTGAAGAACAACGGCAGATGGAACAGCGCCCACAGCACACCCAGAATGAGGCTCGCGGTCAGGGCGCTGTGTCTGGCCAGCAGACGTGGCAGCGCAAAGCCGCGCCAGCCAATCTCCTCGCCATTCACGAGCCCGCCGACCAGGAACAGCAGCGGGGCGGTGAGCAGCATCTGCGCGGAGACGGCCGGCACTACCGGCGGGGTACCGCTCAGCAGAGCATACAGGACGACCGTAATGGCGGACAGGATAACCGCGCCGAAGAGTGCGACGACGTACCAGGGCCAGCCGACCCGCCAAATGAGCAACCGGCCGAGCAGCGTGCGGATCCCGGTCTTGCCCTCCAGTGCGCCGGTGACGATCAGCGCGGCGAAGGTCGGCCCGTAGCCCATGGGGATCCAGAGCGGCATGGGCAGCCGGAACGAAAGCAAGCCGTGCGAGCCGAGCGCGTCTAAAATCATGTACGGCCAGGAAAGCGCATAGGCGAGGCTGAAGAAGATCGTCAATGGGTAGCGGCGGATCAGTCGGTTGAGTTGTGACGCGACCATGGGTCTACTCGTCGTGAGCGTGGTTGCCATGCTGTACCTTCCCTGTGGTGATGGGCATTCAATGTTCGATACTGGCGGCTGGGCGTTCTGGACATCCGTTGGCACGCCCGGCCACCATCCTTCGTTCGAACTGGCTTTGATGCAACAATTGTTCGGCTGCGTGCGCTGCACCAGGCAATGGCATCACGCTCTCCAGCGCCATGCGCTCAGCGATGGGCCAGCGGCACGGATGGCACAGTTGGCGGTCGTGTCGCGCTGAGCTGCGCGTTCTGTTCCAGCTTGTACCCGAGCTGGCCGCGCGTGAAGACGAGCAGCAGTACTGCTGCGCCCCCAATGACAACGAGCAGATCGCCATTCCAGCCGCCATAGACCAATGGCGCAGCCCAGCCGTGGACGACCAAGTCGGCGGGGATCAGCAGGCCCACTACCGGCAGCGCGCCATTGGAACAGCCATGGGCGAGCGTCGCGAGCAGCACACTGCCGCGCGTGTGGTTGAACAGCCAGGTGTACAGCATGGTCAGCGCAATACCGGCGCCCACGAACCCCGCGAAGTGCGGCAGGCTGGACGGTCCGAGTTGCGCAGTAAAGAACAGAGGTAGGTGCCACAGGCTGTGCAGCGCGCCAAGGTTAATGGTGCCTGCGATCGGACCGTAGCGGCCCTGCAATCGCGGCAGCGCGAAGCCGCGCCAGCCGACTTCTTCCGCGAAATTCGCCTTCAGGATGCTGATTACGGTGATCGGGACAAACATAGTGAAGATGAGCGTCCATCGCGCCATGAACGCCTGGGGCAAGTTCACCGCATAGACGATGCTGAAGCCGACCAGAAAGATGACCAGAAAGCTGAACACGATGATCAGGTACCACTGAATGCCGACGCGCCACGCCACACAGCGACGCAGCAGTTGACCAACGCCGGCACGGCCGGAGCTCATTGCGGTCAGCGTGAGGGCGGCCACGGGCGGCCCAGCAAAGCCGCCGAGCACAAGACACAGCAGCATCGCGCCGTCGGAAAATGCGAACGGAAGCAGACCGAGGCCATGCTCCACGCGGGAGAGCGCGACTGGCAGCCAGAATGCCCAGGTTCCAATAAACGCAATGACAAAGTAGCTCATCAGAGGATGCGCGGTGACCAGGCGCTTGAACCGTGAGCGGGTCGCAGGACGTGCCATTATTGCGATATGAGCCATCGTCGGTTTCCTTTCTGCTGACCGGCGCTCCATCCACGATGGGGAACATTGAGCCGAATGAGCCTGCGGCGATGTCGATCGGACGAGTCGTGTCGAGCGATGCATTTAGCTCGCATCCGGGTAGAGAAATACCTCGATGCGCTGGTGCTCCCCATCCTCGCTGGCGCGCTCGACGATGAAGAACCCCCAGCTTGCCGACGTCCGCGCATCCTTCGGTTGCATCACCCGCGTCGATACGGTCACCCGGACCAATCGCGTACCGTCCCGCTGAAATGCTCGGTGCATCGCCGTAGTCAACGCCTGCCGCAGCCGTTCCAGGACCGACGATGGCACCTCGTGTGCCTGCACGGCCGTGGCGAGTTGTGCCGCCAGCACCTGGTCAACGCCGGTTTGGCTCTCCTGGATGGTTGTGAGCACGGCGCGCCATCCTTGTTCCGTCATACCGTTGTCATTCCATGGTGGCTGCTTCGATCGTTGGTTCCAGCGGTCAGGCGATTGAAACCGGATGGTGACTGTTGCCTGTGCCTTACACCCTCTCATGAAACACCGAACCGGAGGGTGGCTGGGGTTGTTGATCGATACACAACACGTACAAAAGGAGTACAATAGCCTGGTACACATAAACGAAATGAATATGTGGCGGATGGGAGGTATCCATGGAGACCGAAACATCCTTTGGGGCGTTGATCAGCCGCCGGCGCAAAGCGCTTGGTCTGCTCCAGAAGGAGTTGGCGCTCCAGGTGGGGTGCTCGGTGACCGCCGTGCAAAAGATCGAGCGCGATGAGCGTCGCCCGTCGCGCGCAATGGCTGAACGCCTGGCAGAAGCGCTGGATGTGCGCGCCGATGAGCGCGCCACCTTCGTGCTGGTCGCGCGCGGCGAGCGCCTGATTGAACGACTGCTGCCGGTCTCGGAGCCGATCATGCCGATCGCAGATCTGCGACCCGCTCGTGGACGCGTCGCGCTGCCCCTTTCGCCGACGACGCTATTCGGCCGTGATGTCGAATTGGCAGCGATCAGCCGCCTGCTGCATGATCCGCAGTGCCGCCTGGTGACCTTGATCGGACCCGGTGGCATCGGCAAGACCCATCTTGCCATCGAGGCGGTGACGCAGCAGCACGTGCGGTTCACGGACGGCGCCGCGTTCGTGTCCCTGGCGCCGGTGATCGGCCGCGAACAAATGGTCAGTACGATCGCCGATGCACTCGGACTCGTCCTCTATAGCGCCACCGATCGGGCTGATCAATTAATCGCCGCCCTGTGCGCAAAGGCGTTGCTGCTGGTGCTCGACAACTTCGAGCACCTCCTGCCCGAGACCGCCTGTGTCACTTTCATGAGCGATCTGATACGCGGCGCGCCGGGGGTGAAACTGCTCGCCACCTCGCGCGAGCCGTTACGATTGCAGGCCGAGTGGGTCTTCGAGGTGCAAGGCCTGCCAGTGCCGGAAAGCGCTGAACCGGATGCCCTGGAAGCGAGCAGCGCTGCCCGGCTGTTCCTGCAACGCGCGCGCCAGGCACAGGTCGGCTTTACCCTGGCCGCGGAAGAGTGTCAGGCGGTGTGGCGGATTTGTCAGCTCGTGGCCGGGCTGCCGCTGGGGATTGAACTGGCGGCGGCTTGGGTCGCCACACTTTCATGCCAGGAGATTGCGCACGAGATTCAGCGCACGATGGATTTTCTGGCCGCCACGGCACGCGATGTGACGGATCGCCATCGCTCGATTCGCGCGGCGTTCGATCACTCGTGGGCGTTGCTCTCAGCCGAGGAGCAGCGCGTCCTGCGGAACGTCGCCGTCTTTCGGGGTGGCTTTGGGCGTGAAGCGGCCGAGTACGTCGCCGGGGCAACGCTCCCGCTGCTCTCGGCGCTGGTGTCCAAGTCGTTGTTGCGCCGCGCCGCGGCCGGCCGCTACGACCTGCATGACCTGGTACGCCAGTACGCGCTTGACCAGTTGGACCAGGACGCGCAAGCAGCCGACCAGATCCGCACCCGGCACTGCCAATACTATGCGCTGCTGCTCGAGCGTCGCGGCGCCACATTCAAAGGGCCGGACCAGCCCGCGGTGGTTGCGGAGCTGATGGCCGATCTGGCCAATGTGCGCCTGGGATGGGAGTGGGCAGCCGCGCATGCGTTAGCTGATGAACTCAACCAGGCCGCGGATACGCTCTTCTGGCTGTATGAGTCGCAGAGCAACTGCCGCGAGGGTGTACCGCTGTTTGGGCAGGCGGTCCACAGCCTGCAGGCAGCCAGCGGAGCGATCATGCCCCCCGCCGTCGATACCGGCTCGGAGCGCCGCCTGGCACTCGGCCAGGCGCTGAGCTACCAGGGGTTTTTCTGCTTCCGGCAAGGCCAGCACCCGCGCGGGCGTGACCTGCTCCAGCGCAGTCGCGCGCTGCTCCAACCGATGGCCGGCAGCTTGCCCGGGCGCGCGGCCCTGGCCAACGCCAGCGCGTTCCTCGGCATGATCACATATACGATGGGTGACTATCCTGCCGGCCACCGCCTGCTCGAAGAGGGCCTGGCGATGAAGCGCGTCCTGGACGATCGCTGGGGCGCGGCGGTCTGTTTGCGCCATCTCGGCCTGGCGGCCTACGACCAGGGTGCGTATGGCGAGGCGCGTCACCTGCTCGGCGAAAGTCTCACACTGAGCCGAGCGATGGGCAGCCCCTGGTCGATCGCCTTCTCGCTCAACTCTCTCGGGACGGCCGCGTGTGCCCAGGGCGCCTACGCCGAAGCGCGGCAGTTCCTCCACGAGGGATTGGCGCTCAGTCAGGCCCTGGCCGACCGATACAATACCGCCTCGGCCCAGAGTAGTCTCGGGATGGTTCATCAGGCGCTGGGGGATGGGCTGGAAGCCCGACGTTGCTTTGAGGAGAGTATCGCGATCTGGCGGGAGATCGGCGAGCAGGGCAGCCTGGCCCAAACGCTGAACCGGTATGGCCAGAGCTTGATCGCGCAAGCAGACTGGCCGATGGCGCAGCGCTGTTTCCTGGAGGCGCTGGCCGTGGCCAAGCACGCCCAGATCACACCGCTCGTGCTGGATGGGCTACTAGGTATGGCGGCCCTGCAAGCAGAGGAAGGCAACGTCGAATCGGCACTGGAGGTAGTGTTGCACATTCTTCAGGATCCAGCGCACACACAAGGCGTCCACAACCATACCGAGCAGCTGCGCACGGACCTTGAGGTCCACCTGACTGACCAACAGATCGACGTGATCCGCGCGCGGGTGCAGGACAAGGCATTGGATGTACTGGTGCAGAATCTGCTGGATGCGCTGTAGGCCAGCGCAGGCCGCCCATGTCAGCCGCTGTTGCTCGAAGGGACATCTTATAAGAGACGCGCCGCATGAACGCAGAAAAGTATCTTTACATGAACCGCGATACCTTATCTCGCACGGTGAGCGCAATTTCGGAAGATCTGCATAGACCTCCACTTGACACGCCTGTATCTTTATAGTATACTGCTAATGCGGATTAATAATCTGAATTAACACTCTTGATTACTTTTTAATCGCTTCAAGCAGCAGTGGTACCAGCACAGGTCATAGCTATGGCAGCACAATCCAAATCATCGAAGCACAAGCCCCCTTCCATGTATGATGTTGCGCGTGTGGCAGGTGTCTCGCAAACGACCGTCTCCTTCGTCATTAATAACGTACCCAATGCCAACATCCCGCAGGAAACGCGTGATCGTGTGTGGGCCGCTGTGGAAGAGCTTGGGTGGCGACCAAATGCGATAGCACGTGGTCTGAGCCTGCAGCGATCGCATACTATTGGACTGATCTCGGATGAGATCGCGATCTCGTCGCACGCCGGCAAGATTATCCAAGGCGCGCAGGATGCCGCGTGGGCGCAGAACAAGATGCTGCTGGTCATCAACACCGGCAGCAATCCCGACATCGAGCGTGTCGCGGTGGAGATGATGTTGGAGCGTCAGGTCGAGGCTCTGATCTACGCGACGATGTATCACCGGCCGGTGACGCTCCCCGCTGCGCTCAGGCAGGTGCCAACCGTGCTGCTGGATTGTTATGTGGAAGATCGCTCGCTGCCGTCGGTCGTGCCTGACGAGGTGCAGGGTGGCCGGACGGCGACCGAGGCGTTGCTGCAGAAAGGTCATCGGCGAATCGGATTCATTAATAATGTCGACCCAATTCCCGCGACCTCCGGGCGTCTGGAGGGATACAAGCAGGCGCTGGCAGCGTACGATGTACCGTTCGACGTAGGCCTGGTCTGTTCAGGAGCTATCGGCGGCGCGGAGGGATACCATTGTGCTCAGGAGCTGATGCGGCTGCCTGAACCGCCAACGGCTCTGTTCTGCTTCAACGACACAATGGCAATGGGAGCCTATGACGCAGTCAAGGAGCTCGGCCTCACAATCCCTGACGATGTGGCGATTATCGGTTTTGATAATCTTGAGGTGACCGCGGCGAATCTGCGCCCGCCGCTCACCACGATGGAACTGCCACACTATGCGATGGGACAGTGGGCAGTCCAATACCTTTTTGATCACACTGACGGCCCACATCACGATTCGATCCAACAGACGATCGCGTGCCCCTTGATCGAGCGAACCTCCGTCTAACCAGACCCACTAAACGCTCAAATATGTTGTAATAACTGTTTTGTATATAATAATCCGCATTACTACTTTGACAATCCGCATTACTCGAACGATTTAACGGCTATGGTGTGCCAGACTAGGTAACCTGTTAGCGTACACAAACCTAATGACAGCCGAGCTGATTAGCGGTACGCGCCGCACCGGCTCGGATAGCAAAGGCATATTTCACCCACGCTAGAACGAGCGGACACGAGGAAACACAATGAAGGGTGAGCGGAATCAACCACACCATGCCAGTTCGTCCAAAGATGATGTGTCCTGGCTGGTCAGGCTGTGCTTGTTAGGGAATTTTCGCCTCCTCGTAGCTGGGGATCTTATCCCGATCCATCCCGGAGGGAAAAGCGAAGCGCTCTTATCCCTGCTTGCGCTCCAATCTGGTCGACGGATGCCGCGCGAACGGCTCGTCCAAACGCTCTGGCCCTCGAGCGATCTCGCCCTCGGGTTACGCTCGCTCAACACACTGGTCTACAACCTGCATAAGCTGCTTGGCACCGCACTGAATGGCGCCGCACCGGTGCTCCATGAGGACGGCTATTACCGGCTCAACAGCGAGGCGGGGATTGGCGTCGATGTAACAAACTTCGATCGCTTCGTAGCAGACGGCGATCAGCTTAGGCAGGCAGGCGACACCGCAGCAACCTACGAGGCCTACAGCTGCGCGGTGGCCCTGTATCGTGGCGACCTCTGTTTCGCGGCGGATCCACACACCATCATGGAACGCGAGCGGCTGCGCGCGCGCTATTTGACACTCCTGGCGCTGCTGGGTGAGTACCACTATCAGGCGGGCGACATTAGCACCGCGCTGGCGTATCTTTGGCAGCTGTTGGTGCGCGATCCATGTCGCGAGGATGCGCATCGCCTAGTAATGCGCTGCTATGTGCAGCGTGGCGAACGCGCGGCAGCGCTCCATCACTACCAGGTCTGCGCAGATGTGCTGCGGACTGAATTCGACGCCGCGCCCGAGGCCGCGACAGTTGCCTTGTTCAACCAAATTCGTGTTGAGCCTGACCAGATGTGATGATGATTTCAGGGCAACTTGTATTCCATGTATGAGACTCAAATGAGGAGGGATTGCAGATCGTGCGCTACGATAGATATGTATAAATGGTTTATAGAATACGCGCCAAGCCTGTCGTGCCTCACCAGTATGGCAGCTGCTGGCGCTTCAGCGAAGCTTGTCTACGAGGCCATCGTATGCCATATACAGCAGAAAACAGCACTCTGGCAGATCGCCACTATGTCACCCTGATCTTGCGCTTGACACTCGATCAGTCGGGGCGGCTGATCCAGGGTGAGCTGGCCACGACGACCGACTCGCGCCAGGAGCACTTTACCGGCAATGTAGGCTTACACCAGGCTGTGGAAGCCTGGCTCCGGCACCAGGAACAGGCTGACGGAAATCAGGAGCCGTGACTCCGCGAGGGTCGCCTGGCGGGAAACGGGACGACCCCCCTATCGATGTGCAGTACGTGTCGCCAATGACGGCACTCCTTCGATGTACTGAAAGGAAGGCAACAGATGTCCAACGACAATGGTCAATTGGTCTCGCGGCGTGGCTTCCTGCGCATGGCGGCGCTTAGTGGCGGGGCTCTGGTGGTCAGCGCCTGTGGTGGGTCATCCGGGCCGGGGCCATCCGGAGCAGCAGGCACGGCGGCTCCCGGCGCAGCCGGCTCAGGCAATGGCACGCTCAAAATCGCGCTGATCGGCACCGAGGTGGGCGCGGGCGACAAGGCCACCACGGAGAGCTTCAAGGCCAAGCATCCTGGCGTGAACGTCGAGATTACGCCGATTCAAGGCACCGACTGGGAGGCGTTCTTCAGCAAGATCCTCACGAACATCGCCGCCGGCAACGTGCCCGACCTTACCTTCGTGGCCACCGAGGGTACCCAACTGTTCGCCGGCCAGGGCCTGGCCTTGCCGCTCGACGACTATGTCAAGAAGGATCAGGCGGCGATGGCCGAGTATTTCAAGGATGTTCACCCATCGTTGATTGAGGCCATGATGTACGAGGGCAGCCTCTACGAGCTCCCGCGCGACTTCAACGCTGCCAACATGTACCTGAACACCAAGGCGCTCAAGGACGCCGGTGTCGAGTATCCGGCTGCCGACTGGACCAAGGACGCCTTCTACTCCATGGCGCAGAAGCTCACCAAGAAAGATGGCGGCCAGACCTCGGTCTTTGGCTATGCGTGGGTCAACCGGCTTTGGGGCGGCTGGATGCCCTGGATCTTCGTCAACGGCAGCAATTTGCTGGCCGAAGAAGAGGCGCCGGGCGGCGATTGGCTGTGGAACATGTTCTACAAAGACGACCCCAGCGTCAAGGGCCGTGGCGGCGGCTGGCGCTGGCCGGCACCTAAGGCCAACGATCCGGCCAACGTCGAGGCGCTCGATTTCATGATCCAGCTGCAGAAGGAGGGACTCTCGCCGGTGGCGGATCTCGGCGGCGGCAGCTCGATCCAGGGCTTCTTCACCAGCAACAAGCTGGCCATGACCCCAGCCGGCGGCTTCTGGGCCGGCGGCCTGCACAATGCCGGCATGAAACCCGAGGATTTCGATGCCCAATTGTTCCCGAAGTGGAAGTCCCAACGGCATCAGTTCGGCACCGCCGGCTTCGTGATCATGAAGAAGGCCGCGAATCCGGATCTGGCCTGGGAGTACATGAAACACTCCATCCAGAAGGATGTCATGACACCCTTCTTCGAGGGCAATGGCACGACACCCACGCGCCGGTCCATGATGACGGCCGATCGCTATGCTTCAACCGGACCGAAGAACTGGCAGATCTTCTACGACACGCTGGACAAGCACCCCGACACCGCGCCGATCCCGGCGCCGCCCGAGTCCAACCCGATGACGACGATCTTCACCAAGTATACCGGCCTGGCGGTGAGCGGCGAGAAGACGGCCAAGGACGCCCTGGATGGGATGCAACAGGATCTCGAAGCGCTGTGGGCCAAGCGCAAGAAGTAGCGACAAGAGCAGGTTTTCAGGGGCAGGCTTTGAGCGCCCCTGAAAACCGCCCGCATACGTTTGTTGGATCCGAACCGTGCGAAATACCTGGGCCACACGGAGGTATGTATGGGATCAACTGCACACTTAGGCCGTCGCCCTGCCCGGCGGCCTGGTTTTATCAGCGGGCTCACCGAGCAGACCCTGGCCGGGATGGCCCGGCGCAAGGTGCTGCTGGCCTATCTCTTCCTGCTCCCGACCATCCTGGGAATCCTAGTCTTTACCGCTGGGCCGGTGATCGTGTCGCTGGGGCTGAGTTTTTTCACCTGGGACGTGATCAATCCCGCCGAGTTCGTCGGACTCGCCAACTATCAGCAGCTCGTCGCCGACCCACAAATCTGGACCAGCTTCGCGAATACCGCGAAGTTTGTCGTATTCGCGGTCAGCCTCCAGCTCACGCTCGCCTTCTTACTCGCGCTTGGGGTCCAACGGAAAGGGATGCCAACCGCCCTGCGCTACTTTTTTCGCAGCGCGTTCTTCCTGCCAGTACTGACCTCGGCGGCCTCGATCTCAATCGTGCTTGCCTACTTGTTCAATAAAGAGTTCGGTGTGATCAACTACTACCTCGGGCGCGTTGGCGTGCCGCCGGTCCCATGGTTGAACTCCTCTGGATGGGCGCTGATCACGGTGGCCCTGGCCTATGTCTGGCAGCAGGTCGGGTTCACCTTCATCGTGTTCGTCGGAGGATTGGGTAACCTGCCGAAGGAGGTCTTGGAGGCGGCGGAAGTCGATGGCGCGGCTGGCTGGCGGCGGCTGTGGAATGTGACCCTGCCGCTTATGAGCCCGACGATCTTGTTCGCGGCGGTCGTCGGCGTGATCAACGCCCTGCAGGTCTTCGCCGAGCCGTTCATTATGACCAAGGGCGGTCCGGGCGACGCGAGCCGCACGGTGGTGCTGACTCTGTATGAGGCAGCGTTCAAGAACCTCGAGCTGGGCTATGGCTCGGCCATCGCCATGGTTCTATTCATCGTGATCATGCTGGTAACGGCCGCGCAATTCTGGATCGGCAACCGCCTGGTCTTCTATCAATAGCGAGGAGTGAACGATGAAGACGACCACATACATGCGGCCGGCCTCCGGCGGACTCGCCACGCGCGGCCAAGGCCTGCGGAACCAGCTTGGGTTCTGGCTCACCGTGCTGCTGCTGGTGCTTGCTAGCATCATTATCCTCGCGCCGATCGTCTGGACCTTTTCGACATCATTGCGGCAGCCTGCCGACTCGTTCAGTGTCCCGCCGAAGTGGATCCCCATTCCACCCGACTTCAGCAACTACACGGCGGTGTTCCAGACCGTCCCTGGCGGGCTGTACGTCCTCAACAGCGCCATTATCACGTTCAGTACGGTGATCGGCCAGCTGATCACCGCGTCGCTCGCCGGGTATGCTTTCGCGCGCTTCGAGTTTCCCGGCAAGAACATCCTGTTCTGGCTCATCCTGGCGACGCTGATGATCCCGGGCCAGGCGACGATCATCCCGGTGTTCGTGCTGATCAGCAAGTTGGGGCTCAACGACACGCCAATGTCACTCATCCTGCCCGCGTGGCCGACGGCGTTCGGCACCTTCCTGCTGCGCCAGTATTTTATGCAGCTCTCGAAAGAATACGAGGAGGCCGCGCTGGTGGACGGCGCCAGCCAGTGGCGGATCTTCCGGTCGGTCTACCTGCCGCTGGTCGCGCCTGGCTTAGCCATCCTCGCGATTCTCACCTTCAACGGCACCTGGAACGAGTTCTTTCGCCCACTGATCTTCCTGACCAGCCCCGAGAAGTTTACCCTGCCGCTGGGTCTGGTGTCGTTGGCCGGCTATATGGGCACGGGCAGCATTTCGATCGTACTTGCGGGTGTGGTGCTCTCACTCATCCCGGTGCTGGCGATCTTCCTGGCTGGCCAGCGGTACCTGATCGAAGGCATCACGATGGGCGGTGTGAAGGGGTAGGAGAAAAGAGAAACACCATGGCGCATTCCGCCGACACGGCAACTCGCAATCAGCGCACAGAACCGGATCAACTGGCAAAGGACCCCCATCGCCCGATCTATCACTACCTGCCGCCGGCAAACTGGCTGAATGACCCGAACGGGCTGATCCACTGGAACAGCCAGTATCATATGTTCTACCAGTACAATCCGTATGAGCCGCTCCATGCTAATATGCACTGGGGCCACGCCGTCAGCGCCGACCTGGTGCATTGGGAGCATCTACCGATCGCCCTGACGCCGACGCCGGGGTCGCCCGACGAGGGTGGCTGTTGGTCGGGCTGCGCAGTAGACGACAACGGCGTGCCAACCCTGATTTACAGCGGTCACCGCGATGGCGCAGAGCGCGCGTGCCTCGCGACCAGCCATGACGAGCTACGGACCTGGGAGAAATACGCCGGCAATCCAGTCATTCCGTCGCCGCCGCCGGATCTGGACCTGGTTGGCTTCCGCGACCATTATGTGTGGAAGGAGGGAGATAGCTGGTACCAGATTATCGGCGCCGGCATCAGCGGTGTTGGCGGGACCGCCCTGCTCTACACGTCGCCGGATCTGCGGCAGTGGCAGTATCTCTACCCGATTTGTATCGGCGACAAGGATCAGACCGACCCACTTTGGACCGGATCGATGTGGGAGTGTCCGGACCTGTTTCCGCTCGGTGATCGGCATGTGCTGGTCGTATCGGTCTGGGATAATCGTCACACCCACTATTCGATCTATTTCGTCGGCACCTACGTTGGCCACCGGTTTTCGCCGGGGCCGCCGCACAAGCTCGACTTCGGCGCGAGCTTCTACGCGCCCCAATCGCTACGCGACGCTCAGGGCCGGCGCCTGATGTGGGGCTGGCTACGGGAAGGGCGTGATGTCGAGGCCCAGCGCGCGGCAGGCTGGTCGGGCGTCATGTCCTTGCCACGAGTCCTGACCATGCGCGCCGATGGTATGTTAAGCGTCGAGCCCGCCCCCGAGTTGACAACGCTCCGTGGGAAACACACACGATGGACCGACATCGATCTCGCATCAACCTCATCGAATGTGTTAGGCGATGTGCAGGGCGACACGCTTGAGATCATCGCGGAGTTCGACCCTGGCGATGCCACGGAGTTTGGTATCAGAGTGCGCTGCTCGCCGGATGGCGCCGAACAGACACAGATCAGCTACGACCGTATCGGCCAGCGCCTAGCTGTCGATCCGCAACGATCCAGCCTCGGTGACCACCTCTATCGCGAGATCCAGTCAGGACCGCTCGATCTTGCGAGTGAGGAGCCACTCAAGCTGCATATCTTCCTCGATCGCTCGGTCGTCGAGATCTTCGCAAATAGCCGGGCCTGCCTCACCAGCCGGATCTATCCGTCCCGGGCTGATAGCATCGGCATTGACCTGTTCGCGCGGAGTGGCACTGTCAAGCTGAGGGCGATGGATATCTGGGAGATGGGCTCGATCTGGGCCGACAAGCGATAACAACGTAGATGAATCTGGAGCGATATACCGCAGGAGGTGATCTATGACACACACCGAGCCGCATGCGGAAAGTCTGGAGAGCGCGCTCCAGGTGCTTCAAGAACGGATGGGCAACCGCTGGAGTGGTCGTGAGGAGGCCGGGCGCGCGGAGATGGTGCGGGTTCTGCAGGAGGCGCTGGGCTACGACAAGCATCAGGCGAATGAGATTATCGCGTCCTTAATCCACTTTCCCAAACTGGTCGGCACCGCCGTAGAGCGTATTGATAGCAGGACGCTTGGAAGCATCCCACGTTGACGCGTGCCATCAGCGTGCGGCGACAGCCTTGCGCACCGCCGGTGCCACCTTGGTCGCTAGCAGCTCGATCCCTTTCGCGACCTTCGCAAAGGGCTGGCCGCCGACATCAATCTGTCCAACTGCCGGCTCGCTCTCCGCAACCACGCGCAGGACGATCTTGCCGCGCGTATGCCCTGCCTCAAGCAGCTCGTGAGCCTGACGCGCCCGCAGCCTGCGCGATGGCCGCGCGCTTGATGTGCAACTCACCGACACAGGGGATCAGATTGCTGCAGACTTAGCTGAAGCCCGTCGCATCAAGTTCGCAAATGTATTTGCCGCGATTCCCGACGCAGAGCGCGCTGCTGTGGTTGACGCGCTGCGAGTCTTAGTGGAGGCTATGCGTGAGAACCAATGATATCCATTCGGGAACGAGAGCGCGAACAGCGCTGCTGGTGACCGGGAGCGCCCTGCTGTCGGTCCTTGGAACACTTGGAAGCCTGTATGCCGCTGGCATATTGCCGCCGCTCAATCGCCAGGCGGCGGTGCGTGATCTGGGCAGGCAGGTTATGCCCTTCGATCTCGATCAGACGACCCACAATTTCAAGACAACCGACACGGGCGGTATTGAAAATGATACATAATGCCCTTGAGACATATCCATTGCCAGGTGTAATCGCGTCCCTTTTTCGGATACCGATGGTTCGTTGAGCAGTAGTCTTGACCATGCTTGGCGGGCATTCGAACAGAGCCCCGCCGTGTCACTTGTCACTCGCTCCAAATCCAGGATCTAGCTGGGGCGCCTCTTAAAGCAATCGTGAAAGCGGGAGGACAGCAGCGCTGCGGCTACCGTCCTCTCCAATCGTCCGGATCATCCGCACTCGCGTCAGTGAACACCGCCTACCGACTACCCTTTTGCGCAAGCCGAACGGCGCCGGCCGGGCGGAGGGCGGCAGCCAGGGCCCACACACCGACAATTAGGTGCAACAGATTGTCGGCTGGGCTCTCCAGGTTGGTCAGGCCGAAGGTGTTGGGTGCGGAGGCGCCGGCCACCACGAACCCATACACGCCGAAGAACAATGCAATGATACCGCCGAGAATCACGATCGGCTTATAGTGCGACGCCAGTGCGGTATTCAGCTCACCTCCTTAGCGCATAGGCGCAAGTAGAAGCGCCTCGCTCGCACCGTGCCGTCTCGCACGTGCAGGAGCCTCGGCGCTGGACCAATATGCGGTTGTATCTGTATATGCGATCAGAAGGCCGGCAGTGGATGTAAGCGCAACACTTCGAAAATTAGATCAGTTGCCGTGGCGTTGGCACTCATTCAACAGGCATTTGCAAGGAGCAATCAGAATATCTATCGATGGCTTTTCCTAGCCGCCCAAGGCTTCGCAGTTGCCAATAACCGACGCGCGGAAAAGTAAGTGGCAAATCAGAGCACCGTGGAAGTCCGGCTTCTCGAAGGGTTGAGGTGGCCGAACTCGATGGAGGTGCCGGCACTTGTTCGGCGCGAGCAGCAGCCTGCTCAGTAACGAACGGGGGCCAATGACAAGGGTTGATCAAGATACATCACAGATGCCCGTCGGCGCCTGCGGGTAGCGGGGCGTGTTCGAGTTGATGTCCAGATATGCGCCGAAGGAGCGCACGGTCTCCCCGGGCTGTACAATCGGAGCAGTATTCCCCTTTTGCGCTCGATATTCATCCCTGGATGTACAGAGTATTATCAATGTAGCGTATTGAAGCATAGACATACGGGTTGAAATATTTGCACCAAAAATTTCCTCCATAGACATTCGCCGTTTCATGTTCAACAAATACGCGTTCATATCCCTGCTCTTGTGACCACTGAATCGCACGTTGCAAAAGGGCAGTTCCAATCCCTTTTCCTCGGATCTCTGGTCGTGTATAGGCGGATTTAATTTGAGCCGTATTCGTCTGCTGAAGGAGAAATCCTTCTCCATCGATAGTTGACGTCCCGATAATCATGTAGGCACACGGCTCATGCTGTTCATAGTACGCGAAAAACACATCACCCTGCTCTGCGTGTGCTTCTAAGTCAGCAAGCACTTCCTGTTTTTCTGTGGGTTTCGGGATGAATATTGGGGCTTTAGGGTAATACCGATTATGCTCGGTCTGAATATTGATGAGTTTGCTCACGTCCTGCTCTACGCTAATCGCCACATCATATCGTTCATCAACGGCTGAACAATCTCGAAGCCGTTCTGCGAGGATGGCCCCAAACCCTAAGTGATAGAGTGTCTCTTGGAGGATCGTGTCATGAGCAAAATGTCTAATCAGATGGAGATGGATACGGTGGTTGACCCATTCCTGGGCAAGATACATATACATTCGCTGATACAATTCTCGTTTCTTCGTCACGATCGCACTATGACAATATTCAAGGACGATCGCCGCCTGTTGTCCTTTCCACAGAAATTGATCGCCTGTAACCATATAGGCCAGCACGTGATTCTGCTCGACAACGACCACACCAGGATTGACGAGTTTGGATTGAAGCACACCATGTATCCATGTTGGTTCATCAATCACACGGGACGGCAATAATGGGCTGTGTTCTTGCTCGTATTTGTAATTTCTGATAAATAGTTCAACGGCTGGTTCAAGATATTCCTGTGTCAATGGGACGAGTGTATATGGCATATGGCTCCTCTTTTTATTGATATAGCAGTACACGCGCCTCATCAACTGGAATTGGTCGAATATGCATCTGGTTCTTGTGTATCACTGAATGGCGCTCGCGGTTGCGGGGCACTTCAAGTGTACACCCGGAGTCAATGACGGCGGTAGCCTAGTCGACAATCAGGAGGGCGTCGTGCCGCTGTAGCTTATAGGGATGCGCGTTCCCGTGTCATCGAGCTAATCCATAAAATAGGGCTCCGCTAGGCGATTCGCCACTTCTGCTGTAAAATGCTTATGACGCCCAAAGCTAAAAGCATTGTAGGACTTGCTATTGCCAAATCAATCCGTCTGATCCCCTGCCAGGAGAGCACGACGATGCTGACACAGCATGAGCGGATTGCTGGCGGCCTGTGGGGTCTGCTCGTTGGCGATGCGCTCGGCGTGCCGTATGAGTTTCACCAGCCACAGGATCTACCACCGCTGGATGCGCTGGAGATGACGCCCCCGCCGACGTTCCAGCGCGCCCACGCATCCGTACCGCCCGGCACATGGTCGGATGACGGCGCCCAGGCACTGGCCCTGCTCGCATCACTGCTCGAATGTCGCGCGCTCGACCTTGCCGATCTCGGGCGTCGCTTCGTCGCCTGGTATGAAACTGGCTACCTCGCCGTCGACCACACTGTCTTTGATGTCGGCGTGCAGACGGCCCAGGCGATCCGTGCCCTGCTATCGGGTGTGCCGGCCCAGGCTGCCGGTCCCAATCACGAGCACGCCAATGGCAACGGCTCGCTCATGCGCGTCCTGCCGTTGGCGCTGTGGCATCAAGGCAGCGATGCCGAGCTCGTCCGCGATGCTCACGCCCAGTCGCAGATCACGCATGGCCATCTGCGCGCCCAGGTCTGCTGTGCGCTCTACTGCTTGTGGGCGCGCCGCCTCCTGGACGCGGCCCCGGACGCGTGGGCGCGTGCGGTCGCGGCCCTGCGCGCGATCTACGGTGCGGGCTCCCCGGCGTACGCCGAGCTGGAGTGGCAGGTCCGCCCCGACGATCCGCCCGAAGGACGCGGGAGCGGCTACGTGGTCGACTGTCTGCGCTCGGCGCGGCTGGCGCTACAGGCCCCAACGTACGCGGATGTGGTCAAAGCCGCGGTTGCGCTCGGCTACGACACCGACACGACCGCCTGTGTCGCCGGTGGCCTGGCCGGGATTCGCGATGGGGTCGGAGCGATCCCCGAACGCTGGCTGCGCCAGTTGCGCGGCAAGGAGCTGGTTGAGCCGCTGCTTCAGCAGTTGCTCCAGCACGCTGGTGCAGGGTGATCGCTATGTCCAAAATGATGCTTGCACTGCCAGCGCGGTGTGCTATACTGATGCCGCATCGTCTACTGTTCATGCTCGAGTGACCATTGTCAACCGAGCGCCTCACATCAATTGCAGCTCAGCTGCTCCAATCAATGATCAACACAACGAGTTGTCCGAGCCATTCGGCTCACCCGCAGGAGCATGGCCGATGAGCAGCGTCCCGGCCAGCGCCCGTTTGCGATTGCGCCGACCCTAGCGCAGGCCGCGCGCTTGCAGCGCGATCGGCGTTATCGCGATGCCCACGACCAGTTCTTTGTGGAAGGCGTGCGCAACTTCGTGGCCGCCGTCGACTCTGGCTGCACCATGGTTGCGCTGCTGTACAGCGAGCGGCTGCTGACATCTCCTGTCGCGCGCAAGCTCGTACGGCGGCTGAAGCGCGCCGGCGTGCCGTTTGCCCACGTGTCGCTCCTCGCAATTCAGCCTGCTGGGTCGTGCTGAGTCACGTGCGCGCGCCAGGGAATTTCGGAACGCTCATACGAACATCTGCAGCGGTTGGTGCAGCTGGCTTTATCCTGCAGGGCAGCAGCGTTGACCCGTTCGACCCGGCGGTCGTGCGGGCCAGCATGGGCGCGTTAGTGAGGCAGGCGTTCATTTGCACCAGCATCGCGCAGCTGCGCGAGTGGGCGCACCAGCACCGCCTCCAGGTGGTCGGCGCCTCGCCCGATGGCACGGTGGCGTACGACCAGCTGCACTACACGCACCCGACTCTGCTACTGCTGGGCGAGGAGCGCAGCGGGCTCAGTGCCGAGCAGCGCGCGCTCGCGATCCTGATCGAAAAAGCGGTCGTGAGTCAAGGAAACACGAGGTCGGCTTTTTTCGTGCAATTGACTGTCACGACGGATCCGATTGCAGAGCCTCAAAACGGCTCGGTCGTGAGAATGGGCAACACGAGAGCACGAACGTGATAGAGCTGACTGAATTGGCGCTGGCGAAAATCTGATGCCATATGCAGGCCAACTCTTCTGTAGTTGTCGCAGGTAAGATCTTTCGTGAGGTCATGCGAAGGAGAAAATCCTATGATCATAACACCAACTATTACCCGCCCCACCTCTCTAGCCGAGTGGTTCGAGCGATCCCAGCAAACCTGGCTTCCCATGATGGGGGAAAGCACCCAACACGGCGTGAGCTACCAAGCCCAGCCGACCGACCTCTTCATTTCGCCCTTTGCCAAATGCGGCACCACTTGGCTGCAACAGATTGTGCATGGCCTCAGAACCGGCGGCGCTATGGATTTCGATGACATCTCGCGGGTAGTGCCCTGGTTGGAGACGGCCCACATGCTCGGGCTCGACCTTCAAGCCCCCCAACCGGGCGCTTTCCAGGCTTTCAAGAGCCACCTCAGTTGGGATGCGCTCCCCAAAGGAGGCCGCTACATCGTCTCCTTGCGCAACCCCAAAGATGCGCTTATTTCCCTGTATCACTTTTTTGACGGCTGGATGTGGGAGGCTGGGGCGGTCTCGTTGGCGGAATTTGCTCGTTCAGAATTGGTTGGCGCATTCTATCTGGCGAACCGAGGGCCTGGCAGCTATTGGCATCATCTGGCCTCTTGGTGGGAACAACGGCATAACCAGAATGTGCTACTGCTCTGTTTTGAGACCATGAAAGGGGATTTACCCGCTCTGGTGCAAGACATTGCCGACTTTCTTGGCTTGGAACTACATGAGGATTTGCAGGAATTGATCGTCAGGCAATCCTCGCTCGACTTTATGTTGGCCTACAAAACGAAGTTTGATGATCTGTTGATGCGTGAATGTTTTGAGAAAATCGGCTTCCTGCCACCCGGTGGTGATGCCGCCAAGGTCAGAAAGGCCCAGGTGGGCGATCAGCGCGTCGAACTCCCCGCCGACATCAGCGCCGCGCTGGATGCCATCTGGCGTGATGAGATTCAGGCTCGATTTGGACTCACTTCTTATCAAGCCTTGTGTGAAGCCTTGGCGTAAGGCCACCTCATCACCCATCAGATAGTACGCATTGAATTCAATCATGTGCTCAGCTGATAGAGATGGGCACCGCACACAGCGCGATTCGCCCTAACCTAGTCATCCGTTAGAAAGAAAGGAAAATACAGCATGTCAGTCACAGAAAACAAGACTATCACGACACCGGTGAAGGAACCCATGTTCGAGGTAGCCCAGCTGGCGCATGTGGAACTGTTCACCCCCAAGCCCAACGAAACCGTACATTTCTTCAAAGAACTGTTGGGCTTGCAGGAGACGGAGCGCGCGGGGCAGTCGGTCTACCTGCGCGCGTACGAAGACTTCTACCATCACACCCTCAAGGTGACCGAGGCCTCCAAGCCTGGCCTGGGTCATGTCGCCTGGCGAGCCACTTCGCCCCAGGCGCTGGAGCGGCGAGTCGCGGCGATCGAGGCCAGGAGTCTGGGCGTCGGCTGGAGTGAGGGCGACTGCGGCCATGGCCCAGCCTATCGCTTCACCACGCCCGCCGGCCACCCCATGGAGCTGCTCTGGGATGTCGAATACTACGAGGTGCCGTTGGAGCAGCAGAGCCCGCTGCGCAACCGTCCCCAGAAGCGACCCCTGCGGGGCGTGCCGGTGCGGCGGCTCGACCACATCAACCTGATGGCCGCAGATGTGAGCCCCACGAGGGCGTTCATGCAGGAGCAGCTCGGCTTCCGTCTGCGCGAGAACATCCTCTTCGAGGGTGGCGCGGTCGAGATAGGTGCCTGGCTCAGCGTGAGCGCGTCGGTTCACGAGATTGCCGTTCTGCGCGACCCAACCGGATCCAGGGGACGATTCCATCACCTCTGCTACTGGTATGGTATCCCCCAGCACGTCTCCGACGCCGCCGAGATCCTGTCTGAAAACGGCATCACGATCGAGGCCGGCCCCGGCAAGCACGGCATCGCCCAAACGCTGTTCCTGTACGTGTTCGAGCCGGGTGGCAACCGGGTGGAGCTCTATGGCGATAGCGGCTACCTGATCTTCGACCCAGCCTGGAAAACCGTCACATGGCGGGAGGAGAACATGAAGCAGGGGACCGTCTTGTATGGCGGTGGGCTCCCGGCCGAATTCTTCTCGTACGGCACGCCGCCCCTGGAAGGATCGGCGTGATTTCACAACAAGGGCAAGAACAACGGCAACGTAGGAAAGCACGATGCACTGAGAAAGGAGCATTCGATGGCTGACCTTGACCGCAACAAACAGACGGTGATCGCGTTCATTACGCACGCGTTCAACGATAAGCAACCAGCTGATGCGGTGGCGCAGTATGTCGGTCGGCGTACATTCAACACGATCCGCAGTCACCCGACGGCGCCGAGGCATTTATCCAGTTCGCAACTGGCTTTGCAGGCCAGTTTCCGCCGTCAGACATACGGATGCATGGCCGATAGTGGAAAACTACCCCCGCGCCACTGTCGCACTCTTGGATCGAGCCGGCCATTTGGCGATGGCACATCAGCGCGCGCTCTTCAATGCTTTGGTGAATGAGTGGCTTGATCGTTTGGAAGCGTATATCGGCCGATAAACGAGCTCAATGAAGGGGGATCTATGTCAGCTCAAACATTACACATCGCCATCATCGGCATCGGCTGGTATGCGGGGACAAACCTGATTCCCAACCTGAGAAAGACGGGTCGAGTCGAGATCGTTGCCATTACTCGGCGGAGCGCCGATCGGCTGGCGTTGGCGCAATAGGAGCTGAACATTCCCGAATCCTATATCGACTGGCGGGAGATGCTGGAAAAAAGCGCATTAGATGCGGTCGTAGTCTGCACACCGCCCAATGCCCACGCCGAGCCGACCTTAGCCGCGCTGGAACGCGGGCTGCACGTTTTTGTGGAAAAGCCAATGGCGTTGGCGAGTGCCGATGCCCAATGCATGGTGGCCTCCGCTAACCTAACAACGCCCTCGCCTCCCTATCCCGCACGGAGCCGGTGTTGCCGTTGACGATGCCCATGATGACCGGCGTCAAGCCGCTGGCCTTGGGTGAGCGAGCACTGCTCGTGTACTGCCGTCACCCTGATCTCTTCACGCCGATCGTGTATGGCCCGGTGGCGGCCGGATCCTTGTGGCGCACCGACAGCCAGTATGAGCCGGCAAAGAGCTTTCGGACAATCCGCGCGTTCTGGCCCTTCCCGCGATCGTCGTCCCACGCGAGGATGGCGCCAGGGTCGTTCGGGCCGTGCAGTGTCATCACCGTGTCGGTGGTGCCCTCGGTCGTCATGATGTGCGTCCTCGGCGTGGCGACGTCGAAATGATATGTGTCGACCTCGCCCCCAACCGCGAGCGCCGCCGCGGTGCGCGGCGCCCCGACGGTTAGCTCCACCATCCCCGCCGAACCCCTCGGATACTGGCGCTGCATGAACTCGATGTCGGTTTGCGACAGTATGGTGTTCCATCCGATCGCATACGATCCGACCGTCAGCGAATCGGGGATCGCGTACTCCATGATCGAGGTGGGGTCGAAGGCGGTGTGATTTGTGCTGTCCTCAACATACACGTCGAAGATATTGGCGTCGACGTCGGCGTGCGACCAGCCCTGCTGTGCGTAGTACGCGTACACCTTGGGCTTGTCCCACGGGATCTGCCCCAACGCGGCGGGATTCTGGTGCTCGTGGATCATGCCGAGGGAGTGGCCGAACTCGTGGCGCACTACGCGCTGGTATTCGCGCTCCGAGGTGGTCGGCTCGAGCCAGCCAAAGTTCATCGTCGCCTGCGTGGAAGGGACGGTCAGGGCATCAGTCCCGACTGTCGACCAGGAGAAGCCCTGCTCAGCGAAGCTGACACGGATCTCCGATGCCCCGCCGCTCACGAAGTCGAAGGTGATGTTGGCCACCGCCTCCCACTCCTTCGCGATCGTGGCGACCTTGTCCTGCACCTCGGCGACGCCGTCGAGAAACGTAACGCGCAGTCGCCGGCCGTTTTCCCAGAGCTTGAGGCGCTCGACGGCCGCACGTACTCTGACCGGGCCGCCATGGACACCCGCGCCGTGAGTGGCCATCAGTCCGCCGTGCGGGATAGGCGCAATCCGGATATTGTCCACGCGCTCGTTAGTCGCCGCCTGCTCGCTCGACAGCCAGGCAGAGGTTTCGTGGTGCCCCACGCCTGGGACGAAGGGCGAGCAGATCTTATATGTGCGTGACATGGCGTCTCCTATGGTGCGAGGTTTCTCCAGCGCTAGCGAGCCGTCAGGGCGAGATCTGTATCGAGCGCACGGCGACGTTCGGGCTCGTGAGCGCGAGATCTTGCAGCGTCGCCGGGGCGAGCGCGATGTTGTCCGCAGGCGTGGTCCCGGCGCGGATGACGGCGGCGAGCAGCACCACAGTATTGCTCGCGAGACCAGTCAAGTCCAGGTCGAACGTCGCTACGCCACTATGCGTCGGGTCGAGCGTCTGTCCGGCGAGGGTCAAGCGGTGCGGCTCGGTGTTGTTCCCAAGCGCAAACTTCCAGCCGGCGTCAACCGTTTGCGTTGTCTTGCCGTCGCCCGAGTTCAACACCTCGTTCACGGCTGGTGTCCAGGCGACGTTGCCGGCGAACCACGTGGTCGAGTCGCTCCACTTCGCGGCGTTCGTCGTCTTTGGATCGGTCCACCACAGCAGTGTGACACGCACATTCGCCCCGTCGACGGGCTCACGTCCACGCTGGTGTACGACGATGTCGACTTTGAGCTTCTGCGCAGGCATTGAGCAGGATGTGCTGCTGAAATCGCCTTCTTGCAGCTTAGCCGTAAGTTCATACAGATCGGCCTCGCTCGGCGTGCCGGCCCCCCACGGCTCAGCGCTGGAGTGCGGCGCCTGCATGTGCAGATTCCAGTAGGTCGGATCCATCTGCACCACGTTCAGTGCTGGCATCGGCGGCGCCGGTGGCACGGCCACGGTGGGCGCTGTGTGATCGCGCAGCACCTCGCTGAAGTACACATCCCAGACGCCGTTGGCGATGATGCGCGGATCGCCCGTGCTGGATCTCAGCGCGGCCTGGAAGCGCCGCAATTGCTCGGTAGCACCGGGGAAGGTGCTCCGTTGCCAGGGCAGCGACACGGGCGCCGGCAACGCCGCGGGTGCCACGCGCGGGCGCACGTCGGGGCTGCCGTGCCACGAGCGCTTCGTGACCAGATCGCGCTGCTTCTCGACCGCGCGCGGACGATAGCGCAGATCGTCGTTGTGCGCCCGGACGTATGTGAGGTCGTCGATATTGGCGACATCGAGACGCAGCTCCCAGGCCCCGCGCGAAGCGATAGCGGCGCGCAGCAGGCGCAGCGATCCATCGGAGAAGAGCGCGAGATCCTCGACCGCGGCCTCGGGCAGGCCGTTCACGCGTGCCTCCCACGCCCACGTGGGAGCGGCATTGCCGACCTGCGTGCGCACGCCGCGCCACACGCCAACGGTGGTCCCGACCCAGACCTCCTCCGGGTGTGCAGGATCACAGACAATCGCGGTGACGGGAGCAGGGACGCCGTTCGGATTCTTGCGTAGCCCGGTCGGGTACCACTGGTCAGTTCCATCAAACCACCACAGCGTGTCGATGTCGGCGTTATCAGCATTGCCGATCGTGCCGATGTAGAGTGCGCCCAATGTGCCATGCTGCGCCGGCGGCTGGACTGCGCCGGGCGGCGGATCCAGGTTAACCGCGATATCGGTCCATACCTTGGCATCGAGCATCGAGGGCGGGATGGGCGGGCGCTTTTTTGCCTTGCCGGTGGGCGAAAAGCCTGCCGGCATCACTAGAGCGGAGGCCCAGGTTCCGGGGCCGCCGGCGTTGTGCGAACCTGGCGTGCGCGCATAGCGCATCAGGCGTTGTTCACACAGCACCCAGGCCACATCCGGGCTTTGCCAACGGCACACAGTGATGCCTTGGCCAAGACTGTCTTGCGTCAAGTTGCCGGGCAGCGGGTCGGTGCCGGTGGGCAGGGTCACCCAGGTGACCCCAAAGTCATCGGAGTACCACAGGCGGTAGGTTCCGATCAGGGTCTGGCTGAAGCTGGCGCTGGCTGCCGGCGGAGATGCCCGTACGTGGGCAATACACGCCGGCATCGAGTAGAAGGCCGCAAACTTATTCTCGCCCGCGACCAGGCTGCCCCCGCGCACCAATGGGCCGGTGCCGCCCGGAGGTGTGCGATTCCATTCCCCCTGGACATACTGCGCCAGCCAACGATCAGGTTTGGCGGCATCCATGACCACGCCGCCACCATCGCCCATGAACTGCATGTCCCACACGCCGCTGGACAAGCGCATGACAACCCCGTTGTCCTGCAGCCCGGCGATGAGGTTCCCGTCGCAGGTGGGATGGCTGGCGATGTAGTTCGACTCGCTGATCGACAGGCCATTGTTGCGGGCGTAGAAGCCGGCCGGCCGCGTGGGCTTGTCCGATCGAAAGACGCCGCCGTCGCAGCAAGCCCACAGGGTAGCGCCGCCGTTGCTGTAAGTCAGGGCATGCACATCCGGGTGTACGCCAATACCAATCAGCGTATAGGGCGTCGGATGACCATAGGTCAGTTTACCCGCATTGCCTGGATTGGGCGCGACTTCCGCTACCACAATCGATGCGTTGTACTGCGACTGCGCACCATCCTCTGTAATGTCTTCCAAGTAGCTGCCGGCCAGCGCCACACGGTCGGGGTTGGCGGGGTCCACGGCGATGGCGATGTTGTAGAAGCCCGAGTCGCGCAGGATGTTGGGTACGCCGACCACGCCATTCGCCTTCGGGCGATCCGGCCCGGTCGCCGGATTGGTCACACGAATCAGCCCTGGGTCGTTGCCGTCGCCGCGGTCGTTGAGCACCCACACCTGGGTGGCGGGCGTGGATGCCGCAAGGCTGGCCCGGCCTGGCGTGTAGCCGAAGCTCGACGCGCCATCCACCGCCACCTTAGCAAAGTCGCTGGCCCCGGCATCGCGCACCCATAGTCCGACGTTGGCGCCCTCCTTCACCCACACCCACAGACGCGCTGGACGCGTGCCGTCGCCGGGCGTCCACAGTAGGTCGGTGCAGTCGGTGGCCAGCGTGTTGAACGGCTGGGACGTGGGGCGTTCCCAATTTTTATCCAGGCCGGGCGTCGCGGGGCGCTGGTACAGCCCGGTGCGCGTGGCGGCAATGACGGTGCTGCCGCCTGGCTCGCGCACGATGCGATAGACACCGTTGTTGACGAGGTTGGGCGCCTCGCGCACCCACGGGTCGGCGGCGGCGGATTGCACCGGCTTGTCGCCCACCAGGATGCCGATTCCACCTTCGGAGTTCCCCGGCTCGCCCGTCATCGGGTGGGTGATCTCGCCCGTGCCAAGGAAGACGAGATCTTCGCCCTCGGCGGCCCCAAAATCGACATGTATGGCACCACAGGCGTTGCGTTGGGCCGGGCGCAGAATGCCGGCGGTGTTGGTCGATGCCAGGCCCGCCACCGAGATCCAGTTGGCGCCGCCGTCCTTTGAGTACCAGACACCGCCATTGGCCGAAGCGGCATACATGCGCAGGCCAGCGTCGTGTACGCAGATCGCGTTGACACGCCCGCTGACCCGCGGCTTGCCTTCGGCCTGCCCGCCCAGCAGGCTGGCTGGGCCGAGCGGCTGCCATAGGTGCTGGTTGCCACTGGCTGGCGCAGCTGGCCCCGGCGCGCCGGGATGGTGAACCGGCTGCTGCGGGGTGCGGCTGGCGCGCAGGGCGCCTTCGGGGTCGAATTCCATGCGCCGGCGCGCGATGAAGGCGCCGCGCGCCGCCGGGTCGTCGTCACGCTCTTTGCTGCGGCTATCGCGTGGCCAGTCGTAGCGGCTCATGATGCCTCTCCATCCGACGTTCCACCCTCGCCCTTAGTCTTGTCCGGAGCGACTCGGATCCACCCGTCGCGCAGCTCGGCCGGCGTCTCCGGCAGGAGCGCCGTCTGCGTTGCGGCAAGAATGGCATCGGTGCGCCAGGTCGCCGGCGTGTCGCGCCAGAGGAAGTTCTGATCTTTGCCGAAGACCGAGACCTTCGGCAGGCGCACCTGACTATTGGTGTCGAGGTCCGTCTCCACCAGCACTGGGCCGGTGCGTAGCGACGGCGCGATCGCCTGGAGTCCGCGGCCGACCCAGTCGCGCGCCAGCGCAAGCGCCTTGCGCGGGAGGATGCCGGATGTCAACGATGCCTTGCCGGCTGGGTGCATAAACAGGGTGAGCGTCACCGTCTGGCCGATGTGCAGCATCAGGGTGTCGGCGTCGTCGGTCCCGGCGATATACCCGGGCGGGAACGGTGCCTTCGGCGGCACGCCGGTGACATCGCCGAACAGGCCGAGCTGCCCGCGGCTGCGCCCCGCGTCGGCGGCGGTGTCGGCGATCACCTTGTCGACCAGGCGGAACTTCGCGTAGTCGTCGTCGACGAAGAAGCCGAGCACGCCATCATCGCTGCGCGTCAGCTCGCCAATGCGTACCGGGAAGGCGTAATGCGCCGCGTCGCGCTCGGCCGCGGCCCACTCGCTCGCGCGCTGCGGGTCGGAGAGGTCGATATCGTCGGGTGGCCACAGTTCGAGGCGCAACTGCGCGCGCACCACTGCGATCGGCCGCCCAACTAGCCCCGCGACATGCTCGCTCCCCAGGGCGGCGAAGGTGTCGATCGTCCACAATGTTGTGTCAATCGCGCGCAGCAGCGATGAGAGGGTCGATTCCTGCGCCGTATCGGGCGTGAGCGGCGCTCCTTTCCGGCGCGCGGCATCGGCGGCGACAAGGCCCGCGGCGAAGAGACCGAGCGGCTGCTGCGCCGGCGTTAGGCCGAACAGCGGGCCGGCGTCGGCCGGTCCCTCACGCCCGGCCGCGATCTCCCACATCACGCCGCCGCTCGCCGCCTCGTGCAGGAGCTCGCCGATCGGCGAGCCATCGACTCCGAACAGCTCGAGGCTCTCGTCGAGATGATCGGGCATCACGAAACCCGCGACGGGGTTGACCTGCAGGCTGGTCTCGATCTGGTCGACGCGCGCCTCCTTGCCTTCTACCCCCACCGCGGTCGCGGCGTCGACGAGCCGGAACTGCCAGCGCGACGGGCGCAGCAGGCGCGGGGCGAGCGAGAGCACGCCGGGACGATCGTCGATCGTGGCGCGCGTCGGCGTGGCGACCGTGGCGAGCGGGACTTCGAGCGTGCGCCCGAAGACGTCGAGCAGCCGGGCGCGCGTGAGTGTGACACACCCCGCCACGAGCGAGTGCGGTGGGCCGATTGGCGCGGGGTCGATCACGGTCGTGCCATCGCCTGGGCGCCGCAGCCCATCGCTCACCGGGAGCCCGAGCAGCTGCGTGCGCATGCCATCGAGCGTGGCGGTGACGACGTCGAGGTTGCGCACGGCCTCGTCGAGGATGCGTAGCGCGTCCTCGGTCGCCTCGTCGACGAGGCCAGCCTGCACGGCGTCGAGCGCGTCCTCGGCCTTGAGCCAGTCGGTGATCGCGTCGTGCAGCGTGGCGGCCGCCCCGGTGGTGAGCTGCGCGCGTCCGCGCAGCACCGCGCTGCCGCCATCGATCGTGGTGCCGAGATGGTCGAGATCGACCGACCCCAAGCCCCACGCGTCCAGGGTGGGGGGATCGAGGCCCTCGACCTTGATCTCCCACTCCAGCCACATCGGAATCCAGGGCTGTGCCCACGTCGTGACGCCGACGAGGTCGGGGTCGACACCCTTGTACAGCGAGAACTTGAGCATCTCGTCGGCCAGGAGCATCTGCGTCTGGCGCACGCCCGGCTCCACGCGCGTCGGCGCGCTGACGGCCTGAGCGCGCCGCGCCTTGGGGGTTCTGGCGATGGTGGGATGGAAGGCGACGGTCGCGCCGTCGTATGTCCCATCATGGCCGAAGCGCAGGACCGACTCGGCCTTGAGGCGCCGGAAGATCGCCGGGCGGTCTCCGGCCGACGGCGCGACGGCGCTGGCGATCCAGTCGTCGTGGTAGGGGTCGTGGAGGACGACCTCGCGCGCGAGGGTGAGCACCTCGGGCGGCACCGACCCGTTACCTAACGAGCGCACGAAGCGGTCGCTGGCGATGATGCCGCTGATCTCGGTGATGACATGCGTCGGCCAGCGGCAGGTCAGTTTGCCATCAGCCGATCCGCGGCCGTCGCCGCCGTGGCGCAGGCTGCGCGAGGCGCCGCGGATGGCGACCATGGGCTCGTTCGGGAAGGTGAAACGCGGGGCGGGCCGATCGACGACGCGCGCCTCGGTGGGCGCCAGCACCTCGCCAACACGCGAGCGCGCGATGTCGTTGATCATCATCTCAGTGGCCTTGACCAGCGTCGGCTTGTGCCCCGATGAGAAGAACAGCTCGCCGCCGATCGCCTGCGCCGCACTCACATCGCCCGCCGCCATCGGGCGCGCGTGACGCGCCGGTGCCGAGTCGCGCGCCGACGACGCAACCTTGACCGCCTGCTTCTTTGCGAAGCGACTCTTGCCGATATCAAGCCCACCGACGCCGCCCGTCTGCACGCGCTGCAGGTAGCGGTCGGTGCCCGCCGATCCGCCGGGGAGCGACGAGAAGGCGGCGGCGTGCTCGAATTCCTCGAGCTCCACCAGGCCATCCGCCGAGGCGAGACGATTGATCTTCTGCGCGGTAAAGGCCGAGAGCAGGCGCTCGGTAGCCCGCCGCAGATCGGCGGTCGCCTGGGGCGCCGATGCGAATGCGGCGATCAGATCGTCGTCGTGAACGCCCAGCGCCACCGACAACGCAGACGCGGCGGGGCGGCGATCGATGAATGGATCGCCGGCGACGGGGACGCCATAGATTGCGCCATGCAGCAGCGACGACCGTAGGTGCCACGGTTGGGCGACATAATGCTGGATGGCCTCGGTCGCGAACGCCGACGTCGCCGTCAGGGGCTGCTGCTCGAGAAAGGTCGTGTCGATCGGAGCGAACGGGTGCGCCGCCGTGGCCTGCGCCTGCTGCAGACCATCGATCTTGGGCGGGCGCGGGCTCGACCAGCGTTCGGCCGTCGTCAGGCCGAGCGCCTTGCGCAACTCGAACTGCGCCTTCTCCTGCTGCAGCGCCCACTGCTCATCTCCCCACTCGTAGAGCAGCCGCCAGCGCAGGCGATCGAGCAGCTCGTGCAGGCTGTCGTTGCTGCGCGCCCGGTCGAGCGGATCGCCGGCGGGGTCGCTCCACCAGCCGGCCACGAGATACGCGGCGCAGTCCTCGTCGGCGCCCTTAGGGGCGATCTGCGCGAGGTCGGCTAGTGGGTCGTGGAAGGCGAAGCGGTTGAGCACGGCGTCGTAGACGGCCGACCAGCTCACGGCGCCGCCGACCGTGCCGGTGAGCTTGGCGCGCTCGATCTGGACGCCGGCGGGAGTGGCCCCCTTCGCGGCGGCGCCACCCTCAGTCCAACTGCCTAACGGGACGGCGACGGCGCGGTCGGCCTCCAGCACCCATCCCGTGACGACGGCGTCCGCCGCACCGCGCGGGAGCACGATTCGCAGCACGGTCCAGCGGTCGGGAAGGACCGGCAGATCCAGGCGATTCGCCGACCCGTCGGCGCGCTCGGCCAGCGTGCCGCGCAACAGCGCATCGGGCATGGCCCAGTGAAGGTGTACGCCGGGCGGGCGCGGCGCCCCAGCGTCGAACGGGTCGGGCATGCCGTCTTCCGGGTCGGTGACCGCCTTCCCATTGGCTCCGGCCACCAGCATCGGCAGGCGCACCATCGGTTCGGTGCTGCCTGGCTGCACGTACAGCGCCTGCACGTCGATCGGGACGAGCAGGCGGTGTTCGCGCAGCAGGTACGAGTCCCACGTGGCGATCTCGCCGAGGTCGAGCTGGGCGCGATCGGCGGCCAGGAAGCGCTTGCTACGGGTGACTTCACGGACCGTGCCGGGGTCGAGCTTGATGTGCTTGGTCATGGCTTCACCTTGTCGACGTTCGCGGCGATGGTAGCCTTCCAGGTTGTCAGGGAGATGGTCGCCTTGAACTTGTCGAGGTCGAAGAACTTCTGCCCCTCCAGGTCGTCCGGGTCGCCGAAGACCTGGCGGTAGGGGAAGCGCAGCATTTGCAAGGCGTACTCGTTTGCTTCGAGCGCGCCGCCCGAATTGGGCGCCTTGGCGGCCAGCCGCTTGCGCAGCTCCACGAGGTTGATCACCCCCGGCGCCCCGCGACGGAACGGGACGTCGACCGAGTTGCCCGCCGTGAAGGTCTCCTTGGGGGGAACGGGGTCGCCGGTCAGGTTATCGCGCACCTTCACCTTGGCATGGCGCTGCGCCGGCGGATCGGCGGGGTTGAGTCGTACCCCGAATTGGATGCCCTGCCGCGGCTCCTCGATGTGTATCACCGCAGGGACACCGTCGAAGAGGACCAGCAGGACCGCCGGGGCCAGGCGCTCCAGGCGCAACACCTTCATCCGGTTGGGATCGGCCTCTGCCGCGGTGGTGAGCGCGTCGTCGTCGAGTACGTCGCGCGAGTAGGCTCGCACGTGCAGGTTTGGCCACCCAGAGACGACACGCGAGCGCATCAGGAAGCCGGTGATCGTGCCGCCGGCCCCTTGCAGCCGCTCTTCCCCTCTGGGGGTGCGGATCGTCCGCTCGGCTTCGTCGACGTCGTCGCGGATCTTCGGATAGACCGCCTCGAGCTGGGCGCGGTCGGCGGTGGTGATCGTGCCGACGCTCAGCGCCCCCTGCACCAGCGCGTCGGTCCAGGCGCGGTCGATGTAGAAGAAGCGGATCGACTCGATCGGCAGGAGATCCGCGTCGGGTACCAGGTAGCTGAAGGGCACGCCATGCAGGAGCCGCAACCGTGCCAGGAAGCGGCGCAGCTCCCCCGGCACGACGTGATCGCCGTCGTCGGGATCGTGATCGACGACGAGGTCGGTGTAATCCTGCGCCGCCGCCACCGTGGCCTCAAGGACGATCTGGGCGCTGACGAATCGTTCCATCACGCATCCTCCTGATCGGCGTCATCGCGCGCTGCGGCGCGCTCGATGAGAGCGTCGAGCGCATCGCGGGCATCGCGGGCGGCGCGCGGCGCGCCCGGCCCCGTCGCACGTCGCCCTGCATTGGGCGCGGCCACGCCGAGCACATTATTCAGCTCGGCAGAGAGCGCGCCGCGCAAACCGGCAATGGCGCGCTGGTCGAGCTGCACCTGCCCTTCCCGGTTGGCGATCGGGACCTGCGCCTGCGTGACCGCGGCGAGTATCCCCACCTCCTGCCCCATCTTGCGCACAGCCTCGAGGTCGAACCCGAGTCCATCGGCGATGACGGCATCGAGATCGCCTTTCACGACCAGCTCGCGTCCCGGATCGGCCACGGGGCGACGCGGGCCGAGCATGTCGGCCGGGTTCTTGACCAGGTCGCCGATGACTTCCAGCGCCACGAAGCGTCCGAGATCGATGCGCTGGTCGACCAGCTCGGGCAGCTTGAACGCCGTGAACTTTGAGAGGATTTCGCGCACGCGGCCGGCGCCGAATTGCTCGCCCCGAAAGCGCAGCAGCGCCGATACGACCGAGAGCTGCGATAATCCGAGCAGGCGGCCGATCTCGAAGGCGGCGGCGAGCGACAGATCCTCGCGCCCGTCGGGGACGACACGGCGGATCTGGTCGGCCGAGTGCGCCAGCCGCGGGCGCCCGTCGCCGGCTGGGTCGCGGTCGGTCGGGAATGGGACCAGCGGGCCGCGGTACCAGGCGCGCACCGGATCGCCCCGCCGCGTGCGGTGATCGAGGCCGATATGACCCGTCTGTACCACCTCGGGGCCAGGCGGAGCGGGAGGGGCATCGGCCGCCGGCTCGGGGATGGTGCCGAGCAGCCCGACGTCGAGATCCTGCATCAGCGTCTCGAAGGTCGCCCCCTCGTTCGTAGTGAATGACCAGTGTGCGAGCACGGGAAAGCGGTAGACCTTCTCGGCGGCGAAGAGCTCGATCGGGTAGCGAAAGCCCGACGCCATAGTGTCGCGCACGAGGCGCTTGGCGTCGGGGTCGAGCGCGACCTTGGCCACTTTCTCGGTGGCGCTGACCCATTGCTGCGCCGCGGGGGTTTCCTTCATCGTCGCGGCGCCATCAAGCGCGGTGCCAACGATCGGCGATCTGCTTAAGGCGCTGGTTGCTTGAGCTGCGGCCATGGTACCTGGCGGCTGCGCACCCAGTATCCCGCCGGCCGCGGGGAGTGCGATGTTGCCAATGTCGATCCCTCCCATCACACGCGGGTCGGGGCCGACGTGCGGATCGATCGACGCCAGCACCGTCCAGTCCTGGGCAAGCTCGAAGGTGAAGTGATCGTCCGGCGGCTCCGGCGGCGGGAGCGCCGCGAGCTGTCCTTCCACATTCACCAGGCAGGCCATGTAGCGCACCGGCTTCGCATTGGCGATATCGAAGACCGGTAGCCGATTGGCGAGCACCACGGCGAGCCATCCGTCGTCGTCGCCGTTGGCAAGCTCGGTGTCGTTGATGTCCACCTCGCGCACATGTACGAGCAGCTCCAGGTCCTGCTGACACGGGAAGATTTTCTTGACGACCGTTTCGGTGACGGCGAGATAGAGTCCCTGCTCTACATCCTTGTCCTCGGTCGCTTCGAGCAGGGTGGTGCCTGAAGTGATGCACTGCGCCACTGGCGTGGCGGCAGAGAGCTGGGCCTCCCCCTCGGCGACGACCACCAGGGCCAGCCACGGCGTCGTCGACGGTTGCAGCTGCTCGGCGGGATTACGCTCCCATGGCAGGGTGCGTCGCTTGAGGACGATCTGCGGCAACCGATCGCCGAAGGCTCCCTCGGCGTTGGCTGGTGGGAAGGTCGAAAGTATCTGGTCGGTCGGCATCACATAGCGCGGTGCTGCGACCGTCACGTGCGTGCGTTCCGGCGCAACGTCGAACGGCGTCCCGCTCTGCTCGCTGACCAGCTCGTAGTGGCCGGCCGTCAGCTTCGGGAGGACGTTCGAATGCAGGATGAAGTGTCCGGTTTTGGGCATCAGCGTGGTTCTCCCTTGCGGCGCTTGGCTGGTTTCGCGCTCTTGGCCGGTGGCAGCGGCCGCCCGCTGGCCAGTGCCCTGGCCTGTCGGCGCTCGTCGTGTGTGCGGATCGGCCCGCGCCACTCGAGCCGGCTCTGCCCTGGTGTCGCCGACGCCGTGGCAAAGGGGCGCTGCGCCGCGTCGAGTCCGCGCGCGGAGATGAATGCAATCGCGCCGGCCGCGTCGAGCGACGACGATCCCATCACACCCACCAGCGACCATCCTAGCTCGCTGGCGATCGTCACCACCACTGGCTTGTTGCGCTCGGGAACGACGTCGTAGGCCAGCACGCTGCGATTCTCCATCACCAGGAGCACGGGCGGGCGCTCCGCGCCTGCGGCGTCGCGCGCGCGATTTGCGCCGTCCAGGCCGAGCAGCAGCTGGCGGCCGCCGACCTCGTCGCCGAACGCGGCCGGGTCGTCGAGAACGATCACCACTGTCGTTGGGGCTTCGGCGAAGGTCGTCGTGACGGTGCTCACGCCGCGCGCAAGCTCGGCGCCCGTGACCCACCCGGCCTCGACCCGCTCGCGGTGCAGCCGGATCGGCTCGCCCGACGAGCGTACGACGCATCCGGGGGCAATCGCCGTGGACCATCCGACATACGCCATCTGCATCCCCGCATGCCACCCGGTCAACCCGGCGTCGAAGGCGGCGCTGCGCGTATCGCCCTGCCCGATCGCCACGATCCGCTCGGTGCCGCGCACCACCTCGACGATCGAGTCGTCCTGGCCGGCGTGCGACAGCCCCGCGCCGACCAGGCGATCGGCAAGCACCCTGCCGCCATGAGCGAGCACGACGACGCGGGCGGGCAGCCCGCTGACGCCGAGGCGCGGCCGATCGCCGTCGAGCGCCGCATCGGCGCGCGCATTTGGCAGCTTGAGTACGACGATCTGTCCGGGCGTGAGAGTGGCGCCCGCGGTTGCCTGATCGCGAGGCCGGCCAGCCGCGGTTGCCCGAGCGCCACGCCGGTTAGCCACCAGACCGGTGGTGAAGCCATTGAGCTGCTCGTACCCCGGCGCGCCCGTGCGTGCCACGATCGCCGGCGCCGCGTGCGCGATGGCGGATGGTGGCACATCGACGTTGCCGATCAGCGTGCCACGCCGCCCGGTGCTGACCGCTTCGGGGTCGGCGAGCACGAGGCGCGCGGCGATCGAGCGGCTGCGCTCCGCCTCCACCGATGCAAATGTCGGTGGCGCAACGCGCCACGCACGCGCCGAGTCCTTCACAGTCGTGCGGGCCGACGACACCACGCGAATATCGACGCTCGCGCCCGACAGCATCCCAACCGCCTCCGGCGCATCCACGAAGTGATCGTACACCTTGCCCGGGGGTTTCGCGCCAATGCCAGGGACGACCGTCGCCGGATCGGCCTGCAATCCTTCGGTAAGCGTGCCAAGCAGCGGCGGCGACTGCCGTTCGCCGCGCAGCGACGCCAGCGCAGTTGGAGTTGCCGTCGCGCTGAGGAAGGCGCGCGCCCGAGCGAACGCGGCCGGGACGGAGACCGGCTCGGTGATGAGTGCCTCCACCGCCGCCGCCTGGGTCTTGATCTTCGTGACGTCGATCGTGCGGCGGGTGAACGGCAGCGGCTTGCGCTTCCCGATCTCAACCTGGTAGTACGGAATTTCCGGGCCAGCGGGTGACTCGGCGGCGCGCGACTCGAGATTGAGCTCGTTGAGCGCCTCGATCATCTTCGCCTTGGGAACCTTGCGGTTGTTCGAATCCTGCGGAAGTCCCCAGATGCCGGCCGGGAAGCTGCCAAACCGACGCGGCGTGGCGACAAACGGGAACGTCTGCGCCACCCCCGCGTGCTCCCACCTGAGCATGATCGTCGGCTCGATATCGCTCACCTCCATCGGCGCCACGCCCAGTGAGTCGCTCGACGGGTGCGAGGTCGTCGCATCCGCCGTTGCCAGGGTGCGCGTGACCCTGGTGGCTGGAACGGTGCTGGTGAAGGTCAGGCCGAACTCGACCACAACCACGAACGGCCTGGCGGCGGATCCATCGGGGGTGGAGTCCTCGCCCTTCGCCGGCAGCGCGCCGAACGACGTGACTAGCGCGTGGGCGAGCGCGCCGCCGCCATTGGTCGCTTCGAGATATTTCTCGATGAAGGCCGCCGGGCCGAGCGCTTGCTTGTTTGATTGATCCGAGCCGCCGAATTCGACGGTCAGCTCGATCGGGCCGACCTCGAAGGTGGCGCTGCCGTGGAAGTCGGGTCCCGTGACGTCGATGCGCGCCCCCAGGCTGATCGAGATGGTGATCTCACCGAAGATCCACGTGTCGATCGTGACACCCGCGGCGATACGCGCATACGCATTGACCTGGTAGCGGAACGGATCGAAGTAGATGATACCGTGGGCGCCGAACTTGACCTCGGCCCAGGCTGGGCCGAAGTGCGCCGAGGCCTCGAAGTCGCCGCCGGCCATCAGCGCCTCAGATGTCAGCGCGAAGTAGCTCCCGGCTTTGATCACGATCGCGTCGCCGATGCCCCAGCGCAACCCAAGGCGCGGGACCTGCGGATAACCCTCGCGGTGGAAATCCGGATGGTAGCCGCCTAAGGTCAGGACAAACTCGCCGCGGTGCTCGCCCTTGAACCAGATTACGTAGGCGAAGCCCCCGGTCAGCTTGATATCGGGATACAGCAGCCACGAGTTGTCGGTCAGCTGGCCCTGGATCCACAGCAGGCCCTCGGAGCTGGAGAAACGGACGAGCAGGGCGATCTCGATCGAGACCAGCGCGACCTGCGGGCGCGGGAGCGCCATCCGGGCCAGGCCGAGCAGGTTGATGTCGAGGCCATCGCCGATCTGCACGGCGATGACGGCGATGCCGTCCACCAGCGCGAAGCTGTTGAACGAGAGCCCGGCGGCGAACCAGAACGTTCCTTTCGACATCGGGAAGAACTGGCCGAGCGCCCGTAGCTGATCCATTGGATTCTGCGGCTTGGCGGCGATGTCGAGCGCCTGGATCAGCGGGTAGTCGCCGAAGCGCGAGAGGTCGCCGGGGACGACCAGCAGGCGATTGATCCCGAAGCCGCCGCCAATGCCGGTCAGGAAGAAGGCCGGCGGGCCGCCGATCGGCCCATTGACGGCGCCGACGGCGAAGAAGGCGGTGAACTTCTGGCCGTTCTGCTCGCCCTCGCCGTATCCGCCAAAAATGGTGATGCCGTAGACGCCGAAGCGCCCCAGCAACATCCCGAGATACTCGATCCCCTTGTCGGTCGTCTGCTTGAGCAGCCCGCCGGCGATCGTGACGCCGGCCATGTCGGCCGAGACGGCCAGCCCGGCCAGGTCGGCGGCCCAGTGGTTCGGGTTGAAGAAGTCGCCGTTGGCGACGATGTAGGTGATCTGCAGATCGTCGACCGCGCAGGTCAGCCCGAACATGGAGACGGAGCCGTCCATCAGCAGCGAGATGCGCTCCACGCGCCCGTGCGGCATGGTGGCGCCGAAGCCAATCTGCTCGAGGTAGAGCGGGCCGAATCCCTTCTGGATGGCGATCCACCACGGCCCATCGCCATCGCCCGCGCGCAGCGTGACCGACACCGGATTGCTGCCGTGCTTCTGGATCGCGAGCGCCGGCGAGAAGGCCGGCTTGGGCGAGGTCGGGCCGGTGTCGCGCATGATCCCCTGCGCGATGCCATTGTCGCCCTTCGCCCCGCCGGCCGAGACGGCCAGGTTGGAGAATTGCAGCTGCACGCCGCCCCCGACCGCCCCAGTCTGGTTGAACTCGGCGAAGGTGTGCAGCGCGATTGATTCGAGCGTGATCCCGAAGTCGAGCAGCGGCCCCGAGCTCTTGCCGATCCGCAGCCCGACGCCGTTCACCGTCAGGCTCGGCGTGAACGTGAGTGGCAGCGTATCGGGCAGGAAGCCGACGAACAGGCCACCGTCGCCCGTGGGATTGCCGTCGATCCACGCGTCGTCGTTCTCCAGCCAGAGCATGACGTCGCCGCTCAGCAGCTCGAAGCGGTTGGCGAGCCCGGCTTGCATGCCGATGATCCCGCCCTCTTTCTTAAACGTTATCGTCAGTCCTTCGACGGTGATCGAAATCCCCGCGTCGGCGATGTTGCCGAACAGCTTGTGGATGCGCCCAAGGAGCGTCGCCGGGTCGAACAGGCCGCCGATCAACTCGGCTGGCTCGTTCACGTCCTCGAGCACGACGCCGCGCAGCATGTTGCGCACTGTCGTTCCGTCGGGGTCGCTCGCGCTCGGTGCGACGACGTGCAGAGCCAGGAGGTCCTTCACTGGCTGCTGCGCCATCGCCACGGCGGCCACCAGGTCGGCCACGACTTCCACGATGCGCAGGGCGACCTCCAACGGGTCGCTGGTGTCGACCGCGGTCGCGATTACACCATCGCTGGCGACCAGCGCGAATTCCTGCGTGTCTAGGAGCCACCGTGCGGCGAAGCGGTGCGTGTCGTTGATCGCCATGCCGACGGCGACGCGACGCCCGCCAGTAGGGCTGAGCCCCGCCCCGACGGTGACGAAGGGACGGAGCGCCACGCCCCCCGCGTCGATCGCGGCGGGCCCCAGCGTAACGGCCAGCTCAGCGATCCCCGCCGCACTGAGCGCGATCGTAAACGAAATCTGATCGACACCGGGTACGGCGACACCATCGCCCGTCAATGCGACCGCACCAGTGGCCGGGTTCCACGCCAGCGCGAAGTCGCCGCTCGTGACGCTGAGCACGCTTGCCGTCGCGGCGACGTTGACTGCCGCGGGCACGAAGGCATCGAGCAGCGGGGCGATTGTCGTGAGTCCGGTCGAGACGATCGAAGGAACTGCCGCCGTCAGGGCCCCCGCCGGATTCAGTGCCCACGTATGCAGTCTGTCGCCGTCAAATCGTTTCGGATTCCCCGTGCGCAGCGCGAGCGCGTCGCCGACCGTCCCCACGAGGTTGCCGGTGGTCCCGCCGATCCCCGCGAGCTGGTCGAGCAGGAAGGGCAGCGCCGCCTCGGCGGCAGCCGCCAACGCGCCCAGCCCGGCGAAGGGCACAAGCGGGATGTCGCTGCCGCTGGTTGGGCGCAGGAACAGCTGGACACCGCCTCCGCTCAGCTGCGCGTGTGCGGCTCGGCGCCCGGCGGGCGCGCCGGTCAGGCCGACGTGCAAGTCGAGCCCGAGCGCAGGTGGGCCTGACGGGGCCACCAAGAGGGTCGCACCGAGCCCCGCGGCGAGCCGCCCGGCGATCCCGTTTGGCGCGGCCCATACTGTCGGATCGACGTCGAGGCTGAGGCGGGCGCCGGGTCCATCGGCGGTCACGGAGAGCGCGACGCCATTGGCAAAGGCAATCGGCGACCCCGCCGCGCCCGCCACGCCGAGCAATGGCCGCAATGCGTCGAAGAGTCCCTGGATCTTGGCGGGGCTCGCCGCCAACGAGTCGGCGCTGCGGAGCCATCCTGCCGGATCGGCGAGCAGGCCCGCCAGGGGACGGATCGAGCGATCGGCGTCGGTCGCCACACCGCTAAGCAGGCCGAACGCGTCGAGCACCGCGTCGAGCACCGGGCGCGCCGTTTCGTCGGCGCGACGCATCAACTCGATCGCGGCATGCCCGCCCAGGCTCGGCGCCGCCTTCGCCAGCATGCGCGCCAGCGGCGCGGCCTCGGGGCTTGGCCAGAGCGTGGCGCTGTCGGTGGCGCCCCCCGGCTGATGCCATTGCAGCGACACATGCAGCGGATGTAGGTCGATGATCGCGTTGAGCCCGCCAGCAGGCTGCGATGGCGTATCGGCGCCGAAGCGCACTTGCCCCGACACCCCGATGGGCGACGCGGTGACATCGGCGTGCCAGCCGAAGCGCCCGCTCGCGTCGCTCCCGCCGCTCACACGGACGGAACGCGCCCCCAGATCGAGCGTCGCCCCGAGCGGGCCGAGCAGCGCCGCAAGGGTGCTCGACAGGTCGCTCTGGGCAGCCGTAAGGCGCTGTCGGAGCAGGCCGCCCGGGTCGTGTATGAGCTGGTCGACCGCGTCGCCTATCACGCCGCCGCCTGTCCCGACGATCCCGAGCGCGGTCAGGAGCTGCGTGAGGGCGACCGACGCCGTCCCTGCGACGTCGGTGGTGATGCGCTGAACCGCGGCGGCCAGGAGCACGCGCGCCTCCGGGAGCACCGGCATATTCTCCGGAGCGTTCCCAAGCATGAGGCGTTCCCACGACTGCCCGAAGACGCGCGCGTCGTGGAGCGTGACTGTCGCCTGGCCATGCGAGCTCCCGTCGAGTGGCACGGAGATGTCGGCCGTCAGCATGCGCAGCTCGAGGTCGGGCGTGGAGCTGAGCCAGCCGAGGCGATCGGCGACGCGTAGGCGTGCCCGCAGGTGGCGGGAGGTATCCATGCCCGTTGCTTCATCAGAGCCGAACAGGGTCAAGAGCGCGTCGCCGCTCACCGAGAGCGTGCCGCTGGTGGTGGCCGGGAGCACCAGGCGCACACCGGCGTGCACACCTGTCGCATCGGGCAGTGGGGTCGCCGCACGAATGCGCGCGCGTTCGGCCAGTCCGGCGGCGACGATCGCGGTGAGCGCCCGGCTCACTTGGCTCTCCGAAACGACCCCGAACACCGAAGTGACCGCTAGCCCGGCGCGCGGCACTGGCGGTGCTACGGCGGGAGGGCGCAGGTCGGCCGAGGGGTCGGCGCGCTCGACCAGCTCCATCATCGCCGTGACGAGCGCGCGGCCGAGCGCGAGGTCGGCATCCTCCCTTTCTGCGCCGGGATCCGATGGATCGGCTGCGAGCGCGGGCGGAAGTAGGCGGTAGAGCAGGCGCAGCGCGTCGGCGGTCGGCTGCGTGCTGATCGCCGTCAGCGAAATCGGGCTGAGCGGGGTACCGAGCGTGACGAGATCGGTGACGGCGCCCTGTGCCTGCGCGGCCAGGCGCGCCGCGTGCCCGGCGCCCGCCACTGCAACCACGGCGATGTCGTTGCTCACCGTGGCGAGGGCATCGAGAACGCGCGCCAGGCGCGCCGCCTGTTCGGGCGTACCGTCGGTAGTGCTCGCGGCAAGGCGGCAGTCGGCGCGACTGCCCAGCGCGACGAACCAGTCGCCAGCCGCTGCCGCTGGTGGAGCGAACATCGAGGCATCGAGCCCCGGCGCGGTGAGAGCGACCTTGCGGCCGGCCGGCGCCTGCGGCCACGCGTTCGCCCCGAGCCCGACGTAGACCGTGGTGGTCGGAATCCGGCCGGTCAGATCCTCGAGATTGAGCGCGCCGAACAACTGCCCGGCCGCGAAACCGGATTGGTCGATCGCGACACCCGCGGGCGCTGCTGGCGGGGGGACAATCCGGCCGTCGCCGCCGATCCACCGCTGCGCAATGGCGGCGATCCCTCCGGCCACGTCGCGCCCATCGGTCAGCGCACGCACGTCGCTCGCAACACTTGCTTCGGCGGCGAGACAGGCGGCCAGCGCCTCCGGCGGCAGCCCGGGGTCGCCAGGGCGCCAGCGCTGCAGCGCCTCCGGCGCGGCCACGACGCGCTTCTCCAACCCAGCCGGCGGAAACCAGACCGCAATATTGGGAAGGGCGTCGGCAATGGCGAAGCGATATGGATCGTCGGGATGTCCCGTCCCTTCGATGAATCCGCGGTTCGGCCCCGAGCCCGCGAAGAGATCGGCGAGGACGGCAAGCGCCTGTGGCCCAATATCGCTCATCAGCAGGCGCGGCAGCCAGTCGCCGAACGCGGCCTCTGGATTGGCGACCATGTCCGCCAGGCGGAGTCTGACTCGTGTGGTGGATGTGCTGCCAGCGGTGGGTACCTCGGTCGTCCATCCGAGTGCGTCCACGATGTCGCCGAGGAAACCACCAATCAGCGCGCCGAGGTATCCGACAAGCGTTTGAACTCCATCCCATGCGTCGGCGGGCAGGGTGACGGTGCCATCCGCGGCAATGCTCGGAAGCGTGATCGGGAGTGCGACGGTTCCGATGTTCAGGGCCAGGTCGGGGGCCTGGATGCTCGTGGCGAGCCCGCTGGCCGGGGTCCAGCCGAGGCGCAGCCCGACGCCACTGGCCGTGAGCGCCGCCCCGTCACCAAGCGCCATAGTCACGCGCGGCGGCCTGATGCCACGCTCGCGCGCCGAGAGCACGCCCTCAACGCCTGGGAGTAGGCTCGCGGATCGCGCCGACAGGTCGAGCTCGGCCAACGTGGCCGCGAGGCGCGTCTCCACCACGGTACAACGCTGGCCAAGCGTGTCGACGCTTGTCGCGGCGACGATGTTCACAGCGAGAACGCTACCGTTCGCCACCACTTCCAGTTGCAACGGGCCGATCAGCGGGACGCACCATGGGTCGAGCGCCGTCCCCGTTCCCCGAATCGCCGAAGTCGCCTCACTCGCGTCGGCCAGGGCGTCGCGTAGAGCGGCGAGGACACTGGTCGCGGCCCCGGCGGGCGCGACGATCAGGTCGCGCCAGTAGCCGCTCATCGCGCCGACTGGATCGGCCATGAGCGCCGGCAGGGTAACAGCCGTCACCCCGGCTGGCGCGTCGAGGCCGAGCAGCAGCCGGACGACGCCGAGGGCGCTGCCGCAATTCGCGAGCAGCTGCGCGGCCACGTCGCTCACCGTGTTCCCAACTGCATCCATCACCGCGTCGGGCGACGTGAGATCGAGGGTGGTGTAGTCGTGCGTGCCGAGCACCACGCCATCGGCGGCCAGCACAAAGGTCAGGCGGCGCTGCGTGTCGAGCGCAAAGCCCACTCGCAAGGTATCGGCGCGCGCGACGGTCGGGTTAGTGACGTCGAGGATGCGATTCCCAACGCCCGGGCGCCCGGCGGCGGCCCAGACGCCGAACTGCGGGAGTGCAACCGCGGCACCCGTGACCAGGTCGATCTGGAACAGGTCCGCGCGCCCCTCGACACGGGTGCCGGCGTTGCCAAGCTCGACGCCGAGCATTGGCGTCAGCCGCGCGTTGCCGGTCGGGCCGGTGTCGACGCGCAATCCGATCGTTAGGTCGGCGCTCCCGCCCAGATCGAATGCGACGCTATCGCCGACGCGAGTCCCGCCGAGCAGGCCGGCGAGATAGCCGATCCAGGCGTCGCGGCTGGCGGTTGTGGTGATGACGCCGTGCAGCCAGGCGGCGATGGCGTGTACCCCCTGCGTCGGGAGTTGCGCGATCGGGAAGTCGGGGATGGCGTCGCCGTTTTTCAGCCCAAGCAGGCCAGCGATCGCCGCAATTGCCGAGCCAGGCGCCGCAGAGTCGGCCTGGGCCCTCACAAGCGCGAGGACCAGATCGAGAACCGCGTCGTCGAGCTCGCTAAGCCCATCGGCGGCGATGCGAATGTCGCGCGGTTGTGTAGCGCCGGGGAGCTGGAAACCCGTCAGGCTCAACCCGAAGACCGGATCGCGCGAATCGCTCGGCGCGGTTGGGATGTCGATGTCGAGACCGATCGCCCCCAGGCGCGCCACGCCGGGGACCGCCGCCGTCTCGTCGATCGTGATCGCCGTGGCGATGCGAATGCGCCCGCCGGGTGAGCCCAGAAGCAGGGGCGTTGAGACGGGAGGGCCGCCCTCCTTTTGCGCGCGGAAGAGCGGGATGGCAAGCGAGTTGATTGACTTTGGAGTGGCCGTGCGCACGGAGATGCCAACGCCGATGTGGATGCCATCTGGCTGCGCCTCGTCGACCGTGACGGCAATCGTCAAATCCGGGTCGTCGAGATGTACGATCGGCAGCCAAATCACGCCCGTCGGATCGGTCGTGCGGTCGGCCCCGCCCATCGCCTCGTCGACGAAGGCGACCAACGCGTCGCGCTGGTCGTCGTTCGCGAGCACCATCTTGAGCGAGGCTTCGGGGTCGCCGAACCAGTTGGGATTTGGCTCCCCCGACGAGGTGAAGATCCCGAGCGCGACGGCCAGGTTGCCCAGTACGCCCAGGTCGTTGGCGGCGATGGTCATCGCGCACCTCGCGTCTTTGTGGTCGTGCGTAGCCCGCTCGACCCGGCGAATCGATGCCGGGCCATCGGCACGATCTGGATGCCCTTGTCCGATGCGGTCAGTTCGACCGGAACGAGGACGTTTCCGCGCGCATCCTTTCCGGTCGCGCCCGCGATGCCGCTGATCATCCCCAGGACACACTGCCAGGCAAAAGCGACGAGCGCCTCTCCCCAGGCTTCGACGATCAGTGGGGGGCCATTGGGGCGCCGATAGGTGGAGGCGTAGAGGCCCGCGGGCTCATCAGGGCTGCCAACCGCGAAGACGACCTCGATCGTCGCATTGCCTGTCTGGTCACAGCGCACCGGAATGAGGATGTAGATGAGGCCGCCCGAGAGCTTCACATCGAGCTCGACCAGGTTGACGGCAAGTTCGCTGTCCCCATGTACCCAGACGACTTCGGTACGCTTGGTCGGGCGAAAGAGACCCACCGCTCGCTTCGCCGCGACACGCAGGAACTCGGACACCCGCCCATTCTCGACGAAGACCGGGTGCGCGAGCTCACCTTCTGCGAGCTGTTCTCGTGAGGCAGGAAGTCTGCTGGTGCGGCGCTCTTCCTTGATGAAGCGCGCGAACTCAGGTGCTACTGCGTCGGCCATGGCGTGAAATCCCTCCAACGATCCTGGATCGGCCTCGCCGTCGCGTAGTTAGGGCGTTGAAGCCATCCCTAACATCATGACGTCGCGCTCGCTGTCAAGGACAGCATAGTCAGAGCACCAGCGGAATCATCAATGGGATCGTGTAGCGACTGGTGCCGGGAGCCGCCTAGAGGGATGTACCGCCGCGCTACGATCCGTGGCAAACCGTGTAGATTGCTAAGTTTGGTGACGGCGCTATGGCACATTGGAGCGCATTGTGATGGCTCTCCAGGTTCCACTGAATGTCCATGACCAGATTCTATTGGGAGCAGTGGAACGCTGTTCGCGCCTACGGCGTCTAGTGGAGCCGGCATCGGTTGCGCACGCGTGGCATTCAACGCCGTTCGGTCGTTGAGCAGTGTGTTGGGTTGTTGGAGGAGCCCCGAGCCGTTGCTTCCTGCTACGAGAAACTGACACTCGATAATCAGGGCTTGCTCAAGCTCGACTTCATCCGATGCTACCTCCGGAGCTTGACTCGTGTACTGGGAGCAACGGTATCATCAACAGGATAAACAGACACAACATACTCAAGCATCTCGTCTGTCACGGGAGCTCAAGTGCGGATATTGTCATATAATCCCCGAAATTTGCTCAAGTATAGCATGTGTGTCAATATACTCTGTCTTGGCGGGTGCCCGTCAGACTCTTGCGTTGGCTCTTGCATATTTGCTGGATCGGACATAGCATTTGCTGAAAATCATATCGTGAGGAGGAGCGATGGACAGCGAGTCTTCCGACCTAACCCCAGATGCAGGCAGCTATGATATCTTTACGGGCATGCGTGATTGGCGCTTACAGCACCCCAATGCAACCTTAACCGAAATTGAGCGAGCGCTGGATGAATGCTGGCATCGCCTGCGCGCCCGCATGCTCGAAGACCTGGCGCTTCAACATGAGACCAGCGCCTGGCAGGCCAGCGCGTTTGACCACCCGACTTGTCCTCACTGTGGCCGTCCACTCATCCGTCGCGGGCGGCAGCCGCGCCAACTCAAACCCACGGCGGCTACACCCTCATGTCAACGCCGACGTCCTTTTGGCTCATCCGACCTTTTGGTGATCCCTGTAGCCGGCTCACACTTCGCCCATCGAGTAGACGCACTCGCAAGAGATCCAACTTCGCACGTCCATAGGATTGCCGCTTTAAGAGCTTCAGCCGGTTGATGTGCCCTTCCACCGGGCCTTGCGACCACTCAAGCGTCAGTGCCGCCCGCACCGCCGCCTGGTCTTGACGCAGGCTCTTGGCGAAATTGCCGAAGGGCACCAATCGGCTGGCAGCCGCCCGGTCGAGCCAAGCATCGAGACGGTCTGGTTGGCGATTGCGCAGCATTGCCGTGAAGTCTTGTGCCAAGCTTGTCGCCATGGCGACGTCCGGATGGGCCTCTCGCGCATGAGCCACATCCGCCGCTTCCTCAGCGCTCAGGATATCCGTGTGCCCGATAATGAGCCACGTCAGCGTTTGCAACGTCGGTGGCTTCCGGGGCGGAACCACCCTGCTGTTCGCCCCACCGCTCCGACTACACGGCGGCAGGCCCTGTCTCTTCCGCAGGCACGTCAGATAGTCACGCAGGATGGAGCGCTGGCCGGGGTAGCCTTGTGTTTGGATCTCGCGCCATGTGGCGGGGAATATTGGCAAGGTCATTTGCAAGCCAGTGGGTGTGTCTTCACTCTGCCTCAACTGAAGATTTCGCCCACGCGAATCAGTGAGGCATTGAGGCTTCCCTGGTACACCAGATGAATTTTCTGCACACGGTTTTCGTATTCAAGCACACAACCCGCATCTGCTCCTGGTCAAGATACCCCATCTCAACGATCAAAAGCGCCGCAATATCACAGGGAGTTTTGACTTGCTCCCGCTTGGTCGGACGTAATAGTAGGGCCAGTGTATCAAGAAGCACCTGGACATCTTTTGGTACCTCGCCGCTGTCAAGAAGAGCGTGCTGGAGGTCCGCGCCGACGGCGAGGCGGCGAAGATCAGGCAGACTGAGATAGGGCGCTAACGCCTCGCGTAGCTCGTGTCCCTCCTCTTGAGCCTGCCGCTTCCCGTGCCGCTCGCGCTTTGTGGGTAGTGGTGCGGAAGGTGCGGTATCGATATGCTCATTGCCGTCACTTTGGCTTTGTCAGCGCGCCGAAGCAAGTGGTCGAACAGATGCGCCGCTTCATCGACTTGGGCGTCGATTATTTCATGCTCGATTGCGGAGGGTTTCCCAGATTGACCACGCTGGAAATGCTCATTGATGAGGTGCTGCCAGTATTGAACGAGTAACAGACGACCGTTCCGTTTGGATGTGGTGTGGCCGAACACGCGCATGTTGTCCGACCGCCTTGGGCGCCCGAGATGGGTGCGATTTTGGTGCCTGGCTTCGTGCAGAGTTCGGTACATTGACACTCGTTTCCAATCGACGAATGCGCTGCTTAGTGTCCATAGCGCACATTATTGAAAGTGATACAGATCAGACAACGCTCCCAAGTTGTCTCAATGAGGGGCGCAACCGATCTGTGACGGGCGAGGGGAAACCACCTCGTGAGGCTGCTGTGGCAGTCTGGGCCATGATTGCCCGCTCGCTCAGGCCAGCGATGGCTGGCAGAAACTGCTGGCCTTAGCTAGACGGGGGAAGCCCGTATAAGGCCTTCTCTTGCGATAAAAACCGATTTATGGTACACTTGTTCTACACCACAATTGAGCCCACTGACGAAATACAGCAAGCAACTGGTTGTTACGATCGCATAGAAGGCTGGCTCCTATGGCAACAGCGTCGCTGTCCACGAAAAAGATGCCACTTCCCGTAGAGCTTTTTTATGGCGCAATGGAACGACAGCTTCCCCTCGTTGATTACGCGAGGAATATTGATCTCCATCCTGATATTCTTCATCAGGTGCTGACAGGGCGCCTCCAGGGCGCTGATTCTCATCCGCTGAACGCGCTCGCCAAAGCAATCAATCGTGACCCCGAACAAGTGGATTTGACGACACTTCCATGTGACGAGTCGTTTGGCATGTGGCTGAAACGCAATATGGAGGGAATTACCCAGCATGCGCTGCGAGCGCGCGCCCAACTCGACAGCCAGACATTGAAACGCTTCCTCAACGGAGACCTGCTGCCTGACAGCGATCAGGCCGAACGTATTTCGCGTGCGCTCTATATTGATCGCATGGAGATTGCCCGAGTTGTCACCGCGAACATGGCCGCAGCATCGCCCTCGATAGCGAGCCAAGAATCACCTGAACCAAGTGCGATGGGTCGTCAATCGAACGTGTCTACCGCATTAGGTACTTCAACTACAGCTCGCCAATCGGTTACCGGCACGCGGCGGAGGCGCGCATCGTCGCGACATGCGAGCGCCGAGCCGGCATCTTTGCTATCGGCGGTCGCTCCAACAACGATCGCCGAAACGGCATCGGCGACGGTAGGACCAGATGCGGTCGCAACAGGAGATTCTCCACTAGCAGGAAAACGACCCAAGCGCGCATCCAAACCCGGAGCTCAGCTACCAACTCCCATTGTTGCAGCAATGGCTACGCACCGTCAGCACGATGAATGGTCATCCGTTCCGGCTGTCGAGGTGCAGGAAGCGGATCGAGACGGTGGCTCAGTCCCTGCTGCGGCGGCGCCGCTCGTAGATCAGGGGCTACAGCCTACAACTCAAAGCACGCGCCTCGGGAAATCTCGCTCGCGCCGCCAGCCCAATCAAGCGATCACATCCGATCCGAGTGCCGTGGTTGATGCGAGCACCAGCACTCAGAATGGGCGACAACCTACCATGGTAGAGTATCCAGCTAGCCAACCTGTTGTCCCTGCTGCCGGAGATCGAGCAGCGGTCCTTACTCCTCCAGTGCCAGCAAAGACAGTCACTGAAAAAGAAGCCGGAACGCGACGACCGAAGCGATCGACTACACGCGGTCTTGCCAACGTCGCAGCAGCTGAACAAACGCCTGCCCTTACTGAAGCGAAAAAGGCGGCGGATGACAGGCCCGTGGGAGGGATTGCGGCTGAGGATAGCAGCTCTAAACGAGCAAGCTCACGCCGGAGGCCGAGAACCATTGGAGCAACGGCAACTGACATATCCACCAGCGGTGACGTGCCATCTTCTTTCGCCGCTGAGATAGCGCCGTCAAAGCCTGATGAGCGGAGTGCTGATATCAGCACGGATCGAACGGTGCCGTTTGTTACAGCCGAACTCGCTGCCGATACGACGACCTTGCAGTTGAGCTCGGATGAAGTGCGCCTCATTCGCCACTGGCGTCAGCTTCATCCGCACGGCCGCCGCGCGACGCTGCAGTATATTGGTTCACTGCTCGTGGATGACTAGCACGGTGTGCATGGTCAAGTCCGTCGCGAGCCGACCTGCATGCCAGCGCCGTGCTGTGTGGCCGATCACCGATCGCTCGTCGCCCATGACGACACTGATTCGCATGGCCGCCTGCCCCTGCCAGATCGTCCCGCCACACCAGCAGGTACCGTCCGCCTGGAGAGCGGCGATCACGCGGTTGGTCGTCTCGGCGTCGCTGAACGACACCAGCACCTGGTTGAGACCACATCATTCAGCACCTGTTCGCCCGCTGCAGCAAGCCCCTCGCCGAAGCGCCGGGCATGGTAGCAGGTGCGCTCGATTAGGTCGCCAATCCAGCGCGACCGAGCGATCGGAGCGCCGCCATCAGCTAGGTGGCGCGCTGGGCAGCAAACGCCGCCTACTACGGCGAGATCATGCAGTTGGTGTCGCCGAACCGCTCGCACGAGTGCAGCATCCGGCCGGCGATATCGCGTAGCTCGATTCGCTGTACCGCCGCTTCCGCTGAGCCAACCGGCAGCACGAGCTGGAACATTTGCTGGTCGATCGGTGTGCGAAACTGCCGCCCGTCGTCGAGTTGGACTAACGCTTCGACTGCCGTGGGGTCGCGCGACCAGCCGAAGATCGCAAGGTGCGACGGCGAGGCTGATGGCACACGCGCCGTGACCACGCGCAGCTCAATATCCACCGGCTGGCGATCGCTGCGAATCGGACCGGCCGAGAAGCTGGACATCCGCGTGCCCCATCCGCCGCGCTCGTAGGCTACGTAGGCGCTGCCGCTGACCTGGTAGCCTTGCTCGTGCGGGTAGATGAAGAAGAAGATCTGCCCCTCGCCCACGACGGGCCCGGCTACCAGCCGCACCGGGCCGGCCGCGTCGTGGATGCCGCGCAGCACAGCGGCCTCCGGCGTGCGATTGAGCACATTGGTGAAGATCGCGCCATACGCGCCTATCAGCGCTAATAAGCACAGCCCGACCATTACGCCGATCCGTCGGCTGGCACGCTTCTGTGCCACATCTTGGGCAACCTCCCGAGCCGCCTCCCGAGCCACCGCCGCTCGCTCGCCCGCTGTTGCGCCGACGAGCATGAGGAACGCACCGATCAAGTAAAAAATCCCGACGCTCCAGAGCGCCAGAATCCCCCCGACCATCGCGACGACCGCGCAACTCCACACGATCAACCGGCTGGCCCGGTGGCCCATAGAGTGCAGCAATGTGCCGCCGACGCCGAGCGTGCCTGCGGCCAGCAGCGTGAAGACCAACGCCGGCGGGCGGTTGCCCTGGTAGGTCAGCTCGTACCACACCAGCAGCAACGAGGTGATCGCAACGATCAACCCACCGGACACGCCGGCCACGAACGCGCGGCGCCGATACGCGCGGTATGGCCGGCCGTGGACCTCGCCGAGCGCGGCCGCCACGTCGCGGCTCGCGCCAAGCTTCGCGATCACATCCTCCTGGAGCGTTGGGTCGGTGGGGCTCAGACTCTGTTCGGTGGCCGCGTCCTCAAGGTGCGCGATCAACTCGCGCCGGATCTCGGTGCGCCGCTCCGGCGGTAGGTCGGCTAGCAGCGCCTCGATCCGGCGTAAATATGCCTCAAACGGCTGATCCTCACGATCAGGCATGATGATCTCTGATGCTCCTCCGCTGATGCGTATGGGAACCACGCCAGAGGGCACGGGAAGCTCCAGGCGGATTGAGCTGAGTCCCCCCTTGACCACCAGGGAGGCCAGATCGAGACCGCCCAGTTCGGCG
>WNFU01000348.1_pt1 | contig 71125 bp, 55 predicted proteins | sample 5400121 | NCBI WGS metagenome assembly WNFU01 (sample SAMN13153360, study PRJNA577476) | soil metagenome | isolation source: 100 cm soil or saprolite under grassland replicate 1 | place: USA:California | collected 2016-06-15
AACTGAAGAAACATGGCTATCCGCCTAAGAGCATCTTCCGCCGTGGACTCAATATCTTGTGCCGTTTAGTGACCAACTTCGAGCGCTTCGATGTTGCTGTCTGGCATAAGGTTATTAAACTTTTGTCCTGTAGTTAGGTTTCGCGCAGAACGCCATCGCCATTGATAATTCCTCTTCGGTCAACTCTCGACCGGCAAGGCGCGATCTCAATTCCTCTTCGGCTAAATATTCTGCGTACATATCTGATCCTCCAATGCCGCTTTGAAGACTTCTGCTGAGGGTCGAAACGACGATCAAGGCCAGATATTAGAATGTGGTTTTAATCTGGTCAATGGCTGTGGCACGCCTCTGGCCGGTTGTGGCAGATCGCTTAGTCACCTACGCGAGTCCTACAGTCACCGTAGAACCCGCACAGGGGACCCAGTTGCCCATCCGCGCTCCGGTTTACCAGCAGCTTTCAGCATTTGGCGCTGTGCGCTGGCTCTGGCGGGATGGCGTTGTTGGTGGTAATCTCTCGCTCCGGGATTGTCGCCATCAAGCCCTTCAAGTTTCACGTCTCGGCTATAAAGCAGTACCACGCTGACCGATTCTATCCTGCAAGAGGTGAGCCTATGACGGCTGAACGAACCACGACGACAACAACGACAACGGCGGAGGAAGAAGATTTAGGGGCGCCATGAAAATTCCGAGAACAATTCAGGCGATTAAGGACGAGTTCACGGGGCGGGAGTGGGCGATTACGCGACAAGGCTTGATTGTGAAAGCGAGGAAGTTCGCCTCCGGCAAGAGTGATGAAGACCTGATCGGGAACAGTGGGATCACGGCGGAGAACACGGCGAACCCTGTTCACGCGAAGATCATTCGCATCAACGCGATCCTGCGCGAAGAGGTCGGAAGATGACGAAGGTCGCTCCTGAGCCGGGTTTGATCGAGCGGTACCGGGGGCACCGCAGATCGTGCTGCGCGAGCGCGGTCAATTGAAAGCGGAGTAACATATTTGAAAGTCAACAACGGTATGGAGGTAAGCAGATGGGCTTCATGACGAAACAATGGCTGGAAGGCGAAAGAGAACGATATAGACGTTATAGACCAGTGAAGGTCAAAATTTCTGGTGAAAGTGTTCCATTCATTAACGATTCTGAGACAGGGAGACTCAATGGTTTCGTTAATGTCGCTTTCGAAATCCGGTTGGAGCGTTCGAATCGGGATTACCAGGAAATGTTCCTGACCCAAGACGAGGTAGATGAATTGTTGCCTGCAATAATAGAAGCGGGAGAGCAATCAGCCCGTCTCAAAATTGCGCTCTCTATACTGGCTGGTCTCACTGATGAGGAGTTGTCCCAGTTTATGAAAAGACTGCCGTCTGAGCGCAGCCAGTTGAAGATAGAGGACTGAGGTTGGGCTTAAACGGAGGAACGGTATGAACAAGCAGAGAAGTAATAATCCACGGAAAGTGCGGAGGATCCGTGGTGAGTATAAACAACCCGGCAGAGAAGAGGTAAATAGTTGATGTAATGTCGGTTAGCGGTTCGGTAGGGGATTCCCTCTCGCCGACCCGGAATCGGACGGGCGCGCGCAGGTCATCAAAAACCACCGCCTGGTCAAAGTCCCGGACGCGGGCCATTGGGCGCATCACGACGCGCTTGACGCCTTTCTTGAAGAGACGAAGAAGTTCTTAGCCGAACCCTGACTCATACCCGAAACCGCCCAATCGGCTCGAAATTTTCCTTGCCGATCCGTAAGATCGAGGATCGAAGACGGCAGAAGATTTACACAAAGCGAAAGAATTGATCCCTGTCACCTTCTCCACCTAAATTTTGACGAGACAAGCTCGTCAAAATTATAGGTGGAGCTTGGATCGCAAAGATTCAGGCTCCCGCGGTGACCAGACCCAGCCAGGATTGAAAGCGATTTCAATTATCGGGCTACGTTATTTGAGTCATGACACCAACGAATGCGCTAGCCAGTTCGTTGCAACTGTCGTCCAGCATTAAACAGGTCTTGGGAGATTGAAAGTCAGTGTGTTGGATGTAAAAAGCTCAGATAACATCGTCGAGGCTAACCTAGCAATAGCAATATTGCATTGAGTCGAAAGGCTCATCAAGAAAGAACATGAAAGTAGCAGTTTTAGACACCACTAGAAAACCTTTGGCGCCGACGACGTTGCGCCGCGCCGATCTGCTTTTAAAGCGAGGCAAAGCCGCCGTTTTTCGTCGCCATCCATTGACCATCATTTTGAAGCGTGAGGTTTCCGACGTTCAGACTCCTGACCTTCAACTCAAGATTGATCCTGGATCGAAAACATCCGGCATTGCCATCATCAACCAGCAAACCGGCGAAGTCGTTTTCGCTGCAAACATTCATCATCGCGGCCAGGCAATCAAGAAAAGTCTTGATTCCCGTCGCGCACAACGTCGCCATCGTCGTAGTCGAAAGACTCGTTATCGCCAGCCTCGTTTTTTGAATCGAACGAGACCAGAAGGTTGGCTGCCGCCCTCGCTCGAAAGCCGCATTGAGAACGTCTCGACGTGGACGCGACGTTTAAGTCGCTTCTATCCGATCAAAGGCCTGGCGATGGAACTGGTCAAGTTCGATATGCAGTTGATGGAGAATCCTGAAATCAAAGGCGTCGAATATCAGCAAGGCGCCTTGGCCGGTTTCGAGCAGAGAGAGTATCTGCTTGTGAAGTTCAATCATCAGTGTGTTTACGGGCGCCGGGGCTCACCCTGCGACGAAGTGTTGAATATTGATCATCTTCAGCCTCGCGCGGGGGGCGGGACGGATCGGCTCTCGAATCTGGTCATTGCTTGTCGAAAACACAACGAGGAAAAAGGCAAGATGTCGCTGGAGGCTTATTGCGCAAAGCACGGTCTCGATGCTACGAAAATCAAGGCTCAAGCCAGGCGACCATTGAAAGACGCCGCCGCGGTCAATGCCACCAGGTGGGCATTGTTCAACCGTCTGAAAGGTTTTGCTGTGCCGGTTGAGACTGGATCAGGCGGGTTGACGAAGTTCAATCGCGTCCAAAGAGGCTTGCCTAAAGAGCATTGGATTGACGCCGCCTGCGTGGGCCGGAGCACGCCTGAAAAGCTCAAGCTCGAAGGCGTGCGACCGCTTGAGATTAAAACGACCGGTCAGGGGTCGCGTCAAATGTGTTTGCCCGACAAGAACGGTTTCCCGCGGACATCAGCAAAAGCGAGCCGCGTAGTTAAGGGCTTTCGGACTGGCGACCGGGTCAAGGCGGTTGTGCCTGATGGCAAAAAGAAAGGTGTGTACGTCGGCAAGGTCGCAGTCCGAAGCAGTGGCAGTTTTAACATCACAACTGCACAAGGGACAATTCAAGGCATAAACTACCGTCATTGCCGGTTGCTACAACGAGCAGACGGTTATGCGATAAACGGATAATCGCATGCTCTTGCCAGGGTCAAGCCCTGGCAATCGCATACGATCTCGAATTCCTCTCCATCTAAACCCTCCGGGTCAAGCCCTCCGGGTTATAGATGGAGTATCCATCGAGGGAAGAGGATGAAATTGCTCGTCCTTGGCGCATCCGGCGGGTGTGGCCGCTGGTTGTCGCAACTGGCTGCTGAACGAGGGCATCGGGTGACGGCGCTGGTCCGTCCCACTACTTCATTTGTGGCGCCGGCGGGTGTAACCGTTCGGCGCGGGCAGGTCCTTGATCCGGACACCATTGAGGCCGCCGTAATTGGGGAGGACATCGTGTTCTCGTGCCTGGGGCTGCGTCGCGCGGGGCCGAGCCCCTGGGGGCCCGCCTTCTTTCTCCGCCTGACTTAATGTCGAAGGCGGCTCGCATCCTTATCGCCGCGATGCGCCGGCGGGGGATTCAGCGTTTGGTGGTTGTGAGCGCGGGAGGCGTAGGCGCCAGCGTCGCTCAGTTGAGCCGGCCCGTACGTTGGCTGGTTAGCTCCGGTCAGATCGGCGTAGCTTACCGCGATCTTGAGAATATGGAGCGGGAGCTGGCTCCAAGCGGCCTGGATTGGTTGGCGGTAAGGCCCGTGACACTGATCGATGGTCCACCGACCGGCGCCGCTCATCCGATTACGCATTACGGCCTGTTCTCAAAGGTTCGCCGTTCCGATGTGGCGGGATGGATGCTTTCTAGAGCCGAGAGTCCTGAGCCGTTTGAGCCGCGTACAGTGTTGCTGGGAAAATAGGTCGCTCGCAGCCCATCTTCTTCTCGCCTGATCTGCGCCAGGTAATTTTTGACCGGTTCTTGTCAAGACCAACCAAACTTGTAACACATCATAAGCTCGACTCTGTCCATTCAGAGATCGGCGCGTAACGCCGATCTCTGAATGGACAGAGTCGAGCTAAGATCAGATCTCCGGCGCGACCGGTTCCATTTCATTCTTATGATGTTCCGGATGGACCAGCTCGTGCGCCTGCCCGGATGGGATGAGCAGCGCGATGACGGCGGCGACTGCGACGGCGGCCAGTCCTAGCAGGAAGGCCGCGCGGAGCGATGAGGCCAGCGCCCGCTGCATAAACGCCGCCGCTGCGGGCGAGAGCGCGGCGCGCGTGGTCCGGCGAACCAGCGCGGCGATGTCGCTGTGTCGAGAAGCGATGCCGGCCAGTTCGCCCCCGCCGGCGGCGAGATCGCGCGAGAGTCGCCAGGACATTACCGCGCCCATCCCGCCCACGCCGAGCGCCGCCCCGATGCTGCGCGCGAATTGGACGGTCGAGGTAACGACGCCCAATCGGGCGCGCGGCGCGGAATGTTGCGCGCCGATCATCAGACTGGCCAGCGTCAACCCTCCGCCCATACCCAGCGGGATGACGGCTAAGGTCAGATAGAGCCGCGTAGTGTTCACGTCTACGCGCGCGAGCGGCAGGGAGCCTGCGAGCGTCAGCAACATCCCGGCTATCACGAGTGGCCTATAGCCCAACCGCAGCATCAATCGCCCGCCGACGACCGCCGCGACGACCCAGGCCAGGATGTAGGGCGTCAATACTTCTCCCGCCTGCGTCGCCGTCGTGCCGATCACGGCCTGAATGAACAGCGGCAGATAGATCATCGAGCCGAAGAGCATCATCCCGGCGAACAGTCCGTGCGCCGTCGTGACGATCACCACGCGATTGTGAAAGATGTCGAGAGGAATGAGCGGTTCGGGGCTCCGGCGCTCGATGCGGATGAAGACGACGACGAGCAGCGCGCAGACGATCAGGCTGACGGCCGTGAGCGTCGCGCCGAATTCCTGCCCCTTTTCGACGGCCAGCAGCAACAGCGTCAACGCGACGGCGATCGTCGCCGTGCCCGCGTAATCGAGTTTGATTTCAGGATGTCGTTCGCCGCGTTCGGCGTAAGCTGCCCAGATCATCGCGGCGGCGAGCAATCCGAATGGCAGGTTGATGTAAAAGACCCATCGCCACGACAGCGAATCGGTCAGATAGCCTCCGGCCTGCGGGCCGAACAGGCTCGCCACGCCCCACATCCCGCTGAAAAGCCCGATCATCTTCGCCCTCTTTTCGAGCGGGAGCAGGTCGGCGACGATGGTCATCCCCACCGGAAACAACGCCCCCGCGCCCAGTCCCTGCAGCGCGCGGAAGGCGATCAACTGCGCCATCGAATGCGCCGCGCCCGAGAGCGCCGAGCCGACGAGAAACAATCCCATCCCGCCGAAGAAGGCCGGACGACGTCCGATGAGATCGGACGTCTTGCCCCAGATCGGAGTCATAATCGTCGAGGTCAAAATGTACGCGACCGCCACCCACGAATAGAGTTCTATCCCGCCGAGCGTGGCGACGACCGTCGGCATCGCCGTGCCGACAATCGTGCTTTCGAGCGCGGCCATAAAAATGCCGAGCGCGACGCCGACGAGTATGATTTTTGTACGCCAGTCAGTCGGTTTCTGTGTGATCGATTCGAATTCAGTTGATTGCATGGAAGAAAACGATACGTGTGAACAGCTTTGCAAGTTTACGTCAACAAGATGAAGGTAAAGGCTGAAGGCAAAAAAGGCAAAAGGGAGGCGGATTGCGGATTGCGGATTGCGGATTGCGGATTGCGGATTGATTTGATGAATGCCTGTGAACCATGAACATGAGGATCTCACCGGCAACCGGAAAGTGGCTTAACCAAGATCGGAAATCCGCAATCCGCAATCCGCAATCCGCAATCCGCAATCCCCACTCACTACTCTTTACTCAGAAATTTCCTGACGCTGTTTTGACAGTCGGGCGTCTGCCGCGCGATGACGTTCAAATCCACGCCGGCGCGGATCGCCTGCTCGAAGCTCATCGAATCGATCTGGTAGAGCAAGCGCTTCGTCAGCATCAACGCCGAGGCGCTCAGTTGAGAGATTTCGGCCGCGTACTTTTCGACCTCGGTGTCGAAATCGGCGTCGTCAAAGACGCGATTGATGATCCCGATTTCGGCGGCCTCTTCAGCCGAGAACGTTTTGCCCGTCGCCAGCATTTCAAAAGCGCGTTTCTCGCCCAGGTTGCGCCGCGCGATCGACATGACAATGGCCGGAACGAAGCCGATCTTGACCTCGGTGTAACAAAACTGCGCCGAGCGCGAAGCGATGACCAGATCGCAAGCCGAAGCCAGCCCTGCGCCGCCGGCGAGGGCGCGCCCGTGAACGGCGGCGATGACGGGTTTCTTCAATCCGCGCATCGTCAGGAAGAGGTCGGCCATCCGCGACGCGCCTTCCAGATTTTCGAGGACCGAAGCCTGCGCCGACTTTTCGAGTTGGGCCAGGTCGGCCCCGGCGCAGAAATCCTTGCCCGCGCCGCGCAGAATAACGACGCGGGTTTGGTCGTCGGCTTCGGCATCGACCATCGCGCCGCGCAATTCGGCGATGATCAGGTCGTTGAGCGCGTTGCGTTTGTCCGGGCGGTTGAGCGTGATGAACGCGACGCCGTTTTTGACTTCGTAGGTGATATGTGTGTATTCAGCCATAGTCGCTCGGAGAAAAGTTCGCAGTCCCGCCTCCAGGCGGAAGCGTCCGGTAAAACGTAATGACTCAGAAAAGGACGCTTCCGCCTGGAGGCGGGACTGCGAACTTCTTCAGTCGTTCTTCTGTTTCCCCTCGTCTTCCTGATCGATGATGTGGCACTTCTTTTTGAAATTGAGGAGCTTCGCCGTGACCGTGCCCTTGGGCGTTTTGGCCACCAGTCGCAGGGGCGTGCGCTTGGTGTCGTCGCTCACCCACATAGTCATTTCCCCCTGGCGCTTAAAAAAGCGGCCGGGGCCGAAGAGCTTCGGTTCGAGGCGGACGGTCTTGACCTTCCCGCAATCGGTCCTGATGCTCTCGCGTTTGCCGACGAGGATTTCAAACTGGAAGTTCTCTTCGTCCGCGCTGACGGGAAAGGTGAGCATCTGGCCCTCATTGAGCTTTTGCAGCCGCACGAAATAGATGGCCGAAAGCAGGCTGAGCATCCCCTCCTGGAGCGGCAGCGGCTTGGCGCGCGGCGGCGCGTCAGGTTTGGTCAAATCGGTGGTCAGGTATTTGACCTGTTGTTCGGCGCGGTCGAAGATGGTGGATTGGACGATGTGTTTTTTGCCTTCCTTCTCCTCTTTGAAGCTGACCCGCGCCGAAAAATCGCGCATATCGACGAGCGCCTCGAAGCGGTTGCGCACGTCGACGCCGAAGAGCGCGACGAGCGCGCCTTTCGACACCGCGGTCGCACGCAAACGCAAAAGCTGTTCGTCGGGCGCGGGCGTGAACTCGGTGTTCAGCCCTTCGATCAAAGGGGCAGGGGCCTTCTGTTGATCGCCCGCCGCGCCGGAGTTTTGAGGGTTTGTGACCGCGCCCAGATTCTCGAGCGTCAAGACGCCGAGTGAGACGTTGAGCGGGAATCGCGAAAGTTTGACCTCGTATTCGAGCTTTTCGCCGGCCGGGATCGGAAAAGAGTCTTTAAAATCGCGGCGCAGCGTGGCGACAGTGTAGGCCGGCGCCGTCGTTGTGGCGCTCGCCGCCTGGTCTTTGCCTGCCTGATCCTTGCCTATTTGCTGCGCGCCAGTCTGGCCGGCGCCGAGCGGCGCAAGGAGCGCCATTGCCAGTAGTGAAATGATGAAGTGTCTTTTCATGCGGGTTCCAGATAATCGGCGCCGCGAGCTGTAGCTAGCGCGGTTTGACCTATGACGCTAGCTACGGCTCGCGGTACTGATTCGAAGATAATCGGCGCCGCGAGCTGTAGCTAGCGCGGTTTGACCTATGACGCTAGCTAGCGCTCGCGGCGCCGATTCGAACTCAAAAGAAGAAGACTCCGGCCGCCTTCAGCGATAGGGCGGCGATGACGATCGCGAGCCCGATTGCGGCGCGGTATTCGCGATGGCGCATGTATTGCTGCGGATCGAAGCGTTGCGTCCGGCCGTTCCTGTAGGCAGTCACGCGCGGGACGAAGAACGGGACGTTGGCCGCCCACATTTCATAATCGCCGGCGAAGAGCTTCCGCATGTGAGCGGCCTCGGCCTGCATCACCGGCATATAGACTGCCGGGAAGAGCGCCGTCAGCCACAAGCCCAACCACAAACTGCCGCCGCAGACGGCGCACCCGGTCGCCATTACGAAACTGCCGAAATAGAGCGGATTCCGAGTGAACGCGTACGGGCCGCTCACCGCCAATTCGGTGTTCTTCCGCAGGTGGCCCGAAGCCCACGCGCGAAAGAGCGCGCCGCACAAGGCGATTGGGACGCCGACCGCGAGTGACCGCCACGTCGGTCGAGAAAAAAAGACGAAGAGGATAGCCGTGATAAATCCGATCGGCACACGCAGACGCTGAATCAAAAAGAGCAGACTGTAGTCCGTTGCCTGTTCGCGCATATTTATCTTTAGACTGATCAAACAGGAGGCCGGTACCGTACCGGCGCCCGCAATCTCTCTTCAACCCCCTGCCACACGCTCTCGACCGGAATCCTCATGCACGAGGTGTGACTGCAACTGCGGCGATAACAATCGATGCGGCAATCGAGGTCGAAGCGCTCGACGACGACGTCGTCCGGCGCGAACGGCCCGTTGCGACGCGACGTGGTCGGGCCGAAGATGGCCACGATCGGCGCCCGCGCCGCCGCCGCGATGTGCATCGGCCCCGTGTCTCCGCCGATGAAGAGTTTCGCGCCCCGCGCCAGCGCGAAGAGTTGTTTGAGCGTGGCGGCGAGCGTAGTCGCCGCGTTCGCGCGCGAATGATCGACCACCGATTGCGCCAGATTCTCTTCGCCGGGGCCGTAAGTCACGACCGAACGCATCGCGTAAGCTTCCCACAAGCGGTCCGATATTGCGCCGAAACCGTCGGCTCCCCATAGTTTGGTCGGCCACCCGCCGCCTGGATTGAGGATCGCGACGCGCCCGTCGAACCGTTCGATTTGCTCTACGGCGAATCGTTCGTCTTCGCCCGACAGGGCAATCGGGAACTCGTACTCTCCCGACACGTCGCAGCCGAGATGTTCGACGAGCTTCAGATTTTTTCTGATCACGTGATCGCCGTCATCGACCGCCACGCGCTCGGTCAGCATAAAGGCGCTCGCCGGTTCGCGCAAAGCTTCGCGGGCGAATCCGATGCGGCGCGGGATTCTCGCCAGCCGGGCGACCATCGCCGATTTGAGCAGCCCCTGAAAATCGAGCGAGAGGTCGAATCGCGCGTTGCGCAGTCCGGCCATCGCCTTGCGGATCACGGTCTGCGTCCCGACGTTCATCAGGCTCCTCCGCCAGCCGCGCAGATCGAGCTCGATCAATTCGTCCAGACGCGCGCACCCTCGCAGCAACTGCGCCGCGCCGCCCTGCTCGACAGCCCAGGCGATGCGCGCTTCGGGCATCGAGCGCCGCAGCGCCGCGAGCGCGGGTAGCGCGTGAACGACGTCGCCGATGGCGCCGAGCTTGACGATCAGAATCCGCATAAAGCAATAACGACTAGGTCTGAGACCGGCCAGGCCAACCGCATAACCCGCTTCGACCTTATGCGACACTAGGAGGACGGGTTACAAGCGGCCTAACAGAAAGCGCGGCGCAATCGGTGTAACAAGAGTCAGGCTTCAGACAGAACTTCACTTGCTTTGATTTTCTTTCTACTTACAGTACACGAATTTTCGTTGATCGTTCACGCCGCGTCTTCACGCATGCGTAAAACCCATTGCGCCGCGTCCAGCAAATTCCCGGCGACATAATCCGGCTGTCGCGGCCAATCTTGGCGCCGGGTCTCATACTCTTCACGTCCGTACCCGGTCATCACCAGTACGCCGCGCGCGCCAACGGCGTGGCCGGCCTCGATGTCCCGGTAGCGGTCTCCGATGGCGTAGCACCGGTTGAGATCGAGATTGAAATCCCTGGCCGCCCTCTCGGCCAGACCGGGCTTGGGTTTGCGGCAATCGCAATCGAGGCGATAGGGCGGCGATCCATAATCGGGGTGATGCGCGCAATAATAGATCGCGTCAATCCGCGCGCCTTGCAGCCGCAGCGACTCCTCCATCCACTCGTGAATCTCGATCAGCGTAGTTTCGGTGAAATAACCGCGCGCGACGCCCGATTGATTGGTCAACACGATGGCCTTCCAACCCGATTGATTGATCAATCGCACGGCCTCGGCCGCGAAACTGTAAAGTCGAAATCGTTGGGGCGAGCTGATGTATCCGTCTTCTTCATTCAACGTTCCGTCGCGGTCGAGAAATATGGCGCGATTGGTCATGGAGAACGGGGAGGGGAGACAAGGAGACAAGGAGAGTGGGAGACAAGGGGACAAGGGGATGAGGAAGAACCGACCTCTCCTTGTCCCCTTGTCCCCTTGTCTCCTTGTCCTCTTTTACTGCTGCTTGGCCTGCGCCTGCGCGTCGTCGATTACGATCTCGACGCGGCGGTTCATCTGGCGCCCGGCGGCCGTGCCGTTGGTGGCGACCGGTTTGGATTTGCCGAAGCCGCGGACGGCTTTGACGCGTTCGGACTTGACGCCAGCCGTGGTCAGGTAATCGCCCACCGATTGGGCGCGGTTCAGTGAGAGTTTGTTGTTCAACTCGTCAGAGCCGACCGAATCGGTGTGGCCCTCGATTTCGAGCGTCAACTGGCCTGGGTAGGCGAGCAGTATGCCGGCCAATTTGCTCAGCTTCTCTCGCGCGGTCGGTTTGAGCGTGGCCCTGCCGGTGTCGAAGAGCACGTCGCCGAGATTGACGATGAACCCGCGAGTTTCGCGTTTCGTGTCGAGAATCTCGGAGAGGGAGACGTAGAGTCTTTGCAGCGCGGTGTCGCGTTCGCGTTTGGCCGACTCGGCGGCCTGTCTGGCGCGTTCGGTTTCGGCGCGAGCGCGTTCGGTCTCGAGGAGGGCGGCCTCTTCGCGTTGCTTGGCGGCGAGCTGGGCGGCTTCGGCATGGCGGCCTGCCTCTTCTCGCCGGGCGCGCTCTTCGGCGGCGGCGCGTTCGGCCTTCTCGGCATCGGCCTTGGCGACCTCGGCTCTGGCCTTAGACAGTTCGGCCTCGGCGCGCATGCGCTCGGCCTCGAGCTTGACGCGTTCGGCTTCGGCCTTGGCCGCCTCGGCCTGCGCGCGGGCCTCTTCGAGCCTGCGTATTCGCTCCTGGCGCTCGTCCTCGATGCGGGCCTGCGACTCGCGCTCGACGGCCAGGTCGCGCGCGACCTGCGACAATCGCATCACGTCACGCGCCAGGCCGCTGAACTTCGTCTCGATTTTCAGGTTGTACGGCCAGATCTGTTCGAGCGTGATCAGCTTCTCTTCGGCCTGCCTGAATTCTTCGCGGGCGAACTCTTTCGCGCCGGCGCGGCGGGCGATGTCGATCGAGCGCCGCGCGCCCAGCACCAGTCGCGGCGTGGTGTAATCGGCCTTCAAGATGGAGTCTTCCTGCGTCTCGTAGAAATTGCCTTTGTCGGCGCGGTATTCAGCCTGGGTGGTCTGGACTCCGTAGTCCGATTTTTTCGGCAGCGCCGTTTCGGCGACCACTTTCTTCGAAGGCATCTTGACCGCGCTGTGCGGTTCGGCGCTGATGATCACGCCGAAGGTTTGCGCCGAACTCTGCGTCTGAATTTCGGCGGCGTAACCGCTGGGCAACTCCATCAGGTTCTCGGCCTGGCCTTCGGGCGTAACCGCCCAGACGACAAACGTCGTGTAGAACGGCCCGAACGTCTGCGGGCTGTCCAGGTTCTCGACCTTGAGCTTGATGCGAGCGTCGTTCTTCTTGTACTCGACGTCGACTTTACCGAGCACGCGCGGGGCCAGCGAAGTCCCGGTCAGATTGACCGACGTCTTCTTGTTCTCGGCGTAGCGGACGGCCAGCGTCGTGCGTTTGGTATATGGCAGGTCTTTTTCGCCGCCCGTTTGCGCGAACGCGACCTCCCCGAATGTAAGGGTCAGTATCACGCAGGCGATCATCAATCCCGATCTTCTCATCTGTTTTCCTCCGTTCGTGAGCTTCGAATAAGAGTCAGCGCAGCGGGCAGTAGCGGGCGGGGCTGCCGATTGCGACTCGCTCGCTACCGCTCGCGGTACTGACTCTTCAATCTCTGTGGGGCATACATAAATGTCGGTTGTTTCCATGACAATGAAGGTAAAATCGGATAACACCAAGGGGGAAACGCGGAAAGTATGTCACAGAACTTACCCGATTGTCAGCCTCAGTCGTGTTCCGTTAAAATCGCGGTTTCGCGCCTATCGAAAATTCCGGCATGAGGACGCCATGACTGATCTCGACAACATCGTTGTTCGCGGAGCGCGCGTCAACAACCTCAAGAACATCTCATTCACGATCCCTGTAAATTCCCTCACGGTGGTGACGGGGGTGAGCGGCTCGGGCAAATCGTCGCTGGCTTTCAACACGGTCTACGCCGAAGGCCAGCGGCGCTACGTCGAGTCGCTCTCGGCTTACGCCCGGCAGTTCCTGGAGCGGATGGACAAGCCCGACGTCGACGAGGTCGTCGGCATCTGTCCGGCGATAGCCATCAACCAGAAGAACTCGACGCGCAACCCGCGTTCGACCGTCGCCACGCAGACCGAGATTTACGACTACCTGAGGCTGCTTTACGCCAGGGTCGGCGTGACCGTCTGCCGCCGCTGCGGCTCGACGGTCAAACGCGACACGCCGGAAACCATAGCCGACGCGGTGATGAGATTGTCCGAAGGGACGCGCTTTTACGTCCTCTTCCCGGCCTCGGCGGGCGCGGTCGTCGGCGAGAACGGCGACCCCGTCGAAGCGGTCCCGGCGAAGCCCAAGAAGACCCGTGTGAAGAGGCCTGCGGCCGGCTCGATCAACATCAAGGCCCACCTGATGAGCTTGATGGGGCGAGGGCTTACGCGGCTTTACGACGCCGCGAAGAACGAGATCATCGAATTGCAAACGCCCGACAGTTACCAGAGAAATGATTTCGAAAACGTCTACGTCCTGGTCGACCGGCTCGCGGTCCGCGCCGATTCGCGCAGCCGCCTGGTAGATTCACTCGAAATTTGTTTCCGCGAAGGCCATGGGCAAGCCAATGTTCAAACCGCCGGCGACAACCCTCAACCGCTTTCGTTTTCGGAGAAATTCGAGTGTAAGAATTGCGGGCTCGGTTATACGCAGCCCGAGCCGCGCCTGTTCAGTTTCAATAACCCGTTCGGCGCGTGCCCGACGTGCCAGGGCTTCGGCAACACCATCGGGCTGGACATGAACCTGGTGATACCGGACCGCGAGCTGTCGCTGGAAGAGGGCGCCATCGAGCCTTTTACCAAGCCACAATTCGAATGGTGGCGGACCGAGCTGAAGAAGTTCGCCCGCCGCGAAGGCATCCCGATGAACAAGCCTTTCGCCGAACTGAGCGTCGAGCAGCAGCGCGCCGTAATCGAAGGCCATGACGGGTTTGAGGGCGTCAAGGGACTGTTCGACTGGCTGGAGACGAAGAAGTACAAGCTGCATGTGCGGGTCATGTTGTCGAAATACCGCGGCTACACGAAATGCCCCGATTGCAAGGGCGGGCGCTTGCGCGCCGAAGCCCGCGACGTTTTCGTAGGCGGGAAAACTCTGCCCGAAGTTTGCGGGCTTTCGATCAAGGACGCGGCGGCGTTTTTCAACGCCCTCTCGCTCGCCGAAGAGCAGTCCGCGATCGCCGACCGGTTGTTAGTCGAGATTCGCTCCCGTCTGAAATTCCTGCTCGACGTCGGGTTGGATTACCTGACGCTCGACCGCCTGGCCTCGACGCTTTCAGGCGGCGAGGCGCAGCGGATTCAACTGGCGACCCACCTCGGGTCGTCGCTCGTCGGCGCGTTGTACGTGTTGGACGAGCCGAGCATCGGGCTGCACCCGCGCGACAGCGCCCGGCTGATCGGGCTGTTGAAGAGCCTGCGCGACATCGGCAACACCGTGCTCGTCGTCGAGCACGAGGCCGAGATGATGCGCGCCGCCGATCACGTCATCGACATCGGCCCCGGCGCGGGCGAACTCGGCGGCGAGGTCGTTTTCGAAGGCGATTTTGAAGGGCTGCTGAAGAACGAACCTTCGCTGACCGGGAAATACCTTCGCGGCGAAGCCCAGATCAAGACGCCGAAAGAGCATCGCGCGGCGGGCAAAAAACAGGTCGTCCTGCGCGGCGCGCGCGAACACAACCTGAAAAACATCGACGTGACGATCCCGCTCGGCGCGCTTGTTTGCGTCACCGGCGTCTCCGGCTCCGGCAAATCGACGCTCGTGCATAATTGCCTCTACGCGGGGCTGAAGAGTCAGCGCGGCGATTGGCAGGGAGAGGTCGGAAATTTCGCGCATCTCGACGGCGGCAAATTCGTCGATGACGTAATCCTCGTCGACCAATCTCCGATCGGGCGCACCCCGCGGTCGAATCCGGTGACCTACATCAAGGTCTACGACGCGATCCGCGAAGCCTTCGCCTCGACGCGCGAGGCCCAGGCGCGAGGCTACAACGCCAGCCATTTCTCGTTCAACGTCCCGGGCGGGCGGTGCGACGTGTGCGAGGGCGACGGGACGGTCACCGTCGAGATGCAGTTCCTGGCCGACGTCGAGCTGGTTTGCGAGGAGTGCAAAGGCGCCCGGTTCAAGTCTTCGATCCTCGACGTCAAATACCGCGGCAAGAACATCCACGAGGTTCTGAACATGACCGTCCGCGAGGCGATGGCCTTCTTCGCGCACAGCAACCGCATCGCCGGCAAGTTGAAAGTCCTCGACGACGTCGGACTCGGCTACCTGCGGCTGGGCCAGTCGGCGACGACGCTCTCCGGCGGCGAGGCGCAGCGCGTCAAGCTGGCCTCTTACCTGGCCAGGAGCGCGGGAGGTCATACGCTCTACATCTTCGATGAGCCTACAACGGGGCTGCACTTCGACGACATCAACAAGCTGCTATCTTCATTCCGCCGCCTGTTGGACGCGGGCGCCTCGCTCATCGTGATCGAACACAACCTTGACGTGATCAAAACCGCCGACTTGATCATCGACCTCGGGCCTGAAGGCGGAGACGAGGGCGGGCGAATAGTCGCCGTCGGAACGCCTGAAGAAATTGTGAATGTGAAGGCGTCGCATACCGGAAGGTTTCTGCGTGAGCATTTGCGTGGATGAATCCATATTTCTGAATTTTTCTGTCCTGCATTTTTCTGTTCCGGTTTCGCCAACAGAAAAATGCAGGACAGAAAAATAGCGACATATTTCCTCCGAAAGCCCCCTGGGTACGCATCGCTTCCAGCGTGCAGGCGTGGAAAAAGGCGTATTGATCGGAATCAGACATCCCCGAAGTCGCCTCGCTTGCGTCGCGTGATTATCGCTTGCAATCCCCGCATCCAGCCCCAAGCGCGCTGCGGGCCTCTAATGAGTCTTCCGCTCACGCCTGCACGCTGGAAGCGATGCGTACCCAGGGGCGTTGTAGTTAATGCGAAACGGAATGAAGACGAATAGCCGCAACCGCGTGGAGACGCAGAGCGGGAACGAAGAGAGAGGGAGGGGGAGAGCGGGGGAGGGGGAGACGAGGGGACAAGGGTGGACAAGGTTATTTCTCTCCTTATCTCCATGTCTCCCGCTCTCCCGCTCTCCCCCTCTCCCGCTCTCCCCCTCTCCGTCCAACTCACTCCCTGACTCTGTGTCTCCGCGCGGCTGCGGCTTTAAGCAGGAGCAACGGCGTCAGTAGAGGGCGAAGCTGAATTCGAGAGTGGCGCGCACGCTCACCGGCCTCCCGTTTTGAACAGCAGGATGAAAGCGTATTTTCTGGGCCGCCTCGATGGAGGTCTCGGTCAATCCGTCCGGCAACCCGCGCACCGTGCGGATGTCTTGGATACGCCCGTCGGCGCCGAAGACGACAGTCAACACGACCGTGCCCTCGACTTTGTGCTGACGGGCCTCTTCAGTGTATTTGGCTTTCTCGCGATAGAGAATTGTCGGTTTCAGTTTTTCGGACATGACGGGTATACCGCCGCCAGGGCCAGTAGTGGGACCGCCACTGGGGCCATATTGTCCCCCGCCGACACCGCCACGGAAGCCTGGCCCATAGCCTGGGCCATTACCCTGCCCGATTCCGGTTCCTGGGCCGGAGCCGCGTGAGGGAGGAGCTTCGGGCGGGCTGTCCAGCATCCCGGCAGGCCCTTTCAATGGTGGCAGCGATTTCGGATCAGCGACGACCGTCGGCACGATGATGAGCGTCGAGTGCTCAATCTTCGGTGGTTCAAGGGTGGGCTGCGCCAACTGCTGATCTAACGACGCAGTGGGCTGTGCGCCTTTGCTGGCCCGTTTCTGATCATCGCCTCCGCCTCCACCCCTCGACGGCTGTGGTTGTGACAGACTGCCGCCGAGCGATCCGGCCCCTGATTTCGCCTGGTCTTTCTCCGTCTTTGTGCGGATGGTTGGGAAGAGGAGCCTGACATCATTTAAGGGGGCAGGATCGGATATTGCGACCACGCCCGATTCGGGCATCGAGAGGTTGAGAAGGCTAACCAGCGAGACCACCACGAAAACCGACGCGTAAACGAGCAGCCCCGAGGCGAATCCGGCGCCCAACAACCTCTTCCGCTGCCGCGTGATTCCTTCGCCGCGCATCAGCCCGCGCAGAAAGGCGCGGGGGTTGACTCTAAATTCGCCGAACGCGCCCGCCAACTCGCGCTTCAATCGGGCTATCAGCGATTCGCTTTCGATCAGGAAATGGAACTCATCATCGCGCCGGATGCGCGCGCGCAGGTCGTATTTCTGGAGCCGCGCGGCGTCTTTCGGGCAATAGGTGAATCCGTCAGCAAAGCTCTGGCCACACTTTGGGCATACTTTCATAGAATCTCTCCTGAATTCTGAAGCAGACACAGACTCCGGGCGGCGGGACTTCGCCCGTATTTAATTTTGACGCCAGTGATTTGTGAGTTGGTGTCCCTTGAACGTGAGGCCAAGTTGGTCTTGCAAAGCGCGGGAGAAAATTTTTATAGTTTCACGCTCTAGTTTAGGCCGACGGTCGAATTGGTCGAAAAACAATCTTCAACTACCGGTACAGTACCGCGCGCGTAAGCAAGCGGCTGTCTCACTGGTCGCCTGCTTGCTTACCAGCGCGGCGCTGTATCAATATTTCGACCGACGGTCGAATTGGTCGAAAAACAATGTTCAAACACCGGTACAGTACCGCGCGCGTAAGCAAGCGGCTGTTTCACTGGTCGGCCGCTCGCATACGCGCGCGGCGCTGTATCAATCTTTCGGCCGACGGTCGCATTGGTCGACAAACAATCTTCAAACCAGACTGAAAGAGGATCCCTATGAAAACTGCGCGCCTGTTCACCCTGCTCCTCCTCGCCTCGCTGTTTGTCTTCGAGGCGGGGTTTGTCGTCAACAATTCGCGCTCTTCGGCGCGACAAGACAGCGGCTTCACGCTCGAACAGATCTTAAGCTCGCCCTTCCCGTCCGACCTGGTCGCATCTCCGATTGGCGAACGCGTCGCCTGGGTCTTCGACGCCCAGGGCAAACGCAACGTCTGGGTCGCCGAAGGCCCCGAGTTCAAGGCCCGCCAGTTGACTCAATATTACGAAGACGACGGGCAGGAGTTGACCGATCTTTCGTTCACGCGCGACGGCAAGTGGCTGGTATACGTGCGCGGAGGCAATCCGAATTCGGCGGGCGACATCCCGAATCCGACGAACGACCCTTCGGGCGCGACACAGGCCATCTACGCCGTGTCGTGGGACGGGGGGCGCGTCATAAGACTGGCCGACGGCGATTCGCCAGTGGTTTCGCCCGCCGACAACCGCATCGTCTTCAGCAAAGAGAATCAGATTCACATCGTCGAGATCGCCGAAGGTTCGGAGCCGCATCAACTCTTCGCCGCGCGCGGGTCGAACTTCACGCCCCAATGGTCGCCCGACGGGAAGAAGCTGGCCTTCAACAGCTCGCGCAACACGCACAGCCTCATCGGCGTCTACGATTTCGAGAAGCGGACGATCAAATACATTGCGCCTTCGATTGACCGCGACAGCGCGCCGCGATGGTCGTTGGATGGCAAGCGCATCGCCTTCATCCGCCAGCCGGCGCGCGGCAATCAGCCTCGCGCGATCTTCCAGGAACAGCCCGACCCGTGGGCGATCTTGGTCGCCGACCTGGCGACCGGCGAAGCGCGCGAGGTCTGGCGCAGCGGCGATACGCTGAACGATTCCTACCCGCGGGTGGCCGGCGCCTACGTGTTGAACTGGGCGGCGGGCGACCGGCTGGTCTTCGCTTCGGAGATGGACGGATGGATGCGGATGTATTCGATTTCGGCGAATGGCGGCGAAACCAAGCCTCTGACGCCTGGCCAATGCGAAGTCGAAACCCTTAGTTTCACCGGCGATCGGCGCGCGATCACTTATTCTTCGAATTGTGGCGACATTGACCGGCGGCATCTTTCTCAAGTTGGCGTTGATGGAACGGAAAAGCCCGAGTCCTTTACCGAAGGCGAGGCGATTGAGTGGGGGCCTGTTCACGCCGGCAGACACATTGTCTATTTAAGTTCTGACGCGCAAAGGCCGGCGGGCTTACGCGTCATGGCCGCAGGCCGGGCGGCTAATCGCCTTACTAAATTGATCGCGTCGGAAACACTGCCTAGAAACTTTCCCGCTTCGAAACTCGTCACGCCGCAGCAAGTCGTCTTCAAAGCCGCCGACGGTCTCGAAATTCACGGCCAGATCTTCCTTCCCCTGGACGCAAAGCCGGAAGACAAACTGCCGGCGGTGATCTTTATGCACGGCGGCCCGAGCCGGCAGATGATGCTCGGCTGGCACAATATGTACTACTACCACAACGCCTACGGCTTCAATCAGTATCTGGCGAGCAAAGGCTACGCGGTGTTGTCGGTCAACTATCGTCTGGGCATCGGCTATGGACGCGCGTTTCGGCAGGCCAAGCAGGGGGGCGGGCGCGGGGCCTCGGAATATCAGGACATCGTCGCCGCCGCGCATTACCTGCGTTCGCGTGACGACATCGATCAATCGCGGATCGGGCTGTGGGGAGGGAGTTATGGCGGTTATCTGACTGCCCTCGGTCTGGCCCGCAACTCCGACCTCTTCGCCGCCGGCGTCGACCTGCACGGCGTTCACGATTGGTCGCTGAGAATTTCGAACACGAATTGGGTCGATTACGGCAACCGCGACGCCGCGAAGATAGCGATTGAATCTTCGCCCATCGGCTCGGTCGAAAAATGGCGTTCGCCGGTGTTGCTGATCCATGGCGACGACGACCGCAACGTGGCTTTCGCGCAAACTGTGGACCTGGCGCGGCGGCTGCGCGAATTGAAAGTCCAGCACGAAGTGATCGTCTACCCGGGCGAGGTTCATGACTTCCTGCTGCACCGTCACTGGCTGGAGATTTACGACGCGGCGGCGAAGTTTCTCGACAAACACCTCAAAGGCGCGAAGAACGCCGCCGCGCCAGAGCAGAGTTCACAGAAGATTTCAAAACTCGACGTCTTGATCCGGGGCGGCAGCGTAATTGACGGCGCCGGGACGGATGCGGTCAAAGCCGACGTCGGCGTCGCGGGCGACCGCGTCGTCTTCGTCGGCGACGCCGCGAAAGAGAATCTTCAAGCCGAGCGTGTGATCGACGCGACGGGTTTAATCGTCGCGCCCGGATTCATCGATCCGCACACGCACGCTGATGACGACCTCTTCGATCCGAAGCGCGCCGCCAATCTCCCTTACCTGACGCAGGGCGTGACTACCGTCTTCATCGGCAATGACGGCCGCAGCCGCATTCCACTTGCCAAAGCGTTGGAGCAATTGCAATCGCAGGGCGTCGGCTCGAACGTCGCGTCGTTCGTCGGCCACGGCGCCGTCCGGCAAGCGGTGATAGGAATGAGCGACGCCGCCCCGACGCCGGAACAGCTCGAACAGATGAAGTCGCTCGTGCGCCAGGGAATGGACGACGGCGCGCTCGGATTGTCTACGGGCCTCTATTACGCGCCGGGCAGTTATGCGAAGACCGAAGAGGTGATCGAGCTGGCCAAGGTCGCAGCCGAACGCGGCGCCGTTTATGACACTCATCAACGCGACGAAAGCTCATACACCATCGGGCTGCTCGCTTCGATTGAAGAGGTGATTCGCATAGGCCGCGAAGCGAAGATTCCCGTACACATCTCGCACATCAAGGCGCTCGGCGCCGACGTCTGGGGCCAGAGCGCGAAGGCCATAGAGATCATCAACCGCGCCCGCGACGAAGGCGTCAACCTCACGGCCAATCAATACCCGTACATAGCTTCGGGCACGAGCCTGAGCGCCGCGCTGCTGCCCCGCTGGGCCGAAGCCGGCGGCAGGCAGGAGACGCTCAAACGGATTGACGATCCGGCAGTCCGCCCCAAACTGATCGCCGAGATGGAGCAGAACCTGAAGCGTCGAGGCGGCGCGAAATCGTTGTTAATCCGGGGCGGCGTTGACCGCGGCCTGATCGGCAAGCGGCTGGACGAGATCGCCAAATCGCGCGGCAAAAGCGCCGTCGAGACCGCGCTTGAGATCATCAAGGCAGGTAACGCCGGCGTAACCTCGTTCAACATGACTGAGAGCGACATCGAAAACTTCATGAAACAGCCCTGGGTTATGACCGGCTCTGACGGCTCCGGCGGACACCCGCGCAAGTACGGCACATACCCGCGCAAGATACGCGAATACGTCCTCAACCGTCACGTCATCACGCTGCCCAGAATGATCCAGGCAAGCTCGCTTCAAGTCGCCGAGACTTTCAACCTGAAAGAACGCGGCAAACTCAGCCCCGGCTATTTCGCCGACGTGATCGTTTTCGACGAGAAGACCATCGCCGACCGCTCGACTTACGAAGATCCTGAAGTCTTCGCCGAAGGCATGAAATATGTGATCGTCAATGGAAAGGTGGCCATTGACGGCGGGAAATACACAGGGGCGATGGCAGGCAGGGCATTGCGGAAATCGACAAGTGGTGAATAGACAGGCGCCGCTTCCAGTCGTAAGATAGCCCCTCCTAGATTAAACTAGGATTACCTAGATTGGGCTAGGAGGGAGATGCGCGATGCCAATGATGATCCAAACTGACCCGCCACGTCCGGCGCGCGAGACGCTGCCGACAATGTACGACCTGCCGAGCGAGGAGATCGGAGATGCCGGTATGCCCGACGAGTATCACGTCCAGCGGGCGACACTGCTAAATGAAACATTCCATCCACCAGCTATTCCTGCCGATGAAGTCTTCTCAGCTATGGACATGAATCTCTATTACGACGTGCGCCACCCGCTCTGGTATAAACGTCCCGACTGGTTCGGCGTGATTAACGTGCCGCGCCTGTATGAGGGCCGCGACTCGCGGCTGAGCTATGTCGTCTGGCAGGAAGGCGCAGCCCCGTTGATCGTAGTGGAATTGCTCTCGCCAGGGACTGAAAAGGAAGACCTTGGGAGGCGACTGCGCGATGCGAATGAGCCACCGACCAAATGGGAAGTTTACGAGCATATTCTGCGCGTGCCCTATTATGCGGTTTTCAGCCGTGAAAGTACGGAACTGAGAATCTTTCAGTTGACCGGGGCGCGCTATGAAGAAGTCACCGGCCACGATGGGCGGTTCTGGATTGCGGAGGCAGGGCTTGGCCTGGGCCTCTGGCAAGGTCGCTATCAAGGGCAAGAGCGGTTGTGGCTGCGATGGTTTGACGCGCAGGGGAACTGGATTCCGACTGCGGATGAACGCGCCGAGCAAGAGCGCAGAGAGAAAGACGCCGCGTTTTTGCGCGAAACACAACTCCGCCATCGCGCGGAACAGGCGGAGCAAGCGGCTGAACAGGAACGGCGGCGCGCAGAACGTCTTGCAGAATTGTTGCGCCAACTCGGCCAAGACCCGGATCAGGTTTGATCGAATTCGGAAGAGTTCGCTTCGCTGAAACAAATCTTTAGCTATAATCCGTTCCCGATTTGGTAGCGTAGCAGATTCGTCGAGTGATCTCTCATACGTTCAGAAAATAAATGTGCCAGCCCGGCCAGATAGGAAGGAATATGTCCCAGGAAAATTTGGTGATCTGTTACGAAGGTATACAACGCATCTACCGGAATTCGATTGTTCGATTCCTCCGTTCAAAGCTTTGCGCTGCCTTTCCTAAATCAGAACACGTGAGATTGGTACAGTACCGCGCGCGTAAGCAAGCGGCCGTCTCATAAGTCAGCCGCTTGCTTACGCGCGCGGTACTGTACCAGCGTCCCGATGTAGCGTGTTTCGATTTAATGAATGCGAAAGCAGCCACGCTGTTCGGCCAAGCCACAGACCATGTTTGACCGGTGCTGAGTTCAGCGAAAATTCTCCACCAACATAAGATCGCTGCCACTCTGATCCATCTGCGCAAAGAGGAGCGAGCGTCCGTTTGGCGCGAGGATCAGGCCCGGGTCAGATAGAGAGAGGGGCTTGTCCAAGTCATCACGCTGCCGAGAATGATCCAGGCCAACTCGCTCCAGGTCGCCGAGACCTTCAATCTGAAAGACCGAGGCAAACTCAGCCCCGGTTATTTCGCCGGCGCAATCGTCTTCAACGAAAAGACCATCGCCGACCGTGCAACCTACGATAATCCCGAAGTTTTCGCCGAAGGCATGAAATATGTGATCGTCAGCGGAAAGATGGCGATGTTTTCGTCTAAACCAAGAATTGCTGAAGAGCGGAATAATTTTGCCAAAACCTACCCAAAATATTTCGAAAAAATTCCCAAAGATTGGCAAAGACTTTTTAGTCGTTTTTTAGCACATTCGGGCCATTTCCCAAGGCAGTTATAGAGCGTTGCATTGAAAAGTTAATCTGCGCCGGATCAGTACCGCGAGCGGTAGCGAGCGTGGCTTGCGGCAATGGGCTTCTTGGATGAGTCACGCTCGCTACCGCTCGCGGTACTGATCCATTGACGCGCCGTCCGGGTTAACCTTTCGATGCAACACTCTGTAAGCGCTCAAGCAAAAATAACCCGGCATTATCTAACGTAGGGGCAGACCTGTGTGTGGGGCCCCGGATTCGGTGTGTGACGTGATGACGGGGCAGACACACAGGTCTGCCCCTACAATTATAATGCCGCAAAACTTTTGCCTCACTGCTTACTTTAAAGTCCTGGGACTGCCCGAAAAAGAGGTACAGCGGGCCGTTCTCTCAAACTCTCAATCTTCCAAGGAGGTAACACATGCGCAAGCTATTCAATGTGAGGAATCTGTGGGTCGCTCTCCTGGGATTATTCCTGGTAACCGGCTCCTTGATGACAACTCCGGGTCTTCTGAGCGCTCAGGTACTTCAGACCGAGCCGGACCGTATCGGCGCCGACAGCGCTGCCCGGCGATACAAGCGTCTGATGTGGCAGCAACGGCCGCTGGTCGAAGCCGCCGGCATCATGCGGGACGTGATCGACGAAGGCAGCTATGAGGGTTACGCCGGCATTGTGATTGAGGATGGGGCGGTGGCCTTGTGGTGGAAAGGCGATTTGCCGGCGAGCATATCCGAGGCTGTGGCGGATACGAACCTGATCGCCCCCATTGAGATCCGCGAGGCTAAATACTCACTGGCCGAGCTCAGGGCGGCGGCGGCGCAAATCCGGACGCAATTGGGCGCCGACTCGCCGATTCACAGTATCAAGGACCCCGGCGACGGCAGCCGCCTTATCCTGGCGGCCCCGCTCGAGGCGCTCAGTACGCGGACGGAGGCCCTCATCGCTCAGTCGATGCCTAACGTCGGCGTAGACTACGAGGTCGTCTTCGAGCAGCCGCTGCAGCCGATCTTCTCCAGGATCGACGATTCGCCGCCCTGGTGGGGCGGGGCGGTAATTATAAACAGAACTATAGGCGCGGGATGTACGTCGGGCTTCGGTGTCATCGCCAACGGCAGCCAGGCCATACTGACCGCCGGACACTGCGCTACCGCGAACGGCCAGATGTTCACGGATGGCGCGGGGGAGTTCATCGGGAATGCGGCCCAGAAGACCAACCACGACCAGTTAATAATCCCTACCACATCTGTCGGAAACCGCATCTACGTCGGACCACGTGAAAGCAGTACCTCCAAGCTGGTAACCGGCTGGCAAGCCTGCTTCATCGGAGAGCTCATTTGCCAGTCGGGAGTCACCACCGCCCAAGCGATTGGCAGCGAGCTCTGCGGCTTCCGAGTGGATCGGTTCAACCTGGACTCGGAAAGCCTGGTGGAGGCCGTGCAGATCGACGGCCAGACTGGGGCCCGGCCCGGAGACAGCGGCGGCCCACTCTACTCGGATAGGGGTGGTACCGTGATCGCTAAGGGAACAATGACCCGAGTTGCAGGGGCCCGGATCGGTTTCCAGGACATTCCTACGGCAAATCAGGACTTCGGCGGCATCCAGATCCCGGGTAGCGCCATCGTGAAGCTCTTCCAGCACTGCAACTTCGGCGGTTGGCAGGCGAATTTTCACACCACCGGCAATATTTCGCTCGCGCAGATCCAGAACGCCGGCGGTCTCAACAACGACGCGTCGTCTATCATGGTCGCTTCCGGCTTTAGGGTCACGCTCTTCAGCGGCGACAACCAGACCGGCAGTTCAGTTACCGTGACTGGGAACACCTCATGTTTCGTCGGTCTGAACTTCAACGACATCTTGACCTCAATGAGGATCGAACGTATTCAGTAGACGAATGGAAGCTTCGCGGGCCGCATGTCGAAGTCGAGGGCATGACCTGTTCCGCGAACGGAGCTATTTGAAGGAAGAGCATGATCAGACCAAGCAAGATTGGGACGGTCACTCAACCACGAAGAAACGAAGAGGACGAAGAAGAGCTTTCCTGCCTCATCTTACTTCGTGGTTGAGTGACCGTCCCAATCTTGCTTGGTGGAACTTCTCGCGCCTGAATTGGATTAAGGAGAGTTGGCGCGGTCTCGGCCAAGACCCAGACCAGGTTTGACCGGCGCCGAGTTCAGCGAAAATTCTCCACCAACATGAGATCACTACCGCTCTGATCCATCTGACCAAAGAGGAGCGAGCGCCCGTTTGGCGCGACGGCCAGGCCCGGATCGGATGGCGAGAGGGGCTTGTCCAAAGTGGCGATCGTCGCCACTTTGCGGGTCGTGAAGTTGAAAAACTCAATGACCGGGCGAGCAGGCTCATTCGCCGTGGCAAAGTAGATCCCTTTTGGAGTCACCGTCCAAAAGCGCCAATAGCCCGCTTTGTGGTGATCCAGCAGCGGCGTCTCTTCGCCTCCAGGCGCCGGTGTATTCCAGATGCCGGGGGCCGACCGGCCTTTCGCATAATAAAACAGCTTGCCGTCCATTGATTCGAAGCCTTCAAAGCCGCCATGTTTGGTCACCTGCGCCGCCTGGCCGCCTTCAGCGGGAATTTTCCAGATTTGCATGTTGCCGCTGCGCGTGGAGCCGAAGTAGATCCACTTTCCGTCGCGTGACCAACTCGGGGTAACGTCTTCGGATGGCTCGCTGGTGAGACGGCGGGGTTGGCCGCCTTCGGCGCTGATGACGTAGATGTCAGCGTTGCCCTCACGACCGGCGTCATTAGACCGCGAGTCAAATGCGATCCAGCGCCCGTCGGGAGACCATCGAGGCGTGCCGGTCAGATAAGGCCCGCGATCAATCAATTGAACCGGGTTCGCCCCGTCACGGTCGCAGACCCAGATCCCAAAGCCGCCAGAGCGGTTGGAGGCGAAGACGACTTTCCGACCATCGGGAGAATAATCCGGCCCGTTATCGTCCAGTGTAGAAGAAATCAAACTCGTTGCGGCCTCAGCCCGGCCCGCCGTATCCAATTCTAAGCTCCAGATGTTCTGGTCATCCAAGGACTGGGTATATGCCAGATGGTTGCCTTGCCGGGAAATAGCCGGGCTGACCACGCTCTGTCCGATAGTCGGCAGGCGTTCGGGCGTTCCGCCGGCGGCCGGTATGCGCCAGAGACTATAAATGCTGCCGCCTCGCCTTGAGGCAAAGACGATTTCGCGACCGTCCGAAGTCCAGGCGAGGCCCAGGATCGAAGTGTTATCAAAAGTGAGTCGCCGTGTCGCGCCGACGTCCAGGCCCAAGAGATAAAGGTCTGTGGTCGCTCGGCTGGAAGAGCGAACAAAGGCCAGCGTCTTTCCGTCCGGTGAGAAGGCCGGATAGGAATCCCCGGCCGCGCCCGCGGAGGGCGTGGTCACTTTCCGTTTTTCCCCGGTCTCAACCGAGACCAGGTAGATGCTGAGAGGCTCTTCCTGTGAATTCTTGTCGGCCACGGCCAGAAACTTTCCGTCCGGCGCCATGTATTGGCTGTTTCCCTGGAATGGGTCTCGGTAGGGGAACACCTCGGCCACTTTACGCTCAGTCCCGCCCAGAGCCGGGATCAAATAAAAGCCGCTGCTTTCGGCGGCTTGGCGGAAGAAAGCGATGTAACGGCCGTCGGGCGACCAGACCGGATGCGTGTCGGCCGCCGGATGCGTCGTCAGCCGGAGCGGCTGTCCCGCGCCGATCAATTTGACGTAGATGTCGGAGTTGTCTCCTTTCCCCCCATCCCAGACAAAGGCGATCTGGTTGCCGTCAGGCGAAAAAGCGGCCTGCGTTTCCCGGCCCGGAAAACTGGTGAACGGGATGATATTCAAAAGCGGAGTCGGAGACTCTCTGGCGGAGCGAAAAACCAGCGCCCAGATTGCGACTGCAAGCGTCAATCCCATCGCCGGCCATACTGCCAACCTACTCCAACGTCTCGCGCGCGGCTTGGCCGGCAGAGGAAGCCTCTCATAACCAAGCAGAGGAAGCACCCCATCCCCAATCGGCCACAGCCGCGGCTCCGAATCGGAATTGGAGTCGTCCTTCTTCTTCTCTTCCCGGTCAATGACGGACGCATCCGCTGGAGGCGACCACATTGACTCCGGGCGCTCATCGCAAACATCCTTCACTCTTACGACAAAGCGGTAGCCCCGTTTGGGAATCGTCTCGATGTATTGCGCGGCTTCTTCTCCGCCCAAAATCTTCCTCAAATAGGAGACGTTTTTGGCCAGATTCACCTCTTCAACAAAGGTGTCCGGCCAGACCTTCTTGAGCATCTCGTCCTTATCCATCACGCGCCCGCAGTTTTCGACCAGGATCAGCAATGTCTCGAAGGCTTTCGGGGTCAGCGGGACATGCTGGCCGTCGCGCAACAGCAGCCGCTCGGCAGTATCCAGCCGGAACGGCCCGAATTCATAGAAATGCTTGTCTGATCGCTTCATAGGGGACGGAAGAACTTTGCCAAAACTCTGCCAAAATTTTCCCAGAAATTTACCAAACCAATTCCCAAACTTCGGAAAGACTTATGCCCCATGCCTGGCGCACTGTCGCGCCTAACAGGAGCGAACTAGAAATTAGGTTGAAAAGAGAGGCGGAAACTGTAAGCCCGGTTCAATCTAACGCAAAACCTCGTCCGGAACAACGGCAAGAAATCGCAGCGCTGGGGGGAGGTTCAATTGCCGTTCGCCGCTCTCGCCGTCGGCTTTGCTGGGAGATAAAGCTAGACCTACCGATTCAGTTCTCGAAATCCGTCAATTTTGCATTCGCTGAATATTCTTGGCGAAGGATCAATAAAGGAGATTGTGATGATGACACACATAATTCGCGTCGCGCTCGCCCTCCTGGTGTTTACCGCGATCGGGTTCGCCCAGGACTTCCGTGCGACCATCAGTGGCCTGGTGACCGACCAGAACGGACAGGCGGTCGCCAACGCTACAGTCAAGGCGGTCAAGGTTGATACGAATGAAACCAAGGAGGTGAGGACTACTTCCGAAGGGCGCTACAGCATTCCGTACCTCAATCCGGCCATCTACAACATCGAAGTGACCGCCAACGGCTTCCAAACACTGAGGCGCGAAACCATCACGCTTCGCATCGCCGACAAGCTGGATCTTCCGCTGCGATTAACAGTCGGCGCGGTGAGCGAGACTGTTGTTGTGACAACCCAGCAGGAGGCCATCGAAGCCGGTTCGGCGGATCGCGGCCTCGTCTTCGATCCGATCAAGACTCAAGAACTCCCGCTCAACGGCCGCCAGACCTACATGCTTCTGTCTTTAACTCCCGGCGTAGTCTTCACTCAGGAGACCTTCGGCCCGAACGGATTTTCGGGCACGCGCGGTTGGGACGTGAACAATTCTTATAAGATCAACGGCGCGCGAACCGGACAAAATCTCTTTCTGCTCAACGGCGCCCCGATCAGCGACAATAACGGCACATGGCAGGTCGCGCCCAACGTCGAAGCGGTGCAGGAGTTCAAGGTGATGACCAACACTTATGACTCGTCGTACGGACGTTTCGGCGGAGGCGTGGTCAACACCACGATCAAGTCGGGAACGAACAGTTGGAACGGCAATGTCTTCGATTATTTCCGCAACGCCGTATTCGACGCCAACTATTTCCAGAACAACTTTACAGGCCAGCCAAAACCCAAGCACAACCAGCATCAATACGGCGGGGTTTTCGGCGGCCCGATTCGCAAGGACAAGGATTTCATCTTCACCAGCTTCGAAGGCTGGATCGAGAGGATCGGGTTTCCCACACTGCAGAGCGTGCCGCCCGACTTGCTGCGGGACGGCCAACACTTCAGTGATTTGGGAATCAAGATCTACGATCCTTTGACAACGCACAGATGCGGAGATAAACCGGGAGAGACGGAGGCGTTTTGCACGAAGAATGGAGCGAGGCGCACTTTCGTCCGCGATCCCTTCCCCGGAAACGTCATCCCGGCCAACCGCCTCAGTCCCATAGGGCAGAAGCTGCTTTCCTACTACCCGAAGTCGAGCGCCGGATTGGAGAAGCAGTTGAGACAAAACTTCGTCAACGGCGGGAACGTCGGCAAATATTACTATTACCAGCCAATGGGTCGCTGGGACCACATTTTCAGCGAGAAGGACAAGCTTAATTTCACATTCACTTTCCAACATGGCCAGGAATATCGAGACTCGACCGGCTTCGGGCCGCCGGCGGGCAGCGGTGACGTGGGTTCGCAGCGCACCGATCAGAATTACATCATCTCCTGGACTCACGTGGTCTCGCCGACCACACTGCTGGACGTTCGCGCGTCCTACGGCCGCTTCACCAGCTATTTTCCGCGCTGGACTGATTTCAACCTGACGGCCGCGGACGTCGGCATGACGCAGATGATCACAGCGCCATCGACCGGTCTGAAATCCGTGCCCAGGATTCAGGTAGGTGATTTCACGGGATTGTTCGCCTCTGTTGGAGGTGATCTGTTCACCTGGAGCACGGACAACCAGTGGAATATCGCCCCGAGCCTGACCATGACGCGCGGCCGGCACACCCTGCGCGTCGGCGGCGAAGTCCATTACTATGCTCGAGGGTCCCAGAACACCGGGTTTGGAACTGGAACTTTTGACTTCAACTCCAGTTGGACACAGCAGTTCCCAGACACCCGGCAGGGTGATCGCGACGGAAGTTCAATAGCGAGCCTGCTGCTGGGCACGCCCGCCGGCGGCGGCATTGACTGGAATGACACTTTCTATCAAACCCGTCCTTATTTCGGGATGTACGTGCAGGATGATTGGAAGCTCAATTCCCGATTGACCTTGAATCTCGGCCTGCGTTACGACGTGCAGATTCCCTGGCTCGAACGCTTCAATCGCAGAGCGCGTGGATGGGACACCGATACCAAGAACCCATTCAGCGACGCGGTTCTGGAAAATTGGAGAAAGGTCAAGGCGCAATACGACGCAGACAATCCAACGGCCAAGTACCCCTACCCGGCCCCGCCCGCGGAACTCATAGGTGGCTACCTCTTCGCCGGCGTGAATGGCCAGCCCGAAAGAGTTTACGACACCGACTGGACCAATATCGCGCCTCGCATCGGCGTCGCCTACCGACTAATGGAGAAGACGGTGCTCCGCGCCGGCGCCGGCGTCTATTACCAGTCGCCAACGCAAAACAACGTCTCTCCCGGATTCAACCAGTCCACTCCCTATACTTCATCGCTGGACGGCCTTACGCCTTCGGCTGGTCTGACGGGGCCGTATTCTCTGGTCACCCCCTTCCCGGACGGACTGAGACCGGCAAGCGGATCGGGCCTGGGTTTGGCGACCGGCGTCGGGGGCGGCGCCAGTTTCGATCCTCCGCGCTTCAAGATTCCGAGGACTTATCAATATTCCCTGGGATTCCAGCATGAATTGCCGGGCGGAATTGTGGCGGAGGCCTCCTATACGGGCAACTATCAAATCTACATAAACTACGGCTACAACATGAACCGCTGGAGCCTGGAGGACAACAATAAGGGTTTCGTAGATAACAGTTATCTGAATCGCAATCTGCCGAATCCGTTCTTCGGCATCCTTCCGCAAAACACCGGCCTCGGCAACCCTCGTACGATCAGTGCCCAGAACCTGTTGAGGCCGAATCCGATTTTCGGGGACATCACCAATAACCTCATTCAAGACGGCCGGTACCGCTCCGACCAGCTCCAGCTCAAGGTGGAGAAGCGCGTGCTCGGTGGCGGCGGCGGCCTGACATTCGGCCTGTCTTACACCCTGGCCAAAGCCTTCGAGAAGAATCATCGTTTGAACAATTGGAACACGACCGAGGAGCCGATCTACGAACTGGACAACACGGACAAGACCCACAACCTCGGTGTCTACGGCGTTTGGGATTTGCCCTTCGGCAAGGGCCGCAGGTTCAACGTCGGCAATCCTGTGGCCGGAGCGATCGTCAACGATTGGAACTTCGATTGGATTCTAAGTTACGTCAACGGGAACCCGGTCGGCTGGCCTGATCTCATTAACAAGTGCGGCACATGGAAAGCGACCGAACAGAATGAGGGTCAATGGTTCAACAATGACAGGAGTTGCTACCAGAAGTTTCCGGGGTTTAACGTGCGAACGACTCCGGACCGATTCCCTAACATCCGCGAGCAACAGAAGCCGCAATTGAATCTGGCCCTCTCCAAGACATGGGCGTTGACGGAGCGCTACAAATTCCTGCTCCGTTGGGAGACGTTCAACGTCACCAATACCGCGATTCGTCCCGGCCCCGATCTGAACATCGACAACGTTAGCACGTTTGGAACCTTGCCGAAGAATCAGAAGAACTTTCCGCGTGTGATGCAGGTCGCGGCTAAGTTCTATTTCTAAATCAGGCAATGCGACATTGGGACACCGGTACAGTACCGCGCGCGTAAGCAAGCGGCCGACTCGTCAGGAGGCCGCTTGCTTACGCGCGCGGTACTGTATCGATCGTGCGCGGCTCGATTTAGCGCCTGCTCAGCCCAGGCTGAGCTTTCCGCAAGAGCCTTTGCGAACTTAACCGGACGCCGCGGCGCCGAATCAGTACCGCGCGCGGTACTGATTCGGCGTGAGTTAACTGAAGGCTGTGCAAATAAAATCCCTTTGAAATCCATAAATTGATTAGCGCAAGCCTGGGTACGCATCGCTTCCAGCGTGCAGTCTTCGGCGGGAGGCGAATTGATTGGAATCAAATGCGCAGGAATACGAATCGGCTCCAGGCGCTGCGGGTCCTCCCAATGTACTACGATCCACGCCTGCACGCTGGAAGCGATGCGTACCCAGGCGTCTCCTGATTTATGCGCAGAACCCAAGTGGTTGATTGCATTCAACTTTAATTCGCACAGGCTTCAGTTAACTTTTCAATGCGATGATCTGTAGTTTCTAGCAAAGGCGCTAAGGTTTTTTCCAGGGTTGGGCAGTTACATTTTTCCGATACCTGCCCGCCGCGGCGAGGCGGCGGGGCAGGCTTGAAATCTCAGCCTCACGCCACTACAGTTGCCATCCTTCACTCAAATTCACTCACGGAAAGACTATGGAACGACTGAAATTCGGAATAGCGATCGTGTTGGCAGTGTCCGCCGGCCTGTTCGTTTACGCCGCGCAGAGCGGCGGGAAAGCCGAAAAACGATCTGACCTGCAATACCGCGAATGGCGGACGTTCGGCGGCGGGCCGGAGAATATTCACTATTCGACGCTGGATCAGATCACCCGCGACAACGTCCATCAACTCGAAGTCGCCTGGCGGTTCGATTCGGGCGATGAGTTTCCCGGCTCCGAGATGCAGTGCAATCCGATCGTCGTTGACGGCGTAATGTACGCCACGACGCCGAAGTTGCGCGTGATCGCGCTCGACGCCGGGAACGGGAAATTGATCTGGAGCTTCGACCCGAACGAGGGCAGGCGGCCGCTAGGCAAAATGCGCAACCGAGGCGTGATGTATTGGGAAGACGGCGCTGATAAGCGAATCTTCTTCGGGTTTCGGCATTGGCTCTATGCGCTCGACGCGAAGACCGGACAGCCGGCGCCTCGCTTCGGCGAGCAGGGACGCATCGATCTGCGCGAAGGTTTTGTCGGGCGCGACCCCAGGGAGATCACGATCAGCAACACCACGCCTGGCGCCGTTTACAAAGACATGCTTATCATCGGCGCTTTGACTAGCGAGGAATTGCCCGCCGCGCCGGGCGACATCCGCTCGTTCGACGTTCGCACGGGAAAACAGCGGTGGGTCTTTCACACGATACCGCACCCGGGCGAATTCGGTTACGAGACGTGGCCGAAAGACGCATGGCGGTACGTCGGCGGCGCGAACAATTGGGCAGGGCTGGTTGTCGATCAACGGCGCGGACTGGTCTTCGCGCCGACCGGCTCGGCGGCTTTCGATTTTTACGGGGCGAACAGGCATGGCGACAACCTGTTCGCCAACACGCTGCTGTGTCTGGACGCGAACACCGGCAAGCGCGTCTGGCATTTCCAGGCGATCAAGCACGACGTGTGGGACCGCGATTTTCCGTCAGCGCCCGCGCTCGTCACGGTCAAACGCAGCGGACAATTGATTGACGCCGTCGCGCAGATCACGAAATCGGGCCACGTCTTCGTCTTCGAGCGCGCGACGGGCAAGCCGCTCTTCCCGATCGAATATCGCAAGGTTCCGACCGTCGGCGTTGACGAAGAGAGACTCGCAGGGACGCAGCCGTTCCCATTGCTGCCTCCGCCGTTCGCGCGCCAGGTTCTGACCGAAGAGATGTTGACTGGGCGTACGCCCGAATCTCATCAGGCCGCGCTTGAACACTTCCGAACAATTCGCAGCAACGGCCAATTCGAGCCGCCTAGTCTGGAAGGCACTGTTATCTTTCCTGGATATGACGGCGGCGCCGAATGGGGCGGCGCGGCGTTCGATCCCGAAACGGGTTTACTCTACGTCAACTCAAACGAGATGGCCTGGATTTTGCGGTTGATTGAAAGGCCGAAGCCGAAACCGTCGCAACTGAGCGGCAAGAGCTTGTACGAAGCGAACTGCGCCAGTTGCCACGGAGGCGATTTGCGTGGCTCTCCGCCTGAATTCCCCGCGCTCGTCAGCCTGGATAAGAAATACACAGATTCGGAAGTCCGCACAGTCATTCGACAAGGTCTGGGACGAATGCCGGGATTTTCGAGGATCGGCGGCGACGCGATTCGCGCGATCGCCGATTACATTTTGACCGGCAAAGATAATGTCGCCTTGATTACGGAATCGAAACCTTCGCCGCCAAATCCTATGGATTTGAAGTACACGATGGATGGCTACAACAAATTCCTCGACCCTGACGGCTATCCGGCCGTAGCGCCGCCGTGGGGGACTCTGAACGCGATTGATCTGAATCAGGGCAAGATCGTCTGGCAAATTCCCTTGGGCGAATATCCCGAGCTGACCGCGAAAGGGGCGCGCGACACGGGGAGCGAAAATTACGGCGGGCCGATTGTGTCAAAGAACGGACTGCTCTTCATCGGCGCGACCAATTACGACAAAAAGTTCCGCGTCTTCGACAAATTGACGGGCAAGCTGCTGTGGGAGACGACGCTGCCCGCCGCCGGCAACGCGACGCCTGCGATGTATGAGCTGAACGGAAGGCAGTTCGTGGTGATCGCTGCCGGCGGCGGAAAATCGAAGGACCCGCCGGGCGGGAGCTATGTGGCCTTCGCGCTGCCAATATCAACCAATCGAAGTAGGTAGAAAGACTTGTTTCGACACGAGCGCCACCATAGAATGCTCTTCGAGGTGATTTATGATTTCCGGTCAAAGTGTGCTTCATCCTGAGATCTATCCAGGGATTATAGCCGATGCTTTTATTACGACGGAGCGGAATCTGTTTCAAGATATTTCGACAGAATTACCTCTCCCAGCGACTGACGAGTCCATAGTTTCGTCGGCAAAGGATGTGATACGGGACACTCCAGCGGAGTTGGATTTCCCAACATTCGGTTTATCTTTGGCTGTGTTGATTGAATCAATCTGGTCTGCCGAGAAGCAGCAGTTAATTCTAAAAGTGGAATTGGATGAGGGGGTGACATTCTTCTGGCAGAGTGTTGGCAAGCCGATTGAAAGAGGGGATAAGGTTTTGCTGTCAGGCGCCGCAGAAATCAATCTCGTTTCGCCTCGCCCTGAGGCTCATTTCATTGCTGCGACGTTGCAATCGATGCTGCTGTTGGACGAACAGGCAGTTCTCCGGGCTAACCAGTTGGGGCTTTCCACCAGTATTCACTTTGCTGACTCGCTTAAAACGGTCAGTAAATTCATGCAACGCAGGCAGCTAGCTTACCGCTTGATGGTGATCGAAAAAGCGTTCGATCAAGAATTTTCTATTCCGCGATTTATATCCAGTGATGAACGTTCAACGATAGATTTTGTTTATCGCGCCGTAACTGATCGTTCCTTTACTTGGCCCTTCTGGCAAGAAACATTTCCTTTTCTTGCTAACAAACTGGCGCGCCAATCCTTGGTTAAATTGAATGGCGCTGATTCATTCACGATTGGGATTGAAGATTTACAACAAATCTTGTTAGGACAATTCTTGAATTTAGGAGAGGTTAAAGTCGTTATCCAGAATGCGGCCCTCGTCAATTCTGACCAAGTTAATAGTGAGTTTCAGCAACTCAACGGGCACAGTTTTGAGGCGTCCATTAAATCATTGAGTGGCGTGGCTACATACGAATTTACCGAACCTCCTCATTTGCCTGACTCACTGTGGGACGAACGAATCAACCAATTCATCGAGTTGGAAGACAAACTTGATGAACACTTCTTTCAGGCGGTCAACCAGTTGGCGGCGGGGTCACTTGCCGGTTTTAACGATCAAGAGAAAGCGTTGCTCACCGAGCGTCCGACCCTTGACGAAGAAGCCTTTGACTTTCTTCATTCTGACATCGAGGGAGAAGACTGATGGCTGTTGAGCCACCGTTCGCAAACACGCCACTGCTATTGGATACCGATGTCTTTACAGATTGGCGGAATCAACGCCCCCACATCATCTCGGCCATTAAAGAATACAGCAAACGAACAAAGTCATTTCCGATGCTGGCTGCCATCACAATTTTCGAGTCTCAGTTCGGTTTCGATAGCGAAAGCATTAAAGGCAGTGGCCTTTCTACGCAACTGATGAAAGAGCGTGGCGAAATGGAACATCTCATTCAGACTTGTGGTGTACTGAACTTTAATCAGGCTGCCGCGACTATCGCCGCTTACATATTTGCCCGGCTCTCCAAAAGCCAGCGTAATAGACACTGGCGCGATGTTTTCATCGTTGCGACTGCGCTTGCACATAACTATGGTGTCGCAACCCGTAATCAGCGTGACTTCGAATTGATCGGTCAACACCTTCCTCCTTACGCCCCGGTTCTGTATCTGGCAATCTGGAAGTCATGACAACTCAAAACTCGCCACCCCGTAACTACAACCCACATATTGAATATTCGCAGAGGCTCCTACTGAGGCGCGCCGCGCTCAACCGTGAACAACAACGCAGCCGGAATATCTGGTTCTGGCGGCGTGTCGTTTTTGCGGTTATCGCGCTGATGATCATCCTGGCATTTGAAAGGGCCGTCGTATGGCCACTGATCGCGGCGCCTGTGATCGTTTTCATCGCGCTGATGGTTTTCCATCAGAGCATTCACGCGGCGGTCGCGCGGTTGGAGCGCGCGGTGAGGTTTTACGAGCGCGGCGTCGCGCGGCTCGAAGACCACTGGAGCGGCGGCGGCGAGGCAGGCGATAGATTCGCCGACAAGTCGCATCCTTACTCGGAAGACCTCGACCTGTTCGGCAAAGGCTCGCTATTCGAACTGCTTTCGACGGCGCGGACGAAGGCCGGCGAGGAGCGGTTGGCGTCGTGGCTGCTCACCGCCGCGCCGATCCCGGAAGTTCTCGCTCGCCAGCGGAGCGTCGAGGAGCTTCGACCGCGCCTCGATTTGCGCGAAGACGTGGCGCTACTCGGCGATGAAGTCAACGCGGGCGCGCATCCGGAAGAACTCACGGCATGGGCCGCCCGGCCATCCGTATTCACCGCGGATCAGACGCGATGGCTGCGACTTGCGGCGCTGCTGATCGGCTTCTTCTCAGCCGCCGCGGTCGTGATGTGGCTCGGGTACGGGTACCGGAAGACGGCGATGGTCGCGCTGATGGTCGAGGCGACCTTTCTTTTTCTCTACCGCGCGCAGATCGGGCGCGTGATAGCGGAGGTCGAGCGGCCCGGGCGCGAACTGTCGCTGCTGGCCGAAATCCTGGGGCGGTTGGAGCAAGAGCGATTCGCGTCGCCGCTGCTGGCGAAACTCCGCAGCGAACTCGACACGGACGGAAAGCCGCCGTCGCGGCAGATCGCGCGGCTCAGCAGCCTGATCCAGATTCTCGATTCACTTAAGAATCAGTTCTTCGCGCCGATAGCCTTTGTGCTGCTCATCCCCGCGCAACTCGCGCTGGCGATCGAAGGGTGGCGCCGGCATGCGGGCGCGAAGATTCCGCGCTGGCTCGACGCGGTCGCCGAGATCGAGGCGCTCTCGGCGCTCGCCGGTTACGCTTACGAACATCCCCACGATCCCTTTCCGGAATTGGTCGAAGACGAAGTCCTCTTCGACGGCGAATCGCTCACGCATCCGTTGATCGCGGAGTCGCGTTCGGTACGGAACGACGTGCGTTTAGGCGCCGAGCCGCGCGCGCTGATCGTCAGCGGCTCGAATATGTCGGGCAAAAGCACGCTGATGAGAACCGTCGGGACGAATGTCGTTTTGGCGCTGGCCGGCGCGCCGGTGAGGGCGAGGCGCTTGCGCCTGTCGCCGCTCGCCGTCGGCGCTTCGATTCACATTCTGGACTCGCTGCAGACGGGCGCGTCGCGCTTTTACGCCGAGATCACGCGGCTGAGCCAGATCGTCGAACTGACAAAAGGCGAGCTGCCGCTGCTCTTTCTGCTCGATGAAATTCTGAGCGGAACCAATTCGCACGACCGGCTGATCGGCGCCGAAGCCGTCGTCCGTGGGCTGGTCGAACGCGGCGCCATCGGCCTCGTCACCACGCACGACCTGGCGCTGACGCGTATCGTCGAATCTCTGAACGGCCGCGCCGCGAACGTCCATTTCGAGGATCACCTGGAAAACGGGCGGATGGTCTTCGATTACAAAATGCGACCCGGCGTCGTGCGGCGCGGCAACGCGCTGGAATTGATGCGAAGCGTAGGGCTTGAGGTTTGAATGGATTTGGAAGAGGTATTCAAACCTTTCGCGGAAATCATGGAAAGGTGGTAAATTTATCGCATCACGAAAGGAGAGCTTAATGTTGCCGGAAACCGAGATAAAAAATAACCCTCGGAGCGACTGGGAAAGTTTATACGAATATTGTATTGCCGATATGCTAGCCGATCCGAACTTGACGGATGAAGAAAAGCAAAAGTTGCTGCGTGAGTTGGATCTCCCAGATGAAGAATGGGAGCCAATAAGACTGCCGGAAGGCGCTGAGCCGTTTTCCGTCACACTCATCAAAATGCGCCAAGGCGAACTAGAATGATTTGGTATTGTGATTCAAGCGCTTTAGTGAAGCGATATGTCAATGAACAAGGTAGTTCATGGTTCCGCCAACAATTGAGCCAACACGATCTTCTTGTTAGTGAACTGGCTGTAGCTGAAATCGCCTCAACGCTGGCGCGCCGAAAGCGACAAGGAACGATCTCCGATTTTGAATTTCATAGCGGCCGCGGCCAATTTGCGCGTCATTTACAGGCTGGGCAATACGCTTTTCTGCAGACGGATCGAAGGACTGTTAATCAGGCGGCAATATTGATTTATCGCTACCCACTAGTCGCTTATGACGCGATTCACTTGGCGGCTGCTCTTATCCACTTGCAAACCGGCGGGATTATCCTCAATCAGTTTTGCTTTGTAACCGCCGACGATCAATTGAAGGCTGCCGCTGAAGCCTCGGGATTACAAACTGAAAACCCTAACGACCATCCGTAATTATTGAAAGCTGTCGAGCGCCGCCTGTTCGTCCTCGTAAATCTCGAAGACGGTCAGCAGCTTCGTGATCATGAGCAGGTCTTTGATCTTTTTCGGGAGGTTGAGCAGTTTCAGACGGCCTCCTGCGTTCTTGGTCGTGGTGTAGCGGGAGACAAGCTCCCCTATGCCCGAGCTGTCGACGTAGCTGACTCCGCCGAGGTTCAGGACGATCTTGTTCTGGCCCGAATCGAGCAGTTTGCCGACTGCATCGCGCAATTGCACGCTGCCTTCGCCAATAGTTATCTTGCCGAACATTTCCAGAATGACTACATCGCCTTCAGCGCGTTCTCTAATTTCCAACTGCATCGCGTTTGTGTTCTCCTTCGCTCACGTCGTGTGACGGCTGCTTTGGCGCGCGGCGTTTGGACATCGAGACGATCATGCCGCCTTCGGGGTGGCGGTCGTATTCAACGCTGTCCATGAAAGTTCGCATATAAAGGATGCCGCGGCCGGCCGGGTTGAGCAGGTTGTTTGGGTCGAGCGGGTCGGGGAGAGTCGCAGGGTCGAATCCTTCTCCGTAATCGCGTACCGTCACGCGCAGCGCGTCGACGCCGATCGTGTAGCGGATGTCCACGCTCTTCTGTTGATCGTATTTGTTGCCGTGTTCGACCGCGTTGGCGACCGATTCGCGCACGGCCATGTTGATCCAGTAGGCCGACTCTTCATCGAAGCCGATCATACTCGTGATGTTATCGGTTAGAGTCGTGACCAGATCAATGTATTCGAGCTGACTGGCGATGGTCAATTCGACCACGTTTTCGGCTAGCATCATAAGCCGGGAATTCCTTTTTGGGCTAAATTTGATCCGCCAATTCTATCTGTTAAGATGCTCGCGAGTCTGTAGACTTCGACGATTACGATCAAGCGCGGCCCTGTGTAACATAGCGTAAAAAGCGCTGTCAAGATGGGCGTTCCGCTGGACGATCAGACGGTTGGCGTCATGCGCTACGCCGCGTTCATCGCAAAAGTTCCAAAGCAAATAATAATTCAGATGTCCGAGCCGAAAAATTCCTCCGCGACCAGAGTCCGGATTGCGCCTGTCACAAAATTAAGCGGCGACTTCCAACTGCCTGGAGACAAATCCATTTCGCACCGAAGCGCGATGTTCGCCGCCATAGGCGAAGGCGTTTCGCAGTTGAGCAATTACTCATCGGCGCGCGATTGTCAGAGCACGCTCGACTGCCTAGAAGCCTTGGGGGTGAGGATCGGGCGCGGACCCGAATTAATTGTGATTGAGGGCGCCGGTCTTGATGGATTGCGCGAAGCGACGCGCGCCCTGGACGTGGGCAACTCAGGCTCGACGATCAGAATGCTATCTGGCATTCTCGCCGGACAGAATTTCACGACCGAGATTACGGGCGACGAGAGCGTCCGGCGCCGCCCGATGAAGCGCGTCATTGACCCGCTCACCCTGATGGGCGCGCGGATCGAATCTCGCGAAGGCGGTTTCGCGCCGTTGAAGATTCGCGGGGGCAATCTGAAAGCGATCGAATACGAGCCGCCCGTGGCGAGCGCTCAGGTCAAATCATGCGCGCTGCTGGCCGGATTGTTCGCCGACGGCGTCACGACGGTTGTCGAAAAGACACCCACCCGCAATCATACCGAAGTGATGATGCGCGAATGCGGCGCGGCGATAGAGGTCATGAAGACCGAAGCCGGCGAAAGAATTTCTGTCGCGGGGCGAAATCCGCTCGGCGCGCTCGGGCGTTACACCGTCGCGGGCGACCTTTCGTCGGCGTCATTCTTCATCGTCGCGGCGCTCGTCGTCCCCGACGCCGAATTGCGGCTGCGACACATAGGAATCAACCCTTCGCGCACGGGGCTGATCGACGCGCTGAAAACGATCGGCGCGCGCATCGAGATCGAAAACCCGCGCGTCGCGCACGGCGAGCCCGTGGCCGACATCCTTGCCCGCTCGTCCGATCTGAAAGGCGACCTGGAACTCTCCGGCTCGGTCATCGCCAACCTGATCGACGAGATTCCTATCCTTGCGATCGCCGGCGCGCGGACGGACGGGACGCTGACCATTCGCGATGCGCGCGAGTTGCGCGTTAAAGAGAGCGACCGAATACGATCGATCGTAGATAACCTGCGGCGGATGGGAGTCGAGATTGAAGAGTTCGACGACGGGTTGCGTTTGAAAGGCAAACAGCGATTTCGAGGCGCGCCGGTTGATTCGTTCGACGACCACCGCGTTGCGATGTCGTTCGGCGTCGCCGGGCTGATCGCCGAAGGCGAGACGGAGATCGTTAATGCGGACGCCGCTTCAGTGTCATTGCCGGAGTTTTACCGGCTGCTGGCCGCGAGCGGCGCAAACATCGAATAGCGATGAGCCAATCTCGAGTCTCAACCTCCCAATCCCCGATCTTTCTCCTGGGCTTCATGGCGTCCGGCAAATCGACTGTCGGCCCCGTGCTGGCTGCAAAGCTCGACCGCCGGTTCATTGATCTCGACAGCGTGATCGAGGCCAAAGTCGGCTGCGCAATCGCCGAGTTTATCAGGCGCGAAGGCGAAGAACGGTTCAGGGAGCTTGAAACTGAAACATTGCGCGAGGCCGCGTCGCAGAGGGAGACGGTCATTGCTCCCGGAGGCGGCGCGATCACGCGGGAGGAAAACCGCGAACTGATGTCGCGCCTCGGGGTCACCGTCTGGCTCGACACGCCCTTCGAATTGTGCTGGCGGAGGATTCAAAATGACGGCGCGACGCGCCCCCTGGCGCCGGATGAATTGACGGCTAGGGCGCGATACGAGGGGCGGTTGGCGCTCTACCGCCAAGCCTCGATTCACACACCGATCAATCAATCTGATTCGCCAGACGACATCTCCGAAACAATCATCAACCGACTTCGCGAAGTCGTGGAAAAATAGGACGACGTTCATGTCACAACTATCATTCACCCCAACTGGCGATTTGGAAGTTATTCCATCGAAAACTTCCTCTAACAACGATTTCGATTTTCTCGTCGGCGAGTGGAAAATCCGCAACAAAAAACTCAAGACAAGACTCAACAATTGCGCGGAATGGCTTGAGTTTGATGCGACCGGCGCCTGCCATAAAATCCTGAACGGTTTCGGAAATACCGACCAATTCATTACTGAGTTTGATGGGGTCCCGTTTCAAGGCGCGTCATTTCGCCTGTTCAATCCGAAGACCAGACTTTGGAGCATTTATTGGGCGGATAGCAAAGCGGTCGTAATGGACGTTCCCCAAGTTGGTTCCTTCGACGGCGACGTCGGAAGATTTTACGCAAAAGACGTTTTTGAAGGGAAACCTATCGTCGTCGTGTTTCAATGGGACAAAACGAATCCTGATCGTCCGGTTTGGAGCCAGGCGTTCTCGCCCGACAACGGAGCGACGTGGGAATGGAATTGGTATATGACATTTAGCAGACTGGAATGAACCTCTTGCGAAAGCGACGTCGCGCTTAGCTTGCAACCGTCACACACGCGGCCCTACGCTGAATACGGCGCGCCCCGGCATGGCGATACGATCATTGTTTATTGAAGCGTGCGCATAGATTGGTTCGGCGGAGCCTTTGGAGTGCGGTAGCTCGGTACCGCTTTGGTAGTCATCTCCAGATTCTACAGACTTCCGGGACAAGAGACGCGGTGGGCTCACGTTCCGATCATTGCCGCAGCATCGGAGTGGACTACCAAAGCGGTACCGAGCTACCGCACTCCAAAGGCTGTCGCCATTTCAATTGGGTGACCGCATTCAACGTTAATTTGACACGCTTCAGTTTATTGAGCGGAGTCAGGCAGGCGTGGGAACTCATTCCCCGCCCCTGATGAGAGTCGCGATTGCGCCCACCAACTCTCCCGGCTCGATCGGCTTCGACAGGTAATATTGGAAGCCTGAGGTGATGGCGCGAAGGCGGTCTTCCTTACCCGCGTAGGCCGTAATCGCTATGACCGGCAGGTCGCCGCCCTTTTCCGGCCCGAGCGCCCTCACCCTGGCGATGAGTTCATAGCCGTCCACTTCGGCCATCCCGATGTCGGCCAGCATCGCGTCGTACCGGCCCGGCTGAAACTTCGAGAGAGCTTCACCGGCCGACGCGGCCGTCACCACGTCCGCGCCAAACTGTTCAAGCATCATCTTCATCATCTCCCGCGTGTCGGCGTCGTCATCCACCATAAGTATTCGGGCCCCCTCGAGGCTGATGGAGTCGAACTCGCGGACGCGACCGTAGCCGGTAGAGATCTGGCGCGCGGAGGCGGACGGTTCAGGATGGTTGACCGCGAGTGGGAGTTTAATGGTGAACGTCGAGCCTCGGCCTTCGCCTTCGCTCTCCGCGTGAATGCTCCCGTCGTGCAGTTCCACCAGGCGCCTGGTAATCGAGAGTCCCAGGCCAAGCCCGCCGTGCGCGCGCGCGACCGAAGAATCGGCCTGGCGAAACCGCTCGAAGACTTGTGGCAGAAACTCCGGGCTGATTCCCCGGCCGGTGTCTTTGACGATTAGTTCCAGATGGGCGCCGGCGCGCTCCAGCCGCGCCTCCACGCGCCCGCGCGGCGGAGTGAATTTGATCGCGTTCGAGACCAGGTTCAAGACCACCTGCTGCAACCGGTCGGGGTCGCCGGAAACCAGAGCCTCGTCCTTGCCGGTTTCGACAACCAGGTCTATCCCTTTCTCCTCAGCCGACGAACGCGCCATCTCGACCGCCACCTTGACGAGCCCGCTGAAATCGAGCGTCCGGAGGTTGAGCGTCATTTTGCCGGTGATTATCCGTGAAACGTCGAGCAGGTCGCTGACAAGCCTGATCTCGGACTCGACGGAGCGCTCGATCTTTTCGAGGGCCGAGTCGTAATCTTCCGGCCTGACCTGTCGCCTGCGCAACATACGGATCCAGCCCAGCATCGGCGTGAGAGGCGTACGAAGTTCGTGAGAAAGCAGGGCCAGAAACTCGTCCTTCGCGCGGTTCGCATGCTCCGCCTCGCGGCGCGCCGCATTTTCACTCTCGAGGAGCCGTTCGCGCTCCTGCTCGGCCTGCTTGCGCTCGGTGATGTCCCGGTTCGTCTCTAACACCAACTTCTGTCCGTTGCGTTTGGCGAGCGTCATGCGACTCTCGACTACGATCTCGCGCCCGTCCTTTGTGCGATGGCGCAACTCACCCATCCATCGTCCGCTGAGGCTGACCGAATCCAGGATGACGTCTATGCCCCCGGCGGCCTCGGTCTCCAGCAACTCGTGCGAGACGCGCCCGACTGCCTCCTCTCGCGCGTAACCGTAAATCTCCTCCGCCGCGCGATTCCAATAACTGATTGCCCCGTCCAATTCCCAGGCGAAGATGGCGTCGTGCGCCAGATCGAGCATCTCCGCCTGTTCGCGCAACCTTCTTTCCGCCTGCTTGCGTTCCGTGATGTCGAAGAAACTCACTACACCCGCGACGATCCGCCCACCGCCGTCGCGGATCGGGGCCGAGTTGGAGATCAACGCGCCGCGCGTGCCGTCGCCGCGCAGTATTTCGATCTCCTCGTTCGTGACCACATCGCCTGCCATGATGGAGCGCGCCAGCGGCCACTCTTGCGGCTCGTAGGGCCGCCCGTCAGGATGAAAGCCCTTGTAGGCTCTATACTCCTCGACGTTGGTCGAAGGCAGAAATTCATGACGCCAGATTTGCGCCACCCGCCCATTTCCCATAATAAGTTTGCCCGAAGGCGCTTCGGCGATGATCACTCCGGCTGGCATCTGTCGCAGCACTTCCGTGAGTTTCTGATGTTGAGCCAACAACTCTTCGAGTAACTTTTCGCGCTCGGCCTCCGCGTTCCTGAGCCTGCGACGCTCTTCGGCTTCGATCAGCGCCCGCCGCATTGAACCCGGCAGGCGCGCCAGCCGCTCTTTGAGCACGTAATCGGTCGCGCCGCGCTTGAGGGATTCGGTCGCAATCTCTTCGCCCATCATGCCCGAAACGAAGATGAAGGGTAGCCACGAATACTTCTCCCGCGCGATTTCCAGGGCCGCCATCCCGTCGAATGACGGCAACTGGTAATCGGCGAGGATCAGGTCATAGCCGCCCGCTTCGAGCGCGGCGACGTAATCCTCGCGCGTGTCCACGACCGTCATCTCGTATTTCAGCCCGTCCTTTTCGAGGACGGCTCGCAAGAGTTCGACGTCGACAGGATTGTCTTCAAGATACAAAATACGTATGGATGAATTCATCGCTTACCGCCTTATTTAATCGGCTCTACCCGTTCAGCCGAAACCTCCGCACCGATCCTTAACACTGCCCTGCACACAGCCCGGCGGCGGCTCGTTGACCATAACCCAAAAAACGCCAAGCTCCCGGACCGCTTCGACGAATTCGTTGAAGTCCACCGGTTTGACGACGTAGGCGTTGACGCCTAGTTGATAGCTCGCGAGCAGGTCGCCCTCCTGCCGCGAAGAGGTGATTATCACCACCGGGAGCATCTTCAGCCGCTCGTCGGCCCTGATCTCCCGCAGAACCTCCAGGCCGTCCATCTTGGGCATCTTGATGTCGAGCAACGTTAAGACAGGGCTCCCCTCCGCGCGCGTCTCGTAATCGCCGCGCCTGTGAAGGTAATCGAGCGCCTCCGCGCCGTCTTCGACCACGACTACCTCATTGGCGATGTTGTATCTCTCCAACGCTTTGAGGACCAGTTCCGCGTCGTTCTCGTCGTCTTCCGCAACTAAAATCTTTTTCGGTTCCATCATGATTTGTCCTCCCGCAAGGGAAGAGAGAAATAGAATGTGGCGCCACGCCCGACCTCGCCCTCGGCCCATACGCGGCCCCAGTGACGCAGGATGATGCGCTGTACGTTTGCCAGGCCGATTCCCGTGCCCTCGAAGTCCCTGGCGCGGTGCAAGCGCTGGAAGACGCCGAAGAGTTTGCCCGCGTACCGCATGTCGAATCCAACGCCGTTGTCGCGCACGAAACAGACCGCCTCGCCTTCGCGCGCGCCCCGACAGCCGACCTCGATTTGGGCCGGGCGGCGGGGGCGCGTAAATTTGATCGCGTTCGAGAGCAGGTTGACCACCACCGTGCGCAGCATCTCGCGGTTGCCCTCGACCACGGGCAGCTCGCCGATGCGCCAGTCGATCTCGCGCCCTTCGATTTCGGGCTGCAGTTCCTGCAGCGCCTCTTCCGTCAGTTGTTTGAGGTTGACCGGCTCGCGGCTCATCTCCACTCGCCCCAGCCGCGAGAAGATCAACAGGCCGTCAATCAGTCGTCCCATGCCGTTGGCCGCCTCGACGATGCGCCGCAGGTAATTTTCCCCGGTCTTGTCGAGAGAAGCGGCCGCATGCTCCTGCAGCAGATTGGCGAAGCTGGCGACGTGGCGAAGCGGCGCGCGCAGGTCGTGCGAGACCGAGTAGGAGAAGGCCTCCAACTCCTTGTTGCTGGCCTCGATTTCCGCAGTTCGGCGCGCGACGCGATCTTCCAGTTCTTCGTTCAGCCTTCGTAATTCCTCTTCCGTCCGCCTGCGCCCGATTATCTCGCGGCTGATGAACGTATAAGCCATCGCCAACGTCGCCATCACGGCGGCGCCCAATGCGGCGAGGCTCCACATCGCGTTGCGCGCGCTCGCGGCCGAATGCGCCCTGCGCTGTGTTAGTAAAGACTCTTCCTCTCGACTGATTTCGTCTACAAGGGAGTAAATTTCAGCCATCTTTCGTATGCCCGACTCCTTTAAAATATCTTGACTCGCCACCTCTGCGCCGCGTTCCTGCTTCAGCCGGACCTGAGTCTGAAGGATGTTGATCCGCTCGATCCCTAGCTTCTCCAACTTTTCCATGCGCGCATGCTGCCTCGGATTATCCGCTGTTAAAGATTTGAGCCGATCAAGCTGCGCCCTGAATTTATCCGCGGAGGTTTTAAGAGGGTTCAGGAAGTTCTCGTTACCAGTTAAAAGGTATGTGCGCTGTCCGCTCTCGGCGTCTTTGAGCGTGACGTATGACGCTTCAAGCTCGGCTATGATTTGATAACCATGCTCCACCCAGAAGACTTCGCTCTCACGCAACCGTAGCGCGCTGAGATAGGAGAGCGCAAGCATCAGGACCACGATCAAAGACGCCAGCACGAACCAGATGATTAACCTGCCTTCAATTCCATACTTCGCAGATTTCATTGAAGCACTCCCGCAACAATTCTGCGGACGAATAACCCTGGGCGCGCGCAAAACTTCAACGCGCATCCTCAGTTTTCATAAACCTCAGTCTTCATAAAAAAGATGAAGCCGAGGTCAATCAACATGATGATGTTGACATCCGGCGTGTTGGAAATCTGTCTATGCATGGACAAACTGAGAAATATAATTCTTCAGGGAGGTAATAGTAGTGGCTTTGTCAACGCGGTAACATTCGCAGGAAGCAGCCTCCAGCCCTGCGCGGTCGAGAATTTTCAAGCGGCCCCAGCGGTAACTGATCAGCCCTTGCCGCTGTAAGCCGCTCGTGATCGTAGCCACGCGCGAGCGTTGTATGCCGAGTATCATCGCGATGTGTTCCTGAGTCAGCGGCAGGGTGTCCTCTTCGCTGTGATCGAGGCTGAGCAGCAACCAGCGGCAGAGGCGCTGCTGAGAGGTGTGGAAGTGATTGCAGACGGCCGATTGAGCCACCTGCGCCAGCACCGCGTTCGTGTGCAGGAGCATCAAGTCATGCGTCGCGCCGCAATGCCTGAACTCTTTACGCAAGATTTCGGCGCGGATGCGCCAGGCCTGTCCCGGGATTTGCACTACCGCGCGGAATGGAATCTGTCTGCCTTTCAGGGCGAGCGCGCCGCCGATCATCCCCTCAAAACCGACCACCCCGACTCCAATCGTATCGCCCCCGCTCGTGGTCGAAAGCATAGAAACCATTCCCCGTTCAGGAAAGTAAACGTAACAGATCGTGTCGCCCGCGTTGTAAATGACTTCCCCTTTAGTTAATTCAAACAGCTCCAAATGCGGCTTCAGCCGTCCGATCTCTCCGGGCGGGAGCGCGGCCAGCAGGCGGTTGCGGAAAGTATTGTGATTGTCTGAATCCGACATCATCGTTTTAGCCTCTCTTTCCCCAATGATAATCTTTGATGGCCGAAGGGAAGAGCCACGACGTCTAAAATCTGCGATGGAGAACTAGAGCAGTTATCAAATGGAGGTACGGATTAATAGAACGCTGATGACGCGGATAGAGCGGATTGACGCTGATCTTTTGGGGTTTTATCCGCTTGCCGGGAGCGCGCTAGCGTATGGAGTGCGGCGAGCCCTGATACCGCTGGCGAATTCGGAGAACGGTACGGTACAGGGAGCGGTAGCGACCTGGTGGACTCGGAAGTCGTTGCCTACAAAGCACCAGGTCGCTACCGCTCCCTGTACCGTACCAATTCGCCAGCGGTATCAGGGCTCGCCGCACTCCATACGCTGCTGCGATTTCGGTCACGGCCGTCGCTGTTTTTGACACGCCTGTTTGCAATTACGCGCCCCGCCACTAGCTGCAATCCCATACGTCCAATTGATAATGCTCTAAGGGTTGCAAGACGCTCTGGCGCGACGCCGGCCGAGAAGAGGCGCCAGTAAGGTGTCGCGTGAATGGCGAGGCGCCCAGGGGGCTTGAAGATAACGCAGTGGTGGTTCTGCTCGCTCGGATCGCGGTGATAAAGATCGCGACATCTCCGAAACAGGCGCCATCTCTATTTCAGAGCTTTCAAAACAAATGTCATGGCGCCTGCCCTGAAAATAAAACTTAAATATCCTTCCCAGAATTTCCTCAACGACCTCAGCGAATCGTGGCGCAGAGAGTGATTGATCACAGCTTCGAGTCCCACTCCCCGCCAGAGGCGCGCCATATCAATCTGTATGGACTCGACCTTGAATCTGGCGGTAGAGTAATAGTTGGACTCATACTCCGGCTCGAAATACCTGAAGGAGTAGGTGGTCAGGTGCCATTTGTGAGTAGGATCATTCCATGACTGGAAGTCTGAGTAGTGCGGAGTGATGATAGTCACCTTCGCATTCGGCTTCGCTATCCTGTGTAGCTCTTCCATAGTCCGGGTGATCGATTCCAGGTGCTCGATGATATGGGTGGCGTAAATCTCGTCGAAAGTGTCGCGCTCGAACGGGTATGGGAATGAATTCAGGTCGTGAACGATATCCACATTAGGCAGAGACGCGCGATCAATGCCGATAGCCCCCTTCATTTTGTTGTTGCCGCAGCCAATATCCAGTATTTTCACTCGTTACTTTTCTCTCCTCATAGGTCGGAAGTTCGTCAGCTTCAGTTAGCCGGTAAGGGCGGTTGGAGAGGCCTGATGCGACCCGACGGTAATCGCGCCTTGACGCCGCAGACTACTCGCTCGGATCGCGGTGATAAAGATCGCGCCAGGCCGAGAGGTAAGGCGAGTGGCCGTCTTCGGATTCGCGCAGTTGTTTGATCACCGGGTGGGTGAATTTGTTGACGATGGCGTTGATCATAACGCGCAGGGCCTGTTCTTGATCCTCGCTCAGACCGCCGAGCCGTTTGCGGCTGCGCTCGAGCTCGGAGAAGGCCATTTCGTAGACTTGTTGGCGGAACGCGCCGATGACGGCGTTGAGGTCGCCTTCGGCCAGGGCGCGGAAGAATTGTTCGGCCTCGGCCTCAATGATCTCCTCGGCGCGCAGCGCCTCGCGCTTACGTTCGGCGCGGTTGGCCTCGGCGATCGATTCCAGGTCGTCGACGTCGAATAAGAAGGCGTTTTCGAGCCGCCCGATCACCGGATCGATGTTGCGCGGAACCGAGATGTCGACGAGCAGCATCGGGCGGTTGCGGCGCCGTTCAAGCGCGCGGCGGACCTGGTCGGGGTGGATCAGGTAGTCCGGCGCGCCCGTCGAACAGATCAGAATCTCGGCCTCCGGCAACCGCTTCTCGAATTCCTCGAAGCGCACAGGCTCGCCGTTCAATTCGCCCGCCAGCGCGACCGCGTTCTCGTATGTGCGATTGACGATCAGCAGGCGACTCGCGCCGTAATTTAAAAGGTGTTTGGCCGCCAGCTCCGCCATCTCGCCCGCGCCCAGCAGCATCACCGCGCTCCCTTTCAGGTCTTCGAAGACTTTGCGCGCCAGCTCGACGGCGACGAAGCTGATCGAGACCGCGCTCGACCCGATGCCTGTTTCGTTGCGGACGCGCTTGGCGACGGCGAAGGCGCGGTTCATTAACCGCGTCAGCTCATGACCCACGACGGCGGCCTCCTGCGCGCGATGGAAAGCCTCTTTGACCTGCCCCGTGATCTGCGGCTCGCCCACGACCATCGAATCGAGCGACGACGTGACGCGGAAGACATGTTTGATCGCGGCCGGGCCCGCGAGGTCATAAAGATGTTTGCGCAGAGGCGAAAGGTCGTATTGGTGGAAGCGGCTCAGGAAATCGTAGAGGCGCGAAACGGCGTTCTCCGCCCGCTCGGCGCCGTTCGGGGTCGCGGCGATCAGCTCGACGCGATTGCAGGTGGAGACGATCAGTCCCTCGCTGATCATTTCACGGTCAACCAGTTCGCGCAGCGCGCCCGCGAGGCGCGATTCGGCGAACGCCAGACGCTCGCGCACCTCGACCGGGGCCGTTTTATGACTGGTTCCGACTAGAACTATGCCCATAGGAGTAGGGAGTGGGCAGTGGATAGTGGGTAGTGAGTAGTGGGCAGTGAGCAGTGGGTAGTGGAGGCTTTTCCTTATTCCCCACTATCCACTACCCACTATCCACTACCCACTATCCACTACCCACTGCCCACTATCCGAAGACGTGGTACCCGCCCAGCGCGCGCGCGCCGAGCCAGGTCAGAATTACGATCGCGAAGCCTGCGATAGACATCCAAGCCGCGCGGCGGCCACGCCAGCCGGCAGTCACCCGGTAGTGGATCGGGAAGAGGTAAACGATCCAGGTGATGAGCGCCATCACCTCTTTCGGGTCGTTGTGCCAGTAGCGCCCGTCGCGCTGGTTGTTCCAGAAGATGCCCGTGGCGACGCCCAGCGTCAGCAGTACGAATCCGATCGTCACGCTGCGGTAGCCGATCTCGTCGCAGGTGTTCAGCGCGGGCAACCGCTCGGAGTTTGCGCCTAAGCGCTTGGCCTTCAATTCACGCTCCTGGATCAAATACATCATGCCGCAAACGAAAGTGACGGCGAAGGCCGCGTAAGAGGCGATAACCAGTGTGACGTGAACGGGGAAGATGATTTGTGTCAGCGGGCTCGCCGAAATCGCGCTCTCCAACATCCGCGGTACGGCCTCGGCGCGCGCCGGCAGCAGCAGCGATACGAACATGAACAAGTAGACCAGTGGAAGGAGGAAGGCCGGCAACGCCCGCGTATTATAGCGCCGACTCACCGCCAGGTAATAGCCCGCAATCGCCCACCCGATGAACGAGCTGACCTCTTTCGGACTGATCACCGGAAAATGGCCGGCCTCCTGCCAGGCCGCCACGATCGCGGCTGTGTGAGCCGCAAAACCCAGCCCGATGATGAGCTTTAGATCGCGGTTGGGCCGTTTGGATTTCGTGGCGAACGCGTAGATCGAATAAAACGCGCCAGCCAGATAGAGTGTCAGGGCAATCACCAGTAGTATAACCATCGTCGTATCCCGCGGTTGTTTTTCGCTCAGGAATGTTTACGGCGAAGATTATAACGCCGGATTTCCAGGTTTGGCCATCCGTTGATGAAGATCCACAGCCGTGTGATAAAGTTCGTTTCGGAGGCGCCGCCCCGGACAGAATGATAAATTACGAATGACGGAGCCAGGCATGATTTCCAGAGCCGCACTTTTATATCTCTCACAAAAAACCGAACTGAAAGACTTTTTTTCAAAACTCCCAGGATTTGGCCAGGTCACACGCCGCTTCATCGCCGGCGAAAACATCGACGACGCGATCGCGGCGATTCTGGAACTCAACCGCGCGGGTATGACGGCGACCTTCGATCATTTGGGCGAAAGCACGACGTCGAGGGCCGAAGCAGAATCTGACGTGCGCGAATACCTGCGCGTTCTGGGACGTATTGAGGACGTCGGCGTCAATTCCAACGTCTCGGTCAAGCTGACCCAGTTGGGATTGGACATTGACGAAGATTATTGTCTTCGGAACGCGCGCCGGATAGTCGAGGCGGCTAAACGCCACAACAACTTCGTGCGGATCGACATGGAAGATTCGTCGAAGACCGACGCCACAGTGCGCATATTCAAACAGCTCTATGGCGAATACGGCAATGTCGGCATCGTCCTACAGGCTTATCTTTACCGCACCGAGAAGGACGTCGACGACGCGCTGGCTATGGGCGCGCGCGTCCGGTTGTGCAAAGGCGCTTACAAGGAACCCGAAGAAGTGGCTTTTCCAGAGAAGAGCGACGTGGACGCGAACTTCGTCAGGCTGATGAAGAAACTGCTCAAGAGCGGCATATATCACGGCATCGCTACGCACGACGAGAAGATGATCGCCGCGACCAAAGAATTCGCCGCCGTCGAGGGCGTTTCGAGAGACGCGTTCGAATTCCAGATGCTTTACGGCGTGCGGCGCGATCTGCAATTGAAGCTCGTGCGGGACGGCTATCGGATGCGGATCTATGTGCCGTATGGCGAATACTGGTACCCGTATTTCATGCGCCGATTGGCCGAGCGGCCTGCTAACGTCTGGTTCGTGCTGAAGAATTTGTTTAAGGGATGAAGGAGGATCGAGGATCGAGGGTTGAGGATCGAGGATCGAATTAGATTGTTCGCGATCCTCGATCCTCGATCCTCGATCTTCTATCCTCGTTGGTTCAGCTTCTCCAAATCCTTCACCACATCCTCAGGCTTCCAGTCGTTGTGGCGGTAGACTTTGGCGACCTTGCCGTCTGGCGTGATGATGGCGGTGCGCAATCCGTGGATGATCTGATCTTTTTCCTTCCAGTAGTTTAGCCCGAAAAACTGGGCGACTTTCTTGATCTGCTCGGGGCTGCCGGTGGCGAACTCCCACCGCTTGAACCCGTCATTATCCGAGCCGGCGAAGCGCGCGCCGTAGTCGCGTAGAACTTTCGCTTTGTCGTAATCGGGATCTACTGTGACGCTGAGCAGATGAGTCTTGTCGCGCAGCGCGGGCTTGCCCTGCAACTCGCGGTTGATCTCGACGAAGTTCTTGGTCATCAGCGGGCAGTAATCGGGCAGCGGGCATCGAGTGTAGATAAAGGTCAAGACCAGCGCCTTCCCGCGATACTGTTTGAAGCCTATCTTCTTGCCGTCCTGATTGACGAGCGCGAAATCCGGCGTCTCCGTCCCGGCGGCTGGTTCGACCCCGCTATCTTCGGTTTTGCTGACCAGGTTCGGATCGACAACGTTGGAAACGACCGGGTCTTCGAGCCATGAGCGGCCCTGATCGACGACAAGTGTGGCCAGAATCTGCGAACCGGGTTTCAACTCCGAGTAGACATCTTCGTTGAGCAGCGTGAACGGCATGGTCATCGCTTCCATGTACCCTTTGATCTCTTCGTGCGCGATCGTCACTTTGTGGTTGGCCTTGTCTACGGAGACGACCTTGCCCTTGACTTCGTATCGCTGGGCCGAGCTCGACGCTTCAGGGGTGTTAGATGTGGATGTGGGCGCCGATCTTTTGGAGCCGCAAGCCGAAACGATCAGGCCGATAAGCAAAAAAGAGCAGAGCGGCAATATATTTTTCATTGTTTTCTCCCAGTTTTAATGACGCTTCGTTGATTTTCATTTCAACGCGCGGGAAATGTAGGTCAGTAAGCCGTCATTCTACATCAACCGGCGCCAGCTTTCCGCCCGGCGTCACGCGAAATTTCATGCCGCGCCATTCGATCTCGTCTCCGACCAGGCCAGCCCCCCAGACGCCGAACGCGATCAGGTCGCGAATCGGCGCGAGCCAGAAGTACCGCGCCAACGCGCGGTCTTTCAAACCATACACGCCGACGACGAAAAGAGGCAAGAACCGGGCGAGGATTGTCGCGGCCAACAACCATAATGCGAAGCCCGAAAAGCCCCAGGCCAAGGTCGCCATCAATGCCGTCGCCACGCCGTGAGTCATGATCATTCCGCGATAACCCCACGGCCGCGAGACGCGCACCGTCCGCGCCCATCGCAGTTGATGTCTCAACATCGCCGCGAACGTGTCGGGCGCGGAGACGTGTTCGACCACGCAATCCGAAAGGACGACCTCCAGCCCTTCTTTCGCGGCGTGACTGCCGAGCAGGAAGTCGTCAGCCAGATAATCGGCCAGGGCAGGGAACCCGCCCATGCGTTCAAGCGTCTCGCGCCGCATCGCGATGGTCGAGCCGAACGCGAACTTGACGCCCTGAAGCGCGCGCGCCGAACAGACGTCGGGGGCGAACGTCGACGAGACGCCGATGTTTTCGAGCAATCCGGCGAACGTCTTCGCATTCGCCCCCCGGTAGAGGCAGGTCACCATCCCTACTTGTGGGCCGACTGGTGGATCGGCCTGTGGGCGCAGCGGAGCCACTACGCGGCGCAGGTAATCAGGACTGACGCGAATGTCGCTGTCGGCTATCAGTAACACGTCGTGCTTCGCCTTCGCGTACATGTTCTGTAAGTTGGAGACTTTGGCGTTGTGGCCGAACTGGCCCGACGAGATGACGAGTTCGACGTCGCGCTCGGGGAACTCGGCTATCAGTCTCCGGATGATCGGCGTGGCCGGGTCGCTCTCCTCGCGGAGGCCGAAGATGATCTGATATTCGGGGTAATCCTGCCTTATGAAACTGGCGAAATTTTCATAGGCGTCGGCGTCGGCCCCGCGAACCGGCTTGAAGATCGTCGCGGGCGGAGTGTAATCCAAGCCCAGCGCGCGCTGCCGGCGCCGGTCTGCGAACCATAGCAGTCCGGCCACGAAGGAGATTACGTAGTAGACGATCGCGGCGGCGGCGCAGGCGAGCAGCGCGGCGCGCAGCGCGAACAAAGCCCAGAACGCGACGGGCGTCGCCGCCTGATTGACCATCTCGTCCGGCGCAAGCTCCGAGTAGATCAGCCCCGACAATCCGATCGCCCGTGTCTTGAAAAAGACTTCAATATGTTTATCGAGTGAAATGACCGCGACCCCGAGCGCGACGAGTGTCGTCCCCATCCACCTCGATCTCGAGATTCGCTCCTTCAGAAAGAATTGCGCGCCCAGGGTGTTGGTGATGTAGGTGACGGCCGTCAGCGGCGCGACGAAGCTGAGGTCGGCGTAACTCAGCAGGCTGATGAACGAGAAGAACGCGACCGCCAGACAGGCGAGGCCGCCGAAGAGGTAAGGGCTGCGGATCATCCGTCCCAGCGCGCGGATGAGGGCCTTCGGGCGGAACGAGACGTCGCCGACCTCCCGCATCCCTTTGGCCGAAAGTATCTCGCCCAGCGAACTGCCCACGACCAGACTGCAAAGAAGCAGAAACGTCTTCATCAGGCGGCGCCTCCCGGCTCGGGGCTGGTGGTTCTTTGCTCGGTGCGGGAGACGGTGGCCACGCCGACGCAGATGATTATCGTCCCGACCCACCGCGTGAGCGAGACGTGTTCGCCGAGCAATCGCCACGACAGGAACGCGTTCATCGCGTAACCGAACGAGGTGACCGGCAGCACAAAGCTTAAATCGGCCCACGAGAGCGCCGCCAGATAGAGTCCGAAAAATAAGCCGAGAAGGAGGATGCCCAGCCAGATCAACGGATTCGTGAAGACCTGCGCCCCCGTGTTTAACAGCTTAACCGGGTCGAGCGTCGAGACCTCGCCGACGGATTTCATCCCTTTGGTCAAAAAGACGTCGCCGAGCGTCTGCACGCTGATGGCGACGAATAATACGATAAAAGTCTTCATAATTGCGGATCGTTCGATTGCGGATTGCGGATTGCGGATTGCGGATTGCGGATTGAAAGAATGAAGGGGCGCCCAGCATCTCTTCAATCCGCAATCCGCAATCCGCAATCCGCAATCGGTAGGGTTTCGTAAGTCGCCGGCCTGAAGCCGGCGGTCTCGATAGCGCTCCGCACGCGGGCGCTGATCAGAGCTTTCAGCTCACGCTCGCCGCCGGGGTTTTCGCGTTTCGCCGCCTCGTCGGCGTCGAAAGCGAGCGGGTGAGCGTATATCTCGCCACTCGCGGCGTCAAACTGATCGGGCCGCCCGATCAATCGGATCAGGCCGAGCAGATAGTCTTCATTCATATCGCCCGACTGCAGCAGGCCGTAAACTTTTTGAGGCTGGGCGAAGCCTCGTCCGCGCAGCCTGCGCTCGGCGCTGCGCCCGAGCAGGTTGTAGACCGTTCCCAGGATCAGCTTGCCCGGCAGATTCTTTCTGTCGAGCTTCAAACTCAACCGCACTTCGCCCTTCACCACGCGCACGCGCCGGACGTCGAATTCCTCGCACAGTTTTATCAACTCGTCGAAGATCACCGGGTGCTGGTGCAAGTGCGCGTGACCGTCGACGTGCGAGAAGCGGAGTCCCGTCGAGGTGAACCGCTCGAACTGCGCTCGCATCTCGCGGCGTAGTTCGCGTCGCGCGGCGGGGCTGAAATAGTAATGAATGCCGGCGCGGAACGGGCTGGTCGTGAAATTACCATTCGGATCGGTGATGTGAGGGATTTCGGCGTGGGGCAATGCGGCGCGGCCCTGAACCAACGCCAGGTGAAGTCCGACGGCGAGGGACGGATTCGATCTCGCCAAATCGACGGCCTGAGGGGCCGCCCGCTCATTGACCATCAGGCTGCAGCTCGTCAAGACGCCTTCGCGATGCGCCAGGACGATCGCGCGGTTGACGGCCTCGGAATAGCCGAAATCGTCGCCGTTGATGATCAACGGAATCACGTTATGATTGACGATTTGAGACTGATTGAGACCTGCTTCCATCGGCGGTTCATTCACGATTTTGATGGCGGCGCTACAGTTTCAACAGCGCGTATAACAAGTCGTAGCGAATCCGAAGGTCGATATCATCACTTGAATTTTGATCGGGCATGGGTGAGCAACTCCTTTTCGATCTCGTAAGACATTTTCTCAAGAGCTTCATCTCGAGACAGCCAGATAAGTTTATCCACTTCTTCTGAAGGTTCGAACGCGCACTCGCCTGCGGCCTTCATATTCCAAAAGAGCACGACTTTCGCTACGCCGTTGACAGTGTAGGCGACCGCTCCGGCAAAGCTTACAAGCTCGACGTCGCAACCAGTCTCTTCTTTGATCTCGCGCAACGCGCCTTCCTGCCATCGCTCGCCCGCTTCGAGTTTGCCTTTCGGCAACGTCCAATCGTCGTAGCGCGCTCGATGTATCAAGGCCATATCGCGCCCCCGTTCGGTTTCGCGCCAGATGACGCCCCCTGCGGCTTCGATTACGTCAGCTTCACAATTTTCCGTGGAGTCTTCAATCTTCATATTCAACCTTATTCTGCATTGATTGACTCGATACTGTGCAATTTGCGCACGTCAATCGTCAAGAGCCCGTCATCCGCCGGGCGGTTGAATATGTCGGCGAATCGGGCGTTCCAGACCACCTCTTCGGCCAGGTAAGACGAACGTGCGTGGACCGTCTGCGAGAAGGTCTCGTCGAAGCCGGTGAGCAGGACCAGAAACTCGCCCATGGTTTCGCGCAAGTCTTCGGCCGACATGCCGTAAAAGGGGCTAGTCTCGTCAATCGGGTGCACAATCGTCCAGCTCAGCGGGAAGAAGACCACCCTGTCGCGCTCCAGCTTCAGCGGGTAGAAGCGACGCAACGGCCGCCCGTCCACCTCTTCAAAGCGCGCGAAGAGCACCTTGGCCTCAAGCTCGATGATCTGGTTGCGGCGGGCGTTGGCGATGCGGAACTCGAAAGCCGTCATGCCTCGGTACGGCGCGATGACGGCGCGGTCGCTGAAGAGGATTTTGGCCGTCGGGCGCGAGAACCGCGCGAAGAGCAGGCTGGCGCAGAGCGCCAATCCGAACAGCCCGATGAACGATTCGACCGAAACGATGACGTTCGCCGCAAGCCCGACCGGGCTGATCGTGCCGTAGCCGATGGTCGCCAGCGTGTGAACGCTGAAGAAGAAGGCCCGCAGGAAGTGGTTTTCGATTCCCGCGCTTTCGGGGACCAACAACGCTCCGGGGCCGCAGAGCAGGTAGGCGGCGGCGAAAATCAGATTCGCGCCGAAGTAGAAGAACGCGGTCAGGCCGAAGAACCTCCCCCACGACATCGTCAGCAACGCGTGGTAAGGGCTGAGCGAGGCAAGATAACCCAGCCCGGAGCGCATCACGTTGAAGCCGCCGTCGCGGTTGAGCAGCCGCTGGCCGCTTTCTCGCGCCACCACCGAGCCGAATCCCAGGTCGCGCATGTCGGCCTGATTTTGATTGGTCGAAATCTGAGAAAGAGGGAGTCGCTGTGTTTCCATAATGATTATTCAGTTGTGGACTTATCAGTTTTGATTTCTCGGCGCCACGCGCTATACTCCCTCGTTTCGCGGGACAGGTTCAAGGAAGAGGAGGAAGAGCATCTGTTCTAATGGAAGCGTTAATTCTGGCAGGCGGAGAGGGCACACGCCTGCGACCTTTGACTATTCACACGCCGAAACCGATAGTCCCTCTCGCCAATCGCCCTTTTCTTTATTACCAGCTCGATCTGATCAAACAGGCCGGGATCAAAGACATCACGCTTTCGCTTTCTTATCAACCTAATAAGATCGAGAGCATTTTCGGCGCCGGCGAGGACCTCGGATTGCGCATTCGCTACGTGGTCGAGGCCACGCCGATGGGCACCGCCGGGGCTTACAAGTACGCGCATGAGCGCCTGAACCAGACGACCATTGTTGTCAACGGAGATATTCTGACCGACATCGACATCGCCGAGCTGGTCGCGTATCACCACGAAAAGAGGGCGGTGGCGACCGTCGCGGTAGCCCCGGTCGAGAACCCCAGCGCTTACGGCCTGGTCGAGGCTGGCGCGGACGGCCGTGTGCGCCGCTTCGTCGAGAAGCCGAAGCCTGAAGAGGTCACCTGCAAAACGATCAACGCCGGCGTCTACGTTCTGGAGCCGAGCGTGCTCAACTACATTCCGGCGGGAGAGAAGTTCTCGTTCGAGTACCAACTCTTTCCCGCCCTGCTCGCCGCCGACGAGCAATTTTACGCCTACACGTGGCCCGGTTACTGGATAGACATCGGCGCGCCAAACCGCTACTTGCAGGCCAACAAGGACCTGATCAACGGGCGATTGAAGTCTTTCGACGTGGCGCGGCCAGTTTTGCCTATGAACAAGGCCGACGCCGAGACGATCAAGATCGACGCGCGATCGGTGATCGATCCGAGCTGCGTCTTCAAACCCGGCGTCGAAATCATCAACTCGGCGCTCGGCCCGAACTGCGTCATCGAGGAACGCGCGCGGATAGAGAACTCCGTGCTGCTGGCCGGCGCGCGCGTCGGGAAGGCCGCCGAAATCAGCGATTCGGTCGTCGGCAAAAGCTGCCTCATCGGCCGCAACGCGAAAGTCACTAACGCCACGCTCGGCGACAAGACCTCGCTGACCGATTACACGATTGTTTAAATGACCAGGTCTTTCATCAAAGAGAGGGCGGCGCCGTTATTCATTATCGCCGTTCTCGCCATTGTCGCCTATCTTCCCACTCTCACCCTGCCTTTCATCTCGGACGATTATCCGGGTATAAAACGCTCGCTCTCCTACGGGCCGATGTCAGGTTGGGAGGCGCTGGCGAAGGATTCGGTTGAACGTCCGCGGGCGACGACCTTCATTTTTTCGTATGCGATCTATCATCTCTTCGGGATGCGTCCGGCGGCGTTTTATTCCGCAAACATCCTCCTTCACGTCTTAAACTGCTGGTTGCTGTTCGCGGCGGGCCGCTGGCGGGCGGTCGGCTACGGGGTGAGCTTCTGGGCGGCCGCGTTCTTCGCCGTCTATGAAGGGCACTCGGAAGCGATCATGTGGTCTTCGGCGTGTAATGAACTCCTGCTGTTTTTCTTCGGGTTCCTATCATTCATCTTCTGGCTGATCTTCCTGGAACGAGAAAAGGCGAGATTGCGATGGCTGGCGCTGTCATTTTTCTTCTTTCTTCCTTCGCTCCTGTCGAAAGAATCGGCCGTTATTTTTGTCGTATTGTTCGCATTGCCGCTGTTCTTTCCGCCAAATCAACGTAGGGGCAGACACGCAGGTCTGCCCCTACGCTATATGGGTCTGAGACAGGCGCCTTATCTGCTCCCCCATGCGCTGATCTGCGTTCCATACGTGATATCGATTTTTATGGCCCGGGCGCAATCGCTCCGATTCCACAACCAGAGTTTTGTTTTGTCAGCGCCGTTCTGGGTTACCTGGACGAATAGTTATGGGAGGATGCTGTGGTTCTGGGGACTTTCGGCCGCGATCTCGATGTTTTTGTGGAGTCGTTCGGGTCGCAGTGAGGGCCGCGCGGAAACGAAGATCGAGGATCGAGGATCGAGAATAGAGGATCGCGACATTCGCGCAAGGCGATCCTCTATTCTCGATCTTCGATCCTCGATCCTCGATCTTCGATCCTCGATCTTCGTCTCGTTCGTCTGGATGGGGATCGGTTTTATTCCATATATGTTCGTCGATTACATGCACAGGATACCGAGCAGGCATACTTATCTAGCAAGCGCCGGACTCGGCTGGCTGATGGGCGCCGCGATCGTCGTCATGAAGGAGCGCTATGCGAAGAATTACAAATGGGCGCCGCCCGTCATCTTGTTGCTGATCCTGTCGCACAACGTCGGCTATCTGTGGACGAAAAAGCGCCAGCAGTTTCTGGAACGCGCTCAACCGACAGAACGACTCATTGCGCTGGCCAGGAGCGTGAACGGTCCGATATTTGTGAAATGCTTTCCTCCTAATCTGGCTCCGACGCACGCGGAGGCCGCCCTCGAACTTATCCTGAACAAACCCGCTGACACCCTGATCTGGAGCGAAGAAGAAGCCAGGAAGCGTCCGCCGGCGGCGACTTTCTGCTACGAATGAGATATGGCTGCGATCAAATTTGGCACTGACGGATGGCGCGCGCGTATCGCTGAAGACTTCACGTTTGCGAACGTCGAGATCCTTACGCAGGCGCTGGTCGATTATCTGAAGACTCAAAACGCGGGCGGCGAACTACGAACGGTCGTCGGTTACGACCGGCGGTTCGCTTCCGAATTGTTTGCGCGCCGCGCGGCGGAAGTCTTGGCCGGCAACGGCGTCGCCGTCGATCTGTTTGCGAGCGACGTCCCGACTCCGCTGGTCTCGTTCGAGGTCAAGCGGCGCGGGCTGGACGGCGGCGTGATGATCACGGCGTCGCACAATCCGCCAGATTTCAACGGCTTCAAATTCAAGGCCCCTTACGGCGGTTCGGCCACGCCCGCGATCACCGACCTGATCGAGCAGCTCCTCGGAGCGACCTCGCCCCGGCGCCTGCCTTTCGACGAGGCGCAGAGACAGGGGCTGGCCGGCGTCATTGAAGCCGACGGCGATTACCGCCGCCATGTCGAGAGCCTGGTGGCGATCAATGATCTTCGCAAAGCCGACGCGTTGGTCATTGCCGACCCGATGCACGGCTCGGGCGGCCGCTGGATCGAATCGATGCTCGCCGGCGGCAAGATCCGCGTCGAAACCATTCGCGCGGATCGCGACCCGCTCTTCGGCGGAGTTTTGCCCGAGCCCATGCCGTGGAGCCTGGAACTGACCTCGCGCGTGATCCGCGAACGCGGCGCGCTGATGGCTTTGATTACCGACGGCGACGCCGACCGCGTGGGGGCGATGGACGAGCGCGGCGAATACGTCAACACCCATCAAATCTTAATGATCCTCTTGCTGCACCTGGTCAGGAGAAAAGGCTGGAAAGGCTCTGTGGCGCGCACCTTCTCGCAGTCGGTGATCGTGCGGCGCATCGCCGAAAGCTACGGCTTCCGGCTCTTCGAAACGCCGATCGGATTCAAACACATCGGCGAGATCATGCTCGACCCGGCCAACGACTTCCTGGTCGGCGGCGAAGAGTCAGGCGGCATAGGCGTGCGCGGCCACATCCCCGAACGCGACGGAATCTTCAACTGCCTGCTCCTGCTCGAAGCCGTGTTGGCCGCCGGCAAGAATCCTTCCGAGATCGTGCGCGACATCTGGCGCGAGTTCGGCGAATTCCATTTCGAGCGGCGCGACCTGCACGTGTCCATCGAATCTGGGCAGAAGCTGGTCAGCGACTTGCGGGAGAATACGCCGGACAGCTTAGCCGGATACAAGGTCGTGGACGTCGCTACGCTCGACGGGACGAAGCTGATCTTCGAGGACGATAGCTGGATCCTCTTCAGACAATCGGGGACCGAGCCTCTGCTGAGGATTTATTGCGAGGCGACCTCGATCGAGAAGACGATGAAGATGATTGACGAAGGCGTGCGACTCGCGACGCGCTAAACCATGTTAAAATTTGAGCTCCCCTAGCTTCTTGGCCAGGTCGGCCTTCTTCCTCTCGTCCGCAATCTTTTTATAGGTCGGATCGGTCAAGGTGATCGAGATAGAACTTCTGCCTGCGAACACTTGAAATGTAAATCCGTCACAATAGAGTGAATGTAGGTTCCAATATTCCAAAAATTCGTTGTAATCCGGCCAGGCCTTGAATTCCGGTAGGCCGAATTGCCTGGTAATGATTTCCATCAACTGCCCGGCGCTATCAAATTTAGGCGTGTTCGAATAAGAGGCGCTTATATGAACTACCTTCCTATCGAATAGCCCAAGAGTAAGGGAGGCGACGCCCATAAACTGATCTTTGGTCGCGTAGTTGGAAGGATTGAGTTGAAAGGATGCGTACCCATAATTCGGGTGGAGTTCGACGCTTTTCAATTGTTGGGCGCGATCGAATTCTTCACGCCCATTCGCCGGAAAAATAGCGAATAGTTCATCGCTGGTCATGCCCAACCGAAGACCGCGAATGGCGGGCGCCTGCGCCAGTGTCAATTTACATTTTGGTTTCTGGTTAAGGGGAGCCGGAGCCGGTATTGGAAAATCCGGGGCCGGCGTCCAGAAGAGAGGATGTGATTTGCTCCGCAATGTCCGGCGAGACGAGCACCAGTCGCGCCAATATAAAGGCCTTGCCAATTTCCGGCGTAGAAACCTTGCCTGCGTTGCCAGCGTTTAAGGAGCCTTGGTCCCTCTCATACCCCTTCTCCGCGGCGAATTGGTCGACATACGTTGGTGACGACGAAGCCGCCCATGCTGTGGCCGATGAATGACAGCTTGACCGGGTTTTTATACTCGGGCTCCCCTCCACGACTCTCCGCCTTCTCGGTCACCTTACGGTCGAGTTGGCGAATCACCTCTACCAGGTCGGGCACGCCATAGTTAGTGGCCCGGTAGCCGTCGCGGAAATAAACGGCCAGGCGTAGCAACGAGACCAACAGCGGAACAGCGATCTGTCAATTCTATTACAGAGTTAATTTGAGCAGCTCATAAAGATCTTCTCTTCCTTTGGCCGTCACTCTGATGATGCGGGAAGAGCGAACCCGCGCAATCCATCCATGCTGAAACATCCGCTCAAGCATGGCCGCGCCCAGCGCCCCGGCTATGTGGGGCCGTCGCTCGCTCCAGTCCTGACATTGACGCGCGAACGCACGCCGCTGTTGTCGCAGTTCGCCGGTCTCTATCCCGAGATCGCGAAACAGCTTTTCTCCTTTGCCCGTGATCTCGAAGTCGTCGCCGACCGGCGCGAGGTAGCCTTTATCCTTGAGCGCCGCGCAAATCTCGACCGCCACCTTTCCGGCCAGGTGGTCGTAACAGGTGCGAGCGTATTTCAAATCCGGCGCCTGTCTCGGCGGCAAACCTGCCAGCTCTTTCGACGACGGAGCCAGCGCCGCCAGCGCCTCGATGGCATGCGCCACGTCCGCGCCGGCAAGGCGGTAATAACGATGGCGGCCACGAGCCTCGACTGCCAGCATGCCGGCCTCGACCAATCGGGCCAGGTGCGCGCTGGCGTTCTGCGCCGAGACGTTCGCGTAAAACGCCAGCTCGCTGGCTGGTCTCGCTTGTCCTCCCAACAGGCTCCAAAGCATCACGACGCGGGTCGGCTCGCCGATCAGCGCGGCGACTTCAGCCAGATCTTTTTTGACATCCATAGTTAAATGATAAATAAAACATTTCCGGCCGGCCAGAATTATGATGGAAAGCGTAGGGCAAACTGGCAGTTTGCCTTGCTCTGAATCAGCGTCTTTCGAGAAAACCAGGCAAACTGCCAGTTTGCCCTACGCTTTCTGAGAATCAGTTCGTAATCCCGCCTTTAGGCGGAAGCCTTTGGCGCCGCGGAATGGATCTTCTGCTGATCCTTCCGCCTAAAGGCGGGACTACGAACTGCATTTCGGAGGAGGATGTAATGATATTCCCACAAGATCCAATTACTGCTGTAACCCACCCTGATCCCTACGCCTATTACGCGGATCTAGTGGCCCGCAGGCCGCTCTATTACGACGACAAGCTCAGGCTTTGGGTGGCGTCAAGCGCCGTCGCTGTCGCTAACATCCTGACCAATCACCTTTACAAAGTGCGCCCGGCGACGGAGCCGGTTCCCAAATCGCTACTCGGATCGCCAGCCGCCGAAATCTTTCGACATCTCGTACGTATGAATGACGGCGAGAGGCATTGTCCTTTTAAACAAGCAGTGTCGACGGCGCTGGCGTCGATTGACGCGGCTCGGGCCGCTCAACAGAGCGATAAGTGGGCGCGGATTCTTCTGGAAGAGGGCGGATCGAGGCGTCTATCGCGCTTGGCTTTTGACCTGCCCGTTTATGTTCTTGGAAGTCTGCTCGGCGTTCCCGAGGGCAGGCTGCATCAGACCTCTTTGTGGATGAACGATTTCGCGCGCTGCGTCGCGCCGTCGAGCAGTCCCGAACAAATTGAGCGGGGCAAGACGGCGGCGGGGCATTTGCTCGAGACGTTTCGCGCGCTCCTGAGCCGCGAAGACGGCCTGCTGAGCGCCCTTGCGCGGGAGGCGAAACGCGTCGGGCGCGATGAAACGGACGCCATTGTCGCGAATGGAATCGGCTTTCTCTCGCAGGCATATGAAGCGACGGCGGGACTGATCGGCAATACGCTGCTCACTCTGGCTTCTCGCCCCGGGATACGCGACCAGGTCGACGCCGATCCCGGCCTTCTTCAATCCGTGATTCAGGAGGTCTTGCGATACGACTCTCCCGTCCAGAACACGCGCCGCTTCCTTGCCGAAGACGGAATCGTCGCGGACGAGAAAATGAAGGCGGGCGACTCGATTCTCGTCATTCTGGCCGCCGCCAACCGCGACCCATCCGCCAACCCGAACCCTGATCGGTTCGATATTTTCAGAAAAGAGCGACGAATCTTCACCTTCGGCGTCGGAGCGCACGCCTGCCCAGGCGAAGCCTTAGCCACGATGATCGCGAAGGCCGCCGTTGAGCGATTGATCGCATCCGGCGTCGCTCTTGGGCGATTGGCCGAAACAATGACCTATCGCGCTTCCGCTAACGTGCGCATTCCCATCTTCGAGGAGGAGTAATTATGATTGCTGTATTGGGACACGCATCGGTACGGTACAGGGAGCGGTAGCGACCTGGCGCCCCTGCGAGACGCGCATAACGCAAGGACCAGGTCGCTACCGCTCCCTGTACCGTACCGATGGCGAGTGTTTCGATTTAACGCGCGCCATCCTTCCGACAATCTTGTCGCGGGCCATCTCTCGAACGACATTTTTGAAGGCGCCGCGCGATGAGATTCGAGCCGCTCCAAGATTCGTCGTCAGATTGAAATCACTGTCAAACAAGCTTTTCCCTGCGCCGTGTCATTATTGCCCAGGCCTTCGGCGCCGAAGTTGCGGCTTGATTCTTGGTTTATTGAAAGCGGATTTAAGCTCGCGGCTTTATCATGACGCCGACTCGGGTTTTTGGCGGCGGCGCCTTTGCCCGCCGGCGGATCTAATGCAAAGGAGAAGGAGAAAAATGAAGCATTATCTGTTTGCCAGCGATTTCGATCAGACATTGAGTTTCAACGATTCCGGTCTCATTTTGAGCGAGATACTTGGCGTATCGGGTTTTGAAGAGCGGGTCGCGGGAATGGCGAGGATCAACCTCGCGCAGCAGGGAGGCGAACTCGCCTATCTGCTACTGCACGATCCCGAATTCCGCCGCGTTCGCAAAGAGCATTTGATCGAAGCCGGTAAGCGTATCCGGCTCAAGCAGAACATCCGTTTGCTGCCGAAAATACTGAGCGAGGGGATCGAAGGTTATCATTTTTCATTTTACGTCATCTCGGCGGCGCCCGAAGAGGTGATCCAATCGGCGCTCGAAGACATTGTGCCTTCGGATCACATCTTCGGCTCGCGCTTCCGCTATCACCCGCAGACCGGCGAGATCGAATCCGTCGTCCGCGTTCCGGCGGGCTACGGCAAGGTCGCTACGCTCGACGAATTGCAGGCGCGACTTCAGATCGGTTCCGACCGCATCGTTTACGTAGGCGACGGCGGTTCCGACATTCACGTTATGCTGCACGTCAACCGCCGCGGCGGATTCACCGTGGCCGTTTCAGAAAACAAATACATCGCGCCCATCGCCAAACGCTCGATCCTCAGTGAAGACGCGTTGAGTCCATTGATTCCCGTGCTCGAAGAAGTCGTCGGCCTGACCGATCCGACGAGCATCCGCTCGCTGTTCGAAGCTCACGGCCTGCAGATTCAGGAATGGGACAAGGTCAAGACCGACTGGCTGAAGATCGGTGAGATCGCCCCGAAATCATTCGCCCACTCGGCTGATTTGGATTAGCCGACAGGGGGGCAGACAATGATTGATTCGATTGGATGGGTAGCGACCGCCGTTTTCGCAGTTTCATATTTCTATCGCCGGCCTGCCGCGATGCGCCGCGTTCAGGCCTTGGCGGCGGCGCTCTGGATCGTTTATGGGATCGCCATCAAAGCCACTCCGGTCGTCGTCGCCAATCTGGTGGTCGCGGCGTTGGCGATTATTTCGTCCTTTCGACGTCGCGATCCGCAGCGGCCGCTTGAAAGCGCAGGCCAGGTCGATCAGGTAAATTGATTGCCCGAATTTGGGAACCGAGATTCTCAATAGCGAACACCTCAGCCCGCGGATTCGTGAACGCGATCTAGCTCTCTCAATAATTTAGCTCAGCTTCTAGCTTAGGCACACTACTTGGAACAAACAATTCGATCAACTGTAGGGCAAACTGCCTGGGAGCGCAGGCATCCCTGCCTGCTTGCTTCAGTCAGTCGGTCATCGCAGAACCCCCGCAGGCAAGGATGCCTGCGCTCCCAGGCAGTTTGCCCTACCTTCCGCGGGAGAGCTTATGCAAACACTGCTGCAAGACCTGCGCTTCGGCGCGCGAATGCTGTTGAAGAAGCCCGGCTTTACAATTGTAGCCGTCATCACTTTGGCGTTGGGCATCGGCGCGAATACGGCCGTATTCAGTTTGATCAACGCCGTGTTGCTCAGGCCGCTGCCGTTTTACGAGCATGAGCGATTGGTGATGGTCTGGGAAGAGGCGTCTTTCGCCGGCTTCCCGCAACAGGAACCGGCGCCGGCGAATTACGTTGACTGGAAGGCGCGGCAGTCCGTCTTCGAGGATATGGCGGCTTTGGAATGGGGAGGGTTCAGGCTGACGGGCGACGGCGAACCGCAGCAGGTTTTCGCCAATTCGGTCACAGCGAACTTCTTTCCTCTGCTCGGAGTCGCTCCCGCGCTCGGCAGGACGTTTTCGCCGGAAGAAGAGAAACCGGGGGCGAATAAAGTGGTCGTGCTCAGCCACAATTTCTGGCAGATGCGGTACGGCGGCGACCTTAATATCATTGGCCGCGAGATTCTGCTCGACGACGAGAAGTATGCCGTCATCGGCGTCATGCCCGCCGAGTTCGAGTTTATGTACAGGTACATCAATCTATGGGTTCCGATGGCGTATACGCAGGAGGAATGGGCTAATCGCAAGAGCCATCATCTGAACGTGGTGGCGCGAATGAAACGGGGCGTCAGCCTACGAGAGGCTCAGGCGGAGATTCAGACGATCACGCAGGGCATCGCCCGGCAATATCCGCGCGAGTCGTTCGATGGAAAGATGGGGTCGGTAACGCTGCCGCTGCGCGATCAATTGGCCGGAGAAAGTGGGCGCCAGTTGATCGTCCTGCTTGCCGCCGTCGGATTCGTCTTGCTGATCGCGTGCGCCAACATCGCCGGTCTGCTGCTTGCGCGCGCAGCCGGTCGTCGAAGAGAAATAGCCATTCGCGCGGCGCTGGGCGCCGGCCGTGGCCGGATCGTGGGGCAGTTGATGACAGAGAGCCTGCTACTCGCCCTCGCCGGAGGGCTGGCCGGATTGTTGTTGACGTTGTGGAGTTTCACCTTCCTGGAAAAATTTATCCCTCAGGGAATGGCGCTTTCGACCAGTTTGACGATTGATCTGCGGGTGTTGGGTTACACGCTGCTGCTCGCGCTTCTAACCGGCGTGACCTTCGGCCTGGCGCCGGCGCTTCAGGCGTCGAAGGTCGATTTGAACGAGACGTTGAAAGAAGGCGGCCAGACAAGCTCAATTGTTGGTAACGGCAGGTTGCGCGGCGCGATGGTGGTGTTTGAAATCGCGATGGCTATGACGCTGCTCGCGGGCGCCGGCTTGATGATTCAGACTCTCTTCAAATTGCGCGGCCAGTACTCATTCCTTCAGCCGGAAAAAATCCTGACGATGCGGACCCCGCTGCCGCGCGGCAAGTACAAAGAGGCCGGGAGGCGAAAAAACTTCTACGACCAAACGCTGGCTCGTGTGAAAACGCTGCCGGGAGTCGTTTCAGCCGGATACACGACAATAGTCCCGCTCGGATGGAAGGGCGGAGCGACAGCCTTCAGACCTGAAGGCGGACAACTCATTCCTGGATCGTCTTACGACGCTCTTCAGCGACAGGTGACAGACGATTATTTGCGGACGATGGGCATTACGCTGCGGCAGGGACGATATTTCGATGAAACCGACAAAGAGTGGTCTACACCGGTGGCGATCATTAACGAGACGATGGCGCGGCAATACTGGCCTGATCAAGACGTGTTGAGCAAGCGATTCAAACTCGGCGATTCCGATTCGAATCCGCGTTGGATTACTGTGGTCGGAGTTGTCGCCGACATCAGGCAGATGGGAGTCGACGCGCCGGTCAAGGCCGAAATGTATCTCCCATATCACCAGCACGGATTCAACTGGTGGATGGCGCCGGGCAACCTGGCGATTCGCGTGAGCGGCGATCCGATGAGTCTGGTCGCCGCAGTGAGCCACGAGATTCATGCGGTCGAGCCAGATATACCGATCTCCGTGATTGCGACGATGGCTGAACTGTTGGGCGAAGAGACGGAGCAGCGGCAGGTGGGAATGGTCCTGCTGGCGACGTTTGCCGGAGTGGCGCTCCTGCTCGCCGCGTTGGGAATTTATGGCGTGCTGGCTTACTTCGTTGCGGAGCGCACGCGCGAGATCGGCGTTCGTGTGGCGTTGGGCGCGCAAACACGTGATGTGATGAAGATGGTGATGAAGCAGGCGATGAGATTAACGTTGTTCGGAATAGGAATAGGTTTGATTGGCGGATTTGCGTTGGCGCGATTGATAAAGAGCCTGTTGTTCGGCGTGAGCGCGAACGATCCGCTGACCTTTGCGGCGGTTGCGACGCTACTGGCGTTGGTGGCAATGCTGGCTTGTTACATTCCGGCGCGGCGGGCTACGAAAGTTGATCCGGTGGTCGCGCTCAGATGCGAATAGGTTTCAGGTTTCAGGTTTCAGGTTTCAGGTTTCAGGCGTCCGGCATTCTTTGCGTCATCCGCCTTTTCAGGTGTATAAGGCAAAGGAATTTCCTACCTATGCGGCAAGTAGGCGCTTTTTTCCAGCTTATGTTTCTGAGAGGATACCGAGGTGGCGTTACAGCGACAAGTTAGACGCGAAAATCACCCTGGCGATATTGATACGAAAAAGATCGCGCCGTTGGCGCTGGCGGCGGCTATGATTACGGTTCTCGTCTGGCAGAAGCCGGCGCAAACACGAATGAAATACGAGCTAGTTGAAACGACCATCGCCGAAATCCATCAGGCGATTCGCTCCGGCAAAATCACCTGCCATCAGTTGGTCGAAGCCTATCTCAAGCGCATCGAAGCCTACGACCAATCGACCAAACTCAACTCCATCGTGATAGTCAATCCGCAGGCGCTCGCCGAGGCCGACCGCCTCGACGAAGAGTTCAGGAGAACCAAAAAGCTTCGCCCGCTGCACGGGATTCCGGTGATCGTCAAAGACAACTACGACACCAAAGACCTGCAGACGACCGGCGGCTCGATGGCGCTCAAAGGCTCGATCCCGCCCGACGACGCCTTCCAGGTTCGCAGGATTCGCGAAGCGGGCGCGATCGTGCTGGCCAAATCGAACATGGCCGAATGGGCCTTCAGTCCTATGCTGACTGAAAGCTCGATCGCCGGCGTGACGCGTAATCCTTACGACCTGGAGCGCGTCCCGGCGGGGTCTAGCGGCGGCACTGCGGCCGCGGTCGCGGCCAATCTCGGCGCGGTCGGATTGGGCACTGACACCGGCAACTCGATCAGAGGCCCGTCTTCGCACAACGCGCTGGTCGGCATTCGCTCGACGATGGGCCTGGCGAGCCGCGACGGAATCATTCCTCTGTATTTGCGCAACGACATTGGCGGCCCGATGGCGCGCACAGTTGAAGACGCCGTGCGGGTGCTCGAAGTGATTGCGGGATATGACCCGGCTGACCCGATCACCAAGGCTTCCGAGGGCAAGATTCCGAAGAACTATACGCAGTTTCTGAAGAAGAACGGACTGAAGGGCGCGCGACTAGGAGTGTTCAGAAGGTACATTGACGCTCCGACCACTGACCCGCAAATCAAAGAGCTGGTCGCCAAAGCCATCGGAGATTTAAAAGCGCAGGGCGCGGTCATCGTGGACCCGTTCGATCTCCCGAATTACGACGAGCTGACGAAGGACATCTGGTGCAACTCTTTTCACTACGACGTGAACAACTACCTGGCCTCGCTCGGCGAGAAAGGCAAATACAAAAACCTGACCGCAATCGTCGAGTCTGGCCTCTATTCGCCATACATCGAAAGGCGATTGAAGGACGCTATTAAGACCACGCCGCAATCGCCGCCCTGCAAGGATTTGTATCAAGACCCGCGCAACGTCGCTTTCCGTGAGGCTTTGCTGAAGGCGATGGAGAAAGACCGCCTCGACGCCGTCATCTATCCGACGTGGAGCAATCCGCCGCGTAAGGTCGGCGACCTGCAAAGCCCGGCGGGCGACAACAGCCAGATGCTCTCGCCGCAAACCGGATTCCCCGCGATCACTGTTCCGATGGGATTCACCTACGGCTCGCTGCCGGCCGGTCTGACGTTTCTGGGACGGTCGTTCAGCGAGCCGGATTTGATCAAGTTTGTTTACTCCTACGAGCAGGCGACCAAACATCGCCGGGCGCCGGAAAAATTTCCGCCGCTGCCCCCACTGTAGGATCGATAAACGATTAAGCGAAAGACTACAGAAATGATTAACTACATTGTCACTACCGTGTTTTGTTTATGGGCCACACTATTGGGGCCGAGCTTTCTCCATACTCAAGGCCAGAGCGGTTCCCAACCGAGGCCAAACGCGCCTGAATCAAGCGCGCCACGACAGA
>WNFU01000652.1_pt1 | contig 71064 bp, 50 predicted proteins | sample 5400121 | NCBI WGS metagenome assembly WNFU01 (sample SAMN13153360, study PRJNA577476) | soil metagenome | isolation source: 100 cm soil or saprolite under grassland replicate 1 | place: USA:California | collected 2016-06-15
TTAGCATCTGCCCAGGCGCGAGCATGTCAATCCTCTCGAAGGTAAGACCACCGACTGGAGAGCCGGATGCGGGAGAACCGCCCGTCCGGTTCGGAGGGAGGGGGAGCCGAAACCAATCGGCTCTTCCTACCCCTATAACCTCTCCGGGCGCCGGATGGCGTGGCTGGTTCAACCGTCGCTGACGCGACGTGATAACGAATCGCGCCCACCGTGGGTTGAAACCCACGGCTAAATTCAAACGCCGCGATGCGGCGGTGAGAATGGCGCCACGATTTCGAGCAAAGACTCAGGGAGATAATTCATGAAGAAAGCATTTATGATCGCCATAGTAGTTCTGCCTCTTGCCGCCCTCGGCTTGCTCGCACGAGGTTACACCGCGCCATCATCATTCGTTCAAGAGACAATCACCGGCGATTGGACGGCCAAAGTGAAGCAGACCGACAAAGGCCCCGTCCTCTGGCTGTCGCTCAATCACGGTTCCGAAGGGCGAAGGAGCGGATCACAGATGAGCTGCGATTTCCCTCTTCAGGCGTTCACCGGCCTCAACCCGAACGCCAACTCGAACGTCCAATTCACTCTCCAGCGTGAGGCCGGCGTGGTCTTCTTCGACGGGCTGTTCAAAGACGGCAGGGGAGTCGGCGATTTCAGATTCGATCCGAACAGCGGCTTTATCGCCACAATGAGGAGCCTGGGATACGACGGCCTGACGACTGAAAGGCTCTTCTCGATGGCCGTTCTCGACGTCGGCGTGAACTTCATCAACGAATTGAAATCGCTCGGATATGACAAACTGTCTCTGGATCAGTTGTTCGGCCTGAGAGCATTGGGGGTGACTGCGGCATTCATCAAAGAAGCGCGGGATTGGGGCTTCGGCAAGCTGTCGGCGGACGAGTTGATAGAAATCAAGGCCATGGGGATCAACCCCGATTACATCCGCTCGATGAAGTCGCTGGGTTTCGACGACCTGTCGCTGAGGAAGGTAATCGAGTTGAAGGCCCTGGGCGTGAATGAAGATTACGTCAAGGAGATGCGCTCGGTGGGTTTCGAAAACATCCCCGTGAACAAGTTGATCGAGATGAAAGCGATGGGCATAACCGCCGATTACGTGAAGAAGATGCGGGACCTCGGGCTGAAGAACGTTTCGATCAACGAGTTGATCCAGATCAAGGCCACCGGGGCCGACAAGATACTTGCCAGGGAAAAACGCTGAATCGCCCCTGGGTACGCGCCGCTTCCAACGCGCAGGCATGAGTGGAATACCCATTGGAGGCCCGCGGCGCGCTTGGGGCTGGATGCGCAAGATTGCAAGCGATAATCACTCGACGCAAGCAAGGCGACTTCGGGTGTCTAATTCCGATCAATGCGTCTTTCCCCGCTACTCACGCTGGAAGCGATGCGTACCCGGGGGTTGTTGGAGGAGCCATGAAGAAAGTTACGATAGTCTCAACAGTCGCTTTTGTGTTCGTCGCCATTGGCTTGCTTGCCAGTGGCTACACCGCCCCATCGCCAGTCGCTCAGGAGACGATCACCGGCGATTGGACCGCGAAAGTCAAACAGACCGACAGAGGCCCTGCGCTATGGCTGTCGCTCAATCGCAATACCGACGCCGGGAAGGGCAGATTCCAGATGAGCAGCGATTTCCCGCTGCAGGATTTCACCGGCCTGAACCCGAACGCCGACTCGAACGTGCAGTTCACGCTCCAGCGCGAGGCCGGCGTGGTTCTGTTCGACGGGCTGTTCAAAAACGGCAGGGGAGTCGGCGATTTCAGGTTTACTCCCAACAACGGATTCATCTCCACGATGCGGAATCTGGGTTACGACGAACTGTCAGTCGAAAAGCTCTTCTCGATGACTATGCACGACGTCGGCGTGAAGTTCATCAACGAATTGAAAGCGCTAGGCTACGACAAAATCCCGGTCAATAAATTGATCGCCATGCGGATTCACGGCGCGGACGGCGATTTTATCCGCCGGATGCAGGCGGTCGGCTACAGAGAGATTCCGGCGGACAAACTGATCGCGATGCGCATCCACGGCGTTGACGAGAAGTTCATTCGAGAGGCCGAGGCGATGGGCTACAAAGACCTGCCCGTGGACAAGCTGATCACGATGCGGATTCACAACATTGACGAAGAGTACGTCAAAGGCGTTCAGGCGATGGGTTACAGTGACATCCCTTTCGACAAGCTGGTGGCGATGCGCATTCACAACGTCAGCGGCGAGTTCATCAAGGAAATGGAAAGCGTGGGTTACAGCAACATCCCTCTGGACAAATTGATCGCGATGCGCATACACAGCGTTGACGGCAAGTTCGTCAAGGAGATGAAAGACCAGGGCTTCAGCAATCTTTCGATTGATGACCTGCTCAAACTGCGCATCCACGGCGTGGACAGTGATTACGTCAGGAGGATGAGAGGGAACCGGTGATCGCGACAGCGGTCAAAAGCCTCGAGAGGGAAGAACACCAGACAGAAAAATGTGGGAGAGAAAAATAAAGAACGGACCCGGACGTTCTTTATTTTTCTCTCCCACATTTTTCTGTCTGGTCTTACGCGCTTTGTTCTCCCACTCCGCTCTCCGAACTCGCGAGCCCGGCCTGCTGCTCGCTCTTTTGATCCGCGACCGGCAACAGGATTGTAAACGTGCTGCCTTCGCCGGGCTTGCTCCGCACAGTGATCTTGCCTTGATGGGCCACGACGATGTGTTTGACCAAAGACAGTCCGAGGCCGCTCCCCTTCACGTCATGAACCAGGCCGGTACTGACCCGGTAAAATTTCTCGAAAATCTTCTCTTGCTCGTCAGCCGCTATGCCGACCCCGCGGTCGGTAATTGCTATAGCTGCGAAGCCGTCGGACTGGGTGACGCTGACGTTGATCTCTTTCACGTCGCCGGAATATTTGATCGCGTTGTCGAGCAGGTTTGTAAGCGCGAGCGCGATCGCGTCAGGGTCGAGGACGACTTTGGGCCGCGCGTTCTGAGGCGCCTCGTATGAGAGCGTAAATCCGTTCTGCTTCAAGTGGACGGTGAAAGCCTCCAGCGTCTCGTCCACCACCTCTTTGAGGTCGCAGGATTCGAACTGGAAGAGCTTGTGCCCGGATTCGATCCGCGAAAAATCGAGGATGTTGTTGATGACCTGCGTCAGGCGGCGGCCTTCGCTCTCGATGTAAGCGCCGTATTCGCGCACGCGGTCGGGTTGGTTGACGCGGCCCAGGTTCAACAACTCGGCCATCACGCGAATCGAAGCGAGTGGCGTGCGCAGTTCGTGCGAGACGTTCGAGACGAAATCGGCCTTCATCTGCGACAACTTCATCTCGCGCGACGCCGTGCGCAGCATCAGCGCGACGGCGGCTATCAGTGAGAGCGTCATCACGATCCACAGCGACAGGTTGATCAGGAAGTTGCGCCGCGCCCACTGCTCGACGGTCAGGTTTTTCAACCGGACCGAAAGGCTGAATCTCGGGCCGGAATTCGAGAAGACAAGGGAGAACGGCTGGGACGCTTCCGCTTCGACCTTCTGCTCTCTCTCGGAAAGCTGAAGTCGGTTCCCTTTCCCGTCGTACGCGGTGTAAAACTCCCATCTGTCGTACAAAGGGAGGATCACGTTCTGATCCTCTGGCGGCAGATATTTCGCCAGCGATTTGCGGATGGCCTCTGGAAGGACGGCGTCGTAGAAGAATTCCTGATCCACGACCATTCCGGCGGCGGCCACTATCTTCATCGATTCGTTGAGGACCGGCTTTACGATCAGACGGTGGCGCGGGTTTCGATCAACGCTCGTGGCCGCCGGTAGTATGTTCGCGGCCCCATTACGAATGTAGATCACGTATGAGGAGCAGGCGACATTGATGGCGACCATCTCCGGCGCCTTAGGGTCGCGGATCATCGCCTGGCTCGTCGGGTCGTAAAAGAAGACCTCGCTTCCCTGAGCGCCTTCCTTTTCGGTGGCCACGACGATGAAGTACCTGCTGGCGCCTTTGAAATCCTGTTTTTTGAAATGATCGGCCACGCGCGCCACGGCTTTCTGCGACAGCGCGTTCTCATCGTCGTCCTCAATCACGCCGCTCTTCGGAAGGTCAATCGCGTCGGCAGGCGCGGCCAGAGCTTTTTCGGCGTTGTCGCTGTAAAAACTTCTGAAGTCATCGACCACCGACATCAGGTATTGCCTCATCAATTGTTTGCGGTAGGCCGGGAGCGTCTTGTTCAAGGTAGTCAGCGCCCGATACTGCAGGAAGATGATGACGAGCAGCGGAACGGTCACGGCCAGCCCGCCGACAGCGAACGCGCGCCGTTTCAGAAGCGCTCTGATTTTGGAGATTATTGACCCTTCCATTTTTATGACGAAGTATATACTGTTTCGCAACTGCCCGCGCCTGAAAAGAGTCTTTATACTTGATATAGCTCGCGGCGCTGATCCGGCGTCCCAATGTTCGGTTAACCTGTCAATGTCGCGAGCAATAGTCGCCGACGGAAAAGTTCCGAGGCGTAAATGAAAATGCCTCAAGACCTATGCCTGACTGCTTATGTGTGTAGACCGCAGAGATTTCCTACGATTTTCAACCGGCGTGGCCGGAGCGGCGCTCCTTGGCGCCGACGATGCCGTTGCGCAAAACACTCCGGACGCCATCCGCCAACTGGGCCCCTTGCCCGGCAAGGTCGCGCCCATCACCGACGACGAGCGATCGGCGCGCATCGAGAAAGCGCGGCGGCTGATGGTCGAAAATAATATAGACGCAATTTACCTCGAATCGGGATCGAGCCTGTTTTATTACACAGGGGTGCGCTGGGGGCAGAGCGAGCGGATGTTCGCGCTGGTCATCCCGGCGCGCGGCGAGTTGGCCTGGGTCTGCCCCAAGTTTGAGGAGATGCGGGCGCGCGAACTGATCCGCTTCGGCTCGGACGTCCGGACGTGGGAAGAGGACGAAAGTCCGTATAAGCTGGTCGCGCAAGTCTTCAAGGACCGCGGCGTCCGCACGGGGCGCGTCGGGATGGAAGAGCGGGTGCGGTTCTTTCTTTTCGACGGGATTCGCAATGAGGCCAGGAATCTCGAATACGTCAGCGCCGACCCGGTGACGGCCGGCTGCCGCATGCTCAAATCGCCGACCGAGATCGCTCTGATGCATCGCGCCAACGACATTACCATCGCCGCTTTCAAGGCTGCCGCCGCGACGTTGAAAGAAGGAATGACCCAATACGAGTTCGGCTCTAGCGTCAGCGCGGCTTTCCGCGCGCTGGGCAGCTCCGGCTCGGCTCTGATCGGCTTCGGCAAGTACACGGCCTTCCCGCACGGAAGCGTCCAGCCGCAACAACTCAGGGAAGGCGACGTCGTGTTGATGGACGGCGGGTGCGGCGTCGAAGGCTATCAATCAGACATCACACGGACCTTCGTCTTCGGCAAACCGACCGCGCGCCAGACCGAAATCTGGAACCTGGAACGCAAGGCCCAGGACGCGGCGTTGGCCTCGGCCAAAGTCGGCGCGACTTGCGAGTCGGTGGACGCCGCCGCGCGCAAAGTGATTATCGACGCGGGCTTCGGCCCCGATTACAAAATTCCTGGGTTGCCGCATCGCACTGGCCACGGCATCGGATTGGACGGGCACGAGTGGACAAACTTCGTGCGCGGCAACAAGACCAAGCTGCAGCCGGGAATGTGTTTCAGCGACGAGCCGATGATCGCGATTTATGGCGAGTTCGGCGTCCGCCTGGAAGATTGTCTCTACATCGCTGAAGACGGCCCCAAGATGTTTAGCAAACAGAGCCCTTCGATTGATCAGCCCTTCGGCTGATCGACGCCCTAAGCCGGTACAAGACGTCACGGATACTTTTCCTATGGTGGTTTTCAGATTCATATACAGTCCGGCAATCGATACGGTACCGGGAGCGGTAGCGACCGGGTCAGTGGCGCCCGGTCGCTACCGCTCCCGGTACCGTACCGATTGCCGGACTATACACGCAATTGCAATCCGCCATAGGTCTTATAAGTCCAATTCATGATGGTCCCAGGAATTTTCCGCGGGAGAAACTGACAATGTCGAATCGAAAATTGAGAATGACCGCGTGTTTGATCGCAGTGGTCGCTTTGAGCGGGGGCCTCGTCTTTACCGCAAAGACGAGCGCGTATCTGGAAAGTGGGCAAAAACCGCCTGACGCCGCCTCGGACGCGCCCGATCTAAAGGATCTCGATTCTTCTCCGAGCGAGTTGCGGAGCCTGATCGAGCGATACGTCGCGGATCGCGGCAGTCTTTCCCGCTCTTACCCGGTCGAAATATCGCCGGCGCGTCAGGCGCGCTTCAAGCAGTTCTATTCCGACTGGCTCGCCACGCTGGCCAAATTCAACTTCGATACGCTGAGCCAGGACGGCAAGGTGGATTACCTGCTCTTCAAGACACACCTCAATCACGAACTGCAGCAGGAGGAGTTGCAGAGCAAGGCGCTGGCCGAGGTCGCGCCGTTTGCGCCTTTCGCGCAAACGATCACCGACCTGGCCGAAGCGCGCCGCCGAATGGAGAAGATCGATCCGGCGAAGATCGCCGCCACGCTCAACGATCTGAACAAACAAATCGAGGCGACGCGACGCGCGGTCGAGTCGGGATTGCGCGGCGAGCAGGCCAAGATCAAGAGAACGGTCGCCAACCGCGCCGCCACGACGGTCAACAGCCTGCGCAACACGCTGCGGACGTGGTTCGGTTATTACAACGGCTACGACCCGCTCTTCACCTGGTGGGTCGACGAGCCTTACAAAGCGGTGGATCAGTCGCTCGGCGCTTACAGCGCTGTACTGAGCGAAAGGGTGGCGGGCTTGCGGCGCGCGGATGCCGCTCCGACGATGGCTGAATCGCGACCCGGCGGCGGGCCTGGCGGCGGGCGCGGCGGCGGCGCCGGTGGTGGACGCGGCGAGGGCTTTGGCGGCGGACGAGGGAACTTTGGCGGCGGGGGCAGCGGCGCGGGCGCCGCGCGTCCCGGCGATTCCAGCGACATCATCGGCGACCCGATTGGCCGCGAGGGCTTGATGGTCGAGCTGGCGGCCGAGATGATCCCTTATACGCCCGAGGAGCTGATCGCCATCGGCTGGAAAGAGTTGGACTGGTGCGAGAACGAGATGAAGAAGGCGTCGCGCGAATTGGGCTTCGGCGACGATTGGCGTAAGGCGCTCGAACACGTCAAGAACAAATACGTCGAGCCGGGCAAGCAGCCTGAGATGATCAGGGACCTGGCCTACGAGGCGATTGAATTCGTCGAGAAAAACGATCTGGTCACCGTGCCGCCGCTGGCGCGCGAGTCATGGAGGATGGAGATGATGTCGCCCGAACGCCAACTGGTCAGCCCCTTCTTCCTGGGCGGGGAAGTGATCCAGGTTTCCTATCCCACCAACACGATGGCGCACGAGCAGAAGATGATGAGCATGCGCGGCAACAACCCGCATTTCTCTCGCGCGACCGTGCATCACGAATTGATTCCGGGCCATCACCTGCAGGGCTTTATGACTGCGCGCTACAAGCCATATCGAGGGTTGTTCGGCACGCCCTTTTGGGGCGAGGGCTGGTCGCTTTATTGGGAGCTGCTGCTCTGGGATATGAAGTTCCCGAAGACTCCCGAAGACCGCATCGGATTCCTCTTCTGGCGCAACCACCGCTGCGCGCGCATCATCTTCTCGCTCAGCTTCCATATGGAAAAGATGACGCCGCAGGAGTGCATCGATTTACTCGTCAACCGCGTCGGGCACGAGGTGGACAACGCCACGGCCGAAGTGCGGCGCTCTTTCGCGGGAGGTTACGGGCCGCTTTATCAGGCGGCGTATTTGCTCGGCGGTCTGCAAATCTACTCGCTGCATAAAGAGCTTGTGGATTCCGGCAAGATGACCAACCGCGCCTTCCACGACTCGATCCTCAAAGAGAACCGCATCCCGATCGAGATGGTCCGCGCGCTGCTCACCAAACAGAAGCTGACGCGCGATTACGCGTCGAATTGGAAGTTTTACGGGCCGATCCCGGATCAGTACCGCGAGCGGTAGCGAGCGGGGACTCGATCAATGTGATTATTGTGAGCCCCGCTCGCTACCGGTCACGGTACTGATCCGGTTTTCCGAAAAATCAGATAAATTCGGAACGACCTGCATTGGCGCGTTTGATTGAACCACAGCCATCGGCCGCTTGCTTACGCGCGCGGTACTGTACCAGTGTCCCAATTTTACCTCACCGACACATCGTCAACGCGGAACGTAGTCGTCAACGACGAATCGGTCGTCGCGCGGAACTGTATGCGCACGGTCTGTCCGGCGAAGCTCGCCAGACCGTTCGGGCCGCGCAGCGTGTAGACGCCCGCCGTGCCCTTGTTCAGGTTGCTGAAGGTAGCCAACGTCGCCAACAGCGTCCCCGACGTGCTGCGCACCTCGACGAAGAGCCTGTCGAATACCGTCGTCGTCGTCGTTTCGTTCGAAGTGATATTGAGCCAGTAGGTCAGGCTCGGCGACGTCCCGCTCGGGATCGTGATCTGCTGGAAAGCCGTGTGGTTCGCGTTGTTGGCCGCGCCCAGGATCAGGTATCCGGTCCCGCTGTGCGGGAATGAGCCTGTTGAGCGCACCGCTCCCGACAACGTCCACGGCGCCGCCCGACATGGCTGATGAGCAACACTTTTTTGAAAAGTTCTTCGGATATTTGGCCTGCGCGGGCCAGTCTTTAGTATATTAATGGCGATATGAAACACGACTCAGTAAAAGAACTGCCCGATCAGATACCATTCCCTGATCCGGAATTCGTTGATAATCCAGAGCCTCGCTGCCCGTGCGTGCTTCTTCTCGACACCTCGGGTTCGATGAATGACGTAAAACAGGTCTCGCAAACGCTCACTCCGGTACAAAAAATATTGAGCGAGTCGCGAGGGCCTCGGTCGGTCAGACCGATTGACGAATTGAACGCCGGGCTGCTGACCTTCCGCGACGAGTTGATGGCCGACGAATTGGCGGTCAAGCGCGTGGAAATTTCGCTGGTAACTTTTGGGCCGGTCAAGAAGATCACCGATTTTCAAACTCCCGATCTCTTCCGCGCGCCGAAACTAACCGCCGAGGGCGACACGCCGATGGGGCAGGCGATCGAGAAGGCCGTCGAGATCGTCCGCGACCGCAAGGCGGCTTACCGCCAGAACGGCGTCTCTTACTACCGCCCCTGGATCTTTCTGATCAGCGACGGCGAACCGACAGACGATTGGCGGCGCGCGGCCGAGCTTGTTCGCGCCGGCGAACAGACCAAGTCTTTCGCCTTTTTCGCGGTCGGGGTCGAGGGCGCCAATTTCGACATTCTCAACCGCGTCGCCGTGCGCCAGCCTCTCAAACTCAGCGGGCTGCGGTTCCGCGAGATGTTCATGTGGCTCTCGTCCAGTTTAAGTTCCGTCTCTCGTTCCGGTCCCGGCGACGAAGTCACGCTCGAAAATCCCACAGCGCCTGACGGCTGGGCTTCAGTTTAATTATGTGGAAATATGGTTTCGCCTCGGTTGCGGGGGCATTTCATCTCAAATCTTCGACGCCGTGCCAGGACGCGAGCCGCGTTGAAGCCGTCGTGGACGCCGGCGGCGCCGAGGCGCTCCTCGCCGTGGCTTCTGACGGGGCCGGCAGCGCGACGTTGGCCCAACTCGGCTCCACATTGGCTTGCGATATGTTCATTGCTGAGGTCAAGTCTCGCATTGAAGGCGGCGATGCGCGCTCGGTCTTAGCGGATAATTTCATCGCGGATTGGGTCGTCAAATTCCGCCGGCTGGCGTTCGGCTGGTCGCACGACGAGAGCGTCAGGATACAGGACCTCGCCTGCACATTGCTGGCGGCGGTCGTCTGGCGCGATCGCGCGGTCTACTTCCAGATCGGCGACGGCGCAATCGTCGAGTCGCGGCGCGATGAGCCGGATCGTTACACGGTCGTCTGCTGGCCGCAGCAGGGCGAGTACGCCAACATGACCAACTTTTTGACCGACGCCGATGCGGCGGAGAAAGTCGTTCGCGAAGAGCGATCCGGCGCGATTGACGAGGTAGCTATTTTCACCGACGGCATACAGCGGTTGGCGCTGGATTACCGCGCGCGATCGGCCCACCCTCCATTCTTCGCCCCCTTGTTCGCATGGCTGCGTCCGCGCATCCGCGGTTACTCGCAGGAACTTTCAGATTCGCTGGCCGTTTATCTAAATTCGGAGAAGATCAATTCACGCACCGATGACGACAAGACTTTGATTCTGGCTACACGAAGATAACACTGGTATGGTACAGGGAGCGGTAGCGACCTGGCGCCCCTTCGGGGCGCGCATAACGTAAAGACCAGGTCGCTACCGCTCCCTGTACTGTACCGATGCGTCCCGCAACGGTAGCGCTTAGGAGAGAAGCCATGTCCAGAATTCCTGGAGATTCCCAGACAGAGGCCATTAGCCCGATTCACAGAATCTTCCACACGTCTCAATCTGACATAGTTCGACTGGGACGGCGAATCGGGATCGGCGCGGAAGGCGAGGTCTACGAAATTCAAGATAATAGCGACCTGGTGGCCAAGGTCTATCACGAGCCGCCTCCGCCGGAGAAGGCCGAGAAGCTCGTCGTCCTGTCGCGCCTCGGCAATGAAAGGTTGTTCAATCTCTCCGCCTGGCCGGTCTCGACGCTGCGCGACGCTCCGGACGGAGAGGTCGTCGGCTTCGTAATGAAAAAGATCAGCCAGGCCGAGGAGGTTCACGCGCTGCACAGCCCCAAGAGCCGGCTGCAAAAATTCCCCGAGGCCTCGTGGGCGTTCCTGATCTACGTCGCTGCGAACATCGCGCGGGCCGTCGCCCTCATCCACGAACACGGCCTGGTCATCGGCGACCTGAACCCTAAAAACATCCTGGTGACGCGGAAGGCCACGGTCTACCTGCTCGACGTCGACAGCTTCCAGGTCTCTGCCGACGGCAAGACCTACCGCTGCGAGGGCGGATTTCCGGAATACACTCCGCCGGAATTGCAGGGCGTCGCGTTCCGCGACGTGGATCGCGCGCAGGAGCACGATTGTTTCGGGGTGGCGGTCGTAATCTTCCAGCTTCTCTTTATGGGGAGGCATCCGTTTTCGGGCAGGTATCTGGACGCGGGAGAGATGCCGCTGGAGCGCGCGATCATGGAGTACCGCTTCGCCTACGGCGCCGACGCCGAGGCGCGGGAGATGCGACAGCCTCTGGGCACGCTGGCGCTCGACTCTATGCCGTCGCAGTTCGTGAGGCTATTTCGCCGCGCGTTTTTGTCGACGGATCGGCCTCGGCCGCGCGAGTGGATAGAGCCGCTGGAGGCGCTGGCGAAGGCGCTCAAAAAATGCGACTCACACAGCGGCCATTACTACTACCGTGAATTGCGCGAGTGCCCGTGGTGCGGGATCGAATCTCAGGCCCGCGTCCGGCTCTTCAACTTCCTGCTCCCCGGAGACGATTCGCGGCGCGGACATTTCCGGCTCGACGAAATCTGGAAGGAGATCGAGAGCGTCGAGACGCCGTATAATTCGCTGATTCAGTGGGACATAAATTTGAAAGCCCCGGAGCCTTCGGAGGAAATCGCGGCCTTTGCGGCAGACAGGGAGAGTCGCTTAACCCGTGCGCTCATATTTTCAGCTATCTCCGGGCTGGTGATAGCTTTACTCATACCTTTCCCGTTTTCCCTCATCATGCTTATTCTGGCCGGAATGGGCGCCTGCGGTATCGCCAGAATAGAAGCCCCTTTACTTGAGAATATCCAATCGCGCCAACGGCAGGCGAAAGAAGCGGCGCGACTGCTTCAGGAGCAGTATAACCGCGAAGCGGGGAGCGAGCGATGGGACGCCAAGCGGGATGAACTGCGGAATCAGAAAGAGACCTACGAAAACTTGGCGCAAATCAGACAGTTCAATCTTCAACAGTTGGAAGTCGAAGCGAGAGAGAATCAACTCGACGAATTCCTCGATCAGTTCGAGATCAATGACGCCGAGATTAAGGGCGTAGTGGCGCCCATAAAAGCGGCTCTGCTCTCGCATGGGGTTGAGACCGCCGCCGACGTAACCGGAGAAGTGAGCCAGATTCCGTCCGTCGGGCGCTCCCAAGCGGAAAGGCTGCTCGAATGGCGGCGCAGTCTGGAACGGGGATTCGTCTTCGACCCTACCAGAGGCGTTCCGCCCGAAGCCCGCGTCAAGACCGAAAGAGAGGTCGACGCGCTCCGATTTCGTTTGGAGAGCGAGCTGAGCGGCGGGGCGTATTACCTCCGCCGCGTGAAGCAGGAGATCGAAACCAGTAGGCAGAAGCTGCAGCCCCTCTTGACGAGGGCCCGCCAGGAGCTTGCCCGGGCCAAGAAGGACCTGGAAGTCGCGGGCGAGCGCAATTCGCCCGTCCTGATCCTGGCTGCGCTGATCATTGCGTTCTTCATCGGTTGGGTGATAAGGCTTTGAAGCGGCTATGCGAAGATAAGCAGTATGGAACGCAGTTATACTCAGAATTGTTACGGCAGCGCTTAGAGCGGATTGCAATTGCGTGTACGGATATTCTTCGTCGCGGAGCGACGGTTGAGCTTAGGCCGGCGTTTTAACGCCAATGAGGTTAAGTTAGGCATCTGGCGCGATTAGTGGCGCGGACTTTAGTCCGCGCGCCAGCCGTCAGCGCGGACTAAAGTCCGCGCCACTAATCGCTAACTTAACCTCATTGGCGTTTTAACGCCGGTTGAGAGGCGAATGATTATCCAGTCGCGGAGCGACGGTTGAGATTGTTGTGAGTTCCACATTCAACCGTCTTTTCTTCGCATCCTTCAATCGTCGCTCCGCGACGAAGAATATCAGACTAGGAAACGTGCGCGAGTAAACAACTCGCGCCCGGAGTCCCGTACACGCAATTGCAAACCGCTATAGGAGGAAAGTCATGTCCAGAATTCACGGCGCCTCCCAGACAGAGGCCGTTCGCCCGATTCACGAAATCTTCCACACGTCCCAATCCGACATAGTTCGACTGGGACGGCGAATCGGAATTGGCGCCGAGGGAGAAGTCTACGAAATTCAGGATAGAAGCGACCTGGTGGCCAAGATCTATCACGAGCCGCCTCCGCCGGAGAAGGCCGAGAAGCTCGTCGTCCTGTCGCGCCTCGGCAATGAAAGGTTGTTCAATCTCTCCGCCTGGCCGGTCTCGACGCTGCGTGACGCTCCGGACGGAGAGGTCGTCGGCTTCGTGATGAAAAAGATCAGCCAGGCCGAGGAGGTTCACGCGCTGCACAGCCCCAAGAGCCGGCTGCAAAAGTTCCCCGAAGCCTCGTGGGCGTTCCTGATCTACGTCGCTGCGAACATCGCGCGGGCAGTCGCCCTCATCCACGAACACGGCCTGGTCATCGGCGACGTGAACCCTAAAAACATCCTGGTCACGCGAAAGGCCACGGTCTACCTGCTCGATGTCGATAGCTTCCAGGTCTCTGCCGACGGTAAGACCTACCGCTGCGAGGGCGGATTTCCGGAATACACTCCGCCGGAATTGCAGGGCGTCGCCTTCCGCGACGTGGATCGCGCGTATGAGCACGATTGTTTCGGGGTGGCGGCGGTGATCTTCCAGCTTCTCTTTATGGGCAGGCATCCGTTTTCGGGCAGGTATCTGGGCGCGGGAGAGATGCCGCTGGAGCGCGCGATCAGAGAGTTCCGCTTCGCCTACGGCGCCGACGCCGAGGCGCGGAAGATGCGACAGCCTCCGGGCACGCTGGCGCTCGACTCCATGCCCCCGCCGTTCGTCGACCTGTTTCGCCGCGCGTTTTTGTCGACGGATCGGCCTCGGCCGCGCGAGTGGATAGAGCCGCTGGACGCGCTGGCGAAGGCGCTCAAAAAATGCGAGTTGCACAGCGGCCATTACTACTACCGTGAACTGCGCGAGTGCCCGTGGTGCGGGATCGAATCTCAAGCCCGCGTCCGGCTCTTCAATATCCTGCTCCCCGGAGACGATTCGCGGCGCGGACATTTCCGGCTCGACGAAATCTGGAAAGGGATCGAGAGCGTCAAATCTCCGGGCGCTCCGATGATTCGGTCGGATAAAAGATTGACACCCCTGGCGCCGTCGGCGGAAGTCGCAGACTTTGCGCGAGACATGCGCACCCGCTTCATTCTTGCGCTCAAATTTTCAGTTTTCGCCGGGGTGGCGATACCTATACTCGTAGGTTTCCCGCTCGCCTTCTTCCTGCTTATTTTGGCGGGATTGGCCGCTTGCACTATTGCCAAGGTTGAGCGGACTGCGACCATGCAGTTGTTCTTTCAACAGCGACAGCCGTCTCTCGGCGACCATTTACTGAAGAAAATCAAATCCCGCAGGCATCAGGCGGAAGAAGCGGCGCGACGGCTTCAGGAACAGTACGACCGCGAAGCGGGGAGCGAGCGATGGGGCGCCAAGCGGGATGAACTGCGGAATCAGAAAGAGACCTACGAAAACTTGGCGCAAATCAGACAGTTCAGGCTTCAACAGTTGGAAGCCGAAGCGAGAAGGACTCAACTCGTCGAATTCCTCGATCAGTTCGAGATCAATGACGCCGAGATCAAGGGCGTAGTGGCGCCCATAAAAGCGGCTCTGCTCTCGCACGGCGTTGAGACCGCCGCCGATGTGATTGAAGAAGTGAGCCAGATTCCGTCCGTCGGGCGCTCCCAAACGGAAAGGCTGCTCGAATGGCGGCGCAGTCTGGAACGGGGATTCGTCTTCGACCCCGCCAGAGGCGTTCCGCCCGAAGCCCGCGTCAAGACCGAAAGAGAGGTCGACGCGCTCCGATTCAGTTTGGAGAGCGAGCTGAGCGGCGGGGCGCATTACCTCAGTCGCGTGAAGCAGGAGATTGAAACCAGCAGACTGAAGCTGCAGCCTGCCTTGACGAAGGCCCGCCAGGAGGTTGCCCAGGCTGAGAAAGACCTGGAGGTCGCGGGCAAGCGCAATTCACCCGCGATGATCTTGACCGCGCTGATCATCGCGTTCTTCATCAGTTGGGCGACTCATGCGTTTCGCCAAGTCCAATACGATTACGGTACCCAGAACCTTCCTGGCAAGCCTCCTCTCGCCTATAGGTCAGACCATGACGCCTTAGCCGAGCAAAACCAACATGAGAGGTCGCCAGAGGCCTTGAAGTTTTACCGCGAAGGGTTGTATCTCTCACGGGCGAAGAAATTCGCGGGGGCCGCCTATTATTTTCAGAAGGCTGTTGAAATTGATTCGGATTTCTATGAAGCATATGAAGAACTCGGTTACGCCCTCTATCGCCTGGGAAGATACGAAGCGTCAATCAACGCTTCACGGCAGGCGACAATATCCCAAAGCTATTTTACGCCCTATTACAATATGGGGCTTGCTTATCTCGCTCAGAAGGACTGGGCCGCCGCGAATTACGCTTTTGAGAGAGCCATTACCCGTTGCAATAAGGGTTCCTGGAACGAAAATTATTCCAATGCCTATTACTATCGGGGACTCTCTCTGGCCTCGCTGGGCGCGGCTGAAACCTTTATTGCAACGTTGGAGGAAAATTTGGAAGTCAGCCCCACGAGCATCGGGCGTTTTGAGCTTGCGACTTTGTACTTGGGAAGCGGCAAAAATAAAGACGCAAGGGCGCAGTATAAGATACTGAAAGATATTGATCCGACATTGGCGGAGGAATTGTTAAAGCTGATAAAAAAACATAGCAAGCCGGCGTAATTGTCGAAGTGTGGTTGACGACGACCAAAACTGACGACCGCTAATTGAAGTTTCCGGCATAACCAGTTAACCGAGAACTTTCAGGAGTACCTGCTCATAACGTGGCATTAAATCTCGTCTGAGTGAGAGTCGGCGCCTCATGCAGACAGTTAACTGTTACGCCCCTCGGTCCACCTACCCTCGCAATTAACTGACTGACAGGCGTTTGCAAAAAAGGTTAAATCCAAGGCGTATGTGTAACAGTTAAGCGTATTGACAGATCCCAGCCTAATGCGTATATGTCTACCGTGTGTAAGAGTGGCGCCTTGCTCATCGATGGAACCGTGATACTCTTCACACTTGCGCATACAGCAGTTCAAATTAGAAACGCAATGCTTCGAAGAACTGTATTGTCCTTCCCTAAACAACATTCTTGAGCTTACACAGTCTTCGAGCAGTTAGACACCGGTAACAAAACATGACCAGGAGAAATAACTTTGCGTTCGCCGTACTCTCGGCGGCGGCCGCGATCTTATTGATTGCGCCGCAGAATGAGATGGCGGCGAGGGGCCATAAAGCGCCTTCGAAGGTCGCCGGTAATTCCGGGGCGGACGGCGCAGCTTTATACGACAGCCGGTGCGCGTTGTGCCACGGCAAAGACGGCGCAGGTTTACCCAATTGGAAGTCGAAAGGACAGCCCGACTTTACCCAGCCCGAGTGGCAAAAGGCGCACACGGACGAACAAATCACCGAATCGATAAAGAACGGAAAAGGCAAGTTCATGCCTGCCTTTAAAGGCAAACTTTCTGAAGAAGAGACTGGAGCCGTAGTCCAGCGCATTCGCGTGTTCAGCAAGAAAAAATAATCGCCGTAATGTCCATCTCATTAAACCAACAACATCACGCCTACAGGAGGAACACCGTGAGAATGATCGCCAGGTTACTGATGGCTTCCCTTATGGGAATTGCTATATTGATCACCTCCGCCAGCAGCAGTTCGGCTGACGGAACTATTCTGCGCGCGCGCGCCACGCTCAGTGGCGCCGCGGGCTCAGGCATTTCGGGAGAGGTCTTATTCTTTCAGGTAAGGCAAGGAGTCCCGGCTGAGGTGCTGATCCTCGCGCGAGTGGAAGGCCTAGCGCCGAACAGCGTGCATGGATTTCACCTTCACGAGAACGGTACTTGCTCTCCCGACTTCGCCGCCGCCGGAGGACACTACGATCCAGGTCCTTTCGGCATGTCGAATCCAGACGCCAACCATCCCTTTCATATGGGCGACATGCCCAACCTCAGGGCCGACGTCAATGGCGTCGCTTTATTCGAGCACGTGACTAGCCGCGTCACGGTAGCGCCCGGCCCTCTCAGTCTGTTTGATGCGAACGGCAGTTCCGTGATCGTCCATCTTAACCAGGATCAGGGAACGACCGGCGTGCCCGGAGGATCAGGCGGCCCACGGATCGCCTGTGGCGTCATCGAGCCGGTCCAATGATCGACGCTTGAGACGCCGCTCGTCCGTCGATCGGATAGTGGAAGACTCCGGATATCGTCCCCCCTCTCCACCGAGTCATATTTTCCTGTCCCACGCCTGGGAGCGCAGGCATCCTTGCCGGCGTGTCTCCGGAAAAGGGCGACTGACCTAAGCAAGCAGGCAAGGATGCCTGCGCTCCCAGGCGCAGGGCGGGGAAATTCCTTCCATTAACTAATCACCTTCCTATCTATCGCCCCTCACGGGCGAAGTGTATCCAAAATCGCCTGCTGGCCGATAAACGGCCACAGATGGGAGGAGCTTTACAATGCTTAAGACGAATAGAAAGAGAATAAGAACGCTTACTACACTATCACTTTTGATCGTCGGGGCGGCCGTGTGTGGCGGGCGCCGGTCAGTGTTTGCAATGCCGATGTTTGCGCGGAGGCTGGGGGTCCCCTGCTCGACCTGCCACACGTCGCCGCCCAGACTCAATGAAACTGGCTATGAGTTCCGCGCTGCGGGCTATCGGATGCCGGCGGAGATCGGAAAGGGCGGTGAAAAGAAACCACTCAATTTCTTCGATTATACCGGCGTGCGGCTCCAGGCGCGCTACGACGCGACCCGCGCCAGGACCGGGCCGGACGCTCCGCACAGCAATAATTTCAATCTGTTCGCGGCGGAGTTTTATACCCTTACGGGTCCTTGGGGAAAATACCTGTCGTCGAACTTTAAGGTTACCATCTTCCCCGAAAAGTCCTATGACACCGAAGACCATTTGAAGGTCGAGGGAAACCTCAAGGCGACGGTAGGCAACGAGAAGCGGTTCTTCGAAGTCCGCGCCGGCGTCCCTCATCCGATGGAGGGTTTCGGCGCGTCGGACTCTACGATCTCCGGCACGCGCCCATACCTGCAGGAGCAAGCGGCGAACTTCAACCAGACGACCTTCTTCACACCGTGGAATTTTCATCAAACCGGAATGACGTTCGGCTACTATCAAGGGCGGACGGCAGTCCGGGCGCTCCTGCTTTCTGGCGTAAGGCTCCACAACGACAAAGATGCGCTCGAACCTTTTGGTAGAAGGGAACCCTTCACAGATTCCTTGCCACTTTCCAAACATAGCGGAGTAGACTATCAGTTATTCGTTAATCGTATCCTTAATTTCGATGGCGGGGCCGTCACCTTCTATTATTACCACGGCAACATGAATATTCCGATACTAAACCCGGACGGGACATTTCAACCTGACAGGGCGTTCCGAAACGATTTCGACCGTGTCGCGTTCTACGCCAGCTACCCGGTCGCGAAACGGCTGACGCTGCTCGGAGGCGTTCAGCGCGGGCGGGACGACATTGCGACTGGAGGCAGATTTACCAGCCTCGGCGCGTACACCGAAGCCGCCGTGAGGGTAATAAACGATATCACGCACGCCGGAGTCAGAGTCGATTGGTTCGACCCGGCGCGAAATAAGAGTAGAAACGAAGTGTACGGGGTGGCGCCTTATATAAATCTGTGGGTGCGCGACCAGTTCAGGTTTGTAGTGGAATATCAGCGAAAAGAACGGAGACTGGCGCCATCGCCTAATAAGAAGGATAACCTCTTCCAAGTGCGCCTCATTTTCATCAAGTGACGGCGGTCTTTCAGGCGCATCGCGCCGGAAGCGGGTACGGTACGGGGAGCGTAAACGATTTGGCGCCTGTGCAGAGCGCGTGACATGAGGGCCTCAGGTCGCTCACGGTTCCGGCGTCACATCATCAATCATTATCGTTATCTTCAAAGTCAGGTGTCAGATCATCGCCTTGATGATTGATGACGTAATCGCATGCTCGATCAGCCTGTCTCAGAGTCCAAAGATATCGCCTGCTGCCGTGTGCGGCCCAGGGGGATATATCGCTCTCCCACACGCCCGCTTTGCGCATACCACGTGTCGCATATGCTTTGAAATCGTTGAGTGCTTTTGGGGATTTACAGTGTGCCGAGACCACAACGTGAACGTGATTAGTGCGAACATTGATCGCTCGCAACAGCCAACCTCTGTGCTCGCAAACTTCGCGGATGGCTTTATCAACAGCTTCACGCTGCGCGGCGCTGAGTTCAACAGGAGCTTGTTTGAGCCGCCGCCGCTCCTCTTCCTCTATCTTTTCCTCGCTTGAGAGAAATGGGGTGTCATAAACATTGTGATACCGATCAACCGATCCCCGCTCATCGCCGTGAAGCCAAGTTCCATAACATCGAAACGTGATCAGGTAGGCTTGTGGGATATGATCCTCGTGGAATTCACGGTGGCCCATTGTATTCCTTCTGTTTTATATGACCATAGTACGGTACGGGGAGCGTTAGCGACCTGAGCCTCGATCAAAAGGTCTCTCTATCAATGCTCAGGTCGCTGACGCTCCCCGTACCGTACCGCTGCCGTCCCGTATACGCATTTACAAACCGCCATCTGTCTCCCGGGACCCGCCTGCTGTCCGGAGCTCAGGTCGCTTACGCTCTCCGTATTGCGCCGTGTTCTCAAAAATCGAACTCCAATCCTAACCGCATCGTCCGCGGTTTGACCGTTCGTCGAGGCGTGAGGAAATCGCCCAGGCCCGTTGCGCCGAAATTAATGAACTCCGAGCCGAAGCTGAAGACTGTCGCGTTGAACGGGTTGAACGCCTCGACCTGAAGCTGGGCCCTGCTCCTCTCGCCGAATGCGAACTCGCGCGCCAGCCTCAGGTTGAGCGTGTAGGCGCTTGGTCCCCGCCCGGCGTTGCGCGGCAGATTGCCAGATGAGCCGATGGTCGGGAGCGAGAATGCGGCGGCTAGGCCTGGGTCGAGCGGTTCGCCCGGGCGACGCCAGACGATTCGGTTAAGGTCGCCGGTGAAGTTCGGCCTGTCGTTGTTCACGTCGTCGAGGTTTCGGTCGGCGCCGCCGACGCTGATGTTGAATGGAGACGATGAGCTGTAATTGAGCGTGCCGGAAAGATTCAGACGGCCAAACCAGGCAGGGAAGAGGTAATTGCCACTTATCGCCACGCGATGTCGCGCGTCTTGCAGACTCAAGGCGCGTTCACGCCGGAAATCTCCCACCACGAGCGGCGACGAGGTATTCACGACGCCGTCGTCGATCAACTTGCTCAGCGTGTAAGAGGCGCGCAGGAAGGCGCGCTCGGTAAGCCGCCGATGCGCTTCGAAACTCACGCCGTGATAGTAACTGTTCCCGCGCGATTGCAACTCTTCGACTTGAGTGACTGACGGGTCAGGGCGAAGGTTGCGTAGCGCGGCCAACGCTCCCGTGTGACCGATCGAGAGATTTGAGGTCGAGGGATTATCCAGGCCGATTACGACAATTCTTCTGCCGCCTTGGGTGATTGTCCGGCTCGGCGTCTGGCTCAGGTCGAAGCGCGCTACGTCAGGGGCGTTTTTGGACCTAACGATTGGACGCTCTCCAGTAGCGGGGTTGATGGAGTTGTCGAAATCGCGCGAGAGCAGGTACTCAGTGAAATTGTTGAAGTCTGCGGGGAGTCGCGGGGCGTTGGCGTTGATCTCGCGCCAGAGATGAAGCCCGCGATTGAAGACGTAGTTGACCTCGACCTTGAAGCCCCTGGCGACTTCGCGTTCAATGCCTAGCGACGCCTGGTAGCTCTCGGGGATGCGGAAGTCGTCGCCGATCCGCCGCAGGAAGCCCGATTCGCGCACGCCGAGTTCAGCGACCCGCGGATCGTCCGCGGCCAACACAGCCGGGAATCGCAATTCCGTCAGTAGCCGTCCAGCCGCCGGGTTGTTGGTGTCGATCTGCAGCGCGTTCGAGGTCAGAATGAAATCATCGAGCGTTCTCAGCAACGTGCGGTTGTAGAAGATTCCATAGCCCGCTCGCACGACCGTCTTGCCGGTTTTGAACGGGTCCCAGGCCAGCGACAGACGCGGGCCGAAGTTGTTTCGGTCCTCGATGACCGTCTCGTTTTCCCAGCGCAGTCCGAATGAGAGCGTCAGGTTCTGTTTCGGCTTCCATTCGTCCTGGACGAAGACGCCGGCGTAAGTGTTGCGCAGTTCGGAATCGGTGTTGAAGCGATGCTGATAGCGCGATGGTTGGTCGGCTAGAAAATCAGCCGCGGTGGCAAAATTGAACGTCCCGGTCGTATCTTCCAGATCGACGAAGCGCGAGCGGATGGTTTGCGCGTCAACGCCGATTCGCGCCGTGTGCGCGCCGCGCGCGTAATTCAACGTGTCTTGAATCTGGTAGCGATCCTCGCGGCGATCGACGCCGAAGAGCGTGCTCGCCCCCGCCGTCAGGTTTCCGGAGCGTGTGAGTGGGTTGGCGTTCGGATCGCCGGTTATGTCGCGCGGGTCGGCGATATTAATGATGACGACCGGGTTGTCGGCCGGGGGTACGAAGACTGGCGTGAGCCGCGAGAATTGGAAGCGCGCCGTGTTGACCGTCCGCGACGAGAGTATGAGATTGTCGGAGAAGGCGTAAGACTGGCTGTTGCGCCCGGAGCTGAGAAGCGTGTCGAGCGTGCGCCGCCCGCCCGGAAAGCCTCGTTCATCGCGGTTGCGCGCCAGCGTGAAGAGCGCGAACGCCTCGCTCTTTTCGCCGAGCCTGAAATCGACGCGCGATTGAAGTGTGTGCGCGACGCGGGGCGTCGTGACCGTCTCATCAAATAGCCCGACCGGCGCTCCGCCGTTGACGATCGTAGTCTGGCCGTTTCTGTTGCGCCTGGCGCCGCCCAGATCGGCGCCGTTCGGCTTCGGCAATGGGAACGCCGGGTTGGCCTCAACGGGCGTGAGCGCGGCGATCTCCGCGCGGTCATAAACGTTGTCGTACTCGTAAGCTCCGAAGAGAAAAACCTTGTTCTTGATCAGCGGGCCGCCGACGCTCGCGCCCGGATTGTGATTCTGAAACGGGATGCGGAAGCCGCGAGTCGGGTCGGCGTTACGCCTGTAAGAATTGGCGTTGAGGCTTTCGTCGCGGAAGTAGTAGAAAGCTTGCCCATGAAACTCATTCGAGCCGCCGCGCAGACGCAGGTTGACGCGACCGCCGGAAGCCCTTCCGTATTCGGCCGCGAACTGATTGGTGATGACCTGGACCTCTTCGACGGCGTGTGCCGAAAGGTTGATCCTTTCGCGCGCGCCGCGGTCGTCGTTGTTGTCCAGGCCTTCGATGGTGATGTTGTTGGAAAACGGCGCGCCGCCGGTCAGCGAAAAAACTCCGGCCTCTTCGGGCGTCGAGCTGAAGTCGTCTTGCGCGTCGCCCTCGGCCAGATCGCGTACGCTCAGCGCTGGCTGCGCGACGCCGGGCAGCGTGAAGATCAAGTCGAGCGGGTTGCGCGACTCTGTCGGCAGTTTGTCGATCTGTTCTTTCGTCACCGTGCCGCCGACCACCGTTCGCGCGGTGTCGACGAGCGTCGGGTTCGCCGCCGCGTCGATCGTTATTTGCGCCTCGACGGCGGCGGGGCTGAGTTTGATATCGCGGCGGATAGTCGCGCCGGCGACGGCGCTGATCTTTTCGTGGCGCGCGGTCTGAAACCCGGCGGCCTCGGCGCGCAGCTCGTAATCGCCAGGCGACAGAGTGGTGAATCGGTATCGACCTTCCCCGTTGGTCCTGGTCGAACGTTCGGCTCCGACGCCCGTCCGCCGGACGAAGACGCGGGCATCGGCGACCGCGTTGCCGTTCGGATCGACAACGACGCCTTCGAAATTGACGTGATCCAGATCGTCAACTGATTTGATCGGACCGGCTGAAACATACGACGAAGCGCACAGCGCGCACACGACAAGTGTGAGAGGAATCATAGTTCACCTCCTGAGGAAGAACTAGCTGTTAGTGGGAAGCTAGTTTTTGCTGTCGGTGTTTGCTGCGTGGTAGTAGCTGCGGCGCGAATGATAGGCGCAGGCTCAGGAGAAGGCAAGAGTTTTTTTTGCGAAGATGTGGTTTCAGGAAAAAAAGCAAGCGCGTCGGCTGATTTTCTCCTTTGCTGTGTAGGGAGGCCGGTACAGTATCGCGCGCGAGCGGCTGCGCGGCAGTCCCCTAGGTCAGCCGCTTTACGCGCGCGGTACTGTACCGGCCTCACAGGCAGGTACAACCATTAAAAGACAGAGGGGAAGGTCGCAATCAACCTGCCCCTCTGAGGTAAAAAGTGAGTACGAAAAGGAATGGGCAGGTTGCCGATCAATCCGCGGTAAGCCAAACTGTTGATTACGGCGGTTTGCAAATGCGTGTACCGTACCGGAGATCGCGCCACTTTCCCATGCACACAATCGCAAACCGATCTAACCAGTGAGATTGAATTCACTGGCAAATCGATAGTAAAAGCCGGGGAAGCAAAATGGACTCGAATGATCTACCTGGAAGAGATGATATTTTCTGGCCGCGAGCGACCGCCTGGCTGGCTGGCGAATTTGCGTCGTCGTCGTCCGGCGGCCTGGCGGTCATCGGCGCGCCGTTGCGATTGGGTTCGATCACGCCGGGCCGCTGCGACCTCACCCCGGCCGCCGTCCGCTCGATCCTGCGCAAGTTCAGTTGCTATGACATCGAAACGGACGTTGATCTGCGGCGGCTTGCCGCGCGCGACCTGGGCGATCTGCCGCTCGCCGATCTGAAGCCGGAAGACGCGTTCGAGCCGTTGAGAGACGCGGTTCGCAACGCGCTCGCCGGCGCCGACGCGGTCGTCGTGATCGGCGGCGACAACGCCGTAACTCGCCCCGGCGTTCACGGCGTCGCGGATTCGCCACCCAATTCTCTTGAAAACTGCGGCCTGATCACGCTCGACGCCCATTTCGATCTGCGCGATCTGTCGAAGGGATTGACGAACGGGAATCCAGTGCGGGCGCTGCTGGCCGACGGGTTGCCCGGCCAACACATCGTCCAGATGGGCATTCAGCCCTTCGCCAACTCGCAAGCCTACGCCCAGGTGGCCAACGACGCCGGGATCACCGTCGTTACGATGAGCCAGATTCGAGCGCACGGCGTCGAGCGCTTGTTGACCGAATCGCTCGACGACCTGTCGGAGCGCGTCGAACACATCTACGTCGATCTGGACATCGACTCGCTCGACCGGGTCTTCGCGCCCGCGACCCCGGGGTCGCGCCCTGGCGGATTGACGCCCTACGAATTGCGCCGCGTGGCCTGGCTGTGCGGGGCGCACCCGCTGGTCCGCGCGATTGATCTGGTCGAAGTCGACCCGACGCAGGATGTGGCCGACGCGACAGTGATGGCGACGGCTTCGTGCTTGCTTTCTTTCGCTTCCGGGTTGTTGGCGAGGAGCTAATGGACAAATCATATGCCATCATCGGGGCTTCCCAGCTTGTCACTCTGGCCGGACCGAAACGCCCGCGCGTCGGCTCCGGAATGCGTGAACTGGGGATCATCAACGACGGCGGGATGCTCATTTGCGGCGGGCATATCGTTCGAACCGGCGCGCGAAATGAGATCGAGCCGTTGATTGACGCCGATTGCGATGTCGTTGACGCGGGCGGGCGAGTCGTCATGCCCGGCTTCGTTGACGCGCATACGCATCCGGTCTTTGCGGGTAACCGCGCCGATGAATTCGAGATGCGCGCGGCTGGGAAGAGTTATCAGGAGATCGCGGCGTCTGGCGGCGGCATCCGCTCAACAGTCCTCAAAACACGCGCGGCGAGTGAAGACGAATTGTTCGTGGCTTCCAGGCGCTACTCCGAATGGTTTCTGCGCGGAGGCGCGACCACGGTCGAGGCAAAATCGGGTTACGGATTGACGCCCGAAGACGAATTGAAAATGCTGCGCGTTATTCGGCGGTTGGACGAAGAGACGCCGTTGCGCTACGTCCCTACATTCCTCGGCGCACACGCCGTACCTGATGAATACAAAAACAACCGCTCGGCCTATGTCGATCTGGTCGTGGACGAAATGATCCCGCAGGTCGCGCGCGAGGGGCTGGCGCAATTCTGCGACGTGTTTTGCGAGGGCGGCGCTTTCGACGTTGATGAATCGAGGAGGATTCTGCGGGCGGCGCAGGCTTGCGGGATGGGATTGCGAGTCCACGCGGAACAGTTCTCGCCGAGCGGCGGATCGAGACTCGCCTCCGAACTCGGCGCAATGACCGCCGATCATCTGGAATGCGCGGGCGCCTCTGAAATCTCCGCCCTCAAATCAGCCAATGTGCAGCCCGTCCTTTTACCCGCGTCGGTACTGATGATCGGATCGCATCATTACCCGAACGCGCGCGCGATGATTGACGCGGGATTGGCCGTCGTTCTGGCCACCGACTTCAATCCCGGATCGTCGCCCACGCCTTCGATGCTGTTGGTCCTGACTCTGGCCTCGACGCAAATGAAGATGGCGCCGGCGGAAGCCATCATCGCCGCGACGATCAATGCGGCGTATAGCCTGGGCCTGGGCGCCGAGATCGGATCGCTGGAATCAGGCAAGCGGGCCGATTTCGTGATTCACGATTGCGATGATTATCGGGAGCTCGGCTATTTCGCGGGGGTCGACCATCCGGGCGCCGTGTATGTGGAGGGACGGTTGGAACGATCTTCTTCCGTGCACTCTCTGGATTTGATTCCCATTGATGAGAATATCGGCGCCGACTGAGTAAAATTATCGATTGCGCGTTGCGGGTCTCCCAACAGTAGATAGATTACTCCGGTAGATTCAATCGCCAGCGCCTCACCGAACCTGGACGACAAGCTGGCGAAAATCTGTCTTGCCTGGGAATAGTTGTCGAGAGCCTTCTGGAAATTTCCGCTGTCTTTATGGAGGCTGCCGAGTCCCACGAGCAGATTCGCCTCCTGGTCGCGGTCGCCAATGGACCCGTGCGATCTGAATCGCCTGGCTTCTATAGTTCAACGCGATTTTCAGGGCGCCGAGTTGTGAGTATTGATTGCCGAGAATCTGCAAAATCCTGAGTTCCTCCCGGCGTTCGCCCAACTCGCGCCAAAGCGCCAGCGCCCTCTCGTAATTAGCAATTGCCCGGCGGCGTTGTTCGAGCGTTGCGGAATTGCTCGTCTGCGCCGCTTCCGATTCGGCTCTCTCGGCTTCAATGCGCGTTCTATCACGAGGCGTGGCGGGCCGTTGCGGTTGATTGATGTCCTGCGCGAGATTTTTTGCGGAAGAACGCCATTGGCCGAGCGTGAGCGTCGCAATCAGCAGAACCGCGCAGACTATGGCGCCCACGAAGAGCCGCCAACTGTCCACCTTCGTCTGGAACGAACTCCTGATTGAAGAGAAATCATCCGGGAACCCGCCCATCGCGGGCAGCCCCGTGTCTTCTCCGCCTTGCAGCAGCAGCGCCGACATCGGCGCGCCGCCCGAAGCGGCAGGGTCAATGATCTCCCACGGCGAGGTCGGCGGGTCGGTTGGCTTGCTGCCCATATCGCCAGCCACTGTGGCGATGGCCGCAATGCGCGCTGAGATGGCCGGGTCGGCGGCCAGTCGGTAGCAGAGCTTCGCGCCGCCGGAAAAACCGATGAAATAAACCCGGCGCGAATTAATCGTGAATCGGGCCGTCATCAAATCGATCAGATGATTCATGAAGCCTATGTTGACCGGGTCGATCCAGTAGTATTTGTCGCTGCCGGCAGGAGCGCCCGGCGCGGGCAACCCATTCGGGAAGACGGCGATGAAGCCCTCGGATTCGGCGTATCCGACGATGCGCTTGTCCGGGGCGTACATCTTTGATGCGTCGCCACCGCCGCCGTGCAGCGCGAAGACCAGCGGAACGGCTGTTCCTGCCCGATAACCGCTCGGCACATAGATGGCGACTTGGCGCTCGACCAGGCCAATCAGGATGGCAATGATCGACAGCGTCCCAGGCGCCGGAGTCTGCTGTTGAATAACCTCCGGCTCTGCCTTTGTCATTGGCGCGGCCAACGGCCCGTTGGCGAAAAACGCTGTGAGAACCAGTGCGAGCGCGGCAGTCGCCAGCCAAGATTTATATTTGGGGATGATGATTCGCATAAATTACCTCCTGCTCGAATTTGTTTGAATCGGATCTCACTTATCGCTTGACGATCAGTAAGCCCCGGTTGGTTTTACTCTCTTGCGCGTTTACGTGATCTCGCACGAATCGCGGCGGCGATGTCGGCGTCAGAGACACTCTCATAAGTCTTCATCCGACGCGCTCTCTCAGTTTGTGATCTAATGCTTTCGGAGGTTCCGATATCTATTGAAAAAGCTTCTGTTCCGGCGGCATTCTGGCGCTCCGCTTGTGATCTGACGTTTTCGGAGTTTTGCAGAGTGGACATGCGCCCCTTCGCATTGCTGCCCGCGCGAACCTTTGCTCCTTTTCGCTCCTTGCCCTGAGCGATGGCCTGATCGGTGTTAAGCCCGACCAGCGTCAATGCGATCAATATCGCGCCAGCGGCTGCCGTTATTCTCTGGTTGAACTGTTTCATTGCGATTCTCCTTTTCGACACTGCTCTCTGGAAAAATCATCCACGAAGTTGCGCCAGGAGCGCGGAGAAGAAATAGGGGGAGCCTCTTGGCGACCTGAGTAACTTCGTGGATGGAGTTTTCAACCGAAATGCCTATCGGTTCGTTTAGAGCGCCACGACCCCGCTATCCGCTCTCTTTTGCACGGGATCAGCTATGGCCTTAACTATGACGTTGGCGGTAATCGCGTTGACTCTTTTATTCGGGGGCAATGGATTGCCCGCCAGATTGACTTGAGCATTTGTGACGTTCCCAGCGACGTTCACGACCCTCTGTACGTTGGCGCCGTCATTCAGGTTGAAGTTGAAAGTAACCTGGCTACCGTCGATCCTGTAGCAGGTCGGCTTGTTGGTAATGGTCCAGGAGACAGTGGCGCCCGTCGGCTGGGCTGGCGTGCCTTGCAATGTCGGGCTGTTGACTGTGAGTTGTAAGTCGCACTGATTCGGCGCTGACGCCGTCGAAGCGCTGGCGGTCTTCGCGCTGCCCTTAACGAATCCCCAGGCGATCAGCGCGGCGATTGAAGCGAACGAAAGGAACAAAAGGCTTTTGCGTAACATGAGTATTCTCCTTTTTGTGGGCCAAGACGCAGGCGACACGGGGAACGGGTATCACGATAGTTACAGCCCCCGTTTTCCTGCGCTGTGGCCGGGTTATGTTGTCGAGTGTTATCGCCGAAGAGGGACTCGGCATTCTTTATCTCTTCGACTACTACTGGCGCCGCGCGCGAAAACATGTCGACCTCGCTTGGAAATTAAGTGAAGCGTGTGCGAATAAAAGTTGAATACGGCCGACTGCATGAAACGGCGCCAGCCTTTTGGGCGCCGGCGCTCGGGATACTGCTGGCATATTCCGTGAAGTTATTTTCCGCCCCGGAGAGGCGACGGAAATTAGCCGGTGGTGGAGCGAAGCGCAACCACCGGGACAAGTCGAAGAAGATTGTTCGCGTCCCTGCCGGGACGCCGGACCGAAATTCGCAACAGGACCGATCCCGGTCCGGCGCCCTTTCAGGTCGCGTGGTCCTATCGTGGCGTTTCCGGCGCCTACGCTTCGCTCCGCCACCGGCTAATATCCCTCGCGCCTCCGGCGCTATAGGGGTTTGCCAGCAGTATCGCTCGGGACCGCTTTGGTAGTCTGCTTCGATACTCCGGCAATGATGGAAACAAAGTCCACTGCATCTCCTGTTCCGGAAGTCTGTAGAATCGGCAGATGACTACCAAAGCGGTCCCGAGCAGCGGCGCCCCAAAGGCTCCGCCGATCCGATTTATGCGCACGCTTCAATTAAGTTCAGATTGTGTAGGTAGTGAGTCGGTAGGCAGATGGCAGAACCGAGAAATAGCATTCAGTTACTGCTGATGAAGAGGCAGGTAACTTCCGCAACAATGCCACGGGCTTCGGATGGCGCCCGGGTCGCAGCCGTAGACATCCACTGCGGTGGAAAGTCCCCTGGCTCTGGTATCTTCGTAGTCAGCTCGATCGATCGTCAGGTAAGAAATCGGCATCCTCGATAAACCTTTTCAATAAGCTCTACTTCCATTCCCCCTGGATGATGAACCCCGCCCAGTAATAAGGCGACGACCAGTGTGAGCTTCTCGACATCTCGATCTGCGCGGCGCGCAACGCCGCCGCCGGGCGCAAGTTTTCTTTCAACATCCCGCGATAAAAATGCTTCATCAATTCGGCGGTCGCCAGATCATCTACCTGCCACAGGCTCGCCACGACGCGCTGCGCTCCGGCGCGCATAAACCCGCGAGTCAATCCGACAAGTCCCTCGCCTTTGACCTCTTTGCCCAGAGCGGTTTGGCAGGCGCTCAAGACCACGAGGTCCGCGGGCATTTCCAGGTTGAAGATTTCGCTAATTCGCAGAAAGCCGTCCTGCGGTTTTCCATTTTCATCCACGAGCGAAAGCACTAGACCCGAGAGTTCCGGATGTTCGCTGTTGATCAAGCCGTGAGTGGCGAAATGGACGATGCGGTATTTGCCCAACTCTCCACTTGCGGCAAGCTGATGGTTAGCTTCGAAGCCTGTGGCTTTGAGCGTCGAACCTTTTGGCGCAAGCCCCGTGATGAATTCGGCCTCCTCGTTGGAAAAAATGAGGCGGCTGAAGCCGTCGCGATGAAAGCTCCGAGCCGAACGCTCAAGCTCGGATGGCAGCGGGGAAGGGGAGGGCGCCGATCCCGCCGATCGGACACTGGCGATCAAACCGTTTGAAGAAGCTTTTTTCCTTGTAGCCGCCAAACGCGGATCGTCGGCTTCGAAAACCGGATCGGCTAGCGCGGCGAGCGTCTTCGTCGCCATTTGCCGTCCGGAGCCTTCTTTGCGGATGAGGGCGAGCGCCGAGGCTGACGGAAGATTGACGATCTCGTGGTCCACGATCAGGGGAGTGGGGATTCCGGATTGCGGATTGCGGATTGCGGATTTACCTCGCCCCCTTGTCCCCTTGTCCCCTTGTCCCCTTGTCTCCCGCTCTCCCGCTCTCCCGCTCTCCCGCTCTCAGGCAAGGGCAACGCGGCAAACGGCAGGTATTCCAGCGCGCCTGATGCGACGATGGCCAATCGCTTGCCTTTCCACTCCTGTTGCAATTGCGCGTGGATTGGGCCGAGCAGCATCCGGCTGAGCGTCGCGGCGCCGGCCTGGAGTTTGGCGTCGGCCTCGGCGATCCGCTTCAGTCGCCCTTCTTCGGTCGGGTCTTTCTTCGTTTGACGCGCGGTCAGTAGTTCGTAGAAGTTTCGCGCCGCCGCATTGATTTCGGTCCGCGGTGGAAGCTTGTGGCTGTTGATCGAATCTCGTGTGACGGCCCAGAGCCAGCTCTGCTTATCGCCGAGCGCGTATTCGAGCAGCACGGTGTTTTCGTCGAGCGTCTGTTGAACTTCCGTGGCGGAGAGCGGCTTAGGCCGGGCGAGCGCGGCGTATCGAGGGCTGGCCTCGCGAATTTGCAACTCGGCCAACTGCAGATCGGCGGTCAGGGAATCGATCTCTTTCGCCAGGGCCTCGGTCTGATCGGCGGCGTTCCGATTGTTGAGAGACTGTCGCCAGGCCATATCCTTGGCGTTGAGCCGTTGTTGCAGCGCGCGGCGTTTTTCGAGCAGCGCCGGATCTACCCCTTGACGTATCTCGGCCCGCGATTCCGCAAGCAAGTCCAGCAACCCGCGCGCCCGCGCGCGCTCGCTGGTTTCGAAAGCGAGCCTGTCATCGCCCGCCTGTGGATTCGCTTCGTGCAATTGCATGAGCAATTCGGTGAACTCTTCGTAATCGCTTTGCAGGCCGGCTCTAAAGGAATCTTTCAAAGGATGAGGCCCGACTCTGAAACGCCTCTCTTCCGAAACGCGAAGCGAGGCTTCAAAAAATTGGCGCGCCTGATTGAAATCCCCCTTCTTTCGAGCCAGTCGAGCCAATCGCGTCAGCGCCGCGGCTTCGCCTTCTGGAGCGCTAATTTTGCGGCTCAGAGACAAAGTCTCGTCCAGCAGCGCAGCCGCTTTCTGATCATCGCCCATTCGCTTCCCACTCCGCCGCGGTTGTTTTCAACACTGGCGAGTTGTTTGCCGTCATGGTCATTGAGTGTCAATGAAATATCCGCGCCGCGCTGCTCGGCGATGATCTTCAAACATTGGCCGGCTTCCAGCGTAATTTGATAAAGATGCCGCCGAGCGCCCGACATCTCGCGTTCGACCGGCGCGCCGGGCGCAAGTACCGTAGGTTGTCCAACCTGCGGAGGCTTCATAACCAAGCCGCTTGATGACAACTGAGCGGCTCCATAATCAAGCCTCCGCAGGTTGGACAACCTACGGTACATTTCCCGAGGATCCCGAACCGTCGCAGCGGTGGGGCGCGTCAATTGAGTTGATAGCCCGATCGGCAGAGAACAAAGACAAACGATCAACAAATGGTATTTCATAAACGCTCTGAAACATCGGAATAAGCGGAACACCTGGTTAACGCCACTCGCCCTGGATCACGAATCCAGCCCAGTAATAAGGCGCCGACCATCGCTTCTGCGTTGACATCTCGATCTGCGCCGCGCGCAACGCCTCCGCCGGGCGCAGGCGGTCTTTCAGCATTCCCTGGTAAAAACGCTTCATCAATTCGGCGGTCGCGAGATCGTCCACTTGCCACAGACTCGCCACGACGCGCTCGGCGCCGGCGTACATAAACCCGCGCGTCAATCCGACCAGCCCCTCGCCTTTGATCTCCTTGCCGAGCGCCGTCTGACAGGCGCTCAGCACAACGAGATCGGCAGGCAACCGCAGGTTGTAGATTTCGTGCATTTCGAACAGGTCCGATTTCAAAGATTGACGGACAGCGGTGACGTCATTCATCCGACGATCTCGCCCGACGGCGAACTATTGGCTTATGTGCGGCTCGAAAAACAGGGAGGGAGTGTATGGATCAAACAGATTGCGACGGGCAGTTCCGTTCAAACTTTGCCGCCCTCGCGCAAGGGCTATCGGTCGTTAGCTTTCTCGCCCGACAGTAAATATGTATTCTTCCGCGAAGAATCAGACCCAGGAGCGATCTATCAAACATCGCTTTTAGGCGGCGCGCCGAAAAAAGTCGCAGAGAATGTTTGGAGCGATTTCAGCGTCTCACCCGACGGCAAGCAATTCGCTTTCATTCGACGCGACGCAGGACGCAAAAACGCTCACTTGCTGATTCTGTCAAACATCGGCGGCGGCGGCGAACGCGAGTTGAGCGCGCGGAACGCGCCGCTGGATTATAGGGGGAGCGCTCCCGCATGGTCGCCTGACGCCACAAAACTTGTTGTTGCCGGCGGATTACAACAGCAAGTTCCTACAAGGCTCCTGACGGTTGACGTTGCTACTGGGCAGGAAACAGAGTTGAAGACTCAGATCTGGCGCGGCTGGACGCGCGCCCTGTGGGCGCCGAACGGCAAGCATTTATACGTCTCGGCGCGCGCAACCGACGAGCCATATCCGCAACTGTGGATGATTACTTATCCTGATGGTAAAGCTCATCGCCTGACCAACGACCTCGAAGGTTATTTCTGGCTCAGTCTTTCTGCTGACGGGCGGATGTTGGTCATGAGGCAACAGAAATTTATTTTGCACTTGTGGCTGGCGCCGAATGGCGACGTGAAGAAAGCCAGGCAGTTGACCTTCGGCGAACGCATTTTCGACGGCTACGGCGGACTCGAGTGGACGCCGGACGGCAGGATTGTTTTCACCAGTTTCGCGGGACACAACACAGACCTTTACTCAATGAACCCGGACGGCAGTAACCGCGTCCAATTGACCGCTAACGCCGGACAAGACAACACCGACCCAATAGTCTCTGCGGACGGACGCCATATTGTTTTCACCTCGAATCGCACCGGCGCGCCGCAGATCTGGCGAATGGACATTGACGGGCGCAATCAAAAACAATTGACTTTCGGCGAAGAACAAAAAGAGAGCGCGCAGTACGCAGCTTTATCACCGGGTGGCGCGCATGTGTTCTTCATCAAATTCGGGGCCGGCCCGGCGGCGATCTGGAAGGTTTCCATCGAAGGCGGACCCGCCGTACCAGTTTCGCGTCTGACCAACGCTACTACCGAAGGGAACTTGTCGATCTCGCCTGATGGAAAGTGGCTCGCCTTTCGTTATGTATCAGTTCAGCCAGAATTCGGAAGCGAAGACTCCACAATGCAAATCGGAGTGCTGCCGGCGGACGGCGCCGCCGAGCCGAAACTGTTCGACCTGACGGCGCGTCGCCCGATCATTCAATGGTCGGCCGATTCCGACGCTTTTTATTACATTACTGGAATCCCCAATTCTTCCAGCGTGTGGCGGCAACCGCTCGACGGCAGCGAACCGCAAAAACTGTGCGATTTTCCTGACCGCATTTTCAACTTCGCCTGGTCGCACGATCGGAAAAATCTTGTCATCTCAAGCGGCAAACAACACGGCGATGCCATCCTGATTACAAACCTGCCTTAGCCCGCGCGGAACAATAGCCAGGCTATGCCGAGAAGAACGACGACGGCTACTATCTGATCTATTGTTTGCCATTGAAGAAACCTGCCGCTGATAAAAGCTGTGCCGACCATCGTCGCTCCAAACCAGATGAGCGTTTGCGTTTCAGGCGCGAGAACTCCGAACTCAGTCAGATATTTCGCCGCAATCCAATATGAGCCGATGCCGACACTAAATCCCAAAGCCGATTTGCCAAGCTCGCTCAAAATCAGGTCGCCTCTGCGCCACATCTTCGCGGCGTGAATAAAACCCTGCGAATCGCCTACGCCTGATACCAGGGTAATGCCGATGATGAAAAGGGGCAATCTCATTTGTTCGAATGGCATGACTCAATCCTGCGGAAAATAGCCACGTAGTAACGACTAATGGTCTTTGGGAAATAAATATAACATCCGCCTTCCCGGTCGCCGCAGCGACCATGTGAGCCTAAGTGAGTGAGCAATAGTCTTTTGAAAAATAGAGAGTATTGAGATTGCAGGTACGGTAAAGTGGAGTGATCTCTGTTACAGTACGGGGAGCGTCAGCGACCTGAGCATCGGTCAAAAGGCTTGCTGATCAATGCTCAGGTCGCTTACGCTCCCCGTACTGTATCGCCTGCATCCCGTACACGCATTTGCAAACCGTCAATAGAACGCTGATGACACGGACGGGCGCGGATCATCGCGGATAAAACCAGAAATCAATCCGCTCTATCAGCGTCATCCGCGTTCTATTAACCCGTACACCGGCGTGAAATCAGCTCTGGATAAATGGCGAGGCCGTATGCCATATGCGAGATGGCGCATGGCGTATGTGGTTTGAGCTATTACCTGAGAACCCTGAAGGTGTAGCGATTGATCTCTTCCGTTTCGCCCGTAGGATTCGTGGCTGAGAGCGTCAGGATGTAATCGTTCATAGGGAGTTTATCGGCGGGGACGTTGACAGTGATTGCGCCCGACCTCGGTTTGAGCGACCGCCGGCTCCAGACCTGCGAGCCTCCGACTGCGCGTATGGACGCCTGAAATCTGCGCGAATCGCCATTTGCGATCACCATCTGTAGTCTGACCAGGTCGGTCCCGCGCTGGATTGTGATTTGCTGTCGATCTGCGCTCGCGCCACGCGGCGACAGTATCGACCTTAGCAAGAATGAAATGATTGACGGAGGCGACTGAGGCGGCTTCGGGGCGAGGGTTCCCAGCAAGCGGTCGAGTTCCGCCTTCAACCTGCCGTTCTGTTCGCGCTCGGCGGCCAGTTGATCCTCGATCTCGCGCTCGTGTCGCTGTTTAATCGTCTCGTCCGCGAGATCTTCGGGGAAATGCGCCCCGCGCCAGTCGAAGAATTTCATCAGCGCCAGGCGCAGGCTTTCATACTTTTCCCCCGCGCGGTCAGAGTCCGGATCGAGGCCGGCCAGAAATCGGCCCAGAGCCTCCGCGCTCAGCGTCCATTCCGATTTGGAGACTGATACCCCCTCCATAACGACCGCCTCTATCTCGGATGATTTCCAAAACGTATGGTAATAGCGTTGATATTAGGTCGCAAGAAAGGAGACGCTTAATTCGACTTCCTGCTCTCGCGCAGCATGTTGCAAAATAACGCTCCCTGCTCGATGGCGTCGTCCAGCGCTTTGTGCGTGTGCGGCTGATCATCAAACCACCTTCTCGGCATATTCCGTTTGACAGTGTCGCGATAGTCCTTCTTCAACATCGCCATCGCATAGGTCTTGATGTCGAGCGCGGAATGAGAGAAAGGGTTTTTGCCGGTGAACCGGTTCAGGTACCAACACACGAACATATAGTCGAAGGCCGCCGGATAGCCGACGAAAACGGGTCTGCCGGGCAGTCGTGTTAACCACGCGAGGTAGTTTTGCATCGCCGTTTCAGGCGGCTGAAGGTCTTCGCGGCAGGCTTTCCAGGCTTCGGGCTGAGTCTCCCACCATGCCATCGTTTTCGGATCGGCTTCCGCGCCGGGCAGCGTTTCGAGGTTCGCGGTGAAAGTGCCAATCAAAGTTTTGTCGGGCAGGTATACGGCTGAGCCGAAACTGAGCATCGAGTTCACGCCGGGGATCGGACCGTCGGCTTCTACATCCGTGCTGACGTAAATCTCACTCATTTTCTCTTTTCCGAATTACTGACGCGATTGTTCATCGAACACCCTTCTAAATCGGAGCAGGCAACATTGGTACAGAAGAAACCACAGATTTTCACTGATTCGCGACAGATCAGCGCAGATTATCCGTGACGATCCGTCCGCATCCGTCTAAATCCGCGGTTTCTTCTGTACCAATCCCGCTTGTTTCGATTTAGCCAGAGTTTCACTCATCATCTTTCCCCCAGTTGGCCAGTTGCGCGAAGGGGTTGTTGAACGCGACTTTCGCGGGCTTCTGCGGCTTTTTCTGATCGTCGCGCCGCTTTTGATCTTTAGCTTGATTGGGCCCGCGGTTCTGTTGGCGATTTTGACCTCGATCCGGTCTGCGCTCCTGATTAGGCTGCGCCGGCTTTTCGGCCGGACTTTCGCCAGGCTGTTTGCGGGAGCCGCCGGCGTCACTCTTCATCGTCAATGCGATCTGGTTCTTATCCAGGTTCACTTCAAGCACTCGCACCGTGACGCGGTCGCCGGGGCTGACCACTTCGCGCGGGTCTTTGACGAAGCGGTCGCTGAGCCGCGAGATGTGAACGAGTCCGTCCTGATGCACGCCGATGTCGACGAACGCCCCGAAGTTGGTCACGTTGGTGACGATGCCCGGACAGGCCATTCCCGGCTTGAGGTCTTTGATCTCGTGAACGTCTTCGCGGTAGGCGAAGGCCGAGAACTCATCGCGCGGGTCGCGGCCCGGTTTGGCAAGTTCGGTGACTATGTCGGCGAACGTGAATTCGCCGACTTCCGATTTGAACTCTTCGGACTGTTTGATCAAATCAACGCCGGAGCCGGTCAGCTCGGTCACGCCCTTGCCCAGCCGGGCGGCCAACGCATCGAGCGCCGGGTAGCGTTCGGGATGCACTCCGGTGTTGTCGAGCGGGTGCTCGGCGTTAGGGATGCGCAGGAAGCCGGCGGATTGTTCGAACATCTTTTTGCTGAACCGCGGGACGTCGAGCAGTTGCTGGCGCGACGTGAAGAGTCCGTTGGACGCGCGATGCTCGACGATCTTTTTGGCCATCGCCGGGCCGATCCCAGAGACGTGTTCGAGCAAATGGTAAGAAGCGGTGTTGAGATTGACCCCGACCGCGTTGACGCAGGAATCGACCACGAGGTCGAGCGATTTTTTGAGCGCGAGCTGCGAAACGTCATGCTGATATTGGCCCACGCCGATGCTCTTCGGATCGATTTTTACGAGTTCCGCCAGCGGGTCTTGCAACCGGCGGGCGATTGAGATCGCGCCGCGCACCGTGACGTCGAGTTCGGGGAACTCTTCGCGGGCGGCGGCCGAGGCGCTGTAAACGCTCGCGCCCGATTCGTTCACCATGACCACTGGGACGTTCAGGCCCATGTCCCTCAACGAGTCGCGGATGAAGCCCTCTGTCTCGCGGCCGGCAGTGCCGTTGCCGACGGCGATGGCGCGGATGCTGGCGTTCTGCAGGACCGCGCCGATCATCCTCTTCGCGGTCTCTTGATCGTTCTTCGATTGCAGATACATCACGTTGTGGGCCAGGAATTTCCCCGAATCGTCGACGACGGCCAGCTTGCAGCCGGTCCGCACGCCCGGGTCGACGCCGAGCACGGCCTTCGACCCGAATGGCGACGCGAGCAGCAGCTTCCTGACGTTTTCGGCGAAGACCTTGATCGCCGCCTCGTCCGCCACTTCTTTCAACTCGCGGTGGGCTTCGTTTTCGATGCTCGGGATTACGTAGCCTTTCAACGCGAGCTTCGCGGCGCGCCGCAGGAGTTCGGCGCCCGGCGAATCCGGGACCGTGCAGGCTTCGCCCTCGAATCGCGCGAGCAATGTTTCGTCATAAGCCGTGTCTTCGGGCGCGCCGCCGATGGTCAGCGTCAGCTCTTCTTCAGTCCAGCCGCGCCGCATCGCCAGATAGCGGTGCGAGTTTTCGGGCTTGAGAAGCGACTGGATCGGCTCGTGGTGATCGAAATATCGCTCATACTTGCTGTGCTCTTTCGCTTTTTCAGACTTGACGGATTTCGCGACGCCGCGTTCGAAGACGGTCTTGCGCGTAAATTCGCGCAGTTCCTGAGTTTCGGACAGGCGTTCGGTCAGGATGTCCAGCGCGCCCGCGATCGCCGCCTCGGCGTCGTTGATGTTCTTTTCGGGGTTGTAGAACGCCAGCGCGAAGATCTCAACCGTCTGCCCCGGCTCCGGCGTGGCCGACCCGTGGCCGCAATCCCAGATCCAGTCGGCGAAAGGCTCCAGCCCGGCCTCTTTGGCGAGGGTCGCTTTGGTTTTGCGCTTCTGCTTGTAAGGCAGGTAGATGTCTTCGAGCGAATCGAGGTTGAAGGTCGAAAGGATTTTCTCTTTCAACTCGTCGGTCAGCTTGCCTTGACGTTCGATCTCTTCGACGATGAAGGTCTGGCGCTTGATGGTCTCATCCCATCGCTCTTTGGCGTCGATCACGTTCTGGATCGCGACCTCGTCGAGCGCGCCGGTGTGTTCTTTGCGGTAGCGGGCGATGAATGGGACTGTGGCGCCTTCTCCTGCTAGAGATAGAACCGCATTCGCCGAATTAACAGGGATGTTTGCGTGGGTTGATTGGAACCAGGTTTCAAAGGTCATAGTTATGTTGAGTACGCGTCTCGGTATCCCGACCGTGGGGGAGGGCGTGATCATCGAAATCACGCCCTCCCCCACGGTCGGGATACCGAGACGGTTTTGCGAGCCATTCGCAGGACTGACTCCTCCCGCGTGATCTCGGTAATTTCATCGAGCGCGACCCACCGCAGCGATTTCGATTCGGCGGAGCCGGCCAATGCAGCCTCTCTGTCCGCCTCAAACAGGAACCGAATGTCATAATGGAGGTGCGCGGGCTCTTTAGGGTTTGCGGGGATCTCATGAACATCAACGTCGAAGATATGATCGAGGACTGGGCGCACATTAATCAAGCCGGATTCCTCGCGCGCCTCACGCCACGCGGCGCTGAGCATATCGGGATCGTCTTCGACGTGTCCACCGAGTTGTACCCAGATGCCGAGCCTGGCATGATGTGTCAGCAGCGTGTGAGAACGATCCTTATCGATTACCCAGGCCGAGCCGGTCAGATGGCCCGCCCTCAGATTTCTGTCGAAAAAGGCTTCATTGCCTTTTACGAAATCCATGATTCGTTCCAGCCTCTCGCGCTCGCACGCGTCAAATGGAGAGTGAGCGCGCAATTGTCTTAGAAGTTCTGTTCGGTTCATCGCGTATCTTATATCAATGTCGAATGGCAGAGGGTAAACGATAATTCGCCAATGTCAACCGCCACAAGTTTCCTGCAACTCGCGTTTGGGCCGCGCCGTCCTTAGAATTGCCGGGCCGATCTTGTAAAATCAAGCCCGCGCAGGTTTTATGTTCAACATTTTTTGAGGTCAGCAATACATAACTTGAGATCGCAGATATGCAGAAGCTAGCGGAGATTTGCATCAAACGCCCGGTCTTTGCGGCAATGATCATCTTGGCGCTGGTGGTGGTCGGGGCGTCCAGTTATTTCAAACTCGGCGTCGACCGCTTTCCGGCGGTAGACGTGCCGACGGTGACCGTGCGCGCCTCACTGCCAGGCGCCTCGCCCGAGGAGGCCGAAACGACGCTCGCCCAGACTCTGGAAGAGGCCGTCAACACCGTTGAAGGGATCGAACAGCTCCGCTCAGTTTCAAGCCAGGGCCGGTCGTTCGTCATGGCGACCTTCGGCCTCGACCGCGACATCGACGACGCGGCGCAGGACGTGCGCGACCGCGTGCAGAGCGTGACGCGGCTCTTCCCGCCGGGGACCGACCCGCCGATAGTACAGAAATTCGACAACGAGCGGCAGGGGATCATGACGATCGCGCTCTCGTCGAACCGCTCGGTCCGCGAGTTGAGCGAGCTGGCCGACAACGTCGTCAGAAAACAGCTCGAGCGGTCGAGCGGCGTGGGCGAGATCTCGATCATCGGCGGAATCACCCGCTCGATCAACGTCTGGGTCGACGCCGACCGGCTCGCGGCCTACGGCATCCCGATCACCGCCGTGCGCGCCGCCGTCGTGCGCCAGAACGCCGACGTGCCCGGGGGCAACGTGGACAACGGGCGGCGCGAATTGGCGCTGCGGACGATGGGGCGGGTCGTCGACCCGGCCTCCTTCAACGACCTGGTCATCAAGACAGTCGGCGGCGCCCCGGTCCGAGTCCGCGACATCGGCAACGCCGAAGACGGCACGAAAGAGCAGCGGTCGATTTCACGCCTGACAGACCTCACCGCAGCGGGGGACGACCCGCAGAAGCGCGCGCAGACCCCCAGCGTTCCGTCGGTGGCCATCGAGGTGCGCCGCCAGACTGGCGCCAATACCATGGCCGTCATCGCAGACGTGAAGAGGAACATGGCGCGCGTCCAGGCGCAGTTGCCCTCCGACGTCAGGCTGGAGATCATCAACGACCAGTCTCGCTACATCAAAAACGCGCTCCACGAGATCAACACACACCTGATCCTGGGCAGCATCCTGGCCTGTCTGGTGGTTCTGCTGTTTATGCGCTCGTGGCGCTCGGCGATCATCGCCGGCATCGCGATCCCGACCTCGATCATCTCGACTTTCGGGATGATGAAGGCGCTCGATTTCACGCTCAACAGCGTGACCATGCTGGCGCTGGTCCTGATGGTGGGCGTGGTCATCGACGACGCCATCGTCGTTCTGGAAAACATCTTCCGGTTCATAGAAGAGAAGAAGATGCAGCCGATGCAGGCCGCCAGGGAGGCCACCAAAGAGATCGGCCTGGCGGTGCTCGCGACGACGTTCTCTCTGGTCGTCATCTTCCTGCCTATCTCGTTTATGTCCTCGATCTCGGGACGCTTCCTCAAACAGTTCGGGATCACGGCGGCGGTGGCGATACTGGTCTCGCTGCTGGTTTCGTTCACGTTGACGCCGACGATGAGCGCGCGGCTGATTCATGTCGAAGACAGCCATCAGCAAGGGCAACACAGTGATGTGGCGGGGTCGCGCCGCGGTTTTTACAGTTATATTGACCGCGCCTATACATGGATGCTCCATCTCGTCATGCGACATCGTTTCCTGGTATGGGCTTGCGCGCTTCTGGTGATGGCCTCGTCCATCCCGCTTTACGGACTGGTCAAGCAGGATTTCATTCCCAGCAACATTGACGAGGCGGAGTTCAGCGTCAGCCTTACGGCCCCCGAAGGGACCAGCCTGGTCTCGATGAACGAGGCTTTGGAGGCGGTCGAGGCCGAGTTGAAACAGGCGCCCGAGATTCGGATGATGCTGGGCCGCGCCGGCGCCTCGTATATAGGGTCGGTCAACAGCGCCGATATTTACGTCCGCATCCCGCCGCACGAGGAGCGCACAGTCAACCTGACGAAATTCTGGAAGGGGCTGACGCGCGGCGAGCCGCTGGCGGTCTTCCGCGGCAATTATTCCGCGCGCGACGTTCAGCAGAAGGTGCGCCAGCGCCTGCGCAAATTCACGCACCTGCGCCCGGCGGTCCGCAACCCGCAAACCATCAACCTCGGCGGGGGGGGCTTCACCGACGTCGAGTTCGTGTTGCGCGGCCCCGAACTGGCGGCCCTCTTCAAGTACGCCAATCAACTGCGCGAGCGCGCGCCTGAACTCGGACTGCTCGACGCCGACGTGACGCTGAAGATCGATAAGCCGGAACTGCGCGTCAACATCGACCGCGCGCGCGCCGCCGATCTCGGCGTCGATTCGACCGACATAGCCACGGCGCTCGGGATCATGGTCGGCGGAGACGAACGCGTCTCGCGCTTCCACGACGAGCAGATGAACGAAGATTACGACGTGCAGGTGCGCTTGAAACAGGGCGACCGCAACGACGCCGAAACCATCTCGAGGTTGTTCGTGCCGTCGTCGCGCGGCAGCCTCGTCAACCTGGGGAACCTGGTCAAAGTCAAGTTGGAGGAAACGTCGTCGAGAATCGACCGGCTCGACCGCCAGCGGCAGGTCAGCCTGCGCGCCAACATCGCTCCCGGACACGCGCTCGCCGACCGCCTCGAAGCGCTGCGCGAGGAGGCCGTGAGAATGAACATGCCGCCCGGTTATAACACCGCCGTCTCGGGCCGGGCGAGCGAGTTGGAGCGCACGGGCGCCGAATTCGTCGTCGCGTTCCTGCTCTCGATCGCATTTATGTACATGATCCTGGCATCGCAATTCGAGAGCGTCATCCACCCGGTTACAATTCTGCTCAGTCTCCCGCTGGCCGTGCCGTTCGCGCTGATCTCGATGTGGGCCATGAATAACACGCTGAATCTCTATTCGGCCCTGGGCGTCCTGGTGCTGTTCGGAGTGGTCAAGAAGAATGCGATCCTGCAGATCGACCATATGAACGGACTGCGCGCGCGCGGCTTGTCGCGTTACGACGCGATCATCCAGGCCAACCGCGACCGCCTGCGCCCGATTTTGATGACGACGCTGGCGCTGGTCGCCGGCATGCTGCCGCTCGCGCTGGGCACGGGTCCCGGCGCCGAGGAGCGCCGGACAATCGCCACCGTGGTCATCGGCGGGCAGTCGCTGTCGCTGCTCCTGACGCTGCTCATGACGCCCGTGGCCTATTCGATCTTTGACGACGTCGGCGCGTGGGTACGGAGACGGGCGTCCGCGAAACATCCTGCTAAGCCGGCGGAGCCGGTCAAGGCTTCCGATCACCTCCCGGCCTCGGATGAGATTCCTAAGATTACTGCGGCGCGTTCTGAGGCGGGCGATTGATGGCAGGTGTCAGGTGTCAGGTTTCAGGTTCCAGTTCCTCTTATTAACCTGACACCTGACACCTGACATCTGACACCTGACACCTGACACCTGACACCTGACACCTGACACCTGGAGGCTCTGAATGTCGCACGACTTTGCAAATTTAGTCACTCGCCGCGGGTTTCTTCACAGCTTGGGCGCTAGCGTCGCCGTTTCGACAATCGCGCCGTCTTGCTTTTCCGCTTACGCCGGAACGGATCCGATCATTCTCGGCGCGGGCAATCACCGCTACGAATGGATTCGCGGATGGGGGAAGCTGCCCGAAGGGATGCAATTCGGCAGCACTCACGGCGCGGTGCAGGTCGATTCGCAGAATCGCGTTTATTTCAACACCGACACCGAGAACGCGATCATCGTCTTCGACCAGGACGGCAAGTTCGTCAAATCGTTCGGCAAGGAATGGAAGGCCGACAAGGAAGGCAACGGCACGCACGGAATGCTGATTCGCAAGGAGGGCCGCCAGGAGTTCATCTACCTGACCAACCTCTTCCGTCATGAGTTCGCCAAACTGACGATCGACGGCGAAGTCGTCTGGGTGAAGGGCTATCCCGAAAAATCCGGCGTTTACCAGGATAAAAATCAATTCCGCCCGACCGGCGTCGCCGTCGCGCCGAACGGGGATTTTTACGTTACCGACGGCTACGGCGCGAATTACATTCACCGCTACGACGCCAAAGGCGAGTACGTCAATTCGTGGGGAGGCAAGGTCAGCAAGGAGAACCCGAAAGAAGACGGCAAGTTCGATACGCCGCACGCGATCATCATTGATGCGCGGGGCAGGGAACCGCTGGTTCTGGTCACCGACCGCGCCAATCACCGGTTGCAGTGGTTCTCGCTCGAAGGCAAGCACGTCAAAACGCTCGACGGGACCGAGAACGATCAACTCCGGCTGCCCGCCACGCTCCACATTCGCGGGACCGACCTGGTGGTCGGCGATCTCGGCGGCCGCGTGACGATCCTCGATAAACAGAACAAACTGATCACACACCTCGGCGATCAGGTCGACGCCAAGAAGCGCGCGACCAACAAGCTCCCGCGCGAGCAATGGCTTGACGGAATTTTCGTCTCGCCGCACGGCGTCTGCTGGGACAAACAGGGCAACCTCTATGTCGAAGAGTGGATGGCCGTCGGAAGAATAGTAAAGTTGAGACGACTCAAGTAGACACGCAGAAACAATGAAATCGACCCTGGGTACGCATCGCTTCCAGCGTGCAGGATTCATCATCTCAGACATCGGTCAATGTCTGAGATGATGAATCCTGCACGCTGGAAGCGATGCGTACCCAGGGGTTTTTCCGAGGGAATAGTAATGCTGAACAAGTTTGCCTCGCCCCGCAGAGCGAGATTCCATTACATCATTTTGACCATAACGCTGCTGGCCTTGGTCATTCCGCTCGGCCGGACGCGGGCCACTCAGCAGCCATCACAATCAGGCGAGGCGAAGTTCGAGGCCATCGAAGAAATGATCCCGATGCGTGACGGCGTCAAGCTCTACACGATCATTTGCGTCCCGAAAAACTCCGCGGAGCGGCTGCCGATCTTGCTGCAGCGCACCCCTTACGGCGTCGGACCCGGAATCGCCGGAAGGCTGCCCTTTGCTTATAAGGAACTGGTCGCGGACGGTTACATCTTCGCCTTTCAGGACATCCGCGGGAAATTCAAGTCAGAAGGCGAGTTCAGAATGAACCGCCCTCCGCGCGACAAGAGCGATCCGAAGTCGGTTGACGAGGCCTCGGACACATACGACACGATTGACTGGCTGGTCAAACACGTTAAGAACAACAACGGTCGCGCTGGCGTTTTCGGCGTGTCGTATCCCGGGTGGCTGGCCGCCGTCCCGCTTCTCGATCCGCACCCGGCGCTGAAGGCCCTGTCGCCGCAAGCCGCGATGACCGACACCTGGCTCGGCGACGACTTCTTCCATCAGGGCGGATTTCGTTTGGCCTACGGCTATGAATATGTCTACGGCGTCGAGAGCGCCAAGGGCGGCGCCGACCCGACGTTCGACACTTACGACATGTTCGAGTGGTATCTGAAGAAGGGAGCGCTATCGAACTTTCTGACGCCGACTCTTCCCACGTGGAAGGACTTCATCGAGCACCCGTCGTTCGACGATTTCTGGAAATCGCGCTCGGCGTCGCATTACCTGAAAGAACCCGCCGTGCCGACGCTGCACGTCGCGGGCTGGTTCGATCAGGAGGATTTCTACGGCCCGATGAAGACCTATGTCGCCCTGGAGAAGAATGACAAGAGCAAGAACAACTACGTCGTCGTCGGCCCCTGGAATCACGGCGGGTGGCGCGGCGGGGAAGGCGACAAGCTGGGCAATATCGAATTCAAAAACGCGACCGGGGCGTACTTCCGCGAAAAGATTGAGGCGCCATGGTTCGCCTATCACCTCAAAGGCAAAGGCGCGCTCAACCAACCCGAAGCCGTCACGTTCCAGACCGGCAGCAACGAATGGAAGACTTACGATCAGTGGCCGCCCGTGAACCTCACTACCGAGCGCAAGCTCTACTTCCGCGCCAACGGCAAGCTCTCTTTCGACGCGCCGACCGACGACGGCGACAAAGCGTTCGACAGTTACGTCTCCGACCCGGCCAATCCGGTTCCTTACCGCAGACGTCCGATCGAGCCGACGTATTTCGTGAAAGGCTCCGGCTGGCGAGTGTGGCTGATGGAAGACCAGCGGTTCGTCAGCGATCGCCCCGACCTGTTGAGCTGGGAGACTGATGTTTTGACCGACGACGTCACAGTCTCGGGCGAGATCGTCGCGCAACTCTTCGCCTCGACTTCGGGCACGGACAGCGACTGGGTCGTCAAGTTGATCGACGTCTATCCGCAGGAGTGGCCCGACAACTTCAAGATGGGAGGCTATCAATTCATGGTGGCCGGAGAGGTGTTGCGTGGCAGGTATCACAATGGCTTTGATAAACCCGAACCGTTGGTCCCTGACAGGGTGACGGAGTTCAACGTCGATCTCGTTCACAAAGACCACTGCTTCAAGAAGGGGCACAAGATCATGGTTCAGGTCCAAAGCACCTGGTTCCCGGTGATCGATCGCAACCCGCAGAAATACGTCGAGAATATCTTCAAGGCGAAGGACTCTGATTACGTCGCCGCGACCCAGCGCGTCTATAGATCGAAATCCCAGGCTTCAGGCGTTAAATTGCCGGTTCTAAAAACATCGAGGATCGAGGATCGAAGATAGAGGATCGAGGATCGAGGATTGAGGATCGAGGATTGAGGATCGAGGATCGAAGATCGAAGATCGAGGATTGAGGATCGAGGGTCAAGGATCGAGTACGGCAGTGAGGTATCCTCATTGCAATCTTCGATCCTCTATCCTCAATCCTCGATCCTCAATCCTCTACCTTCCGTTTTATCATCCTGCGTGTCGTTGATAATAAGATCGCGCGTGCCGGAATCGAAGAGTTTCTTGGTCAGTTTCCCGAATGCTTTGAATTCCACTGCGATCGCTCCATGCGCCTCGGCGGGGATATCGACATGGAACTCCACAATTGATTTGCCCTTGCTATAATTCCCTCTGCGGCTCTCGTTGAGGAGAAGCGATCCGTTCTCGTCCTTGGCCGTCACCTCCAGTAGATAGCCTTGTTGCGAGCGGCCTTCGAGAGTCATCACGAGATGCGCCGATTGGCCGGGTCCGTAGCTCTCCCGGTCGAACTTGACCTCGCTGACACGAACGGAGTCCTCCATTCTGAGAGCTTCAAAATCGAATTCACCGGCAATGAGCGTTTTGCCGGAGGCGTCAGTGAGCGTGTAGTTGATCTTCGGCTCGCTGAAATCGTCCGGTAGTTCGAATTCGGCGCTCCCCGCCCCATGAATGGTGATAACCTGGCGTCCTTTGAAACTCTTCGCGCTGACGCTGAGGCTGGCGTTGATGATGGGCGACGGCGCGGTGATATCGAAGGCGAGGACCATCGAGGTCGGCTCATCGGAGATTGGGGCCTCGACTTCGCCGGCCGGCTGGGAAGTTGGCCGCTCGACCGCGAGAGGTTTGACCTCAGTGCTTTTCCCTCGGCGCGCGAACTTGGCAGACTGTTTCTTGATCGCGTCGGCCTGCTGCCCGCTCTGCTGCTCGGGCGCTGCGGCATCGGGCGCTGCGGTCGGCGCCGCCGGGACCACAACGAGGTTGGTCTCCTTTTCCTGCGGTTGGCTCAACCGCTCGGCGGGCGTTTTGATCCCGGCGCCCGTGGATGGGCGGGGCCGCCCTGCGGCCAACCGCGCCTTCACCGTCAATCCTTTTACAGCGGTCTGGGCCGTCGACGCGGGAGGGGTGGGCGCTGGAGGAATTGCGGCGGCCGGCTCCGCCTCGGCGCTGCGGTTGATGGGCGCGTTCTTGAGAAGGATAAGCGTTCCGGCCCGCTCATGGATCGAGAGCGTATAGTGAGCGCCGGCGGCGCCCTGGGAATCGATAGGGAAGAGCCGCGATTCTTGGGGGGCGAGCGTAAACTCAAACCTGGCGACTTCGGATTGCCTGTCGGGGGCGTCGATACTTACCTGGGCCTCGCCGCGAAACTCCCGGGCGCTATCGGTGTTGGTCAGGCTGACCCGAAGCCGTCCCCCCATGCTTTCAACGCTGCCGTCCACAACAGGACGCTTGTGATCGGCGGCTGTCTGGGCGCAGACTGTCAGCGCGCCAGCCGCGATCGCCATCAGAAGGTAAAGGAACCGGTTCATAACCCAATCTCCCTTCTAGCCGAATTAGCGAGAGGCGTTTTCATTATCTTCGCCCCGCTACTTAACTACACTTTCGGCTTTGATTCAACCGGGCCGCTGACATTTAGCCAGGCCTGCCATCCGCCTTTCAAAACACGCACGCGCTTGAATCCCGCCTCCAGGAAGACCTGCGCCCGCGTACGGCTATTTCGTCGCTCGGGCAGGCGCAGTATGTAACTATCTCCCTTAGTAACAGCGCGGCCCTCTGAGCATCGTTAAGGAGAATGGCGTTTGGGACTGCCGGCGCTCTTATCATTCTGCGCTTCATTAAGAACGATCTCGCGTGAGCCGGAATCAAACAGCGCGCCGGTTTGGCCTCCGAAGACCTGGTACTCAACTATGATTGGCCCCGGCGCCGAGCGCGGGATTTCGATCGAGAATTCCTGCCTGGATTTACCTTGGTTGCTGCTTCCTCTGCGCTCGTCTTTAACAAGGAGATTCCCGCCGCCGTCTTTGACCGTCAAGTTCATCCGGTAGCCGCGCGGCGCATCGCCCTGAAGCTCGATGACAACCCGCGCTGATTCGCCTCGCGTGTAAGCCGGGCGGTCGAACGTCAACGCGCCGACCGATATAAGGGTGAAGGCGGCGTTTTTGACAAGAGTATCCGACTCGATTTCGAATGTCAGGAGTAAAGGTTCGGCCTGGTTGGGGGTGGGAATTTCGGCGTCCCTGCTCGCCAGGTTGCGCGTGAGCCGCGCGTTCACTCTTACCTCCTCGGAGCTTTTCTTGGACGCGGGCGCCGCCTGCTTGGACGCCGTTACTCTTTCGCTTCCGGCTGTTGTCTTGATCGGCGCGATTTTGTACATGACGAGCGCCCCGGTTTGATTGTAGACCGCCAACGAGTATTCGTCGCCCGATGTCTCCGAAGTCTTGGATGCTGGGAGCGGGAAGCGGCGTGTTTCATTCGGACCGAGGGTGATCGGAAGCTGAATAGCAGCGTCCGCCGAAAGGCCGACGCTGACTTTGGCGGCGCCTTGGAACGCGCGTGTGTCGCTCGGATTGGTAAGGACGAGTTGAATCTGGGCGCCGGCCCGCTCAACCTCTCCTACTATTTCCGGCGATCTTTTCCCGGCGCCGCCAACGCCTGTGGATTGCGCCCGGACGGACGGCGTGACAGCCGTAATTGTTAACAGGATGACTGCGTAAGCAAGCGACTTCATAAGTAACTACCTCCAACTCCCATAATTCAAGGCCCGGTTGTTCCCAACCGATACCATGCGTATTTAGCCCCAGTGTAATAGAGCAATCCCTGCTTATTGTCCAGGCTCTGGCTGACCACATCGCCGCGCAGTCGTGGCGGGTTCTTGTATTTCCCGACCATCTTGATCGCATCGTTGAACGTAGTCAATTTGATCCCGGCGCCCACGGCGTTTTTAAGCAGGTAGCTTTGCCGGGCCTGCGGATTACGCCATCCCTGAGGGCCGTAGCCGTGGACAACGGCAAGCAATATGTCGTGCTCCTCAATGACTGTCGGCTCCACCATCTGGAGAAGGAGGCGCCCGTGCGGTTGTGGAACAGGCGGCTTGACCTTTTGCGGGTCGCACCGAATCCAGTTGGCTAGTTCGTGGTTGAGATTCGCGACCTGCCCCCGCGCCGGTCTGACCACCACGCCCAGGTCGATCGAGTTGTCGCCGTTGAAATCGCCGGCGATGAAATATTTGGGTAGGCTGGATTCAACGAACACGGTTTCGCCATAGACGCGTCTGATCGCCTCCTGGGCCTCAGTCGGTTGCGGAGGGCGCAACTCGGGCGGCCCGGGCGCAGGCGTGGGGGGCAAAGCCAACAACTGTGGCTGCCCCTCCTTCTGCAGTCGAGGTTCTTCTTGCTGCTTTGAACGAGAGCAGGCGGAGATTGCTGGGCAAATGATGGCGCCAAGGAGAAAGAATGACAGAATCGTTATTCGGCTCGGCATATCTTCGCTCGGTGGCCTCGACAGTAATTCAATAAGACGGCGGCGAATACTCTGATCCGCCGCCGCCGGAAATCCTGCAAAGATAAATTGCAGGTAAGGGTTTATAACGAATTGAGGAAAGTGATCAGTTGATTCTTCTGGTTGGTGCTAAGCAAGTTGTAGTTGTTGATGATGGCTGTCGCCTGGCCCGCATGGCGCAAGATCGCCTCGTTACGCGTCAGGGTCTCGCCGTCATGCATCAACCGGTCGCGTGATCGCATGCCCCAGAGCGGCGGCGTGCGGACCTGGTTCCGTGTTCCTTGCCCGCCGTTCTGGACGATTCCATCGCCGGTTCCCACGTTGTGCAACAGGAAATCGCCGAACGGGCGGATGCGCTTGTTGCCGAGCGCCGCCGGGACCGTGAACGCGCCGCCGTTGATCACCGTGCCCGCCGGCGCAGAAACGATCGATGTGACGTGGCAGATGTTGCAGCCGATGGCGTTGAAGAGGTTGCCGCCGGTGATGGCGTCCGCTGTGGCGGCCAGGGCGGCGTCACGCGGCGGCGCCTTGGTCGCGCGCATGAAACGGGCAAAGGCTGTCACGTCCGCCCCGAAGGGCGCCCCTGCAACGGCCGGATCCTCCGGGTCTGCAACTTCGTCGAAAGCGGCGACCGAGACGCCATTGCGGGTGTTCTCGTTGGGCTGCAACGGGCTGGTGATGCCCATCTCATTGAGGTAGGCGTCGGCGGAGAAGGAGATCAGGCTGGCGTGCTGGTTCTTCCAGCCGAAGCGCGCGCCGCGCACCGCGCCGCCGGCTTCGCCTACCGGCACCTGGATGAAAGTGCCCGCCTGGCCGGCAGGTTGGCCGGCCGCGATGCCGGCCAGCGTGTTGCTGTCAATGCACTCGACGAAGCCGTCGCCGACCGTGTTGAGCGAAGTGCGGAAGGTGCGCACTTCGTTGCCGCCGAGCACGCGCTCCTGAATGTTAGCGTTGATCGCCCGGTCATTGATCAATGATCCGCCGGGATGATCAACAAAGGTAATGCCGTTGAAGTGGCCGGCGCGCAACTCGGTGATCTGGCTGATTGCGCCAGTGACCGGGTTCTGGTGGCAGTCGGAACAGGCTGTGGCGTTGTAGAGCGGCCCAAGGCCTTCATCATTACCTTCGCGTTCTTCGAAAACAAGGCGGTCAGCGTCGAATTGGGCCTGGGTGGTGAACCCGTTGGTCAGGTTGTCGAAGCCGGCCGGGGCGTCTGTAATGGTTTGACTGTAAACGGAGTTGTTCATGTAAAGTGGGGAACTGACTCCCACCACAAAGAGCACTACGACTATGAGCTTCAGTGACTTCATGTGTTTGCCTCCTGTGATTCAGGCCGGGGTCGGCCCGATCGAAGTAAGGTTGTTTTTTTAGGCTGATCCGATTCTTTAGGAACGTTACTTGAAGGGAGCCAGCATCCAATGACCTGGTGAACTTAAGCGCAGGGGCATCACGCGTATTCATCAGGCAAGTAACGTGGGCAGACCTGCCTGCATGCGCGTAAGACAGCGCAACCCTCTATTATTAGAGGAGAATGCGCTGCTTTAAGTTAACTAGCGCGATAGTAGTAGGATAGATATGGCGTGTAATATTACTAGTTTCTTTATGATACGACAGAAGATACTCGCCGTTTATAGAACTGTCAACTAAATATATTGAAAATCCGCAGCGCGATTACCGGATTAATCTACCGGCCGTCTTAATTTCAAAGCGCACACATGATTTATTGTTTATTGGGGCCCCGATCTCGCCGGCTACTGGCAGGTTCGACTGCTCGACCGGCAAGGGTAGTTGGGCGCGGGCGATCTGCGTGCAGGCTGCGAGCGCCACGAACGCTGCGGACAGATAACGGAACCGATTCATCAACTTCGCCTCACAGCTTACATTATACCTTCGGCTTTGATTCAACCGGGCCGCCGGCCTTTAGCCAGGCCTGCCATCCGCCTTTCAAAACGCGCACGCGTTTGAATCCCGCCTCCTGGAAGACCTGGACCGCGCGGACGGCTATTTCGTCGCTCCCGCAGGCGCAGTATGTAACGATCTCCCTGTCGCGGGGAAGCTCTTTGAAGGGCGTAAAGGAGAGCCGGTAACGGAGTCTCCTGGCTTTCATGTGGATGGCGCCTTTGATCTTGTTGGAACTCTGATCGAAGGAGTCTACCGCGCGCAGGTCAACTATCGTTACCGCCTCGTTTTTGGCCAATTTGGCTTTCAGCTCTTCAACCGTTATCCACTCGGTCTCCGGAGGTTTTGTCTGGTCGGGCTTGGCTTGCGCAGGATCCTGGACGCCGGCGGCTCCGACGCCGGCCGTCGTCGCGCCCGTACCGATCAAAAAAAAGAACATGCAAACTACAATAGCCCATTCTCTGAAACTCATCCGATCATCTCCTGAATGTAAGTCTTTAAGAATAAAAAATTCCGGCCACGAATGAACGCGAATTTCTACCGCATCGCCTTGGCCCTCCCGCCGTGGGTCATGCTCGCGGGCGGCTCCGGCTTGTAAATGCGCGGGTCGTACCAACTATATCTCGCTCCGTTGTAATAGAGGAAACCGTATTGCTCGTTGATGGATTGCGCGATCACGTCGCCCAAGATGCGCGGCAGCTTATTCTTATTGCCGGCCCAGACGATCTGCTTAGGCGTCTGGGGTTCCAACTTGACGCCGACGGCGTCCTTCAGCACATAGGTTTGAGTGGCCTGCGAGTCCCGCCACCCTTTTGATTGAAAGCCATGGATGACCGCCAGCAGATGATCTCCTTCGTCTATGACGACTCGCCGCCGCTTTATCATTTCGGCGTGCGACTCGGGATAAGCTCCCTTCGGAGCGGGCTTGGCGGTCTGGACCGGGTCCACGAGAATCCAGGGCGCCAGCTCGTCGTTGATCTCAAGGAGTTTGCTCCGCACCGGCCTCACCGCAACGGCCAGGTCTTGCGAGAGGTCGCCGTTGAAGTCGCCGACTGCGAAGTAAGGGGTTCGGCCAGTCTCGATGGTCACGGCGCCTTTGAACACCCGTTCGATCGCCTGTTCGACTTCCGCAGGCTTGGCCGCCGGAAGCTCGGGCGCGCTCTTAGGCGCCGCGGCATCCGCAGTTGATATGGTCGCGGGCGGGAGCGGCTTCTCCTCCAGCCGCGGCGGTGGCGTCTTGGAGCAACTGGACGAAAGGAGGTATGCCATTACAATCAAGAACAGGCAGACCAATCCAGACGGTTTGCTCAAGATGGTTAAGCGTGTAGGCGAATGTTCCGAGGTACGGTCATTTTTCATATGCCATATTTCATATGCCATATGCCGTATTAAATACGGCATATGGCATATGGCTACGCCTTTAGAGCGAATTCAGAAACGCGATGAGATCCGCCTTTTGGAGGGGATCCAGCTGGTTAAAGCTGTTTCTCGCGAACGTGCCGCCGACACCAGCGTGGCGTTGGATCGCATCGTTGAAGCTGAGCGACAGTCCGTCATGCATCAACTCGGGCCGCGCACGGACGCCCCAGAGCGGAGCAGTTCGCACCATGTTCCTGGTGCCAGCGCCGCCGTTCTGGACGATGCCGTCGCCCGTCCCGATGTCGTGCAGCAGGAAGTCGCTGAACGGTCGGACTATCTTGTTGCCGATGGCCGCCGGGACGGTGAACGCGCCCCGGTTAATCACGGTGCCCGGAGGGACGGTGGTAAACTGGGTCGTGTGACAGATAGAGCAAGCTATTTGCACGAACAGAGTCGCGCCGTTATTGACGGCGGTGGTGATCGGGCCGCGGCCCGGCGCCCTGGTGGCTCTCATGAAATTGGCGAAAGCCACCACGTCATCGCCGTCGTCTTCAGGATCAGCGACGGTATCGAAGGCGGCGACCGATCGGCCCAGAGAGTTGTTCTCCGTCAATCCATTGCTGCCGTCGAAGGGATTGGTGATCCCCATCTCGTTGAGGTAGGCGTCGCCGGAGAAGGATTGCAAGCTGGCGTGCTGGTTCTTCCACCCGAAGCGACCGGTTCGCGTCAATCCGCCAGCCTCGACAACCGCAACATCGATGCGCGTCCCTACGAAGCCCGCCGGCTGGGCAAGCCTGACGGCCTCAATGGCGTTGCTGTCGATGGCCTCTATGAAGCCGTCGCCGATGGTGTTGAGGCTGGTGCGGAAAGCCCTGGTGTTTTGCGTGCCGATGCCGGGGACGTTCAGGGTCTCCACGATGCCGGCCCCGAGGGCCCGAAGTTGAATCAGCGACCGGTTCTGGTTGCTCGGCGGTTCGGTAAAGACGCCGTTGACAGTATTCCCGGCCCTGAGTTCCCGGGTCTGGCTGCTGCCGCCGACCATCGGGTTATTGTGGCATACGCCGCAACCCCGATCGTTGTAGGTAGGCCCAAGTCCATCATCTGGGGTTTCGATCTCCTCGAAGATGAATTTGTTGTCCTCGAACGAGCGGTTCGGAACCGGGGCCGCTACGCATTCATCTACGGGAGTGCCCTTGGCGCCAAACCCGTTGTGCAGATCGTCGATGAGTTGGTTCAATTGGGTCGTGGGAGCATTTGTCACAGCTTGGGATCCTGCGACGGAATTCGGCAGTGTCGCCAGACAAACTAGCGCCCCTACCGTGAAGAGCAATGCGATTACGAACTTCAGTGACTTCATTTATTTTCCTCCTGTGATTCGGGCCTGCTGCGGCCCGATCCAAGTGAAGTTGTTTGTTGAGGCCGGCGTGTTTCAGAAGAACATTACTTGAGGTGAACCACTACACGGCAACCTGATGAACCTACGGCGCATTGACATCATGCATATTCATTAGGCCAGTAACGATGGCAGATCTGCCTGCATTCATGAAAAAACGGACAACGCCAGGGCGTCACGTTGTTGAAGGAATCTGCTTTTATTTTGGGGCAACGAAACTTGACGCGGCGCTCGCCGCGTCAATCCCTTATCGAGACCAGACCGCATCTCGATTAAAGAAAGTAAGATACTATTGCGATGGAAATAACGAAGACGCTAGGTTCGATCACCGACTTCGAAATTTATTGCCGGTGGTAACAGTGCGGTCCTCTGAGCATCGTTAAGGAGATATGCGTTTGGGACTGCCGGCGCTCTTATCATTCTGCGCTTCAATAACGATCTCGCGTGAGCCGGAATCAAATAGCGCGCCGGTTTGGCCTCCGAAGACCTGGTACTCAACTATGATTGGCCCCGGCGCCGAGCGCGGGATTTCGATCGAGAATTCCTGCCTGGATTTACCTTGGTTGCTGCTTCCTCTGCGCTCGTCTTTGACGAGGAGATTCCCGCCGCCGTCTTTGACCGTCAAGTTCATCCGGTAGCCGCGCGGCGCATCGCCCTGAAGCTCGATGACAACCCGCGCTGATTCGCCTCGCGTGTAAGCCGGGCGGTCGAACGTCAACGCGCCGACCGATAACGTTGAAAATCCTTGGCGCTAAGGGTGAAGCTGGCGTTTTTGACAAGAGTATCCGACTCGATTTCGAATGTCAGGAGGAAAGGCTCGGCCTGGTTGGTGGTTGGAAGTTCGGCGTCCCTACCCGCCAGGTTGCGAGTGAGCCGCGCGTTCACTCTTAACTCCTCGGAGCTTTTCTTGGACGCGGGCGCCGCCTGCTTGGACGTCGTTTCTCTTTCGCTTCCGGCGGTTGTCTTGAAGGGCGCGATTTTGTACATGACGAGCGCCCCGGTTTGATTGTAGACCGCCAACGAGTATTCGTCGCCTGGTGTCTCCGAAGTCTTGGATGCTGGGAGCGGGAAGCGGCGTGTTTCATTCGGACCGAGGTTGATCGTAAGCTGAATAGCAGCGTCCGCCGAAAGGCCGACGCTGACTTTGGCGGCGCCTTGGAACGCGCGCGTGTCGCTCGGATTGGTAAGGACCAGTTGAATCTGGGCGCCGGACCGCTCAACCTCTCCTACTATTTCCGGCGATCTTTTCCCTGCGCCGCCAGCGCCCTTGGATTGCGCCAGGATGGGCGGCGTGAAAGCCGTAATCGTAAGCAGGATGACTGCGTAAGTAAGCGACTTCATAAGTACATTACTCCAACTCCAGTAATTCAAGGCCCGGATGTTCCCAACATATGCCATGCGTATTTGGCTCCTGTGTAATAGAGCAATCCCTGCTTATTGTCCAGGGTCTGGCTGACCACATCGCCGCGAAGCCGCGGCGGGTCTTTGTATTTCTCGACAAGCTTGATCGCTTCGTTGAGCGTGGTCAATTTGATCCCATCGCCCACGGCGTTTTTAAGCAGGTAACTTTGCCGGGCCTGCGGATTACGCCATCCTTGAGGGCCGTAGCCGTGGACGACGGCAAGCAATAAGTCGGTCTCATCAATGACAGTCGGTTCCACCTTCTGGAGAAGGAAACGCCCGTGCGGTTGTGGAACAGGCGGCTTGATCTTTTGCGGGTCGCACCGAATCCAGTTGGCCACCTCGCTGTTGAGTTTCGCCAACTGCCCCCGCGCCGGCCTGACCACCACGCCGAGGTCGATCGAGTTGTCACCGTTGAAATCGCCGGCGATGAAATATTTGGGGCGGCTGGATTCAACGAACACGGTTTCGCCATAGACGCGTTTGATCGCCTCCTGCGCCTCAGTCGGTTGCGGAGGGCGCAACTCGGGCGGTCCAGGCGCTGGCGTGGGGGGCAAAGCCAACATCTTTGGCTGCTGCTCGATCTGCAGTGGAGGTTGTTGTTGTTGCTGTTTTGAACGAGAGCAGGCGGAGATCGCGGCGCAAATGAAGGCGCCAAGGAGAAAGAATGACAGAATTGTTATCCGGCTCGGCATATATTCGATTGGCGGCCTCGACAGTAATTCAATGCGGCGGCGGCGAATACTCTGATCCGCCGCCGCCGGAAATCCTGCAGAACAACTTGCAGGTAGGGGTTTATAACGAATTGAGGAAAGTGATCAGTTGATTCTTCTGGGTGGTGCTAAGCGCGTTGTAGTTGTTGATGATGGCTGTCGCCTGGCCCGCGTGGCGCAGAATCGCCTCGTTGCGCGTCAGGGATTCGCCGTCATGCATCAACCGATCGCGTGTGCGCATGCCCCAGAGCGCCGGCGTGTGCATCTGGTTCCGTGTTCCTTGCCCGCCGTTCTGGACGATTCCATCACCGGTTCCCACGTTGTGCAGCAGGAAATCGCTGAACGGGTGGAAGGTTTTGTTGCCGATCGCCGCCGGGACCGTGAACGCGCCATTGTTAATCACAGTGCCTGGCGCCACAGTGGTGAAGTTGCGGACGTGGCAGATGGCGCAGCCGATAGCGTTGAAGAGGTTGCTGCCGGTGATGGCGTCCGCTGTGGCGGCCAGGGCGGCGTCACGCGGAGGCGCCTTGGTCGCGCGCATGAAGCGGGTAAATGCCGTCACGTCCGCCCCGAAGGGCGCCCCTGCAACGGCCGGATCCTCGGGGTCTGGAACATCGTCGAAAGCGGCGACCGAGACGCCATTGCGGGTGTTCTCGTTGGGCTGCAACGGGCTGGTGATGCCCATCTCATTGAGGTAGGCGTCGGCGGAGAAGGAGAGCAGGCTGGCGTGCTGGTTCTTCCAGCCGAAGCGCGCGCCGCGCACCGCGTTGCCGGCTTCGTTCACCGGCACCTGGATGAATGTGCCCGCCTGGCCGCCTTGGCCGTTAGGGATGGCGGCCAGCACGTTGCTGTCAATGGCCTCGATGAAGCCGTCGCCGAGCGTGTTGAGCGAAGTGCGGAAGGTTCGCACCTCGTTGCCACCGAGCACGCGCTCCTGAATGTTAGCGTCAATCGCCCGGTCATTGATCAATGATCCGCCGGGATGATCTACAAAGGTAATGCCATTGAAGTGGCCGGCGCGCAACTCGGTGATCTGGCTGATTGCGCCAGTGACCGGGTTCTGGTGGCAGTCGGAACAGGCTGTGGCGTTGTAGAGTGGCCCAAGCCCCTCATCAATCCCCTCCCGTTCTTCAAAGACAGCGCGGTCAGCGTCCATCTGGGCCTGGGTGACGGACCCGTTGGTCAGGCCGTCGAAGCCGGTCGGCGCCTCTGTGGCTTGACTGTAAACGGAATTGTTCATGTAAAGTGGGGAACAGATCCCCACCACAAAGAGTACTGCAACTACAAGCTTCAGTGACTTCATGTGTTTGCCTCCTGTGATTCGGGCCTGCGGCCCGATCGAAGAAAGGTTGCTTTTTGAGGCTGGCCTGATTTCAGAGGAGCGTTACTTGAAGGGAACCGGATACAGCAACCTGGTGAACCTACGGCGCAGGGACATCACGCGTATTCATCAGGCAAGTAACGAGGGCAGACCTGCCTGCATTCAAGAAAAACGGGCGTGAAAAAAGGCCCGAAAACGGGTAACGCTTTAGCGCCCCGTTGTTTAAGGGAACTGCTTTTCTATTATTGTAGGAGCAACGAAACTTGCCGCGGCGAGGGCCGCGTCAAACCCTTATCGAGATCAGACACCATCCCGATTAAGGAAAGCGGGAAGAAATGATTACAGATAGAAAACCGCTGACACCGGCTCCAGTCACCGACTTCGAAAATACAATTAACGCGTAAGTTGAAGGAAAGTTTTTTTGTGAAGTACCGCTTGTTTCTTACGATGACGCAACACGACGCAACAAAAGATACGCGCCATTTATATAACTGTCAACTAAATTTATGAAATGGCTCATCAATTAACTGTTAATTAGAACGCTGCGCACGTGGTATTGGTAACTGGCGACAGGGTTGCTCGGCCGTTTGAAGGTGGGTTAGCGTAATGGTCAGGTATGGGACCAGAGACTTGCCGGAACAGATACTGACAAGCCTCTGGTCTGTCTCGATTATTTACTTGTGTTTAAGCGACGCCTTCATAGCGACTTCAAGAATTCTATGAGGTCCGCCTTTTGGGAGCTAGACAAAGCGTTATATGAGTTTCTGGAGAACGCCCCGCCGGTACCGGCGTGGCGTTGAATCGCCTCGTTGAAGGTGAGCGACAGTCCGTCGTGCATCAACTCAGGCCGCGTGCGTACGCCCCAGAGCGGGGGCGTCCGTACCATGTTCCTGGTACTCTGACCGCCGTTCTGGACGATCCCATCGCCAGTCCCGATGTCGTGCAACAGGAAATCGCTGAACGGGCGGATTCTCTCGTCGCCGAGCTCCGCCGGGACCCTGAACGCGCCGCCGTTAATCACTGTGCCGGCCGGGGCGGTGACTATGGAAGGCGTGTGACAGATCGAGCACCTTATTTGGTTAAACAGAGACTCACCGCGACGAGCCGCGTCGGTGATGGGGCCGCGGCCTGGCGCTCTGGTTTGTCTCATGAAATTGGCGAAAGCCTCCACATCAGCGCCGTCATCCTCAGGGTCTTCGACCTTATCGAAGGCGGCGACCGAATCGCCTAGGCAGTTGTTTTCCACCTTTCCCCCATTGCCGTCAAAGGGATTGGTGATTCCCATTTCGTTGAGGTATGCGTCGCCTGAGAACGAGATCAAACTTGCGTGCTGGTTCTTCCACCCGAAGCGAGCGACGCGCAGCTCGTTATTGGCTTCGACCACCGGAACCTGGATGATAGTCCCCTGGAAGCCTGGGGGCTGGTTATTCCGAATGGCCACGAGTGTGTTATTGGCGATGCACTCCACGAAGCCATCGCCGATGGTGTTGAGAGTTGTGCGGAAAGCCCTGATGTTTTCGCGCGGAGCCTCGTCCAGGCGCTCCTGCATTGGTGCGGCAATGGCCCGCAGTTGGATCAGTGACTGTCCGCCCGGAGGGTTGACAAATACGCCGCCGGACAGGTGGCCGGCCCTCAGTTCCCGGATCTGGCTGATGCCCCCGCTCTCCGGGTTCTGGTGGCAGTCGCCGCAGCCCGGAGCGTTGTAGGTGGGCCCCAGCCCGTCCTCCGTAGATTCAAGCTCATTGAAGATGAACTTGTTATCCTCAAACGAGCGGTTCGGAACCGGCTCTCCCTCGCACTCATCTATGGGGGCGCCCTTGGCGCCGAACCCATTGAACAGATCGTCGGTGTAGATATTCAAGTCGGTCGTCGGAGCTTCCTGTATATCATTGAACCCTTTGACGGAATTCGGCAGTGTCGCTGCAAAAACGAGCGCCGACACCACAAAGAGCATTGCGACTACAATCTTCAGTGACTTCATGTGTTTTCCTCCTATGGGTTGGGTCATGTGAGGCCCAATGGAAAAAGGGTTGCTTTTAGCGGCTGGTCTGATTTCAGAGGAACATTACTTACACGGGGCTAGAGCATGACGACCCTGTGAACCTGAGCGTAGGGCGCCACGCGTATTAATCAGGCAAGTAATGTGGTCAGACCTGCCTACATTCGCGAGATACCATGCACCGTTCTATCGTTGGGGGATTATTGTGGGAGCAACGAATTTTTCGTGGCAAAAGCCGCGTTAAATTGTTATCTAAATCGAACCACGCAAGATCGGTACAGTACCGCGCGCGTAAGCAAGCGGCCGATCGATGAGTCCGCCGCTTGCTTACGCGCGCGGTACTGTACCGGTGTCCCAATGTTGCTTGGCCTGATTTAGTTGTGATGGACACCAGACACCGTTTCAATTAAGGAGCGAGAAACGATTGCGGATGGAGTGAAAAGGGCACAGATGCCCGTAACTATTTTAGAAATTGAATAGTTCGATAATTATGGGGAAAGATTTTGTGAGAAATATAGATCGTATCTGCAGGGTGCGGCAAAGATACTCGCCATTCATAGAACTGTCAATTATTTTTCCGTTAAATGCGCCGATAACCTCGTAGTATTGGCGGATGAGCGCCTCGCGGCGCGATTACCGGATTAATCCGCTGGCCGTCTTAATCCATAGTGAACGCATGATTCATTTTTTCGAGCTGCTAATTTCGACCATCGCCTATCGCCCCTACGTCTTCATTTTCTTCGCCTGCTACCTCTTTCTGGCCATCACACACATCGGCTGGCGTCGCGCGGCGCTCTTCACTACGGTCGCGTACGCGGTCGCCTTCCTGTGCGAATGGAGTTCGGCGGTGAAGGCGACGGGGTTTCCGTTCGGCCTCTACTATTACATCGATCGAACCAGCGATCGTGAGCTGTGGATCGCCGGCGTGCCGTTCATGGATTCGCTCTCGTTCACGTTTCTGTCTTACGTCAGTTGGGAACTAGCGACGATGTTGCTGGGCCGTTTGAAGGCGAGTTGGCGCGACGTTCAGGTAATGAACGGAGGCGAGACTCGGAATCGGTGGGCGACTGCGGCGCTCGCCGCGTTCCTGATGATGTATCTCGACATCATCATCGATCCCGTGGCGCTGCGCGGCGACCGCTGGTTCCTGGGCAAGATTTATTACTATCCTGACGGCGGGAGCTATTTCGGAATAACGCTCGCCAATTTCCTCGGCTGGTATTTCGTCTGTTTCGTGATTGTCCGTCTATTCGTGTCGCTTGAGAGAGTGATCTTCGCAAAGGCGTCTAAATCAGAGCAGGAGACACTGGGACGGCAGGAACCGCGGGTCTACGCGGACGCGACGGATCAACGCGGATTATCATACCGCTACAAGGCGCTGGGGCCTGTCGGTCTATATTTCGGCGTGCTCGGATTCAATCTCTTCATGACCTTCCGGATCGGCGAGCGCGAGCTGGGCGTCGTGGGCGTGATTATTGTTTTGCCGCTGATCGCGATGATCGCGCTCGCGCTCGGCAGATCGAGGATCGAGGATTGAGGATCGAGGATCGAAGATCGAAGATCGAGAATCGAGGATCGGACTGGTGGCGCGATCTTCGATCCTCGATCCTCGATCCTCGATGCTCAGAAACCAAGCCCTTTGGTATTGAGCTTGACCCGCAGCAGGGCGGTGTTGGCGGTGATGTAGAGCGTCGAACCATCTCCGCCCCAGGCGACGTTCGCGGTCGGCACGCCTGTGTCGAATGTCCCCAGATGTTTGCCTTCGGGCGAAAAGACGTGAACGCCGCCAGGCCCGGTGGCGAAGAGGTTGCCGTCTTTGTCCACCTTCATTCCGTCGGGCAATCCGGGGCGCTTCTCCTTGGCCCATGCGGTCGCGTCGAAGAAAACCTTGCCGTTGGCGATCGTTCCGTCGGGCTGCGCGTCGTAAACCATCCAGATCGCCTTGTCGGGATCGGACGACGCGACGTAAAGCTTCTTCTCGTTCGGCGAGAAGGCGATGCCGTTCGGGCGCGTGATCTCTTTGGTCAACAGTGTCAGCTTGCCGTCTTTCGACAAACGATAGACGCCGCAGAAATCCAGTTCGCGCGCCGGGTCTTCCGCGCCCTTCGGCAGACCGTAGATCGGGTCGGTAAAATAGAGATCGCCGTTCGACTTGTAGGCCAGATCATTCGGGCTGTTCAGACGTTTGCCGTCGTATTTGTCCGCCAGCGTCGTTTTGGTTTTGCCGTCGGCTTCGAGCCGCGAGACGCGCCGGTCACCATGCTCGCATGCGACCAGGCGGCCCTGGGAATCATAGGTCAGACCGTTCGTGCCGGGTTCGCGTCCCGTGAACGGCTCTTTGCCCGTGTAACCGGCGGGCTGCATAAAGACGCTCTCGCCTTTGCCCTCCTGCCATTTGATGATCGCGTTGTTAGGAATGTCGGAGAAGAGCAGGTAAGTCTCCTTCCGGTTCCAGACAGGCCCCTCTACCCATTTATGCCCGTCGACCAGCTTCTCGACCTTGGCGCCTGCAGGGACGAGTTTGTCGAAGGCCGGGTCAAGGCTGATTATTTTGGCCGCGGAATCCGATCCGGTTGCGGCGGAATTCGAAGCCGGTTTATTGTCTGAAGCGTTGCTCGCCATCGGCGCGTTAGAGCAGGAAGCGAGGACAACCGCGAAGGCCGCGGCGATCAAAGGCATGTGCTGGAATCTCTTCATATATATCTCCTGTGCATTTTGATGGAATCTGAATCGAACCATCCGGCGTTGCGCCGGCGAGATACTGGGGCGCCGTACGGGGAGCGCGGAGCGACCTGAGCGCCGATCAAATAGGCTATCCATCGAAACCCAGGTCGCTCCGCGCTCCCCGTACCGTATCGCGGCGCCGCGACGATCTTGCGTGGTTTGAGTTTGTTTTTAGAAGCGCGGCGCAAATTCTAAACCATCAGGCGCGGTTTCTCACGAAAACAGGGTAAAATTGGCGGTGATGAAATCACTTCGAGTCGTAATCCGAATCCCGGCTTTGATTTTGGCGACAGCCTTTCTGTATCTGCTCTGGCTGTTCGGCAAGTATCCGGCCGCGCCTTTCAAAGGAATCAGGCGGCGATGGCGGAGGTTTATGTTGCGCGCCTGGGGGCGGTCGGTGGCCGCGATCATAGGAATGCGCGTCGTGACGACCGGCGATCCCCCGAGGCCTCCGTTCTTCCTGGTCTCGAACCATCTGAGTTACGTCGACATCATCGCCTATGCGGCGCGTCTGGGGTGCGTATTCATTTCCAGAGGCGACGTCGCCGATTGGCCTGGCATAGGGTTGGTGGCCCGCAGCGTCGGCACGATCTTCATCAACCGCGAAAAGTTGCAGGACATCCCGCGAGTTATCGCAGAGATAAACTACGCGTTGGATGAAGGGCTGGGCGTGGTCCTTTTCCCGGAAGGCGTGAGCGGCCCCGGCGACCGCGTACTGCCGTTTCATCCATCGCTGCTCGACCCGGCGGCGAAGGCGAACTATCCGGTCTCTTACGCCACGATCATTTACCGGACCGAGCCGGATGAGAAGCCTGCCTATCTGTCGGTAAACTGGTGGGAGAACCTGACGTTCGCGGAACACGCCAGGGAACTGTTGAAACTGTCGAGCTTCGAAGCGTCCATCACGTTCGGCTCGCATGCCATCAGGTCTGATGAACGCAAGGCGCTGGCGAAGAGCCTGTGGAGCGCCGTCAATGATCAATTCAAGCCGATGGTTGATTCGGCCTTGCTGGACAGTAAAAATTGATTATCAAGTGAAGTTATAGCGGCTTTCAATTGTGTATACGGGAATCTGTGTTTGCAACAAAGAATGTATCGATAGAACGCTGATGACGCGGATGCGGCGGATCATCGCTGATAAAGGCAAAAAAGATCAGCGATGATCCGCTCTGTCTGCGTCATCAGCGTTCTATTTACTTGTGCGCCGACATGAAAACCGCTTTAGTAGAGATGGCCGATGATCGGGAGTCGCTCTCAGCAATAGATCATTTGAGTTTGATTTCGTAAAACGCTTTCTTAACGGAAGCGTTATCTCCGGGCCAAACCGCCCATCCGTCCCAGGCGCCGCTCTCTCTCCTCATGCATCGCGTGTGAACTCGAATCAGGTTGTGGTCGCGCGGAATCTCGATCAAGTTGTAAAGCCGTGGAGTTGACGATGGGCGATGGGCCGCGACGGCTCCGAACGATCCGGCCCCGGCCATGTGCAGCTTGCGGGTCGGATGCAGATAACCGACCAGATCGGCGCGTTCTTCGTGGACGTGGCCGTGGAGGCAGAGCCTGAAATCGGCCTTGCGCAACTTTTCGATGAAATCGTCGTCGACGATCTTCTCATTGCCGGTCGCGGGGTGATGCCAGACCGCGATTCGCAAAACCTGCGCGTCGTCCTTCATCAACTTCAACTTCGGGCTCTTCGCTTCTTCGATCCGCCTGTCGGCTTCGATCAGACCTTTGGCCAGGGCATTTTCGTTGACGCGCGATCTGTCGGGGTGATATTCGTCAATCATCCAGGCCGAATTCAAAGCCAGAAACTGGATGCCGGTCTCTTCAAACAGCACTGACAGGCTCTGCGCTTCCGGTTTCAACGAGTATTCCAGTTGTTTGAACTGGTGGTGGAACCGCGCGAAATTCTTGAAGCGTGTCGGATAAAGCGAGTCGTCGCGCACCAGATAACCTTTGCCCTGCTTGACGCAACTGTCCGGCGGCAGCTTGCTCAAATCAACTTTGCGCTCCTGCATCCATTCGTAAACTTCTTCGTCCCAACTCAGGTCGTGATTGCCGGGAACGATGATCGTGCGTTCGGCGGTCAATTTCATCTCCTTGACCAAGTCGGAGAGGAAATCGTGGACCCGCTCGAACTCTTCGTAAGCGCCGCGATTCGTCAGGTCGCCTGAAATCACAAGGTAATCCAGGCTCTCGATCCCCAAACCTTCACGGCGGTCTCTCAGGTCGCTCACGAGCGGCTGCAAGCGGACAATCGGGTCGTCGTTCGCGCCGAAATGCAGGTCGCTCAAATGCAGGATGCGCGTGGGAGGACGCTGAATCTGTTTGGTGATGAACCTGGGCGCGCCAGTAGCTTCAGGCTTGGATGTGGGTTCCGGCGCGGATGACGGGCGCATGAGTTGTTCGACCGCCTGCCTGATCCCTTTGGCGATTTCGACAAAGGCCGCGTCCCGATTCTCCCAGAGCGTGACGGCCCGGTTGTCGCGCGGTAGCGATTGCAGCTCGGCCAGCGGCGTATTCAGCCAATCAACCGGGCGCAGGACGACGGGAATGACTACGGCTTCGCCCGCAGCGTGGCGTTCCAGCGCGCGTTTCGTCTCGATGTCGTAGCAATATTCCGAAGCGATGAAATCCGGGCTGACCAGCAGCAATATGATTCCCGCCTGTTCCAGATGGCGGTCAATCTCGTCTCTCCATTCCGCGCCTGCGCCGATCATCCGGTCGTGCCAGAATCCGATGACGTTTTCACGACGGAGCGCGCTCAGGTGTTTGCCCAACTCTTCGCGCAAAGCTTCGTCGCGGTGCGAATAGGAGATGAAGACCTCCAGCGGTTTGAATTCGTCTTTGGTCTTCTCGATCTCCCGCTCCTTTTTCTGGTCGATGCTGGTCTTCAACGCCACCAGTTCCCGCTCGGTCGCGGCGCGGGCCTCTTCGGCTCCTTTTCCGATCAACACGCGTGAATCGCAGATCGGGCAGCCGATGTCGGTCTTGCCATCCACGACGCGGGCTTTGATCGCGTCGTCGTCAAACGGGTGGCCGTTGGCGCATATCATCTTCCAGCCCTCTTTGATTTCGACGCCCTCTTTGCGCAGGTGCTCGTCAACGAAGCTGATGAACAGGTCTCGCGTATCCGGCGAGACCTCTTCGCTGAACATCAAATCCAGATGAGCTGATCCGCTCTGACGGTCGACCCTGCTCAACCCGCACACGCCCTGGCCGGGTTTTTCAAACTCGGCATGGTTTTTCCTCAAACGGACTCGCCCGAAACCCGTTTCGTTCTCGCCGCCCATTGCCAGTCGCGTCACCATCGAGGCCCAGATGTTGTCAATCGCTCCAGTGAACTCGTAATAGATCGTCACCGTGCGCGCCGCCCGTTCGTCGTCCGCCGCCTCCAACTGTTTGAATTCGGTGGGGAAGATCAGCATCCCTCCGTGCTTGAAACACAGGCCCCGGTCGAGCAGCAATTGCACGGTGCATTCCAGCACGATGCGTTCGCGCAAGGGGTCAACTCTCTCTTCCGGTTTGATCCCCCGCAGCGGCGTCCGGCCCGAAACGACCAGCAACTCTTCCAGCGCGGGCACGCCTTTTGGATTGTCGCGCGCCGCCAGAACCAGCGCCCCCGCGTATGTTGAAATAAGCCCGATCTGTAAAAGCAGCACACGGTCGCCCGACGATAATTGCGTTTCGACGATCTCTCCTTGCCCGGCCAACTGCCCGGCGACTGTGTTGACCGATTGCGAGTCGAATTCGAGGTCGGGGTCATTCTCCGCCTGCGCGCGAACCCGTTTTTCAAGCTCGGAGTAGAGCAGCGCCACTTCGCCCGCGTCCTGCAATTGACCTACGGTCTCGCGGATCAGTTGGAACAATCGAGGGCGCGTGGTCTTCGACAGTTCGTCCCATTTGATCTGGCCGATGACGGCTTTGCCCAATTCGGCCAGCCCGCGCGGAGCGAGCGCGCTGGTCGGAAAGTAATCAACGAATTCGCATTCGGCGATCAGCCGATTGATCTCGGCACGGTCAACTACTTCGTCGCCCGTGTCGAGCTTTGTCCCGACCAGCAGCTTGACCGTCTGCCGTCCCGCGCCGGGTCTTTCGGTCTGTTTTTTCAGCCGCAGATTCCATTCGCGCACGTCTTCAAACGCGGCGCGCCCGCGAGTCGGATCGAAGAGGATCATCGCCAGCGTTGTTTCGGGCAGGAACAACTGATGAACCAGCCGGTATTCCTGCTGCCCGCCCAAATCCCAGATGAAGATCTCGCGCTCCTCGGCTTCGGCTGCGGTGGCGTCAGGATCGAGTTGTTCAGGCCGCATCTTCCACGCGCGCATGCCGTGCGTCGTGCCCAGTTCTTTGTGTTCCCCGGTGGTCATGCGCAGCGCCAGGCACGATTTGCCGACGCTGCTTTCGCCAATCAGCACTACTTTGGCGCTGACGTAACTGGACGGGACTTTGATCGGAATCCCGGCAGCCTGTGCGTATTCGACGGCAGGCAGGATCAGATCGGTTTCGCCGGGCCGGGTCAGGTTCTTTTCGAATGTCGCGGAGATGCGCGCGCGCGGGCGGAATTCGGCCGTCAGAAGTGAGTGTGTCGGCGGTATCTCTCTGTAAGTTTCGACCTCGGCCCCTGTTTCGACATCCCACAACTTGACGGTGTTGTCATGGGAGCCGGAGGCGAGCCATCGCCCGTCGGGCGAGAAGGCCACGCTGTTGACCAAAGATTGATGGCCTTCGAGCGAGCGGGTGAGCTTGCCGGAAGAAGCGTCCCACAACTTGACGGTGCTGTCAGAGGAGCCGGAGGCGAGCCATCGCCCGTCGGGTGAAAAGGCCACAGAGTTGAACTTGTCTATGCGATGCGCTGCAGCGATGCGCAGGTGGAAATCCTCCGGAGAGCGGGCGGTTGAGTTTTCCTTTTTTTCGTCCATTGGCTGAAGTTATGTTTTGAGAACCTGAGTCATCTCAGGCGCCGGTCCGGAAACCGGTAAGCCTAATCGCGAATCTCCGCTGGGGATTCGTGCCCAGCGTCGAGGTAAACGGCGGCCAGGAGATTATCCGCCCGAAAGATTTTTTCGTAAATAGTTTTAGACGAGCGGTACGGTACAGGGAGCGGTAGCGACCTGTTGAGCCTCGTAAGCTATACATTCCTGGAACTGACCAGGTCGCTACCGCTCCCTGTACCGTACCGGCGCTCGCGCAGGGTGATCGCGCTGTTCGCCACGGTGAGCAAGCCGCGCCGAGTCGTTCGGGTCATGCGTTTTGGCCTCAAAGTCTTTGGCCGTATAATCGTGGCGGTACAGTACAGGGAGCGGTAGCGACCTGGCGCCATTCGGGAATCTCCAGGTCGCTACCGCTCCATGTACTGTACCGCGCGCCTCATCGATTGAGAGGAAAGGAAAACGATGATGAAGAAGCTAATCGTTCTTGTTGCGGCATGTTCATTCGCCCTGGCGATTTACCTGCCTGGAACTGTTTCGAGCAACAGCGAGGACAAAAATCCGGTCACGTTCGCAAAGCAGATTGCCCCGATCTTTCAGAAGCGATGCGAGGAGTGCCATCGTGAAGGCGGAATGGCGCCGATGTCGCTGGCGACTTATGAGGAGTCGCGGCCCTGGGCGCGCGCGATCAAGGAAAAAGTCGCCGGCCGCGAGATGCCTCCTTTCCACGCCGCCGGCGCCGTGGGTCGTTACTTGAATGATCCGCGCCTGACAGACGAGGAGATCGCGACGGTCGTCAAATGGGGCGACGGCGGCGCGCCGAAGGGCGATCCGAAAGATTTGCCTGCCCCGGTTCGATGGAAGGACGAATGGCCGTTCGGCGAGCCTGATCTGGTCCTCAAACCGAAACAGCCCTACGCCATCAAAGGCGTCAAGCAGGATCAATACGCCTTCTTCGTTTTCGATTACGCATTACCTGAAGACACGTGGATTCGCTCGATTGTGACGCGTCCGGGCAATCTGAGGGCCGTGCATCACGCCAACGCCCACGTCGTGCCCCCGGCGCTCCAGGCGCCGGAATCGGGATTCTTCGAAGGAGGCGATTTCGAGCCTTCGAAGCGCGGCGCGATCATGGTCTCGGGATGGGCGCCGGGCGTGCAGCCCGTCACGTTGGCCGACGGGGTGGCGATAAAGATTCCGAAGGGGATGCGCTTCGGCATTCAGATCCATTACGCCCCGGCGGAAAAAGATACGGTTGATCAAACCCGGGTCGGGGTCTATTTCGCCGACGGATTGATCAAGAAACATATGCGGGTGCTGTTCGGCGACCGCAAAGACCTCAGCATCCCGCCGAACGACCCGAACTATTCGCTCACCTCGACGAAGACCTTCGACGCCGACTCGGTCATCAGCTTCTTCCATGTACATATGCACCTGCGCGGCAAATCCTACCTGATGAGGATGACATATCCCGACGGCCGTCAGGAGGTGGCGCTGGAAGTCCCTCGATACGATTTCAACTGGCAGCGGACCTACGTGCTCAACGAGCCGATCCGCGTTCCGAAAGGGACGAAAGTCGATTTCATCGGGACTTACGACAACAGCCCGAAGAATAAATTCAACCCCGATCCTTCCCAAAACGTGAATTGGGGCGAGAAGACCACCGACGAGATGATGCAGGGGAGAATGTTTTATGAAGTCGCGGACGAGAATTTGAACGTGCAGGTGAAGAAAGGGCGCGCCGTCGCTTCTACCGCGTCGGTGGGCAAGGGGGAATAACCGCTGATCTGATTGGGATGCGATGCGGAACCCTCTTGCAAGCCGCCTGTAATTCGCTCATCTAAAATCTTGGGATTCCTTTCAATATCTACGTTCCATATCCTCAGATAATGGACAGGATTTACAAGATTTACAGGATTAATTTTCTTCCTCCTCATCCTGTAAATCTTGTAAATCCTGTCCATTTTCATCATTCCTGGGCGTCGCATCGCGGCAGGCCGAGAAGGGTAGGGCAAACTGGCAGTTTGCCTTGAGTCATTCGATGCGGCCTTTCGGGAAGACTAGGCAAACTGCCAGTTTGCCCTACCTGCGCGCCGCGATTCTCATTTAGAGCGCGGAGCTTTGGGCCCGTTAAGCGCTGACGTGTTAACTTAACCTGTTAAGTAACACAAACATACTTGGCGCCGATGAACCATAAGAGCAGAATGTCGACGTTTCACCTAAGTCCGCGCGGTCTGGTCGTGGATGAAGTTTTACCATCACATTTTTCGGAATCGAGGGGTACCACAGCATGAAAAGAGGCGTTTTGCTGGCGATGTTTGTCTGCCTGATTTCCACCGCTCAGTTCGTCCAGGCGCAGAGCCTGAGGATTCTGACAAATCATCTAGGCTACGAGCCTTCCGGCCCGAAGCGGGCGGTCGTGCAGGGGAAGGAAGGCGACGGCGTGACCACGTTCACGGTCAGGGAGTATACGACCGATAAAGAGGTGTTTTCCGGCGCGGCGCTGAAAACCGGGCCGGTCAGGAAGTGGAAGGATTGGCATTTCTGGACCGTCGAATTCGACGGCGTCACCGCCGAAGGCATTTACATTATCGAATGCGCCACTAGCAAAGGCGCGGTCAGGTCGTTCCCATTTATGGTGCGCAAGAACCTGCTCGAACGGCACACGCTGTCGGACGTGATCTATTACTTCAAAGGACAGCGAAGCTCCGGACTGCTCGACAAGGCCGACCGGAACGCGCCATTCGCCGATCAGCCGGGTCTACGAGCCGACCTGCATGGCGGCTGGTTTGACGCGTCGGGCGATTACGGCAAACACCTCTCGCACCTCTCTTTCTCAACCTATTTCAACCCGCAGCAGATCACGCTGACCGCGTGGAGCCTCTTCAAGACTTATGAGCAACTCGAGAAAAGAGGCGATCCGAATTTCAGGCAGTACAAGCGCCGGCTGCTCGACGAGGCGATGTACGGCGCGGATTACCTGGCGCGGTCGAAGAATCCGAAAGGCTCTTTTTACCGCTCGGTGACCGCGCCCGGTCCGGAAAAGAAGGCTGAAGACCGGCGCGTCTCTACCGCTATGACGGGATTCAAGATCAAGCAGAAGAAGGACGAGAATTTCAGCGGACATCCGGGCGAGGACGATCGCAATGAATCCGCCGACGAAGTCGGCTATCGCGCGGGCGGCGGGGTGGCCATCGCCGCTCTCGCCATGGCCGGCGGCCACAAAGTGTCCGGCGATCTCAGCAACGCCGAATACCTGCGCGTGGCCGAGGAGGCTTTCGACTACCTCGAAAAGAACAACCTGTCGCTGACCAACGACGGCAAAGAGAACATCGTCGACGATTACTGCGCGCTCCTGGCGGCCACCGAGCTTTACCGGACGACGAAAAAAGACCGGTACAAAGCCGCCGCGGACAAGCGCGCTAAAAGCCTGATCGGCCGCCTCGCCAGCGGCGGCGGTTACAAAAACTACTGGCGCGCGGATGACGGCGATCGCCCGTTCTTTCACGCGGCGGACGCGGGCTACCCGGTCATCAGCCTGCTATATTACGCTGAGATCGCCGGCGACCGGATGAAGGGCGAAGCGCTCGATGCGATCAAAAAATCATTGGACTTCGAGCTCGGGATAACGGGCGAGGTCGCCAACCCGTTCGGTTACAGCCGCCAGTTCGTGCAGAATAAGGCCGGAGTCCGCCGCGCGAGTTTCTTTTATCCGCACGACGCCGAAACCGCCCCATGGTGGCAGGGGGAAAACGCGCGCCTCGGCTCGATGGCGACGGGGGCGAGGCTTGCCTCGAAATACTTCCGAGACGACCCGGCGTTTCAGAACAAGTTGCAGACCTTCGCGCTCAATCAACTCAATTGGATTCTCGGCCTGAACCCCTTTGATATCTCGATGCTGCACGGCGTGGGACGCAACAACCCGGACTATATGTTCTTCGATTCCTGGGAATACAAGAACGCGCCGGGCGGTATCGTCAACGGCGTCACGGCGGGCTTCAAAGATGATGAAGATATAGATTTCAACCTGCCTGTCTCGGTGACCGGCGCCGATAACGATTGGCGCTGGGGCGAGCAGTGGCTGCCGCACGCCGCATGGTATATGCTCGCGGTCGCGGTTGGCGATTAGCGAAGATAGTTGCGCCGCCGCGCTCCACCCCAGACTCTGCGCTCTTGCCATTACCCACATTTTTTACGATATGTGGGCCCGGATTTCAGCCCGCGGATGCGGGCGGCAGCATAAAGCCTTGTATGATGGTTTTGATGGTTTGAGGTAAGCTTTCGTGGCCACTTTCAAACCAGAACCCCGGCGCGGCAGATCGTTTAAAAGCCCGGGTCCGAAAAAAGACCGTA
>WNFU01000350.1_pt1 | contig 70978 bp, 57 predicted proteins | sample 5400121 | NCBI WGS metagenome assembly WNFU01 (sample SAMN13153360, study PRJNA577476) | soil metagenome | isolation source: 100 cm soil or saprolite under grassland replicate 1 | place: USA:California | collected 2016-06-15
AGTCCGTATCACTAATTTTCCCGCACAAACAGGACCCGCAGCTTATGAGTAACAGAAGAGATTTTCTGAAGACTTCCGCAATGGGGGCGGCGGCGACTTTGCTGCCGCAAAACGATCTCATCGGCTCGCCTACGCCGACTTCGGCGCAGGAGGGGAAGCTCAAAAAGGGCGTGCTCATCACCATGCTGCCGAAGCAGATGAGCTACCTCGATCGGTTCAAGCTCGCCGTAGACGTCGGCTTTGAAGGCGTCGAGGCGCAGACGGTCTCTGACCCGAAAGAGGCCGATCAGATCAAGGAGGCGTCCGAGAAGGCGAAGATCAGAATTCATTCGGTGATGAACATGGGGCATTGGGAGTGGCCGTTTTCAAGTCCCAATCCGGATGACGTGAAGAAAGGCGCCGAGCGGATGGAGATTTCGTTGCGCAACGCGAAACTCTGGGGCGCCGACACGGTCTTGCTAGTCCCGGCGGTGGTCAAACCCGACACGACCATTCCGCAAGCGTGGCAGCGCTCGCAGCCGCACATCAGAAAGCTCCTCCCGCTGGCCGAGGAGTTGGGCGTGTTCATCGGCGTCGAACCGGTCTGGAACAAGTTCCTGCTGACCCCTTACGACACCGCCAAATACGTGGACGAATTCAATAGCCGCTGGGTCAGGGCCTATTTCGACGTCGGCAACGTCGTGATGTACGGCTTCCCGCAGGAGTGGATTCGCGCGCTCGGCGAACGGATCGTCAAATTCCACCTCAAGGATTTCAAGTACGAAACGCGCCAATGGGTCCCGCTGCGCGAAGGCAGCATCGATTGGAAGGAAGTCCGCAAGGCGATCGGTGAGATCAGGTTCAGCGGGTATTTGACCGTGGAACTGCCGGGCGGCGACGAAGCTTACCTGCGCGAAGTCAGCCGCCGCGTGGACATGATTTTTGCGGGGGAGTAGGCGGTCAGGGAGAAATTTGAAGCGCTTTCGTTGTTCATTGTTCATCGTTCATTTTTCATTTGTCATTGCCGGATATGCGGCATTTCACAATGACAAATGAAAAATGAACGATGAACAATGAACAATGTCCTCATGATCACACCTCAGAGACTTTGCTTCGACGCTCATTTTAACAGCCGTTCAATCACTCGAATGAGTTCGCCATAGGCCTCACCCTGGTCGGCGCCGAATCCCACGTGTTTATGCGCCAGATTGCCCTGTTGGTCGATGATTACGACCGTCGGCACGGCGTCCAGGCCGAACGACTTGTAGACCGTCTGATCGGGGTCACGCAGAACCGGAACTTTCAGATTGTGCTTCTGCGCGAATGCTTGCAGATCGGCGTCCGAGGCGTAATTACGCGCGCCGGGTTTCGAGCTATTGATGCTCACCCAGTAAACCTGCACCCCGCGGGACGAATAACGATCGGCGAGCTTTTGCAGCGCTGGCAACTCTTTCGACGCCAGCGGAACCCAATTCCCGCCGAACGACATCACCACGACCCTCCCTTTCTGATCCGCTAGCTTGACCTCGCGCCCCTCTAGCGAACGGAACGAGGCAGATTGGCTTTGCGCCAATGTCGCGCCCGGAGCCGGACTCAGCGTCAAAAGGGTCAAAATTAAACTCACACTCAATCGACGAAACATTAGATATCCTCCTTCTTCAGTCATCACGACGACCGGAACGGCGCCGCGAGCGGGTTATCGGTTGATCCGCTCGCTACCGCTCGCGGCGCCGTCCAATGCCGCGGTTCAGATGCTAAATCCCCTTCAACGGTTCGATCGGCGTAAGAATATGCCTGTCTATAGCTTCGGCCACGCCGTCTTCCTCATTTGAAGAGGTCAATTCGAACCCCATCCGCTTCAATTCGTCTTCGGCGTTCGCCATCACCACGCCGAGGCCCGCGTAGCGAAGCATTGTCAGGTCGTTGTGATTGTCGCCTACGGCCATAACCTCTTCGCGCGCGACGCCGTGTTTTTTCGCGATCGTCGCCAGGCTCGCCCCCTTCGACGCCGTGACGCTCAAGGCGTCGAGAATGGTCAGGTCGGCCGAACGATAGCGCGTTTTGAAAAGCTGGATCTGTTCGCCCATCGCGGCTTTCAATTTCAGGGCGAAATCATCCATTGGGTCGCATCGGCCCGAAAACATGATCTGGATCGGCGGGTGATCGACATATTCGAGCAAGTCGGAGACGACGCTGACCGAGTCGCGGTATTTGTCCAGATAGCGATGCAGCGATTTGTTCTCATCGGAAACGCCTTCAATGACCATCGTCCCCAGGCCGTGGGGGTCGTCGCAGCAGATCATGTCCGCGCCGCATTCGCGGCCGATGCCGATTATGGCGCGGGTGATTCCAATGTCGAGCGGATGATAATCGAGCGTTTCCAGCGTCTCCACGTTCTTGGTCAACGCTCCGTTGTGCGAAATAAGCGGCGCTCCCATGTCGAGACGCTGCGCCAGTTCCCTGGCGGAATTAAAACGACGCCCGGTGACGAGAACAATCTGGACGCCGAATTGGCGCGCGCGGCTGATCGCCGCTGAGTTTCGGGCCGTGATTTCGCCGTTAGGTGTGAGCAGCGTTCCGTCAATATCAAGCGCAAGCAATTTAATCGGCATAACAACGAATGGCAATCTAACACGCGCGTCGCGCGCTTTTCAAATTTTGCACGAACGCATTTTTTTACCGCATTCGTAGATCTGGCGGAAAAATGGCTCGACTCTGTGATAGTATTATCTTAACTCAATGGAAGCCCCCCTCCCCGAAGACCGAAACCCTTTCCCGACACAGGTCGCAATCCAAGCAGGAGAGTGTGTACTATGTCGCAAGACGCAGGCGCTGGCCAGTCTAAGCGCTCGCAAAGTCCGGCCTACGTTTATGGCCCGATGATTTATCAGTTCCCGCAGGAGCGCGAGGGTGAGAATGAGAAGGGAAAATCCAAGAGCAATCGGGCTGTCAATTTCCTGGTTCTTATTTTGATCGTCGTGCTGGTGATGGGAGCCATGATTATTTATCTGAAGGAGAACGGAATAGACGTTAGGCAGTTGATTTTCAGGCGCCCCTTTGGGGAGGGGCGGATTTTCAAGGGCGCGAATGAGGAGCAGCAGATATCCCCGATCATAACTCAGGCCAGGGTCGCCGCTGACAGACTCTATCTGAGAGAAGGGCCCGGAATGGAGTTCGTGGCCACTTATCTGTTGCCTGAAAATTGGGGCGTTTCGCTTGTAGGCGATTTCCAGACGGATAACAGGGGCGAGGTCTGGGCGAGAGTTCTTGTGCAGACCGACGATGGCTTACAGGAGGGCTGGGTGAGCCGAAGATTCCTGCAGTGAAAGCCGGCGGCTATCCCTTTCGACTAGAGCGGAACAACTGACGTTGGCGCATCAATTCAAAGCGCAACCATTGGGGGAGAGCGTTTAGAGCACCGACTTTAGTCGGCAGAGCTTGGAATCTGAGCGCCGCCGGCTAAAGTCGGTGCTCTAAACGCTCTCCCCCGACAATCGTGGTTGAAATAAAGGCGCCAATGTCGGACGTGTTGATTTAGAACCGATCTAATTGGTTGAGGCCTTGGTGACAATCTCGGCCTCTTCAATCGCTTCGGCCAACGCGCGCTGTTCGCGTTTTTCCTTCAACTGAGGTTCGATCGCGCGCAGTTGCGGGATGTGCTGGGTGGCGGCCTCCTTGAATTTGTTGAGGGCTTTCGGCAGCAACTTGTCTTTTCCTCCCCGACTGTTCCAGTCGTCCAACTTCTCCTCCGCCTCTTCGAGGATGTGTTTATAATCCTGCAGCAGCTCCAGCTTGGTTCCCTGCGGCAGCGGCCCCCACGTCTCTTCTTCTTTCTTCTTCTGTGTGGCGTTCGGATTGGCGAGCACCAGCAGGCGGCGCTCGGCGGCTTTGATGAAAATCTCGATGCGCTTGTCGATCTCCTGATTATCCCGTATCAGATCGGCCTCCTGCTCGGTCAGGTGATCGCGCTTCTCTGTCTGCGCCTGAGCGGGGATGAACAGTACGCACGATGAGACGAGCGCCAAACACAGCGCTTGGAAGATCGAACGCTGAAATCTCGACATATGTTTGAAACCTCGAAAGGGTGGAGAAGCGTTATTTTTTGCGGTTGCCCTTGCCTTCTTTGATCTGACGCCGGAGCGAGGGCAATCGCAAATTCACTTTGTCTATTTCCAGTTGATTGTCGGCGGAGGCGAGGGCCATGAATTGCTCGTAAGCCTTCAACGCCTGCTCGTAATCGCCGAGCTTGTCGAAACAGATGCCGAGAAAGTATAGCGTGATTGCGGTCCGTTTTCGATCTCCGCGTTTACGCTGATAATCGAATATCCGGATGTACTCACTCGCGGCGTTCTGAAAATCGTCGAGCTTGAACAGGGCCGTGGCCAGGTTCGTGCGCGCGAAATAGGCGACGCCTTCTTTCGGGTTCTGCGCGAGCGCCTGGCGCGATACGCCGGCGGCCTCTTGAAATCGCCCTAGCTTGACGAGGGAAGCGGCCACGCCGATCTGATGCGCGAGCTGCGACGGTTCAATCTTCGCCGCGGCCTGGTATTGCTCCAAAGCCTTCTCCGGCTGGGCCGGCAAATAAAGCTCGGCCAGTTGCGCGCGCAAATCGGCGCGGTTCGGCTCGGCCTTGATCAATGATTCCAATTGCGCGACGGCTTCGGCGCCCTTGCCCGATTCGATCATAACGGCGGCCAGATCCGTTCGCGCCTCGTTGTTCGACGGCTCGTCCTGCAGAATCTGCCGGTAGAGCGAGACGGCTTCATCGTAACGCTTTGCCGCGGCGAGAGCGCCGGCCAGTCGGAGACGGCTTGGAACGTTCGGCTCGATCTCGACGGAGGCGCGCAGGTCTTCGATCGCCGCTTTCAGATCGTTGCGCGCCAGGTAGACTTCGGCGCGGCGACGGAGCGCGATTGCGTTCTTCGGCTCGCGTTTGAGAGCCTCGCTGAGACTGGCCAGAGCTTCTTCATAACTCCCGCCGAGCGATTGCGCCTCGCCGAGCATCGCATAGACGGCCGCGCGGTCATCGCCCGCTTCAATCGCGGCCTTCACTTCGGCGATGGCCTCGGCGTACTTTCCGCCGCCCAACAGGATTTCGGCCAATCCTGTGCGGGCGCGCGTGGCTTGCGGGTTCAGTTCGAGCGCGCGGCGGAATGATTTTTCGGCCTCGACAGGATCGTTCTCGGCGAGAGCGATCTCGCCGAGCAGGGTTTGCGCGCGGGACGACGGCGCCCGCGCTTCGGGCGCGTCGCCGAACTCGGACAGTTGTTTGAGCGCCCCCAGCATCGAGGCTTTCGCCTCGGCCAGCCGGTTCATCGAGAAGTAAGCGGCGGCGCGTTGAAACTCCGCCTGCCACAACGACGGATCGCGTTCAAGCGCTTCGCCGTAAAGTCCTACGGCCTTCTCCAACTCGCCTTTCTGATGCGCGCTCTGTCCCGCTTCAAACAACTCGGCGGCCCGTTCGCGTGTGTCTTTGGCGTCGCCCTCGGCGGTTTTTGCGGGCGGTTTGCCGCGTCTCTGTTGCTGCGCAGTTGTGAATGAGGCGGCCAGACAGATAGCAATAAAGATCAGACTTGCTGTTCGCGCTGATGACATTCCCATTTCACCTCATGGTTTACGACCACGGCGATCATAGCATATCTTTACGTCCGGAAGTTGCGATCCGGAGCAGCAATTCCCGGCCACACGTCTAGAGAGGTCCCCGACATTGATTCCACTAGGATGCTGTAGAAATCCTTCTGTCATTCCTTGCTGATCCGGATCATTGGGTAGCGAGGGCCAAAAGCTTATGATCCAGGTCTTGTCATCGGCAGCGTTATAATAGCGGCGCGGTTACGAAATCAATTTGAATGATGAGGTCGAGCCGAGGAATTGGTCTAAAAGCGGCGCATATCTGCCCGCGTCCAGTTCCCCTCTGGCAATTGTGGCTTCGAGCAGGTGCGGGCGCGTGTAGTCCCAAGTCTTGACCTGTAGCGGCTCAGCCGGCGCGATGTAGAGGCGAGGACTTGACTGACGTGTCAAATGATTCACACAGGGCTGCGTCAGTAAAACTAGGTTGCGCGTTACCCCCGGCGCTCGTTCGGCGAGGAAGGCGGGTGTGTTATCAATAATGCCGCCGTCGAGCAGCCGCCGACCAGCATAAAATCCGACGGATGTGAATGGCGGTGTGGCCGATGAGGCAAGGATCAAATCAGCGAGGTCCTCCCCCGTGCGGCACTCGCGAGCATCAAAGGCCAATGCCTGAAAGCCGATGCGCGCAGCGAAAGTCGAGTGGATCAAGTCAGGCCGCAAACTGTGCTCTAGCTTGTGAGCGCCGAGTCCAAGCAGCATGGCGGCTGGCATCGGGCACCAGCGCGGAGGCAAGGCGGTCAGGACGAATAGAGGGAAGGGTTGCGAGCATATGCGCTCCAGGCCGCCGTACTCGAAAGCAACCAATAGTAATTCCCGATAGATCGGCTCGTGATGCGGCGTCGGGCGTTGGCCGCGCAACAAGCGCCGCCATTCAAAATTGCGGGTGACGGCCCGACGCCGCTCCTGCCAGAACGACCAGACTGCGTCCTCGCGCCCGCTCAGGTAGAGCGCCGCCACGCATGCCCCGGCGCTGCACGCGGCGACGGCGGCAACGCGCTCCAGCAGGCGCGCGCCCCATCCGCGCAACAGGCCGAGTTGATAAAACGACTTGTTTCCGCCGCCAGAAAAGGTGATTGCTAAATCGCGATTGGTCGTCACATCTATCTCATGCTCCAATCTCGCCCGAAAGTGCGTAACAGGATTATTGCAGAACTACAATATTCCGTGGTAGCATCCGGGCATCGAAAAAATAATCGGCTATGCAATAATCGGCTATGCAATGATATTTACCTGAAGACTGTGCAAATAAAGGTTCTTTGAAATCAGACAGATGATCTGGTAAACGCCGGGATCGCAACCACTGCTCGGTGATTGCAGAGTACAGAGTACAGAGATGGCTGCCAACCAATCTCCGACTGATCCCGACGCGCTCTTGAGCTTAGTCCAACGCATCAAAGAGCACTACCAAAAGCCGCCACGACCACTGCCAAAGCGCGGCAAGAAACGCGACTTCTCGGCGCTCTTCTTTTTGCTGTTGGCCGCTGTCGCCGTGACCTTGCGCACGTTCGGTAACTCCGAACTCCGCAGTCTGCTGGAGAAGGACCAGCGATTGCGCCAGACGATGGGATTTGAGCGCGTCCCGCAAGGCGACTCTGCATCGGGCGACGACTCTCAGGCCTTGTGCCCGAAGCCGAGCAGCAGACGAATTTCCGAAATAACCATGCCTTGAGCAATCTCGCGTCCGTCATCGCCGCGCCAGGCAAGCAAATACATAACGTTTATGGATCGCTCACAATTGCTAAAGATGTCGCGGGAGCAGCTCGATGAGCTGTTCAAGCAAAGCCTGCCCGGGGACATCCCCGAAGGTGAAGGCGCCGGCGCGCCCGTCATCTTTCCCGGCTCCTGGTTTGCGAAATTCTTCGCCTGGTTGACAAGATGGTTTCTGTGGCAAGGTAAAACCTTTGACGCCCGGGACGGCTCTCTGCGCAACCGCATCACGGCATTCAGCCTGCCGGCGATCAAGGCCAGGGTCTACAAAGCGCCGAGTTGGCTCGACGAGAAAGAGGCGATCGTCCTCGACTATTCGAGAACATCGCTGCTGGCGCACTGGATTCGCGACGAGATCCGCGAGGTCGCTCCTGGACTCTATCTCGGCAAAGTTTGGTGGGGCCGCCGCAGGCTCATTGATTTCATTGTCAGCTTTCAATACCAGCCTGCGGGCAAGTTTTGGCGGCGCCTCATTTCGGCTGTCTGTCTGGCAGTATTGATAATGGGCGTTTGGCTCGCCGCTCGACTGAGCAGTGATCGGGCAGGCGCCTACGAAGGCATCGAGGACCATTTCAAATACGGCTCCACCGGCGGGGAGCGTGGGTCTGGAATCCCGTATTCGATCTTCAAGCTGCTGCCGCGAGTTTTTTCGGACCACATACCTGGCACAGGCTACGACTCGTTCGGCTTCATTTACGAGAAGGACAAAGACGGTAATCTCAAAGACCTTCCGATCGGCTTCTCGAAACGCAACGTCATGGGCGTTGACCGGGTCTTCGTCAACTGCGCCGTCTGTCACGTCGGTTCGGTGCGAGACACGCCGGAGAGCGCGCCGCGCATTGTCGTGGGGATGCCGAGCAACACGGTTGACCTGCAGGGGTTCCAACGCTTCCTGATCGACTGTGTGAGGGATGAGCGATTTACGGCCCGGCGCCTCGTGCCGGAGCTCGCCCGGGATGGCGCGGAAGATTGGATCAACCGCCTTGGCCTGCGCTTGATCGGCGTCAACCTCATGCGCGAGCGGTTGCTCACGCTTGGCGACCGGTTCAAGTTCCTGGATGAAGAGCCGGATTGCGGTCCCGGTCGTTTCGACACCTTCAATCCGCCCAAGGCTCTGCTCAACTTCCGCATGGACCTTCTGTCCCCTGAAGAAAAGATCGGCCTTTGCGATTTCCCGTCAATATGGAATCAGGGCCAGCGCGAAGAGCGCAAGATGCAGCTCCATTGGGACGGCAATAATGACCGCGTGCGGGAGCGCAACCGCAGCGCCGCTTTCGGCGCCGGCGCTACGCCGCCGACGCTCGACCGCGAAAGCATCAAGCGAATCGAAGACTGGCTGCTCACAGCCAAGCCGCCGCCCTATCCATACCCGATCAATCAGACGCTCGCGGCCAGAGGCGCGCCGCTCTATGCGCAATACTGCGCGAGCTGCCACGGGAGGAGCGGCTCGGACTTCAGCGGCGAGGATGTCGGACGGGTCACGCCGATCGAAAAGATCAAAACAGACCGCTGGCGGCTCGATAGCTACACGTTCGAGCTCTGCGTGAACCAGAATCTTCTCTACGCCGGCTACGGCGACGAGCGGTTCTCGCACTTCCGCAAAACCTTCGGCTACGCGAACCAGCCGCTGGACGGCGTCTGGCTGCGCGCGCCGTATTTGCACAACGGATCGGTACCGACGCTGCGCGATTTGCTCGAGTCGGCGGAGCAACGCCCGAAAGAGTTTTACCGCGGCTACGATGTATTCGACCCGCAACGCGTCGGATTCGTCAGTAATCTCCCGGACGAGAGAGGGCGGAAGTTTTTCCGCTATGACACTACGCGCCCTGGCAACGGTAACTACGGGCATGAAGGCCCGGAATACGGTACGCATCTCAGCCCCGAAGAGAAGGACGCCATCGTCGAATATCTGAAAAGGTTCTGAACCCTACGCTTCGCCACGCGGTCGCGATTCGTGCGCCTCGTGACCGAGTGGGCGCCAGCCGCCGAAACAGGAGCGATCCACTTATGAGTCTGACTCCACGAAAGAAACGGAAACTTCTCATCATCCTCGTTGCGCTCGCCGTCCTCGGCGGGTCTATCGCCTGGTTCGCCTGGGACAAGTTCTTCCGCGAAGAGCCCGAACAGCAGTTCGCCAACGAGGCCGAGCGGTTCAAATATGGCTCTATCGGCGCAGAGGCCGACCGCGGCATTCCTTATTGGATTTGGATCGTACTGCCGCGAATTTTCAAAGATCTCATGCCAGGGCCGGGCGGTTACAGGTCGTTTGGGCTCGTATGGGAGGAAGGCAAGGAATTGCCCGTCGGCTTTACCAAGCGTGTCATTGGCTTCCCGCGTGTGGCCAACAACTGTGCGATCTGCCACACCGGCACATGGCGCAGCAAGCCGGGCGAAACGCCGCACGTGGTCGCCACCGCGCCGTCGCACACGGCCGACGTGCAGGGGCTCTTGCGGTTTTTCATCAATGTCGGGAAGGACCCGCGCTTCAACGCCGACACTGTTCTCGGCGAGATTGACCAGGTCACCAAGCTTTCTTTCGTTGATCGGCAGATTTACCGCTACCTTATCATCCCCTTCACTCGGAGGGCGCTGCAGCGGCAGGAGAGTCAGCTCGCGTGGATGAATCGCCACGGATGGCCCGCATGGGGCAAAGGCCGCGACGATCCCATGAATCTCACCAAGTATTTCATGACCTCGATGCCGGTTGATAATACGACCGGCCAAGCCGACTTCCCTTCCGTGTGGAACCTAAAAGCGCGTAAGGGGGAAGGCCTTTTCCTCAACTGGAGCTGCGACACGCCCGCCGTGCGCTCCGTGCTCATTGATTCCGCGCTCGGACTCGGCGCGCGCCCGAACGACTGGTTTCTACATCGAATGGAGCAACTCGACGACTTCCTGAGCTCCTGGCCGGCGCCGAAATATCCTTTCCCCGTTGACGACAACCTGGCAAAGGCCGGCGCGCCAATCTACGCCCGCCTGTGCGCTGAATGTCACAATCCGGGCGCGCCGCGAACGAATCGTTTGATCCCGATTGCGGAGATTAAGACCGACCGCGAGCGCATGGATACGTGGACACAGGCCGCGGCTGACGAGGCCAACCAGCGCGTGAAAGAGTTGGGCATCAACCGACCTAATATGGTGAAACAAGAAGGCTACCAGGCGCCGCCGCTGGACGGCGTCTGGCTGCGCGCGCCGTACCTGCATAACGGCTCAGTGCCGAATCTCCGTGAAATGCTCGAGCCGGAAGAGAAGCGCACGAAAGTTTTCTATCGCGGCTACGACGTTTACGACCCGGTCAATGTCGGGTTTGTCATCAGCGGGGCCGAAGCCGAGCGTCACGGCTGGAAACTCGACGTGCGCGAACGCGGCAATGGCAACCTGGGCCATAACTATGGCGCTACTCTCGCGCCTGACGACAAACGGGCGTTGCTCGAATACCTGAAGAAGCTCTGATTTCTTGGCCGTTGCGCTCATCTCGCGCTAGAATCGGCCTTCATATTTGCCCGCTGTTGCGTTTTTCGAGAGCCACGCAGGGCAGACCTCTATTGCCAATAGGTGCGATCCAGCGTTCGGTATTGCACCGCCTCGGAAATATGTTTCTCCGCGATCTGTCCCACGCCTTCCAAATCCGCAATTGTCCGGCTCATCTTGAGAATACGATCATACGCCCGCGCTGATAGACCGAGCTTCATAATCGCGCGTTCAAGGAGTTGCTGAGATGACGGGCTGAGCTGACAATATTTGCGGATGAGTCGTGGCGGCATCTGCGCGTTGCAGTAAACGCGCTCACCGGCGAAACGCTCTTGCTGAATTTTTCGCGCAATGACTACACGCTCGCGGATTTCGGCTGAGCCTTCACCGCTCTCCCGCGCCGATAGTTCGCTGACTTTGACGGCAGGAACATTGATGTGAATGTCAATTCGATCAAGCAACGGGCCGGAGATTTTTGAAATGTAACGCTGAATTTGCGGCGGCGTGCAGCGACATTCCCTGGTCGAGGCGCCATGGAACCCACAGTTGCAGGGGTTCATCGCCGCGACGAGCATGAAGCTCGCCGGGAAGGTCAACGACATCGCGGCGCGGCTGATCGTGACCCTCTGATCTTCGAGCGGCTGTCGCAGCACCTCGAGCACGTTCCGCTCGAATTCGGGAAGCTCGTCGAGAAAAAGCACGCCGTGATGCGCCAGGCTGACCTCGCCCGGTCTCGGGATCGAACCGCCCCCGATCAAGCCCGCGTCGCTGATCGTGTGGTGTGGCGAACGGAACGGGCGGATGGTTAGCAATCCGTGCGCGTCGGTGAAGCCAGCCACGCTGTGAATCTTGGTCGTCTCCAGCGCCTCCTCGAAGGTGATAGGCGGAAGGATCGACGGGATGCATTTGGCGAGCATCGTCTTGCCCGAACCGGGCGGGCCGATCATCAATATGTTGTGGCCGCCGGCCGTGGCGATCTCGATGGCCCGTTTGGCGCTCATCTGCCCGCGCACCTCGCGGAAATCGATAGGATATTGATTGGCGGCGCTGAACATCTCTTCCAGGTCGATTCGCATCGCCGCAGGCGGCGGATCGGAATTGAGAAGCGTGACGACCTCACGCAGATCTTTAACCGGATGAACTTCCAACCCGCTGACTACCGCGGCCTCGCGCGCGTTCTCAGCCGGCAGCAGCAGGCGTTTCAACCCCCGGCGCTTCGCGGCCACGGCTATGGGGAGCGCCCCGCGCACAGGTCGCACGCGCCCGTCCAGCGCCAGTTCGCCGATCAACAAGACGTCATCCAGTTCTTCGCGCTGCAAATCTCCGTTCGCGCCGAGAATCCCCACGGCGATCGGCAGGTCGAAGGCCGAGCCTTCTTTCTTCACGTCGGCAGGCGCCAGATTGATGGTCGTCTTGTGGATGGGGAAGAAGAAGCCGCAGTTGGTGATCGCCGCCCGGATTCGCTCGCGGCTTTCCCGCACGGCCAGGTCGGGCAGCCCCACGACGGTCACATAGGTCTCGCCCTGCGAATCTCCGGAGCGCGGAGTCAGATCGACTTCGACCTCGACCAACTCGGCGTCAATGCCGTATACTGCCGCGCTGAGGGTTTTAAACAGCACTCCACACCTCCACGTGTTGCGAATCGAGAAAAACTACGCTATCGAGAATTCAAGCGCTGAAGCCGGCAAAGAATCGCACAACTGAAAATCCTCCACAAGCCAAAGTAGACGAAGAGTGGCAGGGAATTTATACTCGGCCTTCTTCGTCCCGTAGGGACGGTTTGAGTTTAGGCAGGTGTTTCAACGCCTGCATTCGACGTGAAGAATTTTCCGCGTCGCGTAGCGACGGTTGAATCCACAATGATGGTCAGTTCAACCGTCGCTACGCGACGCGTGGATCGTTTGCCATCGCATGCAGGCCATAAATGACCTGCCTAAACTCAAACCGTCCCTACGGGACGAAGAAGGCCGCAGCAGTTACATTTTTATTTCCGAGAGGATTTATGTTTGCAGTGATTATGGCCGGAGGTTCCGGCACTAGATTCTGGCCCGCGAGCCGCGAGCGTTTGCCGAAACAGTTTCTGGCGATCACCGGCGAGCGCACTATGCTCGAAGAGACGCTTGCGCGCGCAGAACGTTTTACGCCGCCCGATCGAATCTCCGTCGTGGTCGGGCGGGTCCACGCCGATCTGACAGAGCGGATATTGTCAGGCAAGCCGGTTGAAATTCTGATCGAGCCTCGCGGCAGAAACACCGCCGCCTGCGCCGGACTTGCCGCGTTGCATGCCAAACGTGTAGCCGAAGATGAGCCAATAGTCCTGTTGCCGGCCGATCATTTCATCGCCGACGTCGATGGCTTCACGCGGACGATCCGCGCCGCCGCCGATGTCGCGCGCGGCGGCGCGATTGTTACCTTGGGCGTCGCGCCGACCAGGCCCGAAACCGGCTACGGTTATATTCACATCGGCGCCGAGGGCGGAGAATCTTTCGAGCAGTCCTATTTCAGGGTCCGCCGCTTCGTCGAAAAGCCAGATTACCAGACCGCGCTCGGTTACCTATCGAGCGGCGATTACCTGTGGAACAGCGGCGTCTTCATTTTCACCGCGCGAACCATCCTGCAAGAAATCGAAGCCTGCATGCCCGCGCTTCACGAGGGACTGACGGAGATCGAACACGCTATTGACACGCCCGATTACGACGCGGCAGTCGAGCGCGTCTACGACAGGATCGAATCCGTCTCGATTGATTACGGCGTGATGGAGAAGACCTCGAAGCCGATCTACGTCTTAAAGGCCGAATTCGGCTGGAGCGACGTGGGAAGCTGGCAGGCGTTGTACGATCTTCGCCGCGCCGAATGCGACGGGCAGGGCAACCTGTCGCTCGGCGATTCGAGGATCATTGACGCGAAACGCAACCTGGTCTTCTCGACCACCGACCGCAAGGTCGCGCTGCTGGGCGTTGAAGACCTGGTAGTTGTCGACACGCCGGACGCGGTGATGGTGGCGAGGCTGGATCGTTCGCAGGACGTGAAGCGTTTTGCCGATCAGTACCGCGAGCGGTAGAGTGGGACAGACTTTAGTCTGTCCGTAGCATTAATGGGGACGGACAGACTAAAGTCTGTCCCACTCTACTGATCCCGCGCGAGCGCCGGGAGGCCGGCTTTGTCGGGGTATTTTGCAGTCACGTTGGCGTAAAAATTCCGAATGATTTCCATGTCGGCTTCGATGTTTCCCGTGGGATAAAGCGTCGGCCCCACGCCCGAGACCTTACGTTTGTAATCAATGAACGCCATCGCTATCGGGATCTCCGCGCCCAGCGCGATGTAATAAAAACCCGACTTCCAGTAGCTGACTTTGCTGCGCGTGCCTTCCGGCGGAATGGTCAGAATCAGCTTTTCGCTATTGCGGAACATCTCTACTGATTGCGCTACCATATTCTTAGACGCGGACCGATAGACCGGGATGCCGCCCATCCATCTGAACAAAAAGCCGAGTGGCCGCCGGAACAGCGTATGTTTTCCTAGCCAACAGGCTTTGACACGTAAGGCAAAGGCCAGGCTCAACAGGACCGGCAGGTCCCAGTTGGATGTGTGAGGCGCCGCGATCACAACCAACTTGTCGACGTCGGGCAATCGCCCCTCCAATCGCCACCCGAAAACTTTCAGGAAGGAGAAGGCCAGGCCGCGCATCAGAGGGCTTATTACAGGTGTATCGAATATTGTATAGCGCATTGATTAAATGAACAGTTTACTGAAGCGCATAAATCGGCGGAGCCTTTGGAGTGCGGGTGCTCGGAACCGCTTTGGTAGTCCACTTCGATACTCTGGCAATGATGGAAAGGAAGCCCACTGCATCTCTTGTACCGGAAGTCTGTAGAATCCGCAAATGACTACCAAAGCGGTTCCGAGCACCCGCACTCCAAAGACTGTCGCCATTTCATGTAGTCGACCATATTCACAACTTTAATTTGCGCACGCTTCAATTTACTCAAAGTCTTCCACCAAAGGATCGATCAGGTCTTTAGGGATGCGATTGCGTTCGATGTGCGCGTTGATTTCGTCCTGATGATCGCTGTAATAACTTGAAGCGATGACTTTCATTTCTAACCTCGCAAAACTAAAACAATTGGTCGGTGAGAATCACATCAGATTCACCGGGTCGACCTCAACCGTAATCATCTTCAAATCCTGCCCGATCTCTTTCAACTCCGCCATCGCCGCGTCCAGCGCCTCGCGCGCCTGGCGACGATACCGGGTCTTGATCAGCACCTGCATTCGGTGTTCGCCCTTCAATCGCGCCAGCGGGGCGGGGGCCGGGCCCAGGACCTTCAAGACCTTCTCGGCATCGGCCTCTTTGAGCAGCCGCGACAGTTCGGAAGCCGCGAAAGCCGCCTTGGCGAAGTCTTGGTGTTTGACCAAGGCGTTGATCAGCGCGACGAACGGCGGGTAATGCATGTTGCGGCGGAAGTTGATCTCGTGGTCGTAGAACTTTTCGTAGTTCTGCTCGCGCGCGTATTCGAGCGCGTAATTTTCGGTGTGATAACTCTGGATGATGACGCGCCCGGGTTTTTCGCCCCTGCCCGCGCGGCCCGCGACCTGGGTCAGCAATTGAAACGTCCTTTCGGAGGCGCGGAAATCCGGCATGCCGAGCCCCGCGTCTACAGAGATCACGCAGACCAGAGTCACGTTGTGGAAGTCGTGTCCCTTGGCGATCATCTGAGTGCCGACCATCAGGTCGATGTCGCCGGCGGCGAATTCATTGATCAGCTTTTCAAAACTCCCCCGCCGCCGCGTGGTGTCGCGGTCCAGGCGCGAGATGCGGAGTTTGGGGTACATCTCTTTCAACAACGCCTCGATCTGTTCGGTCCCCTCGCCGACGTAGTAGATGTACGACCCGTCGCACTGATGGCAAGCGCGCGGGATGCGCTCCTGGTGGCCGCAGTAATGGCAGATCAATCGCGCGTCGAATTTGTGATAGGTCAGCGCCACGCTGCAATTCGGACAGGTCGCGCGATAGCCGCAGCCCCGGCAGAGCATGAAGGACGAATAGCCGCGGCGATTGAGCAGCACCAGCGTCTGCTCGCCGCGCTCGTGATTTTCGGAGATGCGGGCGAGCGCCTCGTCCGAGAATATCCGCTGCTGGCCGTACTTCTCGAAGACCCGGCGCATGTCGACGGTCTGGACTTCGGCCAGCGCCCGCCCGCCAATGCGCTCGTCGAGTTTCAGATAGGCGTATTTGCCGGTGTGGGCGTTGTGGAACGACTCCATCGATGGCGTGGCGCTGCCCATGATGATCACGGCGTCGGCCAGATGCGCGCGCATGATCGCAGTGTCGCGCCCGTGATAGCGCGGCGTCTCCTCCTGTTTGTACGAGGCTTCGTGCTCTTCGTCGACGACGATCAGGCCGATGTTTTCCAGCGGCGCGAAGACGCCCGAACGGGCGCCAATGCAGACTCGGGCTTCGCCTTGACGGATGCGATTCCATTCGTCAAGGCGTTCGCCGTCCGAGAGCGACGAATGCAGAATGGCCACGGCGTCGCCGAAGTGCGCGCGCAATCGCCGCGCGAACATCGGCGTCAGAGAAATCTCCGGCACGAGCATCAGCGCCGATTTGCCACAGGCTACGGCGGCTCGCATCGCGCGGATGTAGATTTCGGTCTTGCCGCTGCCAGTCACGCCATGCAGCAGGAACGCCGCGTAGCGGCCTTCGTCCAGTTTCGCGACGATCTGATCGAGCGCCGATTGTTGTTTCTGATTGAGCCTCAGGTCGCCGTCGTCGAGCGGGCGGTAGTCTTTGAGGGGGTCGCGGCGGACTTCGCGCGTGAAGACCTCGACGTAACCGCGCTTTTCCAGCGTGCGGACCACCGACGCGCTGACGCCGGCCATCTCGATAAGTTGGGCGAAAGCGACAGGCTCGCCCGACTCGAAGAGGGTTTTGATCACACGCTCCTGTTGTTCGTTGAGCGGTTTGCCGCCTTCGATGGGCGCGCGCTGGACCAATCGCGCGGCCTGCTGCCGCTTCGGTTTGACCTGGGCCGATTGAAGCCGACGCGTGATGGTGATGTAGCCCGCGCGTTCGAGTTCGCGCGCGATGGCCGAAGCGCGAGTCTTGTTAAACTCCTTCGCCAACGCCCCGGCGTCGACCATTCCGCTTTCGGCGATCCGGGCGAGCGCCTCCATCTTCGCCGAGTTCACGCGCTTGCCGCCTGCCCCTGCAATCGCGGCACGGCCTTCGTTGGTGATTGAAAAGATCGTTTCGGCCTCGGAGTTGATGCCGGCGGGCAGACTCGATTTGATCGTCTCGCCCCACGGCGCGTAATAGTAATCGGCGATCCACTTCGTCAGATTGAGCAACTCGGCCGTGACCAGAGGCTCGGCGTCGAATAACTCTTCGACGTCTCTGATCTCGAAGCCTTCCTCCTGTTGGCCCGTCTCTTCGAGCGTTTCGTGAATGTCGACGATGTAACCGGTCAGCAACTGTTTGCCGAACGGGACCAACGCGCGGCAACCCGCCTTGGCGTTCGCGGCGAAGCTCGCGGGCAGCCGGTAAGTGAACGTCTGATGTACGTTGAGCGGAATGGCGATTTCGGCAAACATCTTATTTGATTGCGGATTGCGGATTGCGGATTGCGGATTGCGGATTGCGGAGATTAGCCACAGAGCCACAGAGCCACAGAGTTAATTAACAGAGGATGATCTTCACCTTTGCCGTGCGTTTCTCTGTGGCTCTGTGGCTCTGTGGCTAAGCCCTGCCGCAATCCGCAATCCGCAATCCGCAATCACTGATCTTCGGTCCTCTTCACCTGATAGACTCGGTATCCGGCATAATCGATCGTCACAGGGTAGAGGTTTCCAAAATAGGTTTCGTCAACCCCCAGTTCCGCCCGTTCGGCAGGCCCGACGATCACGTAATCGACGCCCAATCTGGAAAGCGGCTCTGTCATTTGCGCGCCGCCCTTATAAATCGTTTTGACGTCGAGTTCGCGCTGCGCGTAATCGAGGCCGTGCGTCCACAGGTGGCCCGGATAGCCCATAGCCGACCGGCGTCCCGAAAGCGCCACGACCGAGTTGTGTATCGGCGCGTGCAGGATCAATGCGCGGGGCGGAGTCTTCTCGCGCAGCAGCGCCGCAACCTCAAGCTCGGCCTGCCCGAATACCTCGACGTTTTCAGCGGGTGATAGCGCGCGCGTCACGTCCAGCGCGCCGGAAAACGTCAGCCCGATCAGCGCCGCCGCCGCCAGGCCGCGGACGACGATGAATCGCCGCGTGAACAGAAAAGCCAAAGCTGCGGCGACAAACGGCGCCGAGGCGAGCGACCAATAGACCAGGACCTTGATGTTGTCCCACGTCCACGGCGCCAGCGCCACGATGTTCGGTATGAAGAACCACAGCGCGAAAGGCGAATAGAAGAGCGCCTGCCGCGAGCTTGTGATCTTTCTGACCAGCAAGGCCGCAATCAGGAGCAGGATAAGGATTCCGGCGTTGACCATCCAGAAGAGCAGCGGATTCGCGTCTCCGGCTTCCCACCACTTATCAAGCGGTTTGAATAACTGAGTTCTGATCTGCGTGCCGCTCAAATACCATGCCTGTGGCGCGGCCAGCGCGGCCATAGGGGCAAAAAACGCAATCCAATCCCACGACCTAAACAGAACAACCATCAAAGCGCATGCGATTACCACCGAAAAAAAACCGTGCGAGTGGAGCATCGGCAACATGCCCGCGAGAATTCCGGCGGAGAGTAGATAGAGGCGGGAGCGGGAGAGCGGGAGAGCGAGGGAGCGGGAGAGCGGGAGACGAGGAGAATTTGAATCTCCAACTCTCTCGCTCTCTCCCTCCCTTGGTCCCTTACTCCTTCGCTCCCTCGCTCTCCCGCTCTCCCGCTCTCCCGCTCTCCCGCTCCCTCGCTCTCCCGCTCTCCTCATTTCTTCAACCGCCATCCACCACAGGGCGATAATCATCGTCACAAAGGGCAGGCCGAAGAGCATCGAGCGCTGTGGGATGAGCAGCGTCGTGAAGACATTGCCCCATCGCAGCGGGACGGCGCCAGAAGCCAGCGCCAACTCGGCGTTCATTGTGTAAGTTTTTGGTAGGTGTGACAAAAAATTGAGCAGGCCGCCCGATTGCGCTCCGAATTCGCGGAAGAAGTTGATGAATCCCAGTCCGCCGTTGAAGAGGAAGATCACGGGAGCGATGCGCGCCGCTACAATGTTGTTGAACATCTTCAGCGTAAGCGCTTCAATCAGGCGAACGAGCGCCAGCGCCAGCGCCAAATTTTCGACGAAGAAGGCGGAGCGCCAATCGGCGCCGCATCGTATAAAGAATGCAGTCAGAAAATCTATCAGGAACGGATAAGTGAACTTCATTCCGGCGAAGATCGGGTTTTGCGGCGGCAGGTTCTCGCCGTAAGCGAACGAAGTTATCACGCTGAAATGAAAAGGCAGGTCGCCGTAATTGTTCGCCGGCGCGGTATGCATCCCGCCGGGATAAAACATCACGACGCGCAAGAACAACCACGCGAGCAGCGCCGCCCACGCGACGTAATAGACGCCGCCGCCAAGGCTCAGACCGCATTGGCGCAAGGCGGCGGCGATTCGTCCTCGACCGATGAATCGGACCTGAACCGCCAGGCCGATTGCGAATATTGCGACCGTGACGCTGATTGAGATGGCGTTCAGACCCATCGGCAGCGCGGCCAGAAAAGCGACCCAGGAGAGGGCGGCGATCCCAAAGACCGAACCGATCGCAATGCGAGTCGACGCGTGTGTCTTTTCGATAACAGGCAGTGTCAATAAGGCGCCATTTGCTACGGCCAAAAGCGAAATGGAAATTACGAACAGAGTTCCCATACAAATACGTGGTTCGTCGTTTATGCAACTACACAACGGCGTGCGCCGTCATATATCGTGAGTCGCAATAGTAGTCGCGGGCAATCACGCTCATTCATTGTGACAGAAACTACAATCAAAGCGAATGAGTTCCCCTAAACTAAAAGTTGGCTCCAGGCGTGGGATAAGGCGTGAAGTGTGGCGGCCCCCCCCGGGAAAGCATCTCCCAACCATTGGCTATATCTTCATTCTCCCGTTCGTCTGATTTCAGGAGAAGGCAGCTTGACCGAGTGTGAGCGCGCCTTCTATAGTCGATTTGCAATTAACGTTCCTTGCAAAATCGGCGCAACATCGGTTTCAAATGCGCTTAATTAAGGAGAAGTATGAAAGAGACTCATGTGTCGAACCGAGCAACAGCCGTATTCACAGTGAAAAAAGAAGCCGAAGCTAATCTCCCTACTGAGTTCGGCCATTTTCGCATCGTCGGGTTTCGCAGCGCGACCAGCGACGAAGAGTTCGTCGCCCTGGTCAAAGGCGAAATCAACCCCGATCATGCGACGCTTGTCAGAATTCACTCCCAATGTTTAACAGGCGATGTTTTCCATTCTTTGAAATGCGATTGCGGCCCCCAACTCGAACGAGCGATGAAGATGGTGCAGGCGGAAGGCCGCGGTATCATAGTTTATCAGCATCAGGAGGGGCGCGGGATCGGGATCACCAACAAAATCCGCGCCTACGCCTTGCAGGATGAAGGGGCCGACACCATCGAGGCCAACCTACGTCTGGGCTTCGAAGCCGACCATCGAAGATACGACCAATGCGCCGAGGTGATCAAACTGCTCGGCGTGGGACGCGTCCGCCTGATGTCGAACAACCCCGACAAACTCCGCGCGCTGTATGAGGCCGGCCTCGAAGTCGTGGAGCGCGTCCCCCTCGAAATCAAGCCGAATGCGCCCGCATTCCAATACCTGGTCGTGAAGAAGGAGAAGATGGGCCACCTGCTGCAGTTGAATGGTATCTTCTGATTGCGGATTGCGGATTGCGGATTGCGGATTGCGGATTGCGGATTGCGGATTGCGGATTGCGGATTGCGGATTGCGGATTGCTACGGTGAAGACATGCCTTGTCACTCGCCAATCCGCAATCCGCAATCCGCAATCCGCAGTAAATTGACTCCCATCCGCCTGGCCAATTGATAAGTCAACTGCACAGGCAGGCCCACGACGTTTGAGTAACTGCCTTCGATGCGTTCGACGAAGAGCGAAGCGTGTCCCTGGATGGCGTAGGCTCCCGCTTTGTCCATGGGCTCTCCGGTGGAGACGTACCATTTGATTTCGGCGTCGCTAAGCTCGGCGAACTTGACCCTCGTCGAGGACACGGCGGAAATGACCCGGTCTGCGCGCGCCAGGGTGACGCCGGTCAACACTTCATGCCATTGCCCGCTCAAAGCGCGCAACATTCGCCCGGCCTCTTCCACATCCACGGGCTTGCCGATGATCTCCCCATTGATGACCACTGTGGTGTCTGCGCCGAGCGCCAGTTCGTCGCCCCGGACGACCGCGCGCGCTTTCTCGCGCGACAGTCGCACGACGTAATCGCGCGGCGGTTCGTTCGGCCCAATCGTTTCGTCGACGTCGGCGGCGCGAACTGTGAAGTCGATTCCCGCGGCGCTCAATAGCTCCGCGCGGCGCGGGGATGAGGAAGCTAAAATAAGCATAAACTTGTCGCTAAAACGCTTTTTGTCTACACTGGCACAGTGCCGCCCGCGAGCGGCGCTGTACGAAACTCCCGCGTTTTGATTTAGACTATCGGTTCTGCGGAAACGCGATGATTTCATCATAGAGCAGCGCTTATGTCTAACAGCAAACGAATTATCTCGCTGACGGTCGTCTGCCTATTCGCTCTCGCCGCAGTAATCGTCAACCGCGCGGCGACGCGCGCTCTCTCTTTCAAGCAAACGCCGCAACCTCCCCCAAAACCCCAACAGGAGCGTGAAGCGCTGGCGAAGAAGCCCGCCCCGTCGGGCACGCTCGAGGATCGCTTGGACAAAGACGACGGTTACGGAATAGTTCTGTTCTATTCGATGGGCATCCGCGGCAATCTGGAGGTTTGCGGTTGTCCGATCCATCCGCTCGGCGGGGTGGCCCGACGGACTGGCTACATCGACGCCTTCCGCAAGCGCAGCCCCGACGCCGCGATCCTTCAGGTCGACGCCGGATACATCTTCAGCGACGACATGAACCTCGAAGGGACGGATTTGCGCGCCGACGCGAAGTTAATGAACGATTGGATCGTCCGCGCCAACGAGGTGATGGGCCTGGATGTGGTCAATCTGGGATTCCGCGATCTGCTTTACGCCGGCTCCCTGTTGAAAGCCGACGCGAAACTCAAGCCGGAAAAGTCATCTCTTATTTCGGCTAACGTCAAGGCCATGAATGCGGGCGACGCGGATCGCGCGAGGCCCGCGCCCTATGTCATCAAAGTCGTCACGGGCAAGAGATTGCCTCAACCGGTCCGCATAGCCTTCATCGGCTTGAGCGACATGACGCCGGACGAGCGTAAAGACCTGGAGGCGAAGAGCGGTTTCGTGATCGAAGATCCGCTCGCCGCGGCGAAAGCCGCGTTGGCGGAAGTCCGCGACAAGGCCGACGTCACTGTCGTCGTCGGCTATCTGAGTTTGCGGACGGCCAACAAGCTGGCGATGCAGAACGAGGACCTCGATCTGATCATCGCGGCCGACGAGCGTGGCGTCGTCTTCGACCCGAAGCAGGTCAAAAACGCGCTGGTCGTTTTCGCGGCCAGGGAGACCAAGCATCTGGGCGAGTTGCGGTTTTACACCGACGCGGAGGGCATAGTCGAACGCTTCACCGCTCGATATGTCGAGTTGGATGAAATCATACCCGACGACCCGCGGATGGCCGAGATCACGGCCAGCGCGCGCAAGGAGATCGACGTGGTCCAGACGCGGTTGGCCGAGGAGGAGGCCGCAGTGATCGCCGGAAAGCCGCTGAACACGCCGTTCACGCTTTCGGAATCTTGCGCCCAGTGCCACAAGGCCGAATACGAAGTCTGGAAAAATTCGCGCCATTCGCACGCGTTCGCCGCGCTCGAAGAGAAGCAGAGGATGTTTGACGGCAATTGCGTAGGCTGTCACTCGCTCGGCTACCGCGATCGGGGGTTCGTCAGCGTCAAAGCCACGCCGCAATTCGCCAACGTCCATTGCGAATCCTGTCACGGCCCCGGCGCCGAACATATCAAGGCGCCGACCGCCGAAAATTACAAGACGCCGTCGAAAAACCAGAGCTGCCTGGTTTGCCACGACCGCGACAACAGTCCCGACTTCGACTTCGAGAAGTATTGGCCGGTCATCGCGCACAAGAACTCGTTCGAGCCGGAGGCCGCCGCGCCGGCAAAAGCGCCAGTCAAAACGCGCCCAGGCGCCAAGCGGCGAGTGAGGAAGAAGTGATTAGTGGGCAGTGGGTAGTGGGCAGTATACGTTCACTACCCACTACCCACTACCCACTGCCCACTGCCCACTGTTTTATGAACAGCCTGCTCAAAATGCTGCCGATGATGCTCCGCCTTTCGGGCGACAACGAAGAGGTGCGAGAGCAGGCGGTGTTCGTCGTGTGGCGCGCTGTCGCAGGCCCTCAGGTCGCATACAATTGCGTTCCCTTTCGGCTTTATCAGAAGCGCCTGGTCATCGCGGCTCTCGACCTGGCCTGGAAAAACCAGATGGAGCGGTTGAGCGGCCAGTACCTGTTCAGGATCAATTCGCTGCTCGGCGGCCCCTATGTGACCTTCATCGAATTCCGCATCGACCGCGAAACCGTGCTCGGCGGGCGCCCGCCGGACCCGAAGAGATTCGAGTGGCGTCACACTGAAGAGATCGAAGCGGAGCTGATGCCGGCCGCAGGCCGAATCAAAGACGACTCGCTGCGCGAACAGTTCTTGCGCGCGGCGGCGAAGTGTTTGGAAAGAAATGGAGGATAGAAGATGTCAGATGTCAGATGTCAGATGTCAGTGAGACCTTTTCGCTGACATCTGACATCTGACATCTGACATCTTTCCGTTGATGCCTATCACACAGACTGAAGTCGAAAAGGTCGCCGCGTTGGCCAACCTTGAACTTACGGCCGAAGAGAAAGAGCTTTTTTCGAATCAACTCGCGGCGATCGTCGAATATGTCGATCAACTCAACGAGCTCGACACGTCCGCGGTCGAACCCTGGCGTCATCAGAGCGCGGGAGTGGTCCAGACCTCTTACGCCACGCGCGCCGACAAGGTCGAGACCAGCCTGGGACAGCAAAAGGCGCTGGAGCAGGCGCCGGAGCGCGACGAGGGCCATTTTCTGGTTCCGCGCGTCATCGGAGGTTGAACTGGGGAGGTTGAACTGGGGAGGTTGAACTGGGGAGGTTGAACTGGGGAGGTTGAACTGGCGTCCACATCGAACAAAAACAGCGAAGAACTGGCCGAGGCGCAGCAGGCGCTCATGCTTCTCGAAGAGGAGATATTCACTGCGGTCAAGAACCGGGATACGAGCGCTCTCGAACGCGTTCTGACGGACGACTTTGTTTACCGAAGTCCGGGCCGGCAAGTCGCCAGGGGCGATTTCCTTGAACTCTGCGCCGCTTTCCCATATGAAATCATTTCGATTCAGGGAGAAGATTTGAGCGTGAATGTTTATGGGAACATTGCCGTGGTTACCGGACTGCAGATCGCCAAGACGGCGGGCGACGAAGGCGAGGAGGAGAAGAGCGCGGTTGCATTTACCGACGTCTTTGTGAAACAGAAAGGTAAATGGATGCTCTCGCTGGCGCATGCCGTGGATTTACCTGCCGGGCTGATTCAGCGCGGCTAAAAGCGCTTGCACGGGTCGAAACTTTTGCCTATCCGCTCAACTATGAATCCGACTATCGCCGAACTTCATAAACTCTACGCTTCGGGCGAGGCCAGCCCGAGCGAGGTTTGCCGCGCCGCTCTGGATCGAATCGAAAGGGATAACGGCCAGCTCAACGCGTACATCACGATCAACCGCGAATCGGCTTTGAGGCAGGCCGCCGCGATGGACGCCGATATTCAAGAGGTGATCCGGCGGAAACCGCTGGCGGGCGTCCCCGTCGCGGTCAAAGACAACATGCTCATAGCCGGCGTTCGCACGACCTGCGGCTCACGCATCCTGGGCAATTACGTCCCGCCTTACACGGCGACGGCCGTCAAGAAGCTCGAAGAGGCCGGGGCGATCATTATCGGCAAAACCAACCTGGACGAATTTGCGATGGGCAGTTCGACCGAGAATTCGGCGTTCGGCGCCGTGCGCCATCCTCTCGACCAGGAGTTCGTGCCGGGTGGAAGCTCGGGCGGTTCGGCGGTTGCGGTCGCGGCCGGGCATACGCCTATCGCGTTAGGCTCAGACACGGGTGGCTCGATCCGCCAGCCGGCGTCGTTCTGCGGCGTCATCGGGTTGAAGCCGACTTACGGACGGGTCTCGCGCTACGGTCTGGTGGCCTTCGCTTCGTCGCTGGATCAGATCGGGCCGTTCGCGAATAACGTCAACGACGCGGCGCGCGCGCTCCAAGTAATTTCGGGCCACGACCGCCACGATTCGACTTCGGCCAACGTGGCCGTCCCCGATTATCTGAGCGCGCTCGACGGCGACATCAAGGGGTTGAGAGTGGGAGCTCCGCCCGAATGTTTCGGCGCCGGCCTCGATCCGGAGGTGAAGGAGAATGTCGAAGCCGCGATTCGCAAACTCGCCCGTAGAGGCGCCGAGATCGTCGAGGTCAGTCTGCCGCACATGAAATACGTGATCGCGGTCTATTACATCATCGCCACCGCCGAAGCCTCGTCGAACCTGGCGCGTTACGACGGCGTTCGCTACGGCTTTCGCGCCGAAGAGGCGCGCACGCTCGCGGAAATGTATCGTAAGACTCGCGACGAGGGCTTCGGCGACGAAGTCAAGCGGCGAATCATGCTAGGCACGTTCGTCTTGTCGTCGGGCTACTATGACGCCTACTACGAGAAGGCGCAGCGCGTGCGTTCGATGCTGGCGAACGATTTCGCCGAGGCGTTCAAGAAGTGCGACGTGATCGCCACGCCCACCGCGCCCACACCGGCGTTCAAGATCGGGGAAAAATCGAATGACCCGCTGGCGATGTATCTGAGCGATATTTACACGGTGACGGTCAACCTGGCCGGAGCCCCCGCGATCAGCGTCCCGTGCGGCCAATCGAGCGCGGGATTGCCTATAGGCTTGCAGTTGATCGGGAACCATTTCGACGAGGCGCGGCTGCTCAACGCGGCCTACGCTTACGAACTGGCCTAAATCAAAGCACAAACCTTTGGGACAAAGACTTTGCCACAGAGGTCACAGAGGCCACAGAGAAAAACAGGAGGAATGAATTTTCGTTCTTCTCTGTGTTCTCTGTGTTCTCTGTGGCAATTCAAAGGTCATGATCTCAAGCGCCGTCATCAAACTTTGCGAAGCGGTTAAGCAGGCAGGCGGGCGGGCGCTGCTTGTCGGCGGGTGGGTGCGCGATTTTGCGCGCGGGGTCGAAAGTGTCGATTACGACATCGAAGTTTACGGACTCGAAGCGCCGGTCTTGCGTTCGTTGATTGAAGCGCACGGCAAAGTTGATGCGGTCGGCGAAGCGTTTACTGTTTACAAAGTCCGGTTGCGCGAACGGGAGCGGCGGAGGAGTTTCGTCGTTGACGTCAGCCTTCCGCGTCGCGAATCCAAGACGGGGCGGGGGCATCGCGGATTTGTGATTGAAGGCGACCCGTGGATGAGTATTGAGGAGGCCGCGCGCCGCCGCGATTTCACCATCAACGCGATGATGTACGACCCGCTCAAGGACGAAATCCTCGATCCTTACGGCGGGCGAGAAGACATATCGCGCGGGATCATCCGCGTCGTCGATCAGAACACTTTCGTCGAAGACAGCCTGCGGGTTTTGCGCGCGATGCAATTCGCCGCGCGCTTCGAATACTCGATTGATCCGGCGACGATCGCCTTATGTCATACGATTGACCTTTCCGATCTGCCCGCCGAACGGATCTGGGCCGAGGTCGAAAAATGGCTGCTGCAATCGCGCCGGCCTTCGATCGGCTTGCGGGCGGCGCGCGATCTCCGTGTAGCCGAAAAACTCTGGCCCGAGATTCATGCGCTGATCGATTGCCCGCAAGACCCAGTCGCCCATCCCGAAGGCGACGTCTTCATTCACACCGGAATGGTTTTAGACGAGGCGCGGAAGCTGATTGACGATCTGCCGTGGACGAAACAGATCGCGGTAATGCTCGGCGCGCTCTGCCACGATTTTGCCAAGCCGTATACGACGAAGGTCGAGGGTGGCCGGATCAAGGCGCGGGAGCACGAGATGATGGGCGTCGAGATCACTGAAGCGTTTCTCGACCGGCTCAAACTTTTCACCCTCGACAATTACGACGCGCGGCGCCAGACGCTCGCGCTGGTCGAACTCCACGCCGTTCCTCACCAATGGTTCAAAACCCCCGAAGCGATAACCGACGGGATGTTCCGGCGACTGGCCTTGAAGACCGAGATCGATCTGCTCTACCGCGTCGCGCGCGCCGATTGCCTGGGGCGCAAAGGCGATTTCAAAGCCGAAGCCGAAGTGTGGTTCATCACCCGCGCGCGCTCTCTCGGCGTCGAAGTGCGCCCGCCGAAGCTACTCCTGATGGGGCGTCACGTCCTCGACCTCGGGCTCCAGCCGGGCCCGCGAGTCGGCGAGATCATCCGCGCCGTTTACGAGATGCAACTTGACGGAGAGGTCGCGACGCTCGATGACGCGATCGAAGCGGCGCGAAAGATAATCGAAAGAAATGATTAATAGCCACAGAGATCACAGAGAGCACAGAGAAATTATCGATTCCCTATGGCGGTTAGCAAATGCGTGTACGGTGTGGGGCGATTTGTTTATTCGCCCTGTTTGTGGCCTCGCCCGATCAGGAGTCCAATCGGGAAAGAGGCGCGAGTAAACAACTCGCGCCACAACCCGTACACGCATTTGCTAACCGATCTACTTGTCCCCTCTGTGCCCTCTGTGGGCTCTGTGGCTAACAAGATAGGGCTTCGAGGGTGAATTTCGCCAACTTGATCTTCTCTTCCAACCCGCTCATTACTGTATCAGTCACGCAGACTTTCAATCCCAAATCTTCGATCTCGGGCTTCGCCGCTTCGTCCTGAACGTCGAGGATGAAGACGTCTGCGACGTCGGAGTAGAGCCGCGCGACTTGCGCCGCCGAGACTTGCATGCCGAGATCGGCGAGCATTCTGTCAGTAGGGCCTTTGAGCGACGCGCCGCCGACAACGGGGCTGATCGCGACCACCGGCGCTTCCGCGCGTTCAAGCAGATCGCGCATCCCCGGGACGGCCAGGATCGGGCCTATGCTGATCAGCGGGTTGCTGGGGCAGATGATGATGGCGTCGGAACTCAGGACGGCCTCGGCGACTCCGGGGGCGGGTTTCGCCGATTCGATGTATTCAAAACGGATGCCGGTGACTTTAGGTTGGGCGCGGCGTTTGACCAGGTATTCCTGGAAATGCATCTCGCCTTCGGCAGTGATGATTGTCGTGGGCGTGTGGGTGTCAGTCATCGGCAAGACGCGCGATTTGACGCCGAGCGCCGTTCGCAGTCTTTCGGCTATCTCCGAAAGCGGAAGTCCTTGCCTCAGTTGTTGCGCGCGGAAAATGTGTGCGGCCAGGTCGCGGTCGCCCAGATTGAACCAGCGTTCGGTTTGCGTGTAGCCGAGAAGTTGTTCGAGGCAGTTGAAGGTGTCGCCGGCCAGTCCCCAGCCGGTTTCCGGGTTGACCGCCCCGGCCAGCGTGTAGGTGACGATGTCCAGGTCGGGCGCGATGTACAGCCCGAACATCTCGATGTCGTCGCCCGTGTTGACGATGATCGATATCTCTTCGGGCGGCGCGACCCGACTCAACCCCTCGAGGAATTTTGAAGCGCCGACTCCGCCGGCCAGGGCAGTGATCATAAGAACAGCATTGGGCGCTTTTGCGCGATCAGACCACACTCGTGGGCCAGATCGAAATAGGCGTCCATCCCCCGGAGGTTCTCGTCGTCCAGATCGTAATTGACATTTTGCGAAAGGTAATCGAGCAATTCGCTGCGGGGCAATTCCAACTCGGACGTGTATTGCGTCGCGATCTGCTCAATATGGTCAACTCCCTCGCGTTTGGCCGCGATGAGATCATCCACCAGTCCGGACAGTCTGGGCAGGTCGGGCGCTCTGTCGCAGACGTCTTCGCGCGCGGCCCAGACGGCGAAGACGAACGGCAGTCCCGTCATTGCCCGCCACTCTTCGGCGAGGTCGTAAATCTTCAGATCGAGGCCCCTGGCCGAGGCCTCCAGCCTCATCGCCGGATCGCCGATGACCAGCGCGGCGTCGGCGTCATCGAACAGGTTCCGGACTTCTACCAATGGCCCCATTGCGCGTTCGGCGCATTCGGGCAAAAAACCGTATCGCCGCAGGAAGAGTATCTTGACCAGCGTCTGAGAAGTGCGTGACGCGGGATCGAGCGTCAGCCTGCGAACCTCTTCGAGCGGGCGGCGCGAGGCTATAAGAACGCTGCGGACGCGTTTCTTAGAGGCCACGGCGATTTCCGGCACGATCCGCAAACCGGGGATGCGCTGAAGCTCGATCACCGGGATCAAAGCGATTTCGCACTCTCCCGCCCGGAGCATTTCGGCGCACCGCGAAGGCGCCTCGTCCCCAATGAAATCATAGCTTTTACGGAGAAAACCTTGAGTGAAACTGTAAACCAGCGGCGCGGAGTTCAGATAGGTCGAGGCTGCTATGCGCATAAACATAAATGACTTACGAGCGATTGGGTTTTACGATGGGAACCCATTCTAACATGTCGCGTCCGCCGCGCCGCAAAAACTTGACTTACGCCCCAACAATAAAATTTTCTGGACAGGCAAAAAAACTGTGCTACACTCCGTCTGTTCCTTCCTGTGGTTCTAACAAAACAAGGAATAATCACTGAAAATCGAAGTGAAAGGACTGGTGTCTCTTTTTATGAAGCTATCAGCACATGCCCTGCGCTCACTCCAGGAATTGGACGATACGGGGCGCGAGGCCGTCGAGCAAATCGTCCGCGCGCACATCCGCGCATGCCGCTTGAACGGGTTCCAACCTGAAAATCTCGAGCGGGTTTACCAGGAAGCCATTGAAATTATCCGGCTCGAAGGGCCGCCGAAGAAAGATCTGGCGATGTCGGCCAACAAATACGAACCGACTCGCCGTTATGAGCAGTATCGAAGCCCTAGGGCATTGTGACCGCGCCGGCTTCAACTCGATCTCCTGTTTTGAGACAACACCAGTGGCGTTTAAATTCATTAGGGATGTAAGGCGCCGCACTTGATCCGGCCTGTCGTTATGAGACAATATGCCGGCGGATCCCCCTGATCCACTGCTGGAGCGGCTAAATCCGAGGTCGCAAATTGGCGACAAATCAACATTAGACTTATAACAACCTGTAACAGAAAGGATCAGAAAAATGCTCAAAAAGTTCATCTTTTCGCTGACGGCTATCATGGCGTTGAGTCTCGTCGCTATCGCTCAGGACGCCAAGGACGCCAAGGACGCCAAGCCCACCACACAGACCGGCTTCATTGTTGACAAACACTGCTCTGCTGGCGATGTGGCCAATCACGGCAAAGGCTGTGCGCTATCGGCAGATTGCGTGAAGAGCGGACTTGGCTTCTATGCCGACGGCAAGTTCACTCCATTCGATACCAAGAGCGCCACACTGGCCAAGGCCGCGCTCGAAAAGAGCAAAAAGGACAAGGGCGCCAAGTTCAAGGTCACCGGCCACGTGGCCGAAGGCCACTTTGTGGCCTCAAAGATTGAGGAAGAAACCGAGTAACTCGGCCGAAACGGTAAACAAAAAGGGTGGGATCGATCAATCGGTCCCGCTCTTTTTCATTTTCCGCTTGCCATATTACATTTTTCATTTGTCATTGCCGTAAGGCGCCGCGCTTGATTCGGCTTGTCGTTTTGAGACAATATGTCGGTGGATCCCCTGATCCCCTGCGGGAGCGGCCGAATCCGAGGTCGCGAAATTGGAAACAAACCAGCATTAGAAATATAACAATCTGTAACAGAAAGGATCAGAAAAATGCTCAAAAAGTTCATCTTTTCGCTGACGGCGATTATGGCCTTAAGTCTCGTCGCCATGGCTTATGACGACGACTCTATGGTAGGCGTCATCGTTGACAAAAACTGCGCTACTGGCAAAGTACCCAAGCAAGGCGGCGACCTGCAAACGGCGGCGGCTAATGAAAGCAAAGGCTGCATACTAATGCCCAGTTGCGTCAAGAGCGGGCTTGGCGTTTACTCTGGCGGCAAGTACTATGAGTTCGATGCGAAGGGTAATGAGCTGGCCAAGGTCGCGCTCGAAAAGAGCAAAAAGGATAAGGGCGCCAAATTCAAAATCACCGGCAAGGTGACGGGCAATACGATGGCGGTCACAGGGATTGAGGAAATCACCGAGTAGTTCGGCCAAAAAGATAAATGAAAAGGGCGTGATCGGTTGACCGGTCTCGCCCTTTTTCATTTTCCATTTGCCATATTCCATATTTCATTTGTCATTGCCGGAATGGCGACCTCCGGCAATGATAAGTGAAATCAGAAATGTAAGGCGCCGCACTTGATCCGACCTGTCGTTTTGAGACATCATGCCGGAGGATCCCCCTGATCCTCTGCGGGAGCGGCCAAATCCGAGATCGCAAAATTGGCGCCGGACCATCACAAACCCGTAATAATCTGTAAGAGAAGGGATCAGAAAAATGCTCAGAAAGCTTGTCTTTTCATTTATGGCGGTTATCGCTTTGAGTCTCGTCGCTATGGCTCAGGGCAACAAGACCACGCTGACCGGTTACATCATTGACAAAGCCTGCTCTGCGAGATTGGCCAAGAAAAGTGACCCTCAAGCCGCCGCGGCTGAGGAACCCACAAGCTGCGCGCTAATGGAGGGTTGCATCAAGAGCGGGTTTGGTATCTTTGCTGACGGCAAGTATATCGAGTTCGACGCAAAGGGGGGGGCTCTGGCTAAGGCCGCGCTCGAAAAGACCAAGAAGGATAAAGGGGCCAAGTTCCAGGTTACTGGCAAAATGACCGGCGGCAAGATGTCGGTCACAGATATTAAGGAAGTAGAGTAGTTGGGCCGAAATGGTAAACGAAAAGGGCGGGATCGGGCGTCGGTCTCGCCCTTTTTCATTTTCCATTTGCCCTATTACATTCGAACTATTGACGCCTTTAGCGGCCGTTTGTATCCTCAGCCCCGCTATATTTTCCCGCCGGCCCTGCGGAACGCTCTCAAACAACAAAATTTGCAAAACAATCAAAATCCCTCTAGCGAGAGATGAGGAGGATAAATGCGCCGTTTAATGACTGCCGCCTTGCCCGCTTTGATATTACTGTGCACACCCTTCTCAGACCCTCAGGGGTGGGGGTTGCATTCAATCTGCTGGACTCCTCTCAGGATCAACCTGCTCATCCGGGCCGAGGCGCTGGCTGCTACAAACCTGCGGCCAGTGGCGCCGCCTGTGCAAGATCCCGCTAGTGAACGCGGCGCGGCGCCAAGCGCTCAGGATAGTATTTCGCTAGAACCTGGCATGCCTGTCGAGCGAGAGCTTTCCGATGGTAAATCGCATTTCTACAAGATCGCTATGACCTCTGGCCAGTACTTACGGATAACCGTTAGCCAGCGAGGAATAGACGCGCTGGTGGCGCTGTTTACGCCTGATGGTAAGAAGATTGGCGAGGTGGACGGCGAGCGGATGACTGTGGGGCTAGAGACTATCTCGGCAATCGCAGAGGCGGCAGGCGCATACAGAATCGAAGTGCGTTCCGTTAAGAAGATGGCCAAAACTGGACATTACGAGATCAAGATAGAAGAGTTGAGAGATGCGACTACTGAAGATAAGTATCGTGTCGCCGCGGAGTCGCTCTATCGCGAGGCGGAGCTTTTAAGTCAAGGAACGCTAGAGGAAAAAAGAAAGTGCATCGAAAAGTATCAAGAGGTGTTGGAGTTGTATCAAAGAGCAGGCGCCAGTAGAGAGGAAGCCGCCACCCTCAACGACATCGGCTGGGTCTATGAGTCATTAGGAGAGATGCGGAAAGCGCTGGAGAAGTACAACGAGGCTCTGCCGATCAGACGGGTAGCCGGTGACCGCAGGGGGGAGGCCGTTACGCTCAACAACATCGGCGTGGTCTATCGGTCACTGGGGGAGGCGCAGAAGGCGCTGGAGAAATACAACGAGGCTTTGCCGATCCTGCGGGCAATCGGTGACCGCCAGAGAGAAGCTGTCATCCTCAGCAACATCGGCGTGGTACATCATTCGTTAGGAGAGATGCAGAAGGCGCTGGAGAAATTTGACGAGGCTCTGCCGATCCTGCGGGCAATCGGTGACCGCAGTGAGGAGGCTACTACGCTCAACAACATCGGCGCGGTCTACCGGTCGCTGGGAGAGACGCAGAAGGGGCTAGACAAGTACAACGAGGCTCTGCCGATCAGACGGGCAACCGGTGACCGCAGGGGTGAGGCCGTTACGCTCAACAACATCGGCGCGGTCTATCAGTCATTAGGAGAGACGCGGAAGGCGCTGGACAACTTTAACGAGGCTCTGTCGATCAAACAGGCTATAGGCGACCGCAGCGGCGAGGTTTCTGCGCTCAACAACATCGGCATGGCATATCAGTCATTAGGAGAGACGCAGAAGGCGCTGGAGAAATTTAACGAGGCTCTGCCGATTGCCCGTGCGATCGGTTACCGCAGTGGGGAGGCTATTACACTCAACGACATCGGCGCGGTCTATAACTCAGTGGGAGAGACGCAGAAGGCGCTAGACAAGTACAACGAGGCTCTGCCGATCAGACGGACAGTCGGTGACCGCAGGGGTGAGGCCGTTACGCTCAACAGCATCGGCGCGGTCTATCAGTCATTAGGAGAGACGCGGAAGGCGCTGGAGAAATACAACGAGGCTCTATCAATCAGCCAGGCAATAGGCGATCGCAGTATGGAAGGTCGTACACTCCACAACATTGGCGCGGCCTACAACTCGTTGGGAGAAGCGCAGAAGGCGCTGGAGATGTACAATGAGGCGCTGCCGATCAGACGGGCAGTAGGTGACCGCAACGGTGAGGCTGCTACCCTGTTGGGTATTGCGCGAGCGGAGCAAAAACGCGGGAATCTGACTCAGGCTCGCCAAACTATCGAACAAGCCATCAGCATCGTCGAGTCTGTCCGCGCCTCTATCGGCAGCCAGGAACTTCGCGCTTCCTTCTTCGCCTCCAGGCAGGACTTTTACGAGTCATACATAGAAGTCCTGATGCAGATGCACAAGCAGAACCCCGCCGCCTCATTCGACGCTTTAGCATTAGCGGTGAGCGAGCGTGCCCGCGCCCGCTCCCTGCTCGAACTGCTGACCGAAGCCCGCGCCGACATTCGCCAGGGCGTCGATAGCTCACTGATCGAGCGCGAACGCTCCTTGCGTCAACGATTCGCTGCAAGAGCCGCTGCTCAGGCCAACCTGTTAAATCGCAAGCATACTCCTGAACAGGCCGACGCCGCTGCCAAAGAGATCGCCTCCATCACGGCTGAGTATGAGCAGCTAGAGGCGCAGATTCGCGCGCGCAGCCCCAGATACGCGGCTCTAACCCAGCCTCGGCCACTGGGTCTGACAGAAATTCAACAACAGGCGCTTGATGAAGATACGCTGCTGCTCGAGTACGCGCTTGGTGAAAAGCGCAGTTACCTTTGGCTTGTTTCGCAGCGCTCAATCGACAGCTACGAGCTTCCTCCGCGCGCCGAACTCGAAGCCGCCGCTCGCCGGGTTTACGAACTACTTATTGTGCGCCCGAAACGCTGGACTCCGCCCGATCCGCAATTGATCGCTCAGGCTGAGGCGCTCAGCAGGATGTTGCTCGGCCCGGTGGCCCCGCAGCTCGGCGCCAAACGATTGGTCGTTGTGGCGCCGGGCGCGCTGTCTTATCTGCCTTTCGCCGCGCTGCCGGCGCCGGAAGATAAGAAGCGACCGGCCGGAGATTATGAGCCCTTGATCGCCAAGCACGAGGTAGTGAACATTCCATCCGCCTCGGTCTTATCGATCATTCGCCGTGAAACGGCAGGCCGGCAGCAGGCGACCAAATCGGTCGCCGTCCTGGCCGACCCCGTCTTTGAAGCGAGCGACCCGCGCCTAGCGTCGGCTAAAAACGGAAGCGCATCCGAAGAGACCCCGGCCGCGCCGGTGGCTGATGCGGAACTTTCAGAGTTGACGCGCGCGATCAGAACTATGAATTTTTCCGACGCCCGCGCCGGCTTCACACGTCTCGCCTTCTCACGCCAGGAAGCCGAGGGCATCATTACACTGACTCCAAAAGGGACAGGGCTCAAAGCGACCGACTTCAACGCCAGCCGCGACCTGGCCATGAGTCGGGAATTGAGTCAGTACCGCATCTTGCATTTTGCGACCCACGGTATGCTCAACAGCGAGCGCCCTGAACTTTCCGGGCTGGTCTTCTCGCTTATTGACCGACAGGGGAAGCCGCAGGACGGATTTCTACGACTGTATGAGATCTACAACCTCCAGCTCAATGCCGATCTGATCGTGCTCAGCGCGTGCGAGACTGGGCTGGGCAAGGAGATCAAGGGCGAGGGACTGATCGGGCTGACGCGCGGATTTATGTACTCTGGAGCGCCACGCGTGGTCGCGAGTCTGTGGAATGTCGACGATCTGGCGACGGCGGAACTGATGAAGCTTTTTTATCAGGGCATTCTCAAAGACGGTCTGCCGGCAGGGGCGGCTCTGCGAGCGGCTCAGCTTGAATTGTCCAGGCAGAAACGCTGGGCGTCTCCCTACTTCTGGGCCGGCTTTGTGTTGCATGGAGAGTGGAAATAATTGACCGCAGTGGGGAATGGGGAGTGGGGAGTGAGGAGTGGGGAATCAGAAATAACTTCCTTGTTCCCCATTCCCGATTCCCCACTCCCCACTCCCGAGCGACCGAAACGATGATCAATGCCCAAAAACTTGACAGACACCCAATGTAATATGGAATATGAGCGCTCCCGCCTCGCCGCCTGACTATTTCTTTGCCGCTGACCTCATCGCGGGGGTGTACATTCGCTCGGTGTATTCCTTGACCATCCGGCGGGCGCTGAAGATGGGGGCCGATGTGCGGATCGCCTCTTTGACCAGGTGCGTCCAGCGGCGCGGGATGCCGTCGCTGTCGCGGTCGAAATAGAGCGACACGACCTCGTTCTCGAGCGCGCGGTAGAGCGCATCGGCGTCGGCGGCGTCGCGGAATTCTTCACTCGCGGCGCCGGAGGCGCCTCCGTCAATCGCCCACCCGTTGGTTCCCTTGTACCCTTCGTACCACCAGCCGTCCATGATGCTCAGTTGCGGCACGCCGTTGAGCGAGGCCTTCTGGCCGCTGGTGCCGCTGGCTTCCAGCGGCGCCCTTGGGGTGTTGAGCCAGACGTCGACGCCGCACACCAGGTGTTTGCCGACGTGAATGTCGTAATTTTCGACGAAGGCGATCCGTCCGCCGAACCCATGCTCTCGCGCCAGGTTGTAAATTTCGCTGATCAAGTTGCGCCCCGGGGCGTCCGCCGGGTGGGCCTTGCCTGCGAATATGATCTGCACGGGGCGCCATTCGTCGTGGAAGATCTTCTTCAGGCGCTCGATGTCACGGAAGATCAACATAGCGCGTTTATAGGTCGCAAACCGGCGCGCAAAGCCTATGGTGAGCGCGTCGGGGTTGAGCAGCGTCCCCCCGGTCAAGACTCGCATCGGCCCGGCCGCTTCGTTGATCCAATCGCGCCGCACGCGTTCGCGCATGAAGTTCAGCATTTTGCGCTTGATCCGTTGATGCGTGTCCCACAATTCCGCGTCGGGGATGTCGTGGACGCGCTCCCACAACGTCGGGTCGTCGTGGTGATCGCGCCAGTCATGCCCCAAATATTTCGAGAAGAGTTTGTCCATCTCCGGCGCGACCCAGGTCGGCGTATGGACGCCGTTGGTCACCGACAGGATCGGGACGTCGTCCTCGGCCAGTTCGGGCCACATCGACCGCCACATCGCGCGCGAAACCTGTCCGTGCATCTGGCTGACGCCGTTGCGCCGCCCGGCGAGCCGCAGCGCCAGCGCCGTCATATTGAAATGCGCCCCCCCATTGCCGTCCGGGTGGCTGCCGAGCGCCAGAAACTGTTCGCGGTTGAGGCCCAATGACTCCCAGTAACTGTGGAAATGCTCTTCGACCAGATGGAAGGAGAATACGTCGTGCCCGGCGGGAACCGGCGTGTGCGTCGTAAATATGGTGGTCGAGCGGACGAAATCAGCGGCTTCGTCGAAACTCATCCCGCCCTGGACCAGGGAGCGAATGCGTTCGAGCATGAGAAACGAAGCGTGCCCTTCATTGCAGTGGAAGACCGTCGGGCGTATTCCCAAACGTTCGAGCATGCGCACGCCGCCGATGCCCAGAACCATCTCTTGCCGGATGCGCGTCTCCTGGTCGCCGCCGTACAGCCGGGCCGAAAGTTCGCGGTCCCAGGGATCGTTTTCTTCAACGTCGGTCGCCATCAAGTAAATCGAAACCGAACCCAGCCGCACGCGCCACACCTCGATATAAATCACTCGCCTGTTCAGGTTCAAAGCCAGCAACCCGCCGTCGCTATGGCGCGTGATCACAGGTTCCATCGGGGCGGCGCCGTAATCGAACCGCTCGTAGCTGGCCTCCTGACGCCCCTCGGACGTAATGCGCTGATGAAAGTAGCCTTGCGGGTAAACGAAGCCCACGCCGACCAGCGGCAATCCTAGATCGCTGGCCTCCTTGCAATGGTCTCCGGCAAGAATTCCCAGGCCGCCGGAGTAAATCGGCAGCGAGACGTGCAGCCCGAATTCGGCCGAAAAATAGGCGATCGCGTTCCCGCTCAGATCAGGATGCTTTTCGCTGAACCAGGCTCCTCTCGCCGACAGGCATTTGTCGAAGGCCATCATGATGCCGTCGTAATGGCGCAAGAAGGCCGGGTCCGAGGCCGCCGCCTCCAATTTGGCCGGGGAGATTTGTTGCAGGAATTTGACCGGGTTGTGATGGGTCAACTCCCAAAGGGTCTTATCCAAATGCTGAAAAAGCCAGCTCCCGTTGGGCTGCCAGCTCCACCACAAGTTATAAGCCAATTCGGTCAGACGCCGTATGCGAGCGGGCGCCGCGCGATCGACAGATTGAGCGCTCATTTTTCCAGATATCTCCCGGGAGCGGGATTACAAGCTATAGCTAAAAGATACGTTAACGTGGGATATGCGCCAGAGCCACCGCCAGATCACCCGGCGCCGGTCGTAGACAGCCAGCACTCTACCTAACCATCCTAACCCCGTCAACCAAACGGGGGGGCGGAGGGACAGGGAGCGAGAGAGCGGGAGAGCGGGAGAGCGGGGGCCAGAGAAAATAAGCGTCTCTCCAGTTCCCTCGCTCTCTCGCTCTCTCGCTCTCTCGCTCTCCTTCTCCCTGTCTCTCCATCTCGGTTCTTTGCTATATTCATCGCCTCACCGAGGCCGGTTGGAGGCGAGTGAAAGGACGCAATAGGAAATGAAGCAATACCTCGATCTGATGAAGCATGCGCTCGACCACGGCGCGCGCAAAGACGACCGAACGGGCGTCGGGACAGTCTCCGTCTTCGGTTACCAGATGCGGTTCGATTTGAGCCAGGGCTTTCCGCTGATCACTACGAAGCGGCTTCATCTGAAATCGATCATCTATGAGTTGTTATGGTTCCTGCGCGGCGAGACGAACATTAAATATCTGACCGACCACGGCGTGACCATCTGGAACGAATGGGCTGACGAGAACGGCGATCTCGGCCCGGTCTACGGCGCGCAATGGAGGTCGTGGCGGGCGGCTGATGGCCGCTTGATTGACCAGATCGGCGATCTCATTGAACAGATCCGAACGAATCCAAATTCCCGCCGCCTGATCGTCAGCGCCTGGAACGTCGGCGAACTAGATCGGATGTGTTTGCAACCCTGCCATGCGCTTTTTCAGTTTTACGTCGCCAAGGGCAAACTCTCCTGCCAGCTTTACCAGAGATCGGCGGACATATTTCTCGGCGTCCCGTTCAACATCGCTTCCTACGCGTTGCTGACTCATATGATCGCCCAGCAATGCGATCTTGACGTAGGCGAATTCATCTGGACCGGAGGAGATTGCCACATCTACCTGAACCATCTGGAACAGGCCAGACTGCAACTCAGCCGCGAGCCCTTTCCGCCGCCGCAATTGATTATCAATCGCAAACCGGAGTCCATCTTCGATTACCAGTTCGAGGATTTCGAGATCGCCAATTATCAGGCTCACCCTCACATCTCCGCGCCGGTGGCGGTGTGATTGGCTGAAGGCTCAAATCCACTCGCCTTAAATTATTGGGAGCGCGGAGTTTTGCTCAGGACACATGTAAAATAGCGCTTATCCGCCGGACTTCCAACAGTGATTGGGCGCGCCCAAGACTGGCGAGGCGGAAAACATCGGAATAGAATGACGATGTCTTTGATCTGAATATCAAGGATGTTGTTTTATGGATACTACTCCGCTCTGGAAGAGGTAAGTATGACCGCCGCCGCCGCCGCCGCTCTGCTCAATCTACTGGGATACATCACCGGGCTATCACTTTACACGATGCTGTTGGTGATGCTCCTGAAGGCGCCGCGCACGGCCTCGGCGCTGGGGGCGGATTCCGACAAATCCGACCGTCTGCCGCTGCTCACTGCGCTGCTGGGGTTGGCCTGGAATCTGGGCGCGCTGCTGGATCTGGGGTTACACAATTTCGGCGGGCGGGGTTCATCGGCTCTCCTCGGCGCCGCGGCCTTCACCGCGCTCGGATTCCTCCCGGCGGTCGTCGTGCATTCTGTGCTACGGTCGGGCGACGCGTGGCGGCGTCCGATGGCGATGGGGATGCTGATCGCCGCATACTGTTTCAGCGCCGCCGCGTCGGCGTTGCATTTTTATCAGGCCCTCATGCGGCAATCGACGCCGTCGCACTGGGCGTTGCACATTCTGACGGCGGGGTTCTCGGCGCTGATCATCGCGCTGTTGGCCGCGACGCGTGGGCGTCCCGGATGGGGAGGCGCCGGTTGGGTGGTGGCCTTGGCGGTCTTCGCCGTCTCGGCAGTGCACATGAGCCATCACGAGGGCCGGGAGTATCCTTGGTGGGTGGAATTGGCCGGGCATCATGCCTCGCTTCCGCTGGCGCTGGTGATTCTCTATCAGGACTACCGCTTCGCGCTGGCGGACATTTTTCTGAAGCGCGCCCTGTCGCTAGTGCTTCTGGTGGGGCTGGCGTTCGGGTTATATCTGAACGTGGCCGCGCCGATGATGACCGACCGGCGCAATGATCACCCGGTCGCGGTCGGGCTGCTTTTAGGGCTGTGGGTCGTGACGGCGCTCGCTTATCCCTGGCTCCGAAGCGGAGTAACCTGGTTTGTCGACGTGGTAGTGTTGCGCCGAAACGATTACGAAGCGTTGCGGGCGAAGATCGCCCAAAGAATCGCCCTGCTCGAAGCGCCCGAGCAGGTTCTGGACGAGACCTGCGCCCGTCTGGCCGAGGCGTTGACGGCGCGCGAAGTGACCTGGGCCGCCGCGAATCATTCGAACGACAGGGCGAACGACAGGGCGAACGACAAGGGGCGCAGGGCGCCGTCAGCGCCGCTATTGTTGCAATTGCTGCTTCCGCCCAATCAATCCATACCGTCGCGGCTATTGAAAGAGTCGACCCCGCGCGAGACGACGATCCTCGCGCCGACGGCCGAACCGCCGCAGTATTATCTGACGATCGGCGAGATGGCCGGAGGGCGCCGTCTGATGTCGGACGACGTGGCCTTCCTGGAAGCGGTGGCGGTGATGGTGGCGAGGCGCATTGACGCCGCGCGCGTCATCCACGAACGCTGCGCGCGTGACCTCCGCGAGCAGGAGGCTACAAAGCTGGCGACCGAAGCCGAGTTGCGGGCTTTGCGCGCGCAGGTCAATCCGCATTTCCTTTTCAACTCCCTGACGACGGTCGGATATTTGATTCAAACCGCGCCCGAACGCGCGCTCGGGACGCTGATGCGGCTCACCAGCCTGCTGCGCGGCGTGCTCCGCCGCAGCGAGGGCGAATTCGCCACGCTCGGCGAAGAGATCGAACTGATCGAATCTTACCTGGACATCGAGCGGGCGCGCTTCGAAGACCGGTTGCGCGTGACGATTGACGCGCCGCGCGAGACGAGAAACCATCGCATCCCAGCGTTGCTAGTCCAGCCCCTGGTCGAGAACGCGATCAAACATGGCGTCTCGCCTTCGCGAACGGGCGGAGAGGTCGTGATTTCGGCGCGGATCGCGCCCTGCAATGGCGACGCTACGCCGGGCGGCGACACGCTGCGAATCACCGTGCGCGACACGGGGCTTGGCGCAAGCGAGGCGTCGCTTATGGCGGGACGCAATCGCGGGGTGGGGCTGTCGAATGTCGAACGCCGCCTCAAAGCTCATTACGGTGATCAGGCTTCATTCAGCATACGTAGCGCCCCTGGCGCGGGCACGACGGTTGAATTGAGCCTGCCCGTCAACCTCACTCGCGCAACAGCAGGCGCGTCAGGCGGAATGGACTAATTCCGTCGCCGTCGACCCTTGGCCGAGTTGCAGACGGACGACCTCCGAGTCAGTACCGCGAGCGGTAGCGAGCGAGGCTTTCGCAAAGGACTTATAGATGGGGCCTCGCTCGCTACCGCTCGCGGTACTGCTCGTTCGCACAGGTGGAAATTATTCTGGCGAACGTCTTGCGAGGCTGCCGCAAGACTCGCTCTTCCTTCAATGGTCGCGATTGCGAGTGAGGAAAGCTTTGAGCGCCCGCAAGCGCTTCCGGGTCTCCCACAGGAATACCCTTTCCATGATTGGATCGAATATGAATCGTAGGATGCGAGGTTTAGTCAGGAAATGGAATCGGTAGATGATCCGCGACTCTTGATCCGAAATGTCTTCATGGCGGATGGACGCCGCCCACGACTGGAAGAAGGCAGGGGCGTTCACCATCTTGACCGCCGCTACCCTTGGGCGATCGAAAGAAACATAAACTGTCCTGAGGGGGATGCCGCCTAATGACTTTCGACCCACACAAACCGCCGTGACGCCTTTGCCTGCGACAGCGTCGCCGCCTTCGAGATAGGCTGCCTGTAACAATGTGTCCCACTCCAGCCGGCGTGTGTAATCGTGGATCAGATCAAAGGCCACGTGACTGGCGGCGGGGATGATTTCGCTGATTTGTCCATGAGCCATAGAGTTGTGTTGCTATTGCTCCGGTTGATCCCGTTAAGAGAGCTAGGCGATAATAAATCGGCAAGTCGCGCTCATTCAATAGATCGAAATTTTCTTGAGGATGAAACAATCGTGAACGAATCATTGCGCGTTGTGATAGCCGACGACGAGCGCCCCGCGCGTTCGTTTCTCGCCGCGATGCTGCGCGGCTTCGAAGACGTGACGCTGGTCGGCGAGGCCGAAAACGGCGCGGAAGCGGTTGAAGTGATCGAGCGAACGAAGCCCGACCTTGCGTTCCTCGATCTGCAAATGCCCGAAGTCGACGGACTCGGCGTGGCGCGGCTACTCAAAAAGAATTCCATGCCGCTCGTCGCCTTCGTCACGGCTTACGACGAATACGCGGTGCGCGCCTTTGAACTCAACGCGGTCGATTACCTGCTCAAACCCGTCGAACGTTCGCGGCTGCGCGAAACCGTCAACCGCGCGCAGGAGCGCCTGGATCGCGCCGAATCGCGCGAAGAAGCCGCCGCGCGGTTGGCCGCCGCCGCCGAAGATTACCAGGCCGCCGCTCGCCCGCCGGCCCTCGAACGCATTCCGGTGCGCCATCAAGACGAGATCGTCATCCTCCCGGTCAAAGAGGTCGCCTCAATTGTCGCCGACGGGGAGTTGCTCCATCTGACGACGGCGCGGAACGAAACCTACACGCTCTCTTATCGCCTCAAGGACCTGGAAGCCCGCCTCAATCCGGCGCATTTCGTCAGACTCGGACGCGGCACGCTGGCCAACGTCGAAATGATGCGCCGTGTCAGCCCGATGCCGGGCGGAACCTACATCGTCACGCTGAACAACGGTCAGCAGCTTAACGTCAGCCGCTCACAGGGCCGAATCCTGCGCGAGCATTTGCTGAAGTTGTAAAACCCCGGCGTCCTTTAACGTCCATTCATCGGCGCCAACATCCATTCATTGGCCGAATACGACCGTCCGCCTGGCCTGGCGGACAATTCATTCTATTTCGAGTGCGCGTCGTTCGGCCCGCTTCTTAGAATATCCCGATCGATAATTAAAACCCCGAGCTATATTCCCAATACCCCGGTTTTCGTAACGGTCAGCGGGCCGTGCGAGGAGGAGGATTAAATGCCGTCCTTGAAACGCTTCTTTATCATCTTGCTGGCCATCTTGCAGACATGCATGCTATGCGGCCTGTCGGCGAGCGGACTGGCGCAATCGCTCGGCAGCGCGGGAACCGTCATCGGCGTGGTTTCCGACCCCGATGGCGCCGTAATCGCGGGGGCGACGGTCGTCATTCAAAATCCGGTCACGGGCTACCGGCGCGCAGCGACCACCGACACGGCTGGCGCATTCCGCTTCTCCGACGTTCCGCAGAATAATTATAAACTGACCGTCTCGGCTAACGGATTCAGCTCCGTCTCGCAGAGTCTGTCTGTGCGGACGTCCGTGCCAATCAGCGTTAACATTCCGCTCACCGTCGGCGACGTCAGTAATGAGATGACGATCGAAAGCTCCGCCGCCAACGTCGAGAACATCCCGACAACGCACACCAACCTGGACCAATCACTGATCACCCGATTGCCGGTCAGGTCTCCGGGCTCGGGCTTAAGCGACGTTGTGACTTTCTCCGCGCCCGGCGTGGTCGCCGACTCGAACGGCTTCTTCCACTCACTCGGCGACCACGCGCAGTCCTCGATTGCGCTCGACAATCAACCGATCTCCGACCAGTCGAGCAAGGCCTTCTCGACGCAGCCGCCGCTCAACGCGATCCAGTCGTTGGAAGTGATCACCGGCGCGACGCCGGCCGAGTACGGCGATAAGACCAGCCTTGTGATCAACGCCATCACCCGCTCCGGCCTGGGCCAGAAGAAACCGACCGGTAGTATGCTGACGCGATACGGCTCTTTCGGCGCCTCCGCCGCCGAATCCACTTTTGGTTACGGCGGGACGAAGGTCGGCAATTTCACCTCCTTCAACTTCGAGCGCTCGGGCCGCTTCCTCGACGCCCCCGAATTCGCCCCGCTGCACGACGTAGGCAAATCGTCGAGCCTCTTCGACCGCCTCGACTACAGCCCGACGGCCAAAGACGCGCTGCACCTGAATCTGTTGCTCGCGCGCAATTTCTTCCAGATTCCGAACACCTTCGATCAGCAGGCCCTGGGCCAGGACCAGCGACAACTCGTGCGCTCGCTCAACGTCGCCCCCGGCTACGTCCGGGTCTTCGGACCGACAACCACGCTGGCTGTCAATCCGTATTACCGGCTCGATCAGGTCTGGTACTTCCCGAGCGCCGATCCGCTCTCCGACCAGACCAACACCTTGAGTCAGCAGCGGCGTCTGACCAACACGGGATTGCGCGCCGACGTCGCCTACACCAAAGGGAAGCACAACGCCAAATTCGGAGCGCAAGTCTCACACACGTTTCTGACCGAGGCTTTCCAATTCGGCGTAACCGACCCGGATTTCAACGACCCGGCGAGCGACGCATTCCTGCCAGGTCTGCTGCCGTTCGACCTGACGCGCGGTGGCCGCATGTTCCTCTTCAACGGCCACACCGACGTCAAACAGGCGGCGGTCTACGCGCAGGACGCGATCACCCTGGGCGCGCTCGCGCTCAGCGCGGGGCTACGCTTCGATAATTACGCCGGCATAAGCAAAGACCATTTGTGGCAGCCGCGCCTCGGCGTTTCATATAATCTCAAAACGACCAACACCGTCTTGCGCGCCTCTTACACTCGAAGCCTTGAGACGCCGTACAACGAGAACCTGGTCTTCTCGAGCGCGACCGGCGAGGGCGGATTGGTCGGCGTCCTGGGCGATGGGGTCGCCGAACCGCTCAAACCCGGCCGCCGGCATCAATTCAACCTCGGAGTTCAACAGGGCATCTGGCGTCACATAGTCGTCGACGCCGACTACTTCTGGAAGCGCACGCGCAACGCCTACGACTTCAGCGTGATCCTGAACACGCCGATCACCTTCCCGATCTCGTGGCATTCGGCGAAGATCGACGGCGTCTCGGCGCGCGTCAACCTGTCCGACTACAAAGGTCTCTCGGCCTTCTTCTCCGCCGGGCACACACGGGCGCGCTATTTTCCGCCCGAGAGCGGCGGACTCTTCTTCAACTCCGATTTGCCGGAAGGCGTCTTTCGCATTGATCACGACCAGGCGTTCCAGCAAACGACTCAGGTACAGTATCAATTTCATCAATTCGCGAAGATCGAGCCTTACATCTCCTTCAGTTGGCGTTATGACAGCGGCCTGGTCGCGGGATCGGTGCCCGACTTTGCGACCGCGCTCGCGCTGACGCCCGACCAGCAGGCGCAGATCGGGTTGTTTTGCGGCGGCGCCTTCGCCACCCCTGCGAAAGGGCTGACCGCCTGCGCCGACGCGAACCGCGGCGCCGCGCGCATGCGGATTCCGGCGGACGGGACGGTGAACGACGACCACAACCCTCCCCGCATCGCGCCGCGACATCTATTCGATCTGAGCCTCGGAACCGAAAATCTGCTGCGTACCGACCACAAGCGCCTAACCCTGCGCTTGACTGCGATCAACCTGACAAACAAAGACGCGCTCTATAACTTCCTCTCGACTTTCAGCGGCACCCACTTCGTCACGCCTCGCGCGTTCTCGGCGCAAGTAGGGCTAGTTTTTTGAGCGGTGATGAATTTCTCGGCGGGATCGATCGTCCATGCGGCGCCATTTACCTATCAAAAGGGAATAATTGCTTAAGGCAAGTATTTTGTAGTAATTTTCCGTCATGCCAACAAGGACGAATTCGACCAATGAAAGAGAACAGGTTTCGGCCATGCGGGAATTTAATCGTTTCTATACGACGCGATTGGGTCTTCTGCGCAGGCGACATCTGGACGGAGATTTTTCGCTCACGGAAGCCCGCATACTCTATGAGATAGGGTCCAACCCCAAACTGACAGCTTCCTCTCTGCGGAACACGCTTGGTCTCGATGCCGGGTATATCAGTCGTTTACTTACGCTGTTGACCAGGCGGAAGCTCGTGCGCCAGACGGCCTCCAAAGAGGATGGCCGCGAGAAACTGCTTACGCTTTCCACCACAGGCGCAAAGAAGCTCGCTCAACTGAACGAGCGGTCTGCGCTACAAATACAGGAACTGCTGGAGCCACTCAGCGCGGCCGACCGGGAGACGGTAATCAATTCGCTGTCAAAAGTTCGCTCGATTTTGAGTGAAGCTCAAAAGCCGGGAGTTCGGATCGTTCGATTGTCGGAAGCCGACGACGACGCGTCTCGGCTTCTGGAAGAATATTACGAAGCAGTCAGCGTCATTCAACGGGACGCCCCAGAAGCCATTCAACAGGTCATCGGCGACGCCTCTTCCGGCATATGGGTCGCTTATCTGCGAGAGAAAGCTGTCGGATGCGTTATGCTTCGGAGGCTCTCTTCCATTCCGTTCGCCGGAGAGTGCAAACGTCTCTATGTGCGGCCTGAAGCTCGGGGAGAGGGTGTTGCGGCGGCGCTGCTAGATGCGCAAGAGGCGTTCGCCCGGAGCAAAGGTCTGCAATGGATCTACCTGGACAGTTATGACGATCTCAAAGCCGCAATCGCTTTGTATAGGAAACGCGGGTACCTCCCGTGCGAACGTTATAACGACAACCCGCAAGCCACAGTGTTTCTTCGCAAAAATATCGTGGGAAGACAATCGTGATTCGGCCTCGACGACAACGAAGGCTTTGTTTACTTGAGCCATTACGATGATCCATAGTTTGGGCCTTCCACACGATGAAACGCAGGTGTCAGTGTGATCATATCGATTATTGCGGCGATGGACAGAAAACGCGGGATCGGCGTCGACAACAAACTCCCCTGGCGATTGTCCGCCGATTTGAAGCGCTTCCGCGAATTGACGATGGGCCATCACATCATCGTCGGGCGCAAAACTTTTGAATCAATTGGCAGGCCGCTTCCCGGCAGGCGAATGATCGTCGTGACGCGCGATGTAAATTACAAGGCCGAAGGCTGTGACGTCGCCCATTCCGTCGAAGACGCCACAAGGCTGGCGCGCGAAAGGGGCGAGAGCGAGGTATTCATTTGTGGAGGCGCGGAAATTTACGCCCAATCAATTGGGATTGTGGATCGAATGTATTTGACGTTTGTTGATGCAGAAGTTGCGGCTGACACTTTCTTCCCTGAGTTTGACGAGCATGAGTGGAGCGAGCTGGAGAGTTATTATCAGCCGGCGGATGAGAAGAACCAGTATCCGTTCACGTTCAACCTGGTGGTCAGAAAAAGTAAGTAAGCGAGGCGCTGCGTCGAGGCGATCAAAAACACAGTGACTGGCGATAAAAAGGCTGGCTGCGCAGCCTGGTGAGCCACACAGCCAGCCTTCAATTCAAACACTCTAGTTTCTGAAAACTAGAACTCAATACGCAACGCGAATTGCATCTGACGCGGTTCCCCTAGAATGCCTGTGAACTTACCGAAGTCAGATGGTTTTTTGCTAGGATTTTGGAACGGCTCCTGCCCAATTCCGAATCCCGAGCCGGAGACGTCCGTGAAATGCTGGGTGTTGGTCAGGTTAAAGACTTCCCAGCGGAAGACAACGCTCTTGCCTTCCCACGGCAGCGGGAATCGCTTGTACAGACCGAAGTCGACCGCGACGTATCCAGGTTCGCGCAATACGTTACGGTCGCCGGCTTCGCCCGGATACGGGTTGCGGTAGCTGGCGTAAGCGGCGCTCGGATCACCGAACAGGTTGGGGTCGTCCGTGCGGGTTGGCGACGATTTCAGCGAACGAACCTGACGACCAGCCGATTGGACGTTCCAGTTGGTCGCCCAACGTCCATCGTCAAACGGATCGCCCGAAGGCAAACCGGTATTAAAACGGAAAATGCCGGTCGTCTGCCAGCCGCCAAAAATGAAATTCCCCGCCGAGCCGAGGTTCGACAACAGTTTCTGCCCTTTGCCGAACGGCAAGGCATAGATGTAATTGGCGTTGATTAAATGGCGAATGTCAAAGTCTGAATTCGCGCGATTCACATTCAAATCGAGCGGATTCAGAATCAGCGCCGTGCCAGCGATCGTCGAACCAGCCGGTTCAAGACCTGAAGCGATGTCATTCGAATGACTCAACGTGTAGTTGAAGTCGAACGTCAGATTGCTGCCGAACCGTTTGCGGAGGCTGGTTTGGAAAGCATGGTAATCCGACGTGCCGATTGACGACAACGCGCCAAAGGCCCCGTACTGCGGATGGAAGAAAGCGTTATTGAACGCCGCAGGTCCAGGACAGATGTTGTTGCCCGTATCCGTGCAATTTTTCGAATCGTCCCAGAGAAGTTGCACGAACGTGTAGTCGGTGGTGTTGCGCCCCCCGGCAGAAGACTTTGCGATGCGGCGATAGGCCGCCTGCGTCGCTGTCAGCGCCACGGGCTGGCCAAGCACGTTAAAGGTACCTGCCAAACCGGGGAAGAGATTCTCGAAGTACGGCATCTTCTGCACCGAAGTGATGGCCGCACCCTGCTCGCGCAACGCGATCAATGGGCGCATGGCTGTATAAAAATCAACGCCCGATTTCGGATCAACCAGATTGTTCAGGTGCATGATGTCGCGTGACACCAGCAGATTGCGTCCGAGGCGGCCAACATAGCTGGCTTCAAACGAGAAGCCTTTGCCGAGGTCGCGCCCATACGAGAAGTTGAAGGCATAATTGTGCGGCGTAATGATCGTATCGTCCAGACCGCTTTCAATCCGTTGGGCTTCGTCGGCGGGTTGCTGTAATGGGAATTTCAGATTCGGGTTAATGGTCAGCAGCGGCAACGAGCGAACGTTTTGATTCAGGCCGGTAAAGAGCGGGCCGAAACGATCCGCGTCACTGACGGTGAAGGTGTTGGCCGAAATCTGGCTTGAAGATTTGAAGCCGAGAATGGCTTGCCCGTCGAAGCTCACAGCCAACGCGCCACCAAGCCGGTCATGCACCATGCGGAAACCGCCACGGAACGTGCTCTTGTTTTCGCCGAATACTTTCTTCAGGAACCCATTCTTAAAGTTTGGCGACCAGGCGACGGCGACTGAAGGGGCAAAGTTATTCCAGTCCTGATCGTAAAAGCCACTCTTATTGTTAGCCTTGCCAGCCAGATCAACCTGGATCGGATCATTGACTGGGTTGCCGGCCAATGCGCCTGCTACGCGACGGTCGAAGAATTCACCCAAAGACTGCACTGGTTTTACTTGGAAGCCATTTTTTTCGTATACCGGAGTCGAAGTTGACCATCGCAGACCATAAGTCACATTCAAGTTCGGCCGAATACGCCAGGAATCTTGGGCATAAAGGTCATATTCCTGGGTCTTGAAGTTCCGGCCGATCCCCTTGCCTGCGGGCAACAGGCTACCGTCTTTGTCGTAGTTCAAGTTGGCGCTATATTGCGAATAACGGCCAATCACCGTAGCCAATGCGTCACGCAGGTCATCCGGAGCGCCGCCAACGTTGGTGAAGATCGCGCCCGCATCGCTAGTCAGCAACACGTCGCCAGACAAGTCATAGAACGACGGATTGATGATCGCGGAATCGAACGAGGAGCCGAACGAGGTGCGCGCATTGGAGATGAACCGAAGGTTCGTGCCGAATTGCATGCCGTGCGAGCCTTTCGTCCACGAAAGGTCATCGGTGATATTGTGAACCGGAACAACTCGGCTCAAGGCGCGGGTGAACCGGAACGGTTCGTAGATAAACCGGAAAGTGATGCGATTGGCGTCGGAATCACCGCCTCTGGTGAAGGCCTGGCGCGTCAAACCGTAGCGGAAGTTGTTGACTAGACTGTTTGAGATTGTCCAGGCCTCGCCGACAACGAAACCTTTAGGCTGGCTCCACGTCGTCGGCGCAGGAGTGTCCGGGAACTGGCTGGCCAAAGCTTCAGTGTCACTCTGGTAGTTGGCGCGGGCAAATAGGTTGTGCTTCTCATTCAGATTGTAATCGAGCCTGGCAATGTAAGTGTTCTGTTTGACCGGAAGGCTGGCGTTGAACCGAAATCCTCCCGTGTTCAATCCGTCGCCTTGCGAAGTGTCATTCGCCGGATAACGCCTCGCCGCATCGGCGAGTATGGCAAGAACGGCCGAATTGGTTCCAGGATCAACGCCATTGGCCGCCAAGTAAGCCGCGCTGATATTTGCGCGTGTCAGTGAACGGCAACGCCGGTTCGGATCGGTAGGCGTCGGGCAGGGAGCGCCAACGGGATCAGGTGTACCGTCAGAGAGAGCCGCCACATAACGAACGATGCCCTGGCCAAGCGAAGGCAAGGGAACCTCTCTAGTAACTGACTGCCCCTTGGCTTCACGGAAGCCTTCATAGGTGAAGAAGAAGAAGGCTTTGTCTTTCTTGATTGGGCCGCCGATCGCGCCGCCGAAATTGTTGCGGAGCAGCTTTGGACGGGGAACGCCAGTCTTGTTATTGAACCAATTATTGGCCGCCGTGTAGTCGTTGCGATGATATTCGTAGAGCGTGCCGTGCAAGTTATTCGTTCCACCTTTGGTGACGAGCGAGATTTGCGCGCCTGACGAACGGCCTTGATCAGCGTTCGGGTTGGTAGTTGTGACGCGGAACTCCTGCAGCGAATCGGGCGTCAGGCGTAGAACACTGAAGAATGCCTGACCGCCTTGTTGCTCGTTGACGTCAACACCATCGAGCGTTACATTTGATTGATCGGAGCGAGCGCCGTTGACGTATCCACCCTTTTTATTGTCGTCTGCTGCCTCTGTAGTCATAACCGCCGCCGTCACGCCCGGTTGTAGCGAAAGCAGACCGACAACGTTGCGTGACAGCAAGGGGAGTTCTCTGACCTTAGCGCTGTTGAAAGTGTTGCCGATGGTGGCATCGGAAGTGTTCAGTGTAGATTCACCGCCAGTCACGGTCACCGATTCGCTCACACCGCCAACTTCCTTAAAGGCAATATGTAGTGTCAAAGGGGTGCTGACAAGCACTTGCACATCTGCCAGAACCATCGTCTTAAACCCCCGACCCTCAGCGCGTACTTTATAAGTTCCCGGAGCAAGCTGCGGAATCTGGTAAGCGCCGTCACTGGTGCTCGTCACAGTTCTAGCCGCGCCAGTAACAGTGTTGGTTACAATGATCGTTGCCCCAGCAACCGAATTGCCCTGCGGGTCAACAACTGTTCCAGATATCGATGAAGACTGCGCGAAGCCTATGGTTATAGAGAGCATCAAGAGAAACATTGCAAGCGCGCCTCTCAAGATGTTTCGGTAGTTGGTCATAAACCCTCCTGGATGTTTAGGATTGGAGATGGGAATGGGCTTCAGACTTCAATTCTCAGAATTCGAATCCTGAAGGCCCGAACTCAAAAGATTGCCGAATGGAATCGAGTCAATCTGTTTTTTTCAATGCTGTGGAAAATCCGCGTTATGAAGTCCCGAATTGCGCCTGATCGGACGTTTCAATGATTTTTGTCGGGCGCATTATCCTGCCTGTTGATGGAAAATTACAAACCAAAATTAGGCAAAAGATATGCCGATGACTTGAACAGAGGCTGGGTGCGCGAATGGCTTAATGGCGGATCAGCTAAATTACTTGTATGCTGTCATTTAGATTTCACGCTGGATGGGTGCGCTGATTTTGGATGCGATGGCGCGAGAATCTAAGATTCAAAATTTCGGATTCGATACAAATTTCTGATCTTGAGTGACGAAGCCGATAGAGTAGAGAAGGGCCGTTCACCGTTTCGGCTCTTCTGTTTTATACTGCGCTTATGAGAACGCTATCGCCGGATACGTCGCCTGAAGTCGAACGGATCATGATCGAAGGCTATCGCAAAATGCCCGCCTGGAAGAAACTCGAACAGGTGTGGGAGCTGACTCAACTTGTTCGACAATTGGCGATGAATGATATTCATCGACGATATCCTCTTGCGGATGATCGGGAGAGAAAGTTGCGCCTGGCTTCACGCTGGCTTGAACCCGAATTGATGAGAAAGGCCTTCGCCTGGGATCCGGAAAAGGAAGGCTACTGAAAATGTCTGACATCATCTCCGTCGCGCATATGCTGGCCCAAACGCTGGAAAAGCTTGGCGTCGTTTACTGGATAGGCGGTTCTATGGCTAGCGCTATCCACGGCGTGCCCCGTTCGACTCAGGACGTGGACTTCGTGGCGGAGTTGAAGGAAGAGCAGGTCGATGACCTGGTCGCCGCGCTGGAAAGCGATTTCTATATTGATCGTGAAGTTGTTCGACGCGCGGTCCGCTCGCGCCGGTCTTTCAACGTGATCCACCTGGACACGATGTATAAAGCTGACGTGTTTGTGCTGGGCGCAGACGGTCATGCCCAGGCAGAGAAGCAGCGGCGCAGAATCGAACCGCTAGGACCGGAGCCGAATTCCCCGACCGTCTATTTTTGCAGTGCCGAAGACATTGTCTTGCAGAAACTGCGCTGGTTCCGCAAAGGCGGCAGTGTTTCTGATAGACAATGGAACGATTTGCTGAGCGTATTGAAAGTCCAGGTCAACGCGCTTGATTACGATTACCTGAGATATTGGGCCGCGGAATTGGGAGTCGATGACTTACTCATTAGAGCCTTTAACGACGCCGGTGTTCCATCTACCTCGGCCAAGTGATCAACGCCTCTGCCTTTTTCGCATATGAATAAGCCGTATACGCTGAGATAACGTGACACACCCAGCCCAACATCCCGCCGCTGCCGATCCAGAAGCCCGGCGTAATAATCAGCCAGAAGATGCCTCGCCAGAATGCGCCGTTGTAAATTTGGCCGACGCCGGGAATGAAGAGACTCAAAACTGCCGCCGTCCCTGGTTTGCTCATAACGTCCATTTCTCCTTTGCATCGATAATACGATATCGGTTGGGAAACTTATACGGTACCGCGAGCGTAGGGGCGGGTATTCCCCGCCCAAGCGCCTCGATCACGGGCGCGGGCGGGGAATACCCGCCCCTACGCTCGCGGTACTGTTATGGCGGTTTGCAAATGTGTGTACGGGACGGCAGCGGTACGGTACGGGAAGCGTCAGCGACCTGAGCATTGATTATGAGGTCTCATGATCGATGCTCCGGTCGCTGACGCTCCCCGTACTGTACCGGAGATTGCGCCACTTTCCCGTACACGCAATCGCAAACTGGTCTAATTTGCCCGAAGTGGACATAAGCTTATAATTGCCATAGTTCTTTATCAGCCGATTCTTCCGGCTGAATTGGTAAAACAATGGTCAGTCACTGGAGATGCCTAATGATAAAAGCAACTGTCACCGTCTTCGCCTCACTTCTCGTCCTCGCGATTTCAACTCAGAACCTGGCGGGCCAGACTTCCAAAGCCGAGGAGCGCGAACGCGCGCAGAAGGCCGCCGCAGCCTTCCAGGAGATTATGGGGGCTCCCGACCAGGGGATTCCGCAGGAACTGCTCGACCGGGCGCAATGCGTCGCGGTCTTTCCTTCGGTCAAAAAAGGCGGCTTCATCTTCGGCGGGCAATACGGCAAGGGCTTGATCAGTTGCCGCCGGGCGCAAGGCTCGTGGGGGTCGCCCGCCTACTTCACCATCGGCGGCGGCAGCTTCGGCCTGCAGATCGGCGGACAGGCCGTAGACCTAGTCCTGTTGGTCATGAACAAATCGGGCGTTGAAGGCTTGCTGATGGACAAATTCGAAATCGGCGCGGGAGCTGGCGTCTCGGCAGGGCCGGTCGGGCGCAACGCGCATGTATCGACCGACGTCCTGCTCAAATCCCAAATCATTTCTTATTCGCGCAGCCGAGGGCTTTTTGGAGGGTTGGAGTTGAAGGGCGCCGTGATCATGCAGGACAAGTCGGCCAACAAGGACATTTACGAACAGGAGATTTCTGCGCGCGAAATCATCGTTGACGGCAAAGTCCGCACGCCGACCACGATCAGAGTCTTCCCCAGCGCGTTGCGCAAATTCTCACCTAAAGCGATCCCAGACTAAAGTCAATTTTTCACGTTACTCGCCTTCGACTCACGGATTTCGGTTCCGGCGGAAGCCGCAGGCGTTGTTACCCGGTCTTTGAAGAAGCGCGGGCAAATGTCCGCATAGATTCTGCCGGCTATCTCGGCGGCGCGGCGTCCCGCTTCGGTAGAGCCGGTCGTGATGACCGTCACCACGAGCCTCGGATCATCGACGCTCGAAAACGAGGTGAACAGCCCGAGCCTGTCGCGGGAGCCGGTGCAGGTGCCGGTCTTGCCGGCCACCTGGCCGAGCTGATTATAAGCGAGCTTAGCGGTGCCGTAATTAACCGCGCCCGTCATCCCGGCGATCAGCCTCATGCGGTCTTCGGGCGACATCACTATTTTGCGCTTCAATTCGGCGATGAAGGTCTGGGCTTCTTGGGCGTTGCGCGCGACGCGCGGAGTGTATAGGTCGCCGCCGTTGGCGATCGCGCAGGTGAAGGCCGCGAGTTGAATCGCGGTCACTCCGAATCCGTCGCCGTGGCTGGACATGTGTCCGGTCTCCTGTTCGCCCTCGTCGGGCAGGAACCCGTCACTTTCGCCCTTGTAGTTGATTCCGGTCCTCGATCCGAATCCGAAATCCATGGCGTATTTCATCACGCGCTCGTAGCCCAACGTCCGCCCTAAGACTTGGAAGACAGGATTGTTCGAGCGAGCCAGCGCGTCGGTCAGGTTCATGCCCCATCGGCTCGAAACCTGTACGTCCTGGTCCGGGTCGAAAACGCCTTCGTGCAGCGCCGCCAGTCCGACGATCATTTTGACAGTCGAGCAAGGTTTAACCGGCGAGCCGAGCGCCATCCGCTGGTTGACCACAGTGAAGACGCGGCCGTTGTTCGGATCCATCACGACCACCGTCCCCGAACGCCCCTGCAGAGCCTTCACAGCCGCGGCGCGGATTTCCGGATCTTCTCCAGCGTCGTTGTCTTTCAGGATGCTGCTGGCCGCGATGTTGCGGAGCGCCGAGTCGCGGGCCCGAATCGCCCTAAGTCGGGCCAGGTAACGCGCGCGCGCGCGGCGGCGGTTCGAAGACGCCAGCGCCCGGCGTCCGGCGCGCGTCATTTTGCCTCCCTTACTCAGCGAACTGACCTGCGACCGGCCCCGCGAACTCCTTCTGGTGGCGAGCTTGCTGGAACGAACTGAGGATTTACCGCGCTTGACGGCTACTTTAGACGAAGCCTTTCCCTTTTTAATGGAAGTGGCTTTCTTCGCCGATGACTTTTTACGCTGTTGGGCATGCGCGGCGCCGCCAACAGACGCTCCCACGAAAATTGTGAGGATGATAGAGAACGAAAGCGCCATAACGACGCGATGTCGCTTCCTCATATCTTCAATCCCTTTATCCCTTTCCCGGCCCAGTTTTTATGTTCCTGGCCCTGTCTCAATAAGGTTTGTAAGCGGCATAAACCGTTTTTTTGGTGGGCGTATGGGGCGACTAGCAATGATTGCGTCAGTAGCGCCAGAGCCTGTCCTAAGAACTCCATGAACGTTTTGGAGATTGAATAAATCATCGGCCCGCTTACGCGCGACGCCGGGGGTTGACGCACGGGCTGGAGTCTAGCAAAACTCTCCCGCCGTAACAACTGGCAGTGGGAAAGACTTTCAGTCTGTCCGTCCCAGATTTGTGTTATGCTTAGATGTAATTCCCGCAGAGTTTCATAATAGTTGACGCGAGGCTTTAAACGTGCGCGAGTTGTGGTCGTATACAGACTGGCCTTGGCAATTTGTCGGCCTTAGAGACGTGATCGACATCATCATCGTCGCCATCCTGATCTATGAACTGCTCAGGCTGGTGCATGGGACTCGCGCCGTCCAGATGGCAGTCGGTCTGGGGCTGATCGGATTTCTATATGAGCTTTCGAGCTGGCTGGGGCTTTCTACAGTCCAGTGGGTTTTGCGCAATGCCGTGCTCTATCTGGGTTTCGCGGTCATAGTCCTTTTTCAGCACGAAATACGCGGCGCTCTGACGCACCTGGGGGCCAACATCCGCATCCCCGGCGCAGGCCGCGAGCGGGGCCGCAACCCGTTCGGGCAGGAATGGTATGACGAAGTGGTGCTCGCCGCCACCACGCTGGCTTCGGAAAAGACCGGGGCGCTGATGGTCTTCGAGCGCGACGTCGGGTTGAAGACCTACATCGAGAGCGGGATCAGGCTCGACGCCAAGGTCAATTACGACCTGCTGGTGACGATCTTCAACACCCACACGCCGCTGCACGACGGGGCGGTGGTCATCAGCAACAACCGCGTCGCGGCGGCCTGCTGCTTTCTGCCGCTGACGCAAAACCCGTTGATTTCGCGCGAACTCGGCACGCGCCACCGCGCCGCGATCGGCGTCACCGAAGACAGCGACGCGTTCGTCGTGGTCGTCTCGGAAGAGACCGGCGTAATCTCGTTCGCTAAAGAAGGAAGGCTGAAGAGGAACCTCGACGGGCCGAAGTTGCGAAGTCTGATTCAACAGGCCATGGAGCCCTGGCGCAGCGACGCCGAGTCCGAAGAACTCGAAGCCGAAGAGCGGGAGCGCGAACGCGAGATCGACGCCCTGGTCGGATCGCGCAGGCGCGAGGCGGCCCATGCCTCCTCCGGAGAGAGCTTCAAGGAGGGAACCTCGGCATGAACAGTCTGTCCCCCGGGCGATTCTTTCACCGATTGCGTCACGCGCGCGTCGAAAACAAAGGGCTGAAAGCGCTCTCGCTGTTGCTGGCCGTTCTGCTATTCATAGTTTCGCGGCAACCAATCATCGACCTGCGGCTGGTCGGCGTGCCGATCGAATACCGCGGCCTGAGTCCCGGCGTCAAAATAGTCGGCTCCGCCGAACAGACGGTGAGCGTGCGTCTGAGCGGCCCGCGTGACATTGTCCGGTCCCTGGCCCCTAATCAACTGCTGGTCATCGCCGACCTGAGCGACAAGGAGCCCGGTGAAAGAGTCGTCCAACTGAAGATGGATGAGGGCTTCCTTCCCGATAATGTGAAGGTCATGCAAATTGAACCGGCGAGCATTAGAATCAAACTCGAGCCGAATTTGACAAAACGCTTGAGTGTCGAGGCTCAGTTCGGTGGAAAAGTCGCGGAAGGCCGGGAATTTTACGGCGTCGAGCTTTATCCCAGAAACGTCGAAATAGAAGGCCCTCAATCCGTCGTCAGTAAAATTGAGCGCGTCTTGACGGAAAAGGTGAGCCTGGACGGGCGCGACGCCGATTTCCAAACCTCCGTCGAAGTCGAAATCCCGCAAGATTCACGAGTTAAAACCCAGGGCCGGATTGAACTCTCGGTCAAAATCGGCGAAGAGCGCCTGCTGCGGCGCTTCGCCGCCGCGCGCGTCCAGTGGATCGACAAGGGCGCGGCCGGGTGGTTATTGACGAAGACGGTCCGGCTCGAAGTCCTCGGGCCGAAATCAGTGGTCGAGTCCTTGCGCGAGGATGACCTGCGCGTCGAGGTCAAAACGGCCAGCCTCCCTCCAGGTGTGACCAGCCTCACTCCCCAAGTCCAATTACCCGCAAATATCGAAATCAGAAATATCACTCCAAGAGAGGTGAAGGTGAAAAGATAATTATGGCAGAACTGTTTGGCACGGATGGTATTCGAGGCGTGGCCGGCCAATACCCGCTCGACCCGCCCACAATCGAGCGGATCGGTTATTCGCTGGCGATTGAATTGACGAGGCGGTCAGGTCGCGTCCCGCGCCTGGTCATCGGGCGCGACACGCGCGAATCAGGGAAATGGATCGAAGCGGCCCTCGCGCGCGGCCTCCAGGCGGCGCGCGCCGGCGCGCGCTTCGCCGGCGTGATCACGACGCCAGGCGTCGCTTATCTGACGCGGGCGCTCGACGCGGACGCGGGGGTGGTCATTTCGGCTTCGCACAATTCATACGAGGACAACGGAATCAAAGTCTTCTCGCCGTCGGGGCGGAAACTCGACGACGAAGCGGAACGAGAGATCGAACGGGGCTTGACTGGGGAGTGGGGAGTGGGGAGTGGGGAGTGGGAAGTGGGGAGCGGGGAATCGGGAATGGGGAAAGTAACTTCCTTATCCCCCATTCCCCACTCCCCACTCCCCACTCCCCACTCAGACGCAAGCCTCGGAGACAAATATCTGGCGTTTCTGCGCGATGAGGTCGGAGCAGGGTTGAGCCTGAAGGGCTTGAGGGTCGTGATTGATTGCGCCAACGGCGCGGCTTACGAGCTCTCGCCGAAATTGTTCTCCGCGCTCGGCGCCGATCTGGTCGTGATCAACGCCGATCCGAACGGAAGAAACATCAATCTCGACTGCGGCTCGCTGCACCCCGAGAAACTGCGACGGACCGTGATCGAACTGAAAGCCGACCTGGGCCTGGCTTTCGACGGCGACGCCGACCGGCTGCTGATGGTCGACGAGCGCGGCGATTTGGTGGACGGCGATCAGGTGTTGTTCATCATGGCCGATTACATGGCCTCGAAGGGGCGGCTCCGCGGCGGCAGAGTGGTCGCGACTGTGATGAGCAATCTCGGCCTCGAACTGGCCCTGGCTGAACGGGGCGTTACGCTGGCGCGAACCGCCGTGGGCGATAAGTACGTGCTGGATGAACTGCTCAACGTCGGCGGCAGCCTCGGCGGCGAGCAATCGGGCCACATCATCTTTCCTGAAATCAGCCTGGCCGGCGACGGAATGATCACGGCCCTCGAAGTTCTGCGCGTCATCGCCGAACAGAACATCGGCCTCGGCGCCCTGGCGGGCGCCTACACGCGGTACCCGCAAGTGACCGTCAACGTGCGCGTCTCGCGCAAACCGCCTTTCGACGCCGTCCCGCCGATCAAGGAGGCGATCAACGCGGTTGAAAGGGAGATGGCCGGAGGAGGCCGCCTGATAGTTCGTTACTCCGGCACCGAGAACCTGGCGCGCGTGATGATCGAAGGACAGGACGAAGCCACGATTCGCAATCACGCCGAGTTAATCGCCCAGGTCATCACCGCGCAGATCGGATGACCCGTCGAGGATCGAGGATCGAGGATCGAGGATCGAGGATCGAGGATCGAAGATCGAGGATCGAAGATCGCGCCATCGCACGCAATGCAATTCTCGATCCTCGATCCTCGATCCTCGATCCTCGATCCTCGATCCTCGATCCTCACGCCGCGTTCGCCAGCGTCGCGTCAGACAAGATTCTCTCGGCCCACAGGTATTTCATAGCCGGTTGGTTGATCGAGACGCTGTCTCCGTTGCGGCCTTTGAGCATTGAGATCTTCGATCCCATCTCGCGCGCGTAGGAGCTTAACTGCCCGCGATGGTGAACCGTGTGGTCGTGCAGAAAGGTCAGATAGACGACCGCCGGGTATCTGAAGACCCCGTAAAACGACAGGTAGTTGGTCAGCTTCTTGACGTTCAGTGTTCTGATAGATTCGAGGCTCTTGCCGAACCTTTCCTCGTAATACTCGGCCATCTGGGACATGCTCTCCGGCGGCGATTCCGTTTCGTCGTCGTCCCGCGAAAACTTGCCGCTGGCGATGCCGCTCAGGAGTTGAAGCTCGGTGCTGACGATATGCCACGCCAACTCGCGCGCCGAGCGCGAGTTGGGATTCGGGCGGTAATCACAATGGTAATCGGGTATTGATCTGAGGACGCGCAGCGTGACGATGTGCGCCTCTTCGACCCTGTTGAGAAGAAAGTCGCGGAGAAAAGACGCTTGTTCTGAAGTCATTATTACACCTCCTATTCGGTTTCTGTATTTATGTGTCTATTGGCGGTAGGCGCGCAGCGATTCGACTATCTGTTCAACTACGTTGTCAGGTACGCCGATCGTCGACAGGTCCGCCGCGCCCAGGATCGTTTTAACCATCCCGTCGGCGTGGCGCTCGATGCGATTTGCGCTATCGATGATTTCCGGGGCGCCCTGGGTTGAGGAATGCCGCTTGATCTGGCGGGCGGCGGCGATGATTTCAAAAACGGCGAAGGGGTTAACGCCCGCCGTGTCTGCTAAGCCGCTCGCCGACGATCGAGATGAACGCTTCATGGTCGTACTCCTTCATAATTCGCCAGGCGTCATCGCTGAGATGACCGGCGTATCTACTCTTCTTAATCCTTCTGTTCTTGTCGCCGTCCCATTCAGTCCAACAACGCCACAGGTTCAACCCTTCGTCCGAACGTCGCCACTCGCAACCGCGCGGGGCCGGCGGCCAGTCCATGGCGATCTGCTTCTTGGTGAGTTTCTTGAGACCCGGACGGCGCTTCTCGTTGCGAATTGCGGATCGAGGGTCGAGGATCGAGGATCGAGGATCGCGTCGTTTGTTCGATTCTCGATCTTCGATTCTCGATCCTCGATCCTCGATCCTCGACCCAATCTCACTCGCGGAATCCAATAAGTCTTCGGGCAAGTCTTCAGGCCAGTCCTCGTCTCCGTCTTCGTCGCCAGGATCGCTAGCGAGAACGGCTACCTTATAGTCATCAGCATCAACAACCGGCTCGACGACAGATGGGGCGCCCGCGACCACGCGAAATTGTGGTCTGACACTATCCACTTCCGCCGATCCGATGAAAGCGTCGGAATGATCTTCATCTATGCGCGCTCGCTGCGCCGCTGAGACTGCCGCGCTCAATGGCGCGTTGGCGCCTCGGATTTCGCGCGGCGCGCCGTCGCTCAGCGGCTCTGCCCTTTTGGGTCGTTTTGCGATATGGCTTGCACGTAACCGATGGCGTTGGCGTGAGCATGTCGGGGCAGTTGCGGGTAAGTCGATCCTATAATCTGATCCGCCAGCCGGTCCGCCTCGTAATCAGCGCGTTCCGCCATCGCGGCCCGTATCTTGTCGCTTTCCAGGCCTTCAGTCTTCGCCTCCAATATCTTCTCCTGCTGTTTTCCCAGGTAACGAAGTTCGAGACGGATCAGCCGAATCACCGGGTCGGCCAAGGTGATGAACAGGACTATCAACAAAACCGCGATGAAGACCGTCACCGCCCCCCAATCTATCCACTCCATCTGAAACGCGCTCAGCTCGATGCGCTTTACCATCATGAAATGGGTGACCAGGTTGATCAGCATCACGACTACCAGAAAGCCCATCCCCGCCAGAGAGACTAATCGCTCCATACCGGATGAAAACGCCCGCGTGAAGCCGTATACCAACCACACGAACGCGCCCTCGACTACGACGACCGCAAAGAGCGACAGCGCCTGTTGAAAGATGAACGGCATGTCCCCGAAGCCGGCTCGATAGATCATAAACGACGACACGCAAGAGAGAGCCGTGATGCAGATCAGAATCACTGCCCCGCCGATGATCACGTTCTTACGGGCCCGATTGTATTTGAATGCCTCCTGTACGCTACCCATATTACCTCCTAGATGTACTTCATTTTTTAGCGGCGCCGCGTGCGCGGCGGCGGCGCTATTTGAAAAGAGACAGGCTACGCCCTGCCCTTGAATAAAAAGAGCGTTATCCGCAGCGTGACAGACTTTAGTCTGTTCACTCTCGATTTATGCTACGGACAGACTAAAGTCTGTCCCACTGATATTCTCCTCGCCGCTCGGCGCAGAACCGAAAAGGCGGGAACCACTGATCCCGACGCGGGCAGTCGGGATCAGTGGAATAACGCCAGTGGCTGAGGTAGCGGTTCAAGTGGCTCAGGCGAGAAAACGAAATTTCAGATAATCAATTCAAAAGGGGCCCAAAGCGCCAAATAAGGTTGCGCGCGAACGAATTTTCTGAGAAAGTTCGCGCTGACTTGAATTCCTGACGGACTCTTCAAAATCTGACAACGGGAAATCAATGATCGCGCCTCGACAGATGAACGCCACCCTCCGAAATATGTCGGAGGTTATCGAGAATCACCGCGCGTTTCATCTGTGAAACGGAATGTACATCAATGCTATGCCCATTGCAAGAGGTTTTTTGCCGCCTCCAGCGAAATTTTTTGTATGGTGTTTCGTGTATAAAACGACGAGGTCTGGCCCCGCGGCGGCGAGAATTCTTACGACGGGTCTCTGGTTTGGCGCCGCTTGATCGCGGGTGTTAGGATCATCCGGTTGCCCTGCCCGTTACTTCTTCACATTGTAAAAGGTTTTTGATGTATTGCGCGAATAAGCGCGCATAAAGGAGAGGACGGAAATTTATCTTTGAATAATAACAGCGAGGGCGAATGACTCAGGACAACAAATCTCAAATCAGGCTGGTGCAGATCGAACCGGTCAAGAGGTCCGGGGCGGAGTCTGTGGACGGCTCTGAAGTCGCAATTGATCTGCCGGCTCTTTCCGACCGGGAAATTTATCGAAGGAAGGCCTACATAGGCTTCCGCAAAATAATCGGCTTCTTTTATACCAAGCATTCATACGGCGCCGTGCGGCGCTGGGTACTGGCGAAGATTTTACCGGACAGGATTCTCTACCGCTGGAAGCCTTACCAACGGGGCGGCTGCAACCGCTGCGGCCTGTGCTGCAAGATAGTCTTCCGCTGCCCCTTCTTTTACGAGGACGAAAACACGACGGCGTGTCTGATCTACACGTCGCCGAAACACGCCCCCCCGCCATGCGTCGTGTATCCGATTGATCCGACCGATTTGGCCGAAGTCCAGCGCGAGGTATCTCCCGCGCCCTGCCCGTTTTATTTCGAGGGGCAGCCTGAACATCCAACGACGTGGGGGGCGATCAAGGCCGAGATCCGCGCGGAGTTCGGGAAGCGCGTCGACAAGCTGAAAGAGGCGTTCTTCGTTAGGGCTAAACGGCGGCTCGCCTAGAAGTCGAGCCGCGCGCCGATCTGAATAATGCGACCGGGGGAGGCCTGGTCAAGGCGTCCGAAGGTCGCGCTGTTTATATTGAAGAGCGTGAACTGCTGCGCGGCGGTCACGCCGAAGTTCGCGCGGTTCAGCGCATTGAACGCCTCAAGACGCAGTTGCAGTTTCACGGTCTCCAGCAATTGGAGGTTCTTTACCACCGAAGCGTCCAGATTGAACGTGAGTGGGCCATTGATGAAGGCGCGATCCAGATTGCCAGTCTGGCCCGGCGCCACGTTGAAGAAGACCTGGCCGTCGAATGCGGGGGAACCAAAGCCTCCGGCCGCGCGTCCGGTAGAATTGATGACCGCCGGATCAATGAATAAAACCCCGTTCGCCGTCTTGCGAATGCCGATCAGGTCTTTGATTTGGTCCTTGGTCAGTGTGCTGAATGCAGTCTGACGGCCGGCGCGACCGGCGCGGTTGAGCGTACCGCGCGGGTCTGAAATCGAAATTGGGGCGCCTGAGCCGACGTTGGCGATGGCGTTGACCTGCCAGCCGCCGATCAGCAGGTCGGTCTTGCGGCTAACGCCTCCGAAAAGCGCCCGTCCCCTGCCGAAAGGCAGTTCATAAACCCCATTAGCCTTGAACAGGTGAGCCTGATCGTAATCTGCGCGCGAATAATCGAGCCTTATCTGGCGGTTGTCGAGGAAGGGTTCGACCAGAGTCTGTGATGTGCCGATGCCGTCGCTGAGCGTCTTCTGGAAGGTGTAGTTGGCTTGGAAGTAAAGCCCCTTGGTGAAGCGCCGACGGAATTCGGCCTGCAGCGAGTTGTACCGGAAGATCGCGCCGTTGGTGAAGAGATTGGCCACGCCCGTCGAAGGGTTGGCCAGGAACTGCACAGTCCCGGTATTTGCGCCCTGAATATAGGCGAGCGCCAGATCGGCCGGCTGGCCATTACGTATGTTTTGTAGGTTGTTGGCGTTGGTCAAATTACCGCCGTTCTTAAGATTGGGAAATACCGTCAAGGTCTGGCAACCCGGATTTTGGGCCGCTGTACAAGCCGCGTTCCCCGTCAACAGGAGGTTGGAGCGCGCGCGGAGGAAGTCAGCGAGGAAGCCGTTATTGAGGATGTCAATCTGGTTGAAGTCAATGCTTCGCCAGAGGTTATTACTGCGGCTGCCGACGTAGCGGATCTCGATGGCATTGGCGCCGAATTCGCGCTGGATGCCGAAGTTGTACTCGTCGACGCGCGGCGTCTGAATCTCCGGGTCAATTGCGAAGACGGTGCCGAAGTTCTGGAAGAGCGCAGTGTTGTTCACTGAATAGGGGCGGGGTAAGGTAGGCAAATTCGGCGCGGGGATCGCCACCGGCAGGTCGCGGCCGACGTTGAGGTTGAGCTGCGACGTGTTTGTCAAGGGATTGATCGCGTTGATGGCCGTTGTGCCCAGCCCGACGTTGCCAATGGCGGCGTTGCGCAGCGCAGTGATCATCTGGTCGTTCAGGTAACTCATGCGGTAACCGCCGCGAATGACAAGCTGATTCTCGCCCACCAGGGGTTTGAGCCACTTGTTGGCGCTCCTCGGCGTGTAAGCGACGCTGATGATGGGCGCGAAATTGTTCTTGTCGGTCTTGTAATACCTGTTCTCTTTGCCGGCGTTGCCGCCCAGGAAGTTGTAAGAGCCGTTCGGGTCGAGCACAGCCTGCTTCGGATCGGTTCCATTCGGAATGACCGGCTCCAGCGCCAAACCATTCGTTAGTTCGAGGGACGTGTAGATTTCATAACGCAGACCCAGGTTGAGCGTTAGCGAAGGGCGCGCCCGCCACTGATCCTGGACGTAAAGCGAGTGGTTGCCATAGCGGAAAGGCTCGAGGCGCGTTACCGCTTGGAACCCGCTATTGCGGCTTGTGGCGTTGAAAGACTGGACGCCGTTGCCGACAACACCGCCGAGTAGCGCCATCAGAGCATTGGCCGTAAGAAGTTGAGTGCTGCTGATGCCGCCCGGGAACAGGCCGGCGCCGAGCGTGGGCGTGTTCGGGTTGGTGCCAAGGGTGAAGTTCGGCACGATGCCCGCCTCATTAGTCGCATCAACTTCCTGGAACTGCAACTGCCCGCCGAAGCGCAGCGCGTGGCTGCCAAAATTCAGCTCGGCATTGTCCTGGAAGTTGTTGTATCGGGTGTTACGCCCTTGATCGAGGAATGTTACTTCCGGGTTGCTGATGAACGTCGGATTAGTTGCTGACACAGCCAGACTGGGGTTCACCGCCGGAGGGGTGATGAAAAATCCCGGCTTGTCTGTGGTGCGATCAAAAGGCACGGCGCTGCGGAACGTGCCGCCGCGCAGTTCGTTAGTCAGCCGCGCGGTCGGCGTCCAACGATAGGCCAGCACGAAGAGCTTGTTGGCCGAAGACTGCACCGTGGCCGGAATCGGCGCGAAGCCGTCATTACCATCCACGTCAGGCCGCAAATTGTTCTCTTTGTTGTAAGTGAAGACGCCGTTGATCGTGTGCTTCTCGCTTATGTCGTAGTCGATGCGCGTAACGTAGCTGTTGCGATCCTGGTTGTTAGGCTGGCGGAAGCTGAAGCCGGTGGTGTTGACGTTGTCTGTATTGGCGATGTCCGTGCGATTGCCCACGGCCGGCATCGCTGAAAGAATGCGGCTGTTGACGACGGGGTCGATCGCCGTAATCCCCGCGAGCGAGAGCAGATTGATGGTGCGCGTCGCGCCTGCGTCGTCTTTATAGGTGAAAATCCCCTGCCGCGCGCTCGGCGTCAGGATCCTGCGGTCGCGCAGCGATTGCGAGCGCTGTCGCAGCCCCTCGTAAGAGAAGAAGAAGAAGCCTTTGTCACTGAGCGTCGCCGGCCCGCCTTGGCCGAAATGCGGAATGGGCATCGGGCCGCCGATCTTGCCGCCAAAGTTGTTGCGGTTGAGGAAGGGCACATCCAGGCCCGCCGAGTTGCTGAAGTAGTCGTTGGCGGAAAAAGTCGAGTTGCGGTTGAATTCATACAGCGCGCCGTGGAACTTGTTTTCCCCGCGCGGCGTGACCAGCCGAACCTGCGCGCCGCCATTCTGGTCCGCGCCGGAATTTTGCGTCACGACGGTGAATTCGCCGGTGTCATCCACCGAGGGGCGGCCCGGCGCAAAGTCAGTGGCGTTGGAGCGAATAAAGCCGTCCTGAATATTCAGGCCGTCGCGCGTAATATTGGTGAACGAGGTGCGCATGCCATTGATCGAGCTGTTTTGCGCGCTGTTGCTGGCGACGCCGGGTTGCAGCGCAATTAAGTTCATCGGGTTGCGTCCGTTGAGCGGCAATTCGAGAATCTGCTTGTTGCTGACGGTGTTGCTCAACTCGCCGGTCGTCGCGTTCAGCACGTCGGTTCCGGCCGACACCGTGACCGTCTCCGCGAACTGGCCGACTTCCAGTGTCGCGGCCAGAGAATATTCGCGCCCGATGTCAATTTTGACGCTCGTCGCGGTAAAAGTCTTGAAGCCATTGGCCGTGATCTTCACGGTATAAGTGCCGACCTCAAGTTGCGGCACGGTGAATGTTCCGTCGCCGGCCGTGACGACAGATCTCCCTTTTCCAGTCTTGTCGTCGGTGACAGTCACGTTGGCGCCTGATATCACGCCGTCGGAACTGGCGACGGTCCCAACCAATCGGCCTGTGCTGGTCTGCGCGAAAGCCGACGCCAAGCCCACGCAGAATACAAAGAACAATAACATCGCTTTCTTCATGATTTACCTCCAGTTAAAGAATCTCTTCTTAAATAACTTTGCCAGTGGTTCTTCTCAACAATCCCCCTGATTTCACTATTTGGAAACATGGGATTGATTTTTGGTAACAGGTGAGAATGTCGGAATAAGCAATGTTTATGCCAGTATTAATGCTTGAATCGATCTTGCTGGCGTCGTTGTGGTTAGCGTCGCTTTCCAAAGGGTTGGATTCGCATCGCTCTAGAATTTTGCATGGGATTTAGATTTATGGATGGTTGCTAGTTTGGAAGATGAACGTTCGGCAGAATAATCATCATAATATGTGCGCCGAGACGCCGGATGATGGCCGCGAGGAACTTCATCAGTGATTCTTGGCGAGACCGTCGCTTATTTTCAATTATCACTGACAGCAATAATCGAGAAGCGATCCGATCTGAGGCGAACGTCGGACCGCGGCGCGCATAATTGATATGACCGGCAGGCAAAGTGGGGACAGGCTGAAGGCGAGTTATCCGCCTCAATGAAAGTGGCGGGAGCGCCGGAGGCCGCGGCGCTCCCGGATTGGTAAAAGGTTTAGAAGTTGAACCGCGCGACGATCTGCACCAACCATCCGCCGGCCTCTCCCGCGCGGTACATCGGGATTTCGCGGAGCGCCATGGACGCCTATCTCGCAGGGACCTATTTTCTTCCACGGGAGTTTGGCGGAGACGGGAACGATCCGCAAAATTCCAGGCTCGAGCCGTCCGTCCGTGCCTTCCGCGAACGGGTCGAAGGAACGAGCCGGCGCGGCTACCAGAACGTTTTCGTCGAGACGCGCGCCTGGATGCAGGTACAGCAGGCCTGCAACACGGCGATCAATGAAAACGCGATCGTGGTGATCTCCGGCAGGCCCGGAGTCGGAAAATCGAGATGCCTGTTTGAGTACGCCGTCCGCAAGATGACGACGGCGCCGGTCTCCGTCCTGTGTTCGCCGAACATCACGACGCGCTACTTCGTGCAGCGCCTGGCGCAGGAACTCAGGCTCGACGATTCGGCCACGACCTCGCGGCTGGAAGACCGCGTGGCCGAGAAACTCAGGCGGTCCCCGCGTCCGCTGTTCGTAGACCAAGCGAACTACCTCAAGGAGAGGGCCCTGGGCAGTGTCTGTTACATATGGGAGGTGGCGCGGCTGCCGGTCGTCCTGTCTGGCACGAAGGCGCTGCATGCCCTGTTCACGACCTCCAAACTGACAGAGGATGTGCGGGAGCAACTGGCCTCGCGTGTGGCGATCTATTATCTGCTGTCGGAGTTGTCGCCCGCGGAGGCCAAAGCGATCATTCAACGGGGGTTGGGGGATGACGCGACGGACGAGGTGGTCGCGCAGATTCTGACGATTACCGGAGGCGTTCACCGGCAGGTGGATCTGATCATTCCGCGGATCCTGGATTTAAAGGAGCGCAACCGGCGCAAGCTCGCCGACGGCGGGGTGACGATGTGGGAGATCGTCGCGACGGCGGGGACGAAGATCATGACCGGCGCCCTGTGAGCAGGGGCGACAAGATGACAAGGAGGCTACGGAACAGATGAGGGATCCACGCGAGGAAATACCGCCACACCTCAAGGCCGAATTGCGGCGGTGGTCGGAAAAGGCGCATGAGGTGGAAGCGCACAAGTCACTGCTACCGTTGGCCGAAGCCTTTGAGGAGTGGAAAGCCGGGCGACTCGGGAGCCTGGATTTGAGCCGCCGGATGCGCGCCTGCCTGAGCGGGCCGCTGACCAGATTGAACGGAAAATATCGTTCGAATCTGTATGAGTACCAAGTGGCGAAAGCCGTCGTGGACGGCATTCTGGATCGCGGCGAGATGTCGGCGGAAGCTTTGGAATGTTTGGCCCCCGCGCTGGCCGTATATGAAGGGATGCGGGCGTCGCGGAGGAGGATGAGCTGAGGCGTCGGCGAATTCGATACCGATACATTTTCCCCTCATTCTTTTCAATCTCCATTGCCAGGGACCTTATTGATTCATTCCAGTAACGGGCGGGGCGCCGATGCTAAAGCTGAGTGACTTTTACAGCGGTAGAAAAAATGGGTGTGTCCCACCTGTCTAACGGGATTCCCAGCTAACGCACTGCGAATAGGGAGTTTAGCCGCGTTTTCAGGTGATCCGCCGTCCGCCACAAAATATGGCATAAATCTCTGCGAATGCAGGTTTTAGCTCATTCTGCCATCCCTGCAAAAAAAATCCGCGACATGTTTCCGCTCTTTTTCGGAGTAATAGGTGGAAGCGCAAGCGACGTTCTTGTTCAGAGAACATCGATGCAAGAACTTCTTTGTGATTCATTCTTACGGAGGGGAATTCCAGAATCATTAAAATACGGCACATTTGCCGGCGAAGTGCGTCTTTATATTATGCACGCCATAAAACCAGCCTGAAGACCGGTGCCCATTCAGGCAGACGGAACTTGGTTATTCAGCAGAACAGCAAGGGCTATTGTTCTTGGCGCACGGCAAGCTCAAACTCACAAGGCTCGTACAAACCTTTCAGAGCCGCTGAAGAAAAAAAATTCCGCCGGCCAGGGGAAATTTACCGGCGAGAGGGCACTATACACATGAAAGGTTTGATGAACGCTTTGATGTAATGTGTTTGGCCTGATCTGTACTCAACGGCCTGAAATCCGTCACAGAACGTACATAACGATTAACGAAGACCACCAACCCGGTCAGGAGGGGTTCCCGTAATGCCTTTCTCGAAAGATGTTTCGCTTTCTCATTTGATCAGCTTGCTCACTCGCAACATTTCCGCCAGGTGGATCAGGTTGGTCTGTCTCGTCAGCTTTTTCGCCATTGCTCTCTTAAGTCTTCCGGTTCACCTCAAACACGACGGCGCAACCGCTCAAAGCTCCCGTCCTCAACGGACTCAAGGGCCGCCGAGTCGTAATCTGCCCAATCTCGACGAGACGCGCGGGATCGAGCCGGGCACGCCCAAGATCATGCGCCCGGTTCCCGCGACTAAATGCCGTGGGCGGGATGAAAAATGCAAGAGAGCCAGGGGAAAGTTCGGTAGTAATCTTCCTGTTGATCGGAATTAGCTGCCGGTGTATCCCACCATCGATTTGGGTGAGACTACGCGGATTGGCTAAACACTGGAATTCCTGCTCCTTGCCCAGGTAGCAATATGCCTGTTGCACATACAAGTCGACTCACACCCGTTGGGAAGAGGGAGAATCTATGCTCAAACAGAAAATAACCACAGCGATGCGGCGGAGTCTTCGGCTCATTTGCGTGACAGCAATAGGTTTATTAGTGATATGGTTTCGGGGAGATCTTCCGCCACGCGCCGCCTTGGGGCAAAGTCAAGCGGGGCCAGCAGTGGTGTTCATGGCCGGCGACCTCGAATTGACCGGAAGCGTGCTGGACTTCGACGAGTTCACCGGCGCCGCGACTGCCAATTCACCGACCTACGTCGTGGGCCAGAGCGGCCTGGATCACATGCGGCACTACATCGGCTACAGCTACGGCGATCCAAACGGCGGCAACAAGGCGCAGTTCCTACAGTTCAACAACCTCGTCGTCGGAAAGCAATACACCTTCTACGTCCAGCCCTCCTCCATAGCCGGGGACGGGAACTGTTTCTACGCGACAGCGGAGAGCGGCGCCGTTATCTCCGAGGGGGGATGCAAGGGGTGGCTCGGCAATCCCATCAACACGGACCAGCGACGCCTGGAAAGTCGTGTTCAACGCGACCGCGCCATCGGCGACGATCCGCCTGGGAAATTACTTCGACGCCTCGAACTCGGGGGGCGTCTCGCGCTTCATCTATATCGATGCGATCTATTCCATGATCGGGGACCTCGAACTGAGCGGGAATTGGCAAATCGACACTGACGAATTGACCGGCGCCGCGACCGCCAATTCACCGACCTACGTCGTAGGTCAGAGCGGCCTGGATCACGTGCGCAGCTACATCGGCTACAGCTACGGAGATCCGAGCGGCGGCAACAAGGCGCAGTTCCTACAGCTCACAAACCTCACTGTGGGCAAGTACTACACAGTGGATGTCTACCCTTCGGGGAACTATGGGGACGGAAACTGTTACTATGCTGAGGCCGTCTCGGGCGGTACGGTCGTTGCCGGCGGTTGCATGGGGTGGCTCACGATCGGGCAGTTCCAGTCCATCACAAATAAGTGGATGATCGTAGTGAAGGCTGAGGGCCAGACCATGACGTTGCGGATTGGAAACCATTGGGATGAGAGCAACTCTGGCGGTGTCTCCCGCTACCTCATCCTGGACGCCATTGTGGTGCAGCCATTTGCTACTGTGAGTGGCGCCAATTGCTTTGCTAGCGTGCCCACGGACCGGTGGAAGGGAGAGTATTACAGCAACACCAATCTCACGGGCAGCCCGGCGATGGTGCGCGACGATGGCAACGGCTTCCTGAATTTCGACTTTGGCAGCGGCAGCCCCGGTTCGGCGTGCGGCGTGAATGCAGACAACTTCTCGGCGCGCTGGACGCGGACGGTCAACTTTGCGGCGAACGTCTACCGCTTCACAGTCACTGGAGATGATGGGGTGCGGCTCTATGTTGATGGACAGTTGAGGATCGATAAGTGGTTCGACCAGGGGCAAACCACCTACACGGCCGACGTATATCTCTCTGCGGGCAACCACGAGGTTAAACTGGAGTACTACGAGCATGAAGCTGGCGCCGCAGCCCTTCTCTCCTGGACTGCTGTGGGTGGCGCCA